>Ga0105047_10002259_pt1 | contig 34471 bp, 29 predicted proteins | sample MAT04_FD_78384 | JGI IMG/M metagenome (GOLD analysis project Ga0105047, IMG submission 78384) | Freshwater microbial communities from Lake Fryxell liftoff mats and glacier meltwater in Antarctica - MAT-04 (megahit assembly) | ecosystem: Environmental > Aquatic > Freshwater > Ice > Liftoff... | reverse complement strand
CGGTTGAGTCGCTGGCACAGTCGTGGGGCTAGACTCGGGTTTTCCCTCAGGCCGGGTGGATGGTGTGTTGACACAGCCAATCAAAAAAAGAAAGGCCGCAAAAATTGCAGTGCATTTCATGGTGTGGTTTTCAATATTCGGCAATGAAACGTTCCCAGACGGCATGGACCTAATACAGACAGAGTAGCAGGCGACAGCCAAGGCAGTTCAACCGATTGTCTCCCCGTCCTGTTCGATTTCATTCAGATACGTCAGCGCCCGTTCCAGTTCGCTTTTCAGGTGACGTACGCGTAAGAGGGATCGCACGCGCGTCAGCAGTTCAAACTTGTTGACGGGCTTGCTCACGAAGTCGTCCGTCCCACATTCTGACGCCTGCTCGATGTCTCCCAGTTCATTCAGAGCAGTCACCATCAGAATCTGAATATCACGCGTCGCAGGGTCATTTTTAAGACGACGACACACCTGAAACCCGCTCATCCGGGGCATCATGACATCAAGAAGAATGAGGTCAGGATTGTGGGCCGCCACTTTGTCCAGCGCGTCAATTCCATCAATGGCTGTCACTAATTTGACGGGGAGCGATTCGAGAAAAGCCTGCAGAAGTTCGACGTTTTGCGGATTGTCGTCGACAATTAGAACGGTGGACTGCGGAAGGAACGTGTCGGTCCCCGGCGAGGTTGAAGAAACTGGTTGATTCATCGGATCGACCCGGGCAAAAGTACAGTCGGCTGCGAACGAGCGGCCATGACAGCCGGGGGTGCGTAGTCTAACCTAATCAGCGGGAGCCTCCAACAGCGGGGAAGTTTTTCATCCATTCCGATAAAAACGCGAAACTCTCTACGGCAGCGGTGCCGGGGTCGTGCGCCTGCGTGTAAAGTTCGACGGTCACCGCGCGATTGTACCCGGTCTGGCGGAGAGCGTTGGCGAGCATCATCCAGTCAAAATCCCCACGACCCGGGATCATGTGGTAGTGCTTTCGACCGGGCAAATCCTCAACATGAAGATTCCAAATCCGCCCCTGCAAAATCTGCAGCACGGTTGGCACGTCCTCTCCAAGGACATAGCTGTGACCGATGTCGAGGTTCGCGCCAAGCCGCGCGCTTTGAAGTTGATCGATCAGGTCGCGTAGCTCTGCTGCGTATTCGATGAAGAGGCCCGGCTCGCATTCGATGCCGACGTTGACACCTGCAGCCTCCGCATAATCGAGGATCGGCATGAGCGATTCGGCCATCTGCCGCTTCGCGCGACTCGGCGACATCTCGCCCAGGCAACGCCCGCTCGTGATGCTGATATTCTCCGCGCCGATTACCTTGGCAAAGTCGATGGTTCGACAGATCAGCCTGTGTCGGTCTGCACGATGAGCCGGGTTGGGGCTGATAAGGCTGGGCTCGAAAAAGGCCTCGGGCGGCGCGTGTCGCCAATATCCGAACGTGCAGTTCGCATTGATATTGGAGACAGCCAGCCCCAATGCCGACAGTTGCTCGCGGATGCTCAGCATCTGGTCCATGGTCAAGCCGTCGGGATAAGCATGGGGTGTATCAGCCAGAATCTCAACCGCACCAAAGCCCGCGGCGCGGATGCCCCGCAGGGCCTCGGCCAGCGTAAAGCGTGTGTATGCGTTGGTAGAAAAGGCCAGTTGCATGAACAACACAAAAAGTCTTCGGTCGCGGCTAGCTGAGTGAGGCCGCGTACCGCGCGATCAGAAGCTCAAGCCGGGCACGCGGCTGGATCATGTAAAAAAGCTCGCGATCAAAATATTGTGCATCGACTCGGGCTTCAAGTTCGGACTGCTCCCGCCGGGCTTGCCAGTCGCGCAGTAGGGAACTGCTCCGCGCAGCCGCTTCCAACTCATTGTGCATCTGGCTGAATAGTTCGTACCGCTGAAAACTCCTGCGCGGCTGCGCTGCGATCTGCTGCAAAAGTTCAGCCTTGTGACTCCCCAAAAGATTATGTCGCAAGTGGTGCCCTTCGTTACGCACGCACGGGAAACAGGCCCGGGATCTCCCGACGGCATCAGGGAAATAAAGCGTTGCAGTTGTCACGGAAAACGAAGGCGGAGACAGCTGAAAATGACGAAGCATCAGCCGATCCGTCACCTGATCATACTGCGCGCCGCCAATGCCGTGCACAAACTGGTCGGCGACGAACATCCGCAAAAACATCGTCAGCGTCAGGGCCCGAGGCGACAGACGGACGTTGTGGCGCCGAAGGAAACTCGTCAGCGCCGTCGCCGCATCGTGCTGGGGAGCCTTGGCGTCAAATCGAAAGGCGTCATCCGAAACCTGCAGCATCCAGATGCCCGCATCATCAATAAGCGTCGCCCGCTCGCGCCTGCCGGTCGACAAGTAATCCAACCAGAAAGGCGATTCGCACATGTCGGCCAAACGTCGAAGGTCCGGCATCGGACGTCCGCCAGACTTGATCCCCGCGTGCGTACGATAATCCGCCAGCGACGCGTTGTAATCCGCAGCAAAGTCGCCTGCATTTGCCATCACATGGTGCACAAATGTCAGATACGGCTCGCTGCCAAAGATGGGAGACGCCAGCAGCGCGTGATGACGAAGACCGAGCCCCCAATCAAATTGATGAAGCGCGTTCGTCAACGCTCCGGGTAAATTTTCAGCTTCAAGCAACAGCGTCTGCATCGAATCAAGAACAGTTTGAACCGATGGACTGAACGTCCACGCGCGGCTGACCTCAGAAATCCGCGACTTCACGAAGGCGAGGTGCTGCGGGGTGGGCGGCGAGACCAGGCCGCTCCACGAGCTGGAACGCAGGTGCGCATCGTCGGTCAGCGGAATCGAACCACCCGGCCATCGGATATCCAGATGCTTGGGCTCGTCCGTGTCGACGGCCACGTGATACGCGGCACCATCCACCTTTTGAGCAAGACGATCGATGAGCACATTTTTTGCCCACACGCCCGGGTGATGCAGTTCTGCCTGATGCCCAGTCATGATGAGCGGGCGATCCGGATCATGATGTCCGATCCACGCGCGCATCAACTGTCGCAAAGCCGCGAGAGACTCACCTTGGATGAAAACAGTGGAGGCGTTGGAGAGCGCAACTCGATTGGCGCGCGTTTGCTCGACGAGAGCCTCAGGGTGTGGCCAAATCAGGATGGCCCCATCGTCTGCAGGGGCTTTCCAGTCGGGATAGGAGAGGCTTGCCTGTGCAGTCATGGTCTTACGAATGACACGCCTGAGCGCAAGCGAGGTCTCCAGAGAGGTCGTCTGATTCGGGTCGGGACGTCGCAGGATCACTGTCCGGCGCGCTGTGCGCGACGGCCATTTCCTGCTCGAATACATCCAGATAGTGACGCAGACGGTTGTCGGCATCGTCCAACGCGCCACCGAAGTGCCGATTGGGGTCGTTGTAGATCAGGCGCACCGGGATCTCGGTGATGCGCAGCCCCGCACGCACGGACTGTGGCCAAAACTGCATAGGGAAGGCATACCCCACAACATCCAGAGCGAGTTTGCGCATCGCTGTTACACGATGCGCCTTATATCCGCAAAACGCATCGGTGATATGCAGGCCAAGCCGATCATTCAGTAACGCTGTAAGCCGAGTGTTGATCGATCGCCGATCCGGAGGCGGAAGGTCCTCGCCTTTCTCAGGCTTCAGATAGCGCGACCCGCTTACGATATCCCAGGCATCCTTCTTGATCGCGCGCATGAACTGTGGAATGCGCTCAGGCTCGTGCTGTTCGTCGCAATCCATGGTGATCACCCAGTCAAAACCATGTCGGTCGGCGAACGCAAAAGCGTCGATCAGGCTCTGCCCGTACCCGCGATTAGAAGAATGCGTGATGAGCTGGAACTCCCCCTTCGCTGCGAGGGCGGCAAGCACCTCGCCCGTGCCGTCAGTGCTCCCGTCGTCGACCACCAGGATGTCTGAATGAAACGAACGAATATTCCCCAGCACGCGCTCGGCGTACTTTCGTTCGTTGAAGACTGGGATGGCGATCAACACTCTCACGTAACGCTCCTTCGATACGACCGGCGAACTGGTCTGCCACGCCACCCGTGAAGACGATCCTAGCGCCAAAGCGATCATTTCGTCAACTGACAACGTTGTTGAGGTGTCCCTTGCAACGTCGTATATATTGCATTTATGCGAATAGTCTTATGGCGAGGGGCAAAGGCGTTCCGTGCGCTTGGTAATGCTTTCGTTAACCATCCCCGACGGCTGCTAGGGATCGTCTCCATGGCCGGTTTACTGACTGCGGCTGGTTGCCGACCTCTTGCGCAACCGCCTCCGCGGGCAATCTCGCTTTACGTCCAGGGAGTGCGCGCCTACGAGAGCGGCGATCGCGAACGGGCGGTAGCCGTTCTCACCCGCGCGAATCGTGATAATCCAAATCTCACGATGTCCCGCGCGCTGCTCGGTGATATTTACAAATCCATCGGCGACTATCGTTCTGCTGCCGATCAATACGAACAGGCGACCCACCTCGATCCTTACGGTCTGAGCAATCATTACAACCTGGCCGTCACCTATCAGTTGATGGATCGCATGCAGGAGGCGGCCGCGAGTTATCTGCGCGTGCTGAAGCTCAATCCTGACAATATCGATGCAAATATGAATCTCGGACTGGTGTACCTGTCGCTGGACGACTATGAGAGCGCCGCAACGTATACCGGTCGCGCAGTTGATCTCGATCCTGAAAATCCAGTCGCACTCGCGAACTTTGGCGTGGCGTTGGAATCGCAAGACAAGCTGACCGAAGCAGCGACGTTTTATCGGCGGTCGCTCGACCTCGATCCTTCCAGCGCGACGACGATCCTCAATCTTGCCAATAATCTTCTCAAGCAAAAGCAACCGAACGAGGCCATCACAGCCATGCGCGGCGTGGCGTCGATGAGCACCGACGCCAACGTTCGCAAGCGATTTGCCGACGCTTTCGCGATGGCCGGGCAACTCGATGAGGCAATTAGGGAGTATGCAGAAGCGCTAAAGTTGGATCCGCGACACTGCGCAGCCATGAACGATATGGGCCGTGCCCTCGTTGCGCGATATCGCACGAACTTTGAGATGGACGAAGAGATGCGTCGTCAGGCCGTGTTGTACTGGCGGGCCAGTCTGACGATCAACCCCAAGCAACCCAAGGTGGCAGCGTTGGTGCGTGCGTGGGATCGATACAAACCGTGAGAGATGTAGACGAAGGACGTTGCGCGACGTGATGTGCGTTGCGAAAGTGTTCAACACACAGGAAACATTCGACGCGCAACGACACGTCGATACAATCCCAAGCATGGTCGAGCACGATTCGGTCGTTCACGTGAATGTCGCCCCGCAGGCGTACGACATTCGCATTGCGCGGGGGCTGATTGACGCTGCGGGTCGAATCATCGAAAAGATCGTCCCTTCCCGCCGCCTCGCGATCGTCTGCGATGCAGCCCTAGTCTCAACACATGCTCAGCGGCTTGACGAATCGCTCCGTCGATACGGTTTCAGCACGCATGTCGTTCCGCTTGTCGGCGGGGAGGAAAACAAGTCGCTTGAGGCACTCCTGCCGGCCTTTGACTCGCTTTTGCGTTGGAAGGTCGATCGATCAACCCCGCTTCTCGCGTTGGGTGGCGGACTGATCGGTGACATGACGGGATTTCTTGCCGCGACCATCCTGCGCGGCGTCCCGTTCATTCAAATGCCCACCACGCTCCTCGCTATGGTCGATGCCAGCGTCGGCGGAAAAACGGGCGTAAATCATGCGGTGGGCAAGAACCTTATCGGTGCGTTTCATCAACCCGCAGCCGTGCTGATTGACCCGGACGTGTTGACGACACTTCCCGATCGCCAGCTGTGCAGTGGGCTGGCGGAATGCATCAAGCACGCGTGTATCCGGGATGCCGACGAACTTGGTTGTCTTGAGGCAACCCTGCCCGTGCTCCTGTCGCGCGACATGTCTCTGTTCGCGCGCCTGATCGCACACAACGTCAGCATCAAGGCTCGCGTCGTCGAGGCCGACCCGTTTGAGCGCGGCGAGCGCGCTCACCTCAACTTCGGTCATACGTTTGGCCACGCCATCGAAAATGTTTCACACTACCACTACACGCACGGCGAGTGCGTCGCGTTGGGCATGTGTGCTGCAGCCGATCTTTCCGTATCTGTTGGACTGTTGAGCCCATCCGATCGCGACAGGATCGTGAGCGTTGTTCGGCTGGCGGGATTGCCCGTAAGTGGACTGCGTCTTCCCGTCGCCTCTGTCGTCGATGCGATGGCCTACGACAAGAAGGCGTCGGCGGGTGGGCTTCGCTTCGTCCTGCTCGACCGCATTGGTCATGCAGTGGTTCGGGACCAGATTCCGCTTGCACTCATCGAGCGGGCCGTCGAATTTGTCCGGGGATAACGCGTGGGCATTAAGCATCATGTTCAGCTTTCGATGACGGCCGGCCTGGGGCCTGTGCTGATTCGTCGCCTCATTGCCACGTTGGGCGATGCCGAGCGCGCCTGCGCTGCCAGCGTGCGAGATTTGCAGCAAGTGGAAGGGATCGGCTCGCACCGCGCTTCCACCATCTACCCCGCCTTGCAGCAGGCCGCGGCGCAGGTCGAGGGGGAGTTGCAGCGCGCTACGGATGCGGGTGCGTATGTGATTTGCTTTGACGATCACGACTATCCCGAACTTTTGCGCACGATCCCCGACCCGCCGGCAGTGCTGTATGTGAAGGGCGCGATCGAAGCACGAGATCTGAACGCGGTGGGTATCGTCGGATCACGCCGATGCAGCATATATGGGCGCGAGCAGGCGGAACGGTTCGGCGCACTGCTCGCGGGGGCCGGCTTCACTGTCATCAGTGGCGGCGCGCGGGGCATCGACACCGCCGCCCACCACGGGGCGCTGCTTACGGGAATCGGGCGAACGATCGCTGTGTTGGGGAGCGGCTTGGACGTCCCCTATCCGGCGGAGAATGCAAATCTGTTCGACCAGATAGCCACCCGCGGTGCAGTGCTTAGCGAATATCCGATGGGCACGCCTCCCCTGCCCGATAATTTTCCACGTCGAAATCGCATCGTCAGTGGGATGTCGCGCGGCATTCTCGTCGTCGAGGCCGACGTCCGATCCGGCGCGCTGATCACTGCTCGCCAGGCTGCCGATGACCACAACCGCCCGGTCTTCGCCGTGCCCGGTCGTCTCGACAATGCGATGAGTGCCGGCCCGCACAAGCTGATTCGTGACGGTGCGGTGCTGGTCACCTGTCTGGAAGATATTTTGGAAAGTCTCGAGCCGTTTCCCCAGGACGTATACGACGACGACGCACCCGAAGGCGACGATGAACCGGGCGATGCACCTGACATCGACGGGGTGCTTGGAGACCTGCCAGGCGTGCCCGATGCGCCCGAAACTGCTGCAGGTAAACAGACCCCGTCCGCACTTCTGCTGACGGAACGTCAGACGAAGATTGTCGACGCGCTTGATGATTCGGGGACCAGCATCGATCAGATCATGGATCGCGCCGGATTGGCGGCCCACGAAATCCTGCAAGAGTTAACGCTGCTGAGTCTCCGCGGAGTGATTAAGCGTGTCGATGGGCAATCTTATGCAAGGCGTTCGTAGCATATGCAATCAAAACACTTTGTCATCTGCTTCATCGTCCGACCTGCGGGTGCGACCCACGAGTTTCTGATCGCGCGGCGCGGGGCGGGACGATATCTGGACGATACGTGGCAGCTCATTTCCGGATCCATTGAACCGGAAGAAACTGCATGGCAGGCAGCGATCAGGGAGGTGCGCGAGGAGACTCAGCTTGTCGCCCGACGCCTGTACGCACTCAGCCCGATCGCCAGTTTTTATCGAGCTCAGGACGATGCCCATTGCACGGGATTTCCGTTTGCGGCCTTTGTCGATGCAGATGCGGACGTCACGTTGAACTCCGAAAATACTGCCTATATGTGGCAGATGCGGTCTGAATTGCCGCGGCACCTGATGTGGCCAAATGATCGGGCGATTTTTGCGTATCTCTGCGACCAAATTCTCGACAACGGGCCAGCAGAGCCCTACCTTCGCGTGGAGCTTTGATCGATCATGACCACCCCCGCCACCCATGTTCGCCGCGTGTTGTCCGCCTCTCCTGGTGGGAAGGACTCGCTACGCCTGGCTGCCATCGATGTGGGGAGTAATTCCATCCACATGATCGTCGCGCAGGCGGATACCGACGGCGCGATCACGACCCTGTGGAGGATGAAGGAGCCCGTCGGTCTCGGACGGACGAGTTTTCCGAATCGCCGCCTGTCCCAGGATGCGATGGATCGCGCGATCACCGTCTTGGAGCGTTTCCACCAAGCCGCCCAGCAACGCCAGTGCGAGAAAATTGTCGCCGTCGCAACCAGCGCCATCCGTGAGGCGGAGAACGGGGGGGATTTCATCGAACGCGCCAAGCGCGAGATCGGGCTGTATGTGCGCGTGGTCACTGCCCGTGAGGAAGCGCGGCTGATTTATCTGGCCGTCCGTCATGCAATCGACATGGGTCGGGAGCCGCACCTCGTTGTCGACATCGGAGGGGGAAGCGTCGAGTTCATCGTCGGTGATGAACGCGGCGCGACGATGCTCGAAAGCCGGAAACTGGGCGCTGCCCGGATGACCGCCACATACGTCAAGAATGATCCGCTCGCTAAGGAGGATCAGGCTGCGCTTTTGAAACACTACGACGACCATCTCTCACCAATTTGCGAAAACATATTGGAGCTTGAACCGGTCAAGGTGATCGGCACCAGCGGTACGCTGGAGAATATCGCGGCCATGTGCGGTGGGCAGGCTGAGGCAAACGGGGATGGGCTTGCAGGCGTGATTGAACGAGGACGCTTCGACAAAATGCTGGCGGACCTGCTTCCCACGCGTTCAAAGGATCGCGCGCGAATACGCGGGCTGGACGAGGGACGCAAGGATCAAATCATTGCCGGCGCATTACTCGTCGACGGACTTTTCAAACGGCTGAAGTTCAAGCGCATCCATATTTGCCCAAGCGCCCTGCGTGAAGGCATCCTGCTGGATTATCTCAACCGCCACCTGCCCGACCTTGCGATCCGGCGCGAGGTTCCCGACCCCCGCCGGCGCAGTGTCATCGACCTGGCGCGGCGATGCGACTGGCACAAGACGCACTCCGAGCAGGTGGCGCGCCTGACGTTGCGATTCTTCGATGAGCTCAAGTCGTTACACAAGCTTACGGCCCTGGATCGCGAGCTGATCGAATATGGCGCGATGCTTCACGACATTGGTTGGCACATCGCCCGCGAGCAGCATCACAAGCACAGCATGTACCTGATTCTGCATGGAGATTTGAAGAACTTCACCGACGAGGAAATTGGCATCATTGCCAACATTGCGCGATACCATCGGAAGTCCGGTCCCAGCAAGAAACATGACGGGTTCCGGAAACTTTCGCCTGCCGGGCAACGCGCCGTGAAATATGGCGCAGCCATGCTACGGCTTGCGGATGGGCTCGATCAATCGCATTCCAGTGTTGTGAGTGACATTCATTGCAAGGTGGATGATGAAGAGATCCGATGCTCGCTTTCGACGCGCTCCGACGCGGAACTGGAAATCTGGTCCGCCCGGAGAAAGCGCGACCTGTTCGCCAAGGTTTTCAGTTGCGACATCTCGATCAGCGTGGGCAAGAAGTGATGACCTTGCAGGCGATGTTCATTGTTCGTGGAAGAATTGCATATCCAATTTTTTGAGGTTTCATGAAGCATCGAATGCTGGTTTTGATGGCTGTGCTGTGTTTGCTGCAAGGTCTTTGCGAGCTTGCGCGGGCAGTCGAGCCGGTGCTGGCTTCCTCGGCAGGTCCGCTTGATTCCGGACGCACGTATCCGTTGGAAGTGCTCTTTCTCAACTCGTCTTCTGAACCTGTAAACTTTATCGCGCCCGCTACCCTGTATGCCGACTTTGCCAGCGTGACTGGGACTGAGCCTGTAACGCTCGAACGATCTGAAGCGGATCAGATCTCACACTCGCTGGCTCCGGGCAGTTTTCATCGGGCGACATATCTTCTGTCGCTCCTGCCATCGCAAGGTTCGTCCGGCTTTATCGTCAATCTGCGACTGAACGTTGTCACGACAGCACCGATTGCGCTCGGGTCTAATAATGGGGCACAACCTCAGCCCGCCACGCGCACAGATTCGTCGACTTCTGCGACCGCCACGGGTCCGGCTTCAGACCAGTCGCCGCTGTCCTTGTCCCCGCCGACTGCCAACCCCGGCGGGCTGGTCGAGACGGTTGCAGGAAATCTTTCCGCGCACGAGCCGATGTACTTCTTGGCGGGCAACGAAGACCCGCTGGCGAAGTTTCAAGTCAGTTTGAAGTATCGATTGTTCAATCCCAACGATTCGCTTGCAAAAAAAGTGCCCCTGTTCACGGGCTTTCATCTGGCCTATTCGCAGACGTCCTTCTGGGATATTGCAGGTGAGTCAGCGCCCTTTTTTGATTCGAGCTATCGACCGGAAGTGCTGTTTGTGTATGAAGATCCAAAACCCGGTCGCTGGCCCATCGTCTCGCGGATTGACTTCCTGGCGGGCGTACAGCACGAATCAAACGGCAAAGCGGGGGACGATTCGCGCAGCCTCAACGTCGCGTACATCCGCCCGGTCATCACCTTTGGTGACAAGACCGATCTGTTCCTGACGATCTCGCCGCGCATCGTCGGATATATTGGAAACATCGACGACAACCCGGACATTAAAGACTACCGCGGATATGGCGACCTGCGCGTCGTCCTCGGGCAAGGCTCGGGTTTACAACTGGCGGCCATCGGACGCATCGGGGATGACTGGGACAAGGGCAGCTTGGAACTCGATCTGACCTATCCCTTACACCGCATCTTCTTCGGCAACTTTGACCTCTACCTGCAAGCTCAATATTTCACTGGCTTCGGCGAAAGTTTGATCCGCTACAACGAGCAGGACTCATCCTTCAGAATCGGCCTGGGCCTGGTACGTTGATGCGCCCGGTCAGCAGGTCCGTTACCGTTTGACGGCTTCGACTGATCCGTCGGTATACAGATAGTTTTTATCCTCAGGATCTGGGAATACACCCCGGTTGTTCTGGCTACCGGTATATACCTGCTTGCCATGCGGCTCGAGCAACAGGCGGGCGGGCGCTCCGGACGGAAACACCGCTGCCACCGGGCAGCAAAACTGTATGCGTCGCCCCTGCCCAAGCCTCGGACCGACTACCAGGTTTCCCGGGCCCTTTCGATAGCGCAGCGCGTCGGCACTCGTCCAAAGCTTGGCGCGCAGGTCGTTTCCGGCGTGCTGTATATCCCACCAATCCTCGAAGTACTGTGAATTGGTGAAGGGATGCATGTAGACATACCACGCCTTCGTCGCGGCCTCCACGCCGTTGGGGTTTCCGCTGAGTGTCCCACCGATATTTGCGTAACCAATCCCCTGGCCGGAATTGTTTACATATCCGTTGAAGCGCGCCTGGAAGCATTCCGCCCGATCGTTGAGATTGGTCGGACACTGGAGATCAGTACGCTTCCACCAGTTGACATCCTGGGTCAACACGCCCATGTACCACGCACCGTGACCGAAGAGGTAACCTTCGGTCGGTGTATTGGCGAGCGCTCCGAGTGTGTAGCGACTTTCGACCTTGTTGAAATCGGTCATGGTCCGGTCAAAGCCGGGTTGACCGATGGGCACCGGGTATTGCCGATACCGGGCGACGTAGTTCGCCATCAGGATGCCAACCTGTCGAAGCGTGCTCCCGCAGTTAATCCGCTCGGCCTGTTGGCGGGCCTTCTGCAATGCCGGGAGAAGGGTCGCGATCAGGATGGCGATGATCCCGATGACAACCAGCAATTCAACGAGGGTAAATGCACGGGTGCATTCGCGGAGGGTGATCTTTTTCATGTGATATTCACCTTACTGTTGCAAGGACGTGTGGTCAGATGACTCAGACGCTGGAAAGCGTTTGGGAACCGTCACATAATAGAACATAGATCGGATTTAGGCAAAAAAAAAGTTGAAAATTGCCGGTAGTATTTTGAAGTAATCGTACGCTTGAAACCCCTCCCAAAGCGGGGGGAGCCATGTCGTATTCGCGACCCTTGGATGTCCACGCCCGCAACTTTTTAGTGGCCAAAAATGCTGGATTGCAGAACCTCGTCTGTGGGGTATATTCGAATGGTCTTCCGCGATACCATCAGTCTGCCGGCACCAGGTCGTGCCGTGCGGTTCTTTATTGCCTGCCGAACGTCGCAGGTTGCTTGGAGTGGGATGTCAGTCGTGAGCTTGCCAGTCTCCCGGCCCGTGGGTCGTGTGCTTCTCGTTGGAAGTGACGCGTGCAGAAGCCAGCCGCTTGGTATTCTGCAGCGCCTGGGCTTCGATTGCAGTGAGAGTGAAGAACCATACGCCTCGATGGCCGAACTCTGCCGTCGGCCGATGGTTTACCGTGCGATCATCCTCTCCCTTCAAAGTATCTTTCGAGAAGAGCTCGTCATCATCAGCGCGATCAAGGCGCGGCTGCCCAACGTCGAAATCTGGTTGAGTCACACCGATGGCCGACAGGCGCTGCTGCGCGAATCCATTCGGCTGGGTGCCGACGGGATCGTGTCCGACGACGGTCTGCATCGCCTGGGTGTCGAGACAGCACCCCCTGCCGGGCCGGCTATCCATCCTCATGACGACCACGAGGCCAGCGTTCCGTACGCGCCCGGAGGATTTGCCTCGGTCGATGATCCGATGGGCAATGAGCCGGTCCTCACCGCCGAGGAGTTGCGCGCCCTGTTGCAGGAACAACCGATCTTTCGGCCGGGGGATGAATAATGCTTGCCGAAAGTATTCTTCTCGTCGGAGACACGGATCACCAGGTTGAAACGGCCTTGGCGGGCGTGGCGTCGGGTGCGTCCATCACGCCGGTCGTGGGATATTTCGAAGCGATATCCGAGTTGACCAACGCCCGCTACACCACCATCATCGCTGCCGCCGAGCCGATTGAACGCCGTCCCGAATCCGCAGTGCGCGTACTGCGCGAGCTGGCGCCGGATGCACGTTTCCTGTTATTCGGTCACCCCACGCTCGAACCGCTTGCACGAAAGATGCTCGATTTCGGGGCCGACGATTATCTCATCGCCCCGGCTGCACCGGCAGAGCTGTCACACCTCCTGCGTCAGTCGCATGTGCGACTCGCCCCGCCGCCAGCCGAGTCCGGGGCACCGTCCCTGTCCAAGGGCGTGGCGCGGGCGCTGCCCGGGCGCATGTCGATGCTGCTGGGGCTCCCGATTGCAGATATTTTTCTGGATGCAATGCTCACGCACCCTCAGAACGCGGTCGCGGACGCTGTCCGGCGCATCAATCTGCTGCTCGATCCGCCGATGCAGCTGGTGATGTCCCCCGCTGCCGGCCCGGCGCATACGTCACCCGGAGGTGAAGGGGTCGTGCAACTGACCGCAACCCTAATTGCCGATGAAAAGGAGAGCGGCTCGCTGCAGTTGAACCTGCCGCGCGATGAGGATGAGTCTGCCGGGCGACATTTCCTGACGCAGGTATGCCAGCTGGTCGGCAAGGCGCAGTCGCTACAGCGTCGGCAGCAGGCTTTACAGAAGCTGGCAATCACTGACGAACTGACCGGCCTCTACAACGGTCGATATTTCCGGCACTTTCTCACGCAGATATTGGAGAAGGCGCGGTCGATGCGATTCAGCGTCACGCTGCTGCTTTTCGATATCGACAACTTCAAAAAATACAACGACCTGTACGGGCACGGCGTGGGTGATGAAATCCTCCGGCAAACTGCCTCGCTCATGCGCCGGTGTTGTCGCGATCACGACTTGGTCGCGCGCATCAGCGGCGATGAGTTTGCCGTCGTGTTCTGGGAAAAGGAAGGCCCCCGCCAGCCGCGCGATGTGCGACCCGGGCAGATCGTCTCACGCGTGCCGCAGACACCCCTTGTCATTGCCGAGCGCTTTCGTCGGATGATGTCATCGGATCAATTCACCGCGCTTGGTCCGACCGGAAAGGGAAAGCTCACCATCAGTGGCGGTATGGCGGTCTACCCGTGGAATGCCCAGACTGTCGACACCCTCATCGAGGCCGCCGACAAGGCGCTGATGTTCGGCGCCAAGCAGGAAGGGAAGGACTCCATTCGCCTAGTGGGGTCTGAGGAAGAGTAGTCCTGGCCGGGTTACCGGCTGGATACTTGTGCGACGCTCACGACCTATCTTTAGCGTTTGCCTCAACTTGCGTGGGCTCCCTGCTATTTTGTTTTGGGTGCAAACCTCCATCCTTGGGAGGTGTCTACCTTTGAGAGGTGCCGTTGCCTCTACCCGGTTTCACCTTGTTGGGAGCATTTATGAAATCACTGAGCATTGCATTGGCGGGATTGATCGTCGCGATCGCAGCGTCGCAGGCCTCTGCGGGGAGATACGATCGTAGCGGATGGGACATTGGCTTCCGTTTTGGCTATTCCGACCGCGGGTCTTATTACGGCGGGTCAGGGGATTATTACTCCGGTTCGCGCTACAGCGGCGGCTACTACGATCGCGGCTATTCGGACAGTGGCTACAGCAGCTACCGATCGTACGACTGCGCCCCACGGTACTACGCGCCACGAACGTATTATTATTCGGCTCCCCGATATTACGACTGTGAGCCACGATACTACGGCGGGTATCGTCGTGGTCGCTATTGAGAATGGGCTGGTCGTTCTGTTACGACTTTCCAGCGTCGACAAAATAATAACGCGAGCGTCTCACGGGACGCTCGCGTTTTAGTTTTTATGGACCGGACCCACGGAGCGCTATTTATCGCTGCGAAGGCGAGATGATCTCATGCTATGCGGTCACAAAACCCAGGACCGCGCCGTCAATGCGACGTTTCCCGATCGACGTGGCGGTCACCGACGCGCCCGCGTCGACATTTCCACCGACCCTCAGGGTGTTGATCTTGCCATCGATCTGGACGGTCACACCATTTAGGATCGATGCACCAACGCTGAAGCTTCCGACGGACGACGCATTGAACGTCACCGGCGAGATCCCGTCGCCGAGATTTCCGCGCACATCAAACTTGGAGACACGCGTGGCCGCGACAACATTGGCAGCGAAGTCACCACCGGTCACCCGCAGGGACTTGATGCCTCGTGCTGTTGATCCAAACGTGTTCCCGGCCAGCACACTTCCGCCGGCAAGGCTGAACGTGCCGAAGTCCTGAGTGGAGACAAACGATCCATCCACCGACCCGCCGGTGATTTTGATAGTTCCGATCTTTGTTCCGACAGTCACGTCACCGCTGGACACAACCGCCGGCGACCCTGCTGCGCGCTTCAGCAAGTACTTCTTAAACGATTTGCCGACGAGGATATCACCCGTCACAGATCCACGAACCGAGAGCTCACCAAGCGTCCCGTTGACGGTCAGGTCAAGCCCAAGAACGGGGTTGCTGAACTTCGACGACGAACCGACCTTCAGCCTCTGCAGATTGCCGGTGATCGTCAGGGAATCGCCTTCGACACCAAAGCCGCCTCGCGCTTCGATCTTTCCGACATTGCCCCGGACGACGAGTGCGCCTTGGCTGACGCTCCCGCCAACGAGGAAGTCCTTGAGTGCCAGCTTGGTGCCTCGACCAGAGATGTCGATTCCACCGGTGAGATTTCCGCCGATGTCCACTTCGCCAACGCTGCCGTTGGAGTTGATGGAGCCATCAAGATTTCCCTTGATCTTGATCTTGCCGATCTTGGCATTGGGACCGACGGAACTGATCGAACTGTTAGCAGCAAAGTTACCCTTGATGCCGATTCGATCGATCGGGCCGGCGATGGTCAGATTCGTCCCGAACACATCTCGACCAGGCTGGAACTTTCGCAGCTTGCCGGTGGTAACTCTGAGAATGTTGATGTTCTTTTTGACTTCAATGGCGTCGATTGAGTTCGCATAGTTCAGACGGCTGGGATTCAACGGATCGGTGGACCGAATCTGGTCGGCCTTCACCTTACCGAGATCTCGATTGCCAGCAGCGAAGATGTCTTCGATCACGCCGGTGTTGGTGGCGCCTTCGATGATCGGATTCTGCGCGGTCACCGCGAGGAAGGCGTTGATATCGGTCAGACGGTTGGCTGCCACGCTAAAGAAGGGGTCGTAGCCTTCCTGGGTCTCCGAGCGTCGCACCGACGGCGTGAAGCGCGCGGTGCTGATATTGTTACCCGACCCATTGGCGACAATGTTGCCCGACGACGACCCGCCACTGATCACGACATTTCGGATGCCGTATCCATCGACATCCAACCCGCCGAACACACCTACGCCGAGCATTTGCACGGCTGAGTTCAGGAACCCAAAGCCGTCATTCACCCGAATCTTGGCGATGTCAGTTGAGACAAACAGTGTGCCGATGACTCCGCCGCGGCCATCCGTGTGAATGTCCTCGATCTCATTGACGGGCGCATCGATGGGGTTGGTATCTGGCAGCGCGATGTACGCGCCGTTGTATTCGCGTGCTTGATCGAAGGACGAAACCACAAGCACGTCGGCGTTGATGAACGCGCCGTCCGTCAGCGCGATCTCCCCGATGCTGCCTGTCGCGACGATGTCGCCACGGATGTCAGAGCCAAGCCCCTGGTTGACGACCCGGACGATGCGATTGCTCGCAAACAGACCGGCCTCAGATCGCTCGCCCGTGCCCGCAGCGGCGATGCCTTCACCGATGTTCACGAAGAAGAAATTCGTCGCCATGATCGGCGCGTTAATACCTTCGAAGTAGGCGGTGTTGTCATTTCCGTCGGCATTGGCGGTCAGTGAGCCGATGTTTCCACCGACGACAACATTACCGATGCCCCGTCGAGACGCGATCGACACAATGTCCCCGCTTACCGCCACGTGCGTGCGCTGCCCGTTGAATGGGAACGTGTCTTCGACGGTTGCGATGGGATGAATCTCTGCGCCGGTGCTCGACCGCGAGAGCCCAATGTCGCCGTCACTGGTGAACGTGCCGATGCTGGTCGCAGTGAGGTTGACGATTTCCCCGCTCGTGGTGTTCTCAAAGATGTTGATGTTGGTGGCGGTCAACTGGAATACATCCACGCGTGCCGAACCGGTGAGACGGATGTTGACCGGGTCGATGAGATCATCGCCGGTACCGGGGGTGGTGGTGTCCGTGCCGGTACCCGGCAGGAGCGTCGCCTCGGGGTCAACAGCTTCGTTCGTCCTGCCGGCGCTGTTGACGATGATTTCACCAATTGCAACAGACGTAGAGGTCTGGGTTGCCGTCGTAGTTGCGGTGATGGTGCTGCCTGAAGTAGTCAGGCTGATAATGACGCTACCTCCGCTTCCACGAATGCCGTACGTCAGCACGTTGGTGAATTGCGGGGCGTTGAGATATTGCTCTTCGGTCGAAGTCGGATCGTTGGGATTGTAAAGTGGGTTGGCAATCAATTCGCCGGGGCTGAGTGTAATCTGAGCGCCCGAGTCATCCACGAGTGTGATCGATTGTCCGAGAGAGTAGTCGGTTTCATCGGGTGCCCCGCCACCAAAAATCGAATCGCGGTAGGCCTGGCCACCTACGCGGATGTAGCGCACGTCTCCGCCGGGACCGGTGGAGATTTGCGGACCACCCGCGGGTGTACCGAAATCGCCGGTGACGTCGATCAGGTCGACTTTGCCATCGAAGCCGACACTGTCGACATTCACGCGAATCTGCGAGGCAGTGAGGGTGTCCATTGAACCGGCGGCGATGGTGCCGATGCCCTGCGTCGCGTAGAGCTTGGCAAGCAGGACGTTTTCCACCTGCAGCGTCTGGTAGTTTCGGACTGAGCCGGCATAGGAGGGATCTTCGTTGAGAACCGCGAAGGTATCGCTGCGGATCAAACCAACGTCTCCACCGACGTTGAGGTTGTAGTAACCGCCCAGCAGCGTTCCTTCCTGCGTCCCGATTGCATTCGCGCGCAGGCTTCGCAAATTGCCCGCGACGCTGATGCTGATCCCACGACCTTCGCCGACGAGTTGCGTGCCCGCTTTGAAGAGACCAAGGTCACCGTTGGCAACGGAGAATGCGCTGTTGGCCTGACCATCGTAAATGATGCCGGCAGTTGCCAGCGCACCGACAGCCAGATCGCCGAGGCTGGTGACGCTCAGTTCATATCCCACTGGAAGCGCAGGATCCTCAGCGAACTCCCCGCCGGTCGTGAAGTCAGCATCACCTGAGGTTGCGATCGCGAAGTGATACGTCCCGGCTTTGCGGACTGTGATCTGAAACTCAACATTGGTCAGCGACCCGACGTTGGAATAATCCGTCGCGATCAGCACGCCGTCCGGATCAAACACGCCGACGTGCACTGGCGGTGGGAAACCGAGTGTGATGACCTGCACCTGGATCGTCTGCCCGCCCGTGAACGTAACGGCGTAATAGTCCTGGAAGTCGTTCACGAGCGCGGTACGCACAAGCGACCCGTCCACAACGACGCCTGGCCGTCCGCCGGTGCGGGCGTTCGTTACCGCGCCGAGATATTGGGGGGTTTCGGCGGTGTCGTTCCAGAACGTCTCGCCCCTGTAAAGGAAGCCTGATTCGAAGAAGCCACCTTCGCTGGGCTGGGCCGACCGAACTTCGATTTCGGAATATGCACCGGTCAGGCTTTGCTGTTTGTTGTTGGCTGCGCTAAACCCGCCCAAGTAATCATCGGTCGTCGAGATCTGACCAATCACCCCGCCGACCTCAAGATCGAACCCCGTGTAATACTTGGTCGCACCTAAGTCGGCAGCCGTGTCCGAGCCGATCGTGTCGATCGAGATCAGGTTGCGAAGGTCTCCGTCAACGCGGAAATTGTTCGGTATGGTGGGAGAACCCAGCAAATTTCCGGTCGTAGCGCCCGTGAGGATCCAGCCGCCATAAAACGTTTCGATTGACCCACCCGCATCGACCTGACCCGTGACCGTACCGCCCCAGAAAAACTTATTGAGGTCCTGTTGATCCGCAACGATGAGACCGGGCGTGAGACTTGTATACGACGCTGGCAGTGCACCGAACGTCTGGGCCACGGGCGCGGTAATGAACGGAACGTCTTCGTCGGCGTCGACATTCAGGCGGTCGCGCGTACGCGCCCCAAGCAAGGCAATGCCGGTCCCGTCATTGGCATCGACCAAAATCCGGTCCACAGCGCCTTGCGCATTGACAACGCGCAACGACCCGATGCTGTCTACGAACGGCTGCATCGCATCATTGAGGTTGGCCAGGCTACCGTTGTCACCATACACATCCACGATCGTACGTCCGATGCCTGCAGTGGTGATCGAACCGGTTTCGTCTGATTCCGAGACGTAAATTGTATACAGATCGCTGGCAGGGAAACGATTGCGCGAGTCGATCCGCACTAGGCGGTCGGCGTCCTGATCGGTCCCGAGAAGCACACCCGTCCCGCCGGTGAACGGATTGGGCGCAGTTGGATTCCAGGTCAGTCCTTCGATGTCTGAACCGACATTCCCACCAACGGGTGAAAGCGGTCCGAAATTCTGCGCTTCGCCATTCAAATCGATGCGCAGCACACTCGGAAGCTTAGCCAGAATCGACGTGGGACTATCCGGGGCCGGGTTGACGGGAGGCGGCGCGGTCTGTTGCGTCGAGCTAGACGGTGGATCGGTCGGGTTGTCGCTGGTCACCGCGATAATATGCTCGTCATCTCCGGGGATGAACTCGATACCGGTGATATTCGTGACGTTCACACCGTCCAAACTGACATTCCTGAAGTTGCCCACGCCATTTGTGTTGCCAAGCGGGATGTTGAACAGCACGCCGGTGACTGTGCCCGCCTGCCCGACGGTCGCCGCGCTGGTGCGCACCCCATAACCGTACAGATTTCCGGCCGAATCGAACGCAATCGAACGGATATAGAAAGGCCCGCGATTGTTTGTGTTGATATTGAACGAGCCTGGGATCGATTCGACCACACCGGTGGTCACATTCATGCGCCACAACCGTGGAGTCTGAAGCTCGACAGCGGTTCCAGCGTTGGGATCATTTTGTCCGGGCGTCGCCGTCGTGGGAAGTTCGCCCAGCGATTCACCAAAGTCCTGCCTTGCCTTCGAAGGGTGGTCGACCGTGACAAAGTAAAGCAGACCGTCCGGTCCGAAGTCCGCAGCTGCGATCTGGGTGACGGAGCTAATCAAAAGCGGGACGTTGCTGAGGTCCGTCACGGTTTGTTCAGGCGCAACAAGCGTCAACTGGCCTTCCAAGGAGAACGTGGTCGTACCTGCACCAGTACCAGTGTTCATACTGACCAGTTGAATGGTCCGGATAGACGGAGTGACCGGTGTGGGAACAGTGCCCTCGGGGGCGCCGCTTGGCGTTAATAAGGCGTCAACGAGCTTGCTGGATACGTTGAACGAATAGGTATTTCCACTGGCATCGCTTGCCAAGGCCTGCAGGTTCGTGCCATCGGTGGTGAGCGTGCCCTGATCGTTGATGTTGTCAGTGACCGGCGTAGGCAGGATGTTGCCCTGATCGATCCCCGTCCCGCCCGCGAAACCGCCATTGAGATTCGTCCCCGCGCGTGGGCCAGCGACGATGCGACCGGGAAGTTCATTCAGACCGATGTTATTACCGGTGTCGACATTGGACCCGATGAGCTCAGCGGTGATGTTCCCGGAAAGCGTCACACGGATGGCGTTCCCCTGTGCGTCGGAATAGACGAAGGAATCACCACCGACGAGCGTGGTGAACAGCCGTCGAGGCTCAAGCCCTTCAAAATGAATGGAACGACAAGCGGACGCCAGCGCAGTCTTGTGGCGACGAAACGGCATGCCAACTCTCCTATAGCCCCATGCGTTTCGACAACCAGAGACTTAGCAGGATTTTCCCGGTCACGATGATGGAAAATCCCTTAGTCGGTGTGAAGCACGGTGGCCAATCAATGAAGACGGATGGGGCATATCGGATGGGTAAGTTTCCTTCCTCCCAAGCCCGAAACGCCGAAAACAACACGGTCAACTACTATTAGACGCTCGGAAACTTCCTCAGTTCCAAAAAAAATCCGGAACAGCTCTCAAAGCGTCAAAGTCAACAGAACAACTGACTCCTGCAGATGTTGTACCATCGCAGGAAAACCGTTGCAACGAACTTCTTGAATCGCGACAGCCCGGCAAAGCTCATCTACGAATCAATAACCTCACTTTGTCACGAGGCTCGCCCGTTTTTCGGCGATGGTTTTTAGCAAGGCTTTTTGGGGGTCGGCGAACTTGGCGGTGCCCTCGGCCATCAGCGTCTCTTCCAACTTTTTGACATCTACCAGGCGGTCGATCTCATCCAGGATCGCCTGTGCGGGCATCTCGGCCACTTTCGCTTGAAATGTCTTCTGGAGCTTATCCACCGCATCGTTGGTGGCAGGCGGATTGGTTTGGATGTCGCTGCCGGCTAAGGCTTCGACATATTTGTCCGGCGAGTCGGTCGGCTTCTTTGTACCGGTGGACGCAAAGATAATTTCCTGCTGCAGTTTCAAACCCTTGGGCTTCCAAAACTCCTGGTTCATCTTCCACAGGCGCTTGACGTTGACAATCCCGACGAGTCCCTGGGCTGCGGGCGAGAGCTGCGGGACGTTCTTCTCGGTATACACATCCACGCGCGACACAAAAATGCTGTAGACGCTTTTGAATCCGTCCAGCCCATTCTTTCGTCGCTGCGCACCCTTCCAGACGTTGTCGCGGGCAATTTTGTACTGACGTTCTGAGAAGATCAGCGTCACGTTGAGCGTAATCCCATGCGCCGCCAACTCCTCCAATGCATCCAGCCCCGCTGCCGTCGCCGGCACCTTGATCATGCGGTTCTGGTGCCCTGCCGCCCACTTCTTACCCAGCTCGATGTATCGCCTGACGCGCTCGGCATGCGGAAGCGGCTTGACCGTATCTTCAAGCAACGGGTCGAGTTCAAAGCTGACATACCCGTCATTGCCTGCTGTCGACTGCCAGACAGGATAAAACTCCTCCTGCGCGTCGTGCACGAGATGATCGGTCATGTCCCACGCGACGCCTTCGTCGTCCAGCCCTTCGTCAAACAATTCCAGCATCTCTTCATCGAACCGCCCGGTCTTGACGAGGTCGGACACGATGATCGGGTTGCTGGTCGCGCCGGTCGCGCCGGCAGCGCGGTTCTTCTTCACCAGATCAGGATCGATCGAGTCCAGCCAGAGTTTGGTACCGGAGGCGATCAGGGATTTCAAAGACATAAATGACTACTCCATTGGTTGAACGCAGATTATAGCCGCTAGTGGTTGGAAATGGCAGGGAGGCGTCGACTTTCAGATGAGCTACACTTTTGATCACTGCAATCTGCTAAGTCGTTTCGACGATCGCAATGTCCTTGACGTCGAGTTCGACGCTGGTCATGCCGTTGTATTCGTTCAGCGTCGGATCGACAGCCAGGTCGAGTGACATCCCCGGTTTCAAACGATCAAACAGCGCGCCCGTGTTGAACGCGATGCACTTCATCTGAACCTGACCGTGTCGCACAAACAGTTGCAGATGATCGCCGGTCTTTCCGACGCGCCGGGCGGGTGCACTGAGTGTGACGCCCCGGCAGGCGAGCAACGGCTTGCGGTTCCCGCATCCGAACGGACCCAGCCGCTTCAGATCATCCACCAGCGCGCGGGTCACGTTTTTTAGATCTGTCAAACATTCAAGCTTGATTTCCGGTACGAGGTCGGCGGGCGTGAGCACCTCATTGGCGTGGGCGGTGAAGGCATCGCGAAAGGCATCGAACTTTTCAGTGCGCAGCTTCAGACCTGCCGCCATCTCATGCCCGCCATGCGATTCAAGGGTATGCGTGCACGCCTGCAGTGCGCGCGCCAAATGGAAGCCCGCAATCGACCGGCCGCTCCCCGATCCCATGCCTTCGCTCATGGCCACCATCACCACGGGCTTGGCGAATCGTTCGACCATGCGGGATGCAACGATGCCGATGACACCAGGGTGCCACCCTTCTTTACCCAGAACAATTCCACGCACGTCATCCGAGGCATAACCCAGCTGCGTTGCTTGGTCCATCGCCTCGACCACGGTCTGCCTTTCAATGGTCTGTCGGCTGCGGTTTTGCTGCTCGAGAAAGGTCGCGATCTCGTTGGCACGGGCGTCGTCGGCAGTGGTCAGCATCTCGACAGCCAGATGAGCGTGTCCCATCCGTCCGCTGGCATTCAGTCGCGGGCCCAGCAGGAAGCCGACGTGATAAGCGTCCAGTGTCTGACCATCAAGCCCTGCCGACGCGATCAGCGCACGAATGCCGCGTAGCTTGCTTCGCTTCAATAACCCCAATCCGAACGCGGCCAGAATGCGATTCTCCCCGATCAACGGGACGACGTCTGCAATAGTCCCCAACGCCGCCAGCGCCGTCGCTTCCATCAAGAACTCGCGAAACGTATCGCTCACCTTGGCCGCGCCATTGACCGCCTGCCCCACTCCCCAGGCCAGCTTGAACGCCACGCCCGCGCCGCACAGGTGCGGGTTGGGATAGGCGGGCCCGTCGCCCGCCAAACGCGGATGCACGAGGGCAAAGCAATCCGGCAGCATCGGACCGTCTGGCGATTCCTTCCCTTCGTGATGATCTGTAATGATTAGATCAACCCCGCGCGTCCGCGCCACGTCAGCAGGCTTTAAAGCGGTCACTCCACAATCGACGGTCACGATCAACTTAGCTCCGCCGTTGGCGAGTTCCTCAATTGCCTCCCCGTTCAAACCGTATCCCTCGTCGATGCGATGGGGGATATACGTGTGCACGTCCGCGCCCAGCGTGGTCAACGCGTGCCAGAGGATGCTCGTAGCAGTGATTCCATCGACATCGTAATCGCCGTAGATCACGATCTTTTCATGATCACTAATCGCCCGCGCGATGCGCTCGGAGGCGCGCGTCAGATTGGGGATAAGGGCCGGATCGTGCAGGTGCTTCAAGCTCGGCTGCAGAAACGATCGACATGCGTCGGGCTCGCTGAGGCCACGGTTCAAAAGAATCTGCGCGATCAGTGGCGAAATCTTCAGATTGCTTGCCAGCGCAGCCGCCTCCGGGCGCTCTGCAGCTATGTTCCATCGGCGTGACCGAACCATCCGTGTCTCCTGAGTCACCTCATCCTAAGGTGCAACAGCCGAATAAAAAGGAGCGCGATCGCGATTCAAACCCGCGCGTCAGGGTGCACCCACGTGGCCGTTCCGTCCGTCCAGATTTCCTGTTTCCAAATCGCGACCTCGGCCTTCAGCGTATCGATGAGCCACTGGCAGGCATCAAACGCGTCGCGTCGGTGCGGCGTCGCGACGGCGATCAACACGCTTGGCTCGCCGACCTTCACCGGTCCGATGCGGTGGATGATCGTCCCGCGCGCGATAGGCCAGCGCTCCGTCGCGCGACTGGCCAGGTCGTTCATCTGCTTGATCGCGAGCGCTTCGTAGGCCTCGTAATCCAATCGGATCAGCCGGCGTCCGTCCGCATGCGTTTCGGCCCGCGTCGTACCGACAAAGACGTTGACCGCGCCGGCATCAGGATGATCAGTCCGTTTGATAGAAACGGCCACATCGATGGCATCTGCTACGATCGCAATATGGAAAAGCCCATCCATCATGTTGCATCAAGTCCCTTGATCCGCCCCTCCACTCACCGGTGGGATGATCGCCAGTTCGTCCCCGTCGTGCAGAACAGCCTGCAAGCCGGCATGCGAGAGGTTGAGGGCAAACGACACGCGATGAAGATGCGCTTTGAGGGACGGAAACTGTCGTTCAATCTCAACGCGCGCATCAGCGACCGTCGGCTGACCGGTCAACTCAAGGCTCAGGGATGATTGCCCGGCTAAGTCCTTGAGAATAGCAAAAAAGCGCACGTTGATCGTCATTCCACACCCTTCCAGGGTCGTGGTCGAGGGCCGACCTGTCGGCCGTCGGTTTCTGACTCGGCCACCCACAGGCTCGACACCATCATGGGCCCTCTCGCAATCACGCTGAACCCCGTCCCGCGCTGCATGTTCGCGACACGGTCCGGCAATGACAGCAACACAAGTACGCCCGGCACGCTGAAGATTCCGAGAACGCTCCAAGCCCAATGATATCCCTTGCTGATCACCCGACGCCGACAGCCGATGACCAGCACGACCGACCCGAGGACGGCTGCGCACCAGGCAAACCAGAACGCGGGCACTGACAATCGAGCGAACCCCAGCAGCGCAGCCGTCCCAGTGATTTGTGAGAACAAGCCCAGGCCGATCAGGTCTGACCCGCGGGCCACGCGGGAGGCGTCGGGATTGTCAGTGGTCGCCCATTTCATGGACGTGATGCGCTCCTTGCGAACCTGTTCACTTCGCGCTCGACGGCGCTACGGCGACGGGTGGCGAGCCCTCTTCCACGCGGATGGGCTTGGGGCAAATCAGCAGGATTTGCTCGAACTGTTCGGACTCGCCGTCCTTCATCAGCAGTGCCCGACCGATGCTCAGCGGAAACGTCGCTGCCGACGACGGAGCGACGATGAAAAACCGGTCAGCCGGGACATCCGTGCGAAGGTCACAATCGAATAAGCGTTCGGGCTGGACGACGACGATTTCGCGCTCCTCGTTCTTGGGATTAAACTCCAGGCGTTTTTTCTGACTGCGAATAATCGGACAGAGCGCGATCCGCACGGCCCCAAACTTTCGTGGAGTGGGTTTGAACGACAAGCCCAGGATATTGTCCGACCGATCGTACGATCGCCCCGCAAGCTGGACATTTCGATCGAAGAAAAAAATGTACTGGAAATCGATGTTCGTATTCATCTCGATTTCGATCTGCTTTCCCTCGGCCCCCGAGAACACGCTTTGCTGCGCGACAGCCGGGTTTTGCTCCATGATCTTTCGGAAGAATTCCCATTCGACCAGCGGGGCCTGCCCGACGCGCATGCCATTCTTCTGAAGCAGGTCGGCAGTGGCGGGGTCGACGCACGTTTCGTCGATGCGCTTCCAGAAGTCCGCGTTGCGACTGAGCGTGCCAAAGGGGACGATCAGATGCCACACTTCAACGCGTACGAGGATGGAGGTCTGCGAAGCGGCGTCAGCGGAGGTGCGCGAGGCCGTCGCACCTGTGTCTGAAAACCCGCGCACGGAGGCACCGGTATCGCCCGCGCTCTGGGTTGTATTGGCAGGCCCCGCTGTAGACGCGCAGCCAGGCATGCACGCAGCTAAGATCGCTATCAAGAGGATGACACGTCGGTTGATCATGAGAGCACGCACGGCGATCTACGGCTTGCTGGCGATCGCATCAACGAGCATCGTCAAGCCTTCGTCCAGATGTTCCCGCGAGATATTGATCGGCGGGGCCAGGCGAATCGTCGTCTTGGCCGTGACATTGACGATCACCCCTCGGGCGAGTGCGCGCTCGACAAGCCCAGGATCTTCGTGAGTCAGTTCCGCGCCAATAAATAACGCTCGCCCGCGGACCTCTTTAATTTTGCCGCGCAGCTTTGGCTCATTACGCAGTCGGGCGATGGCATGTTCGCCTTGCACTTTTGCGAACGACAGGAGGTCTTCTCGATCAATCACGTCAAAAATGGTCCTCGCGACAGCCATGCAGATCGGGTTACCGCCCAGCGTACAACCGTGCTTTCCCGGGACAAGCAGGCTCGCGAGTTCCGGCTTGGCATACATCACCCCCACCGGCAGTCCGCCACCGATCGCTTTGCCCAGGGTAAGGATGTCGGGAGTGACGGGGAGATGCTGATAGCCGAACATTTTTCCTGTACGACCGCAACCCGTCCAGACTTCGTCGAAGATCAGCGTGATCTTTCGATCGTCACAAATCTTTCGCAGTTCCGTCGCAAAGGTTGTGAGCAAGGGGTGGATGCCCCCTTCGCCTTGAATCGGCTCGGCAATGATCGCACAGGTTTCATCGTCACATGCCTTATCGAGGGCGGCTGAGTCGTTCATATCGATCTGCGTGAAGCCCGGGACCGCAGGCTCAAAACCCGCCTTGACCGCAGGGTTGCCCGTGGCCGCAATCATCGCAAGCGATCGGCCGTGAAAGGACCGGTTGAGCGAGACGACTTTCCACTTCGCCGGTGAAGACGTCTGCCCGCGAAGCCGGGCCAGCTTGATAGCAGCCTCATTTGCCTCCAGCCCGCTGTGGCAGAAGAACGCCTTCCCTGGAAAGGCATGGCGATTCAGTCGCTCTGCCAGTTCGATCTGGGGATCGGTATGAAACGTATTCCCCACATGCCACAGCTTCCCCGCCTGTGTCGTCGCAGCTTTGATCAGGTCAGAATGACAATGCCCAAGCACTGCCCCGCCAAAGCCTGCGAACAGGTCGACGTAGCGCTTGCCCGCAGCGTCCCATACTTCTGCCCCCTGGCCATGGCTCATGACGATGGGAAGACGCGCGTAGTTGCCGATCAAAACTTTGCCGGCGCGATCAACGGTTTCAGACATCTCGATCATCAGAATCCTCTTGGACTGTTCTTATTTAAATGAGTGGGATTGTCAGGCATCTCACTCCTCACACAGGCGTTCAGCCCGTGCCTAAGCTGGTTGATAAAGCAAGCACTTTTTTACTAGCCGCAATCAGTGGCCATGTGCGGCAAACCATTGTTCGAAATTATACGACGGCTTCCAGTTCAAAATACGTTCGGCCTTCTTCAGATCATACACCGCTGCCAGCCAGGAGCCTGTAAAACCGTTGGCCTCCAGATACCGACCCGCCGAGGGGTAGTGTCTCGTTGCGAGCGGGAGATCGACACTGGACTGGAACGTCCGCTCTGCGACGTCCACAGCTTGATAAGGCAATGCGTTCGTCGTAAAAAACGCTTCGAAGTTGCTCGCCGGCCCCCCCGCGGGTTGCACACCCGCCAGCACGCCTATCGCTGCGATGTGTGCTGCAACAACGTCGCCTACCAGGCAATAGTTTCCCAGAAGTCCGAAGCCCGCATCCTTTGTTTCCCGTGGCATGAATGCCGGCGGTCGCAGGGCAAACGTCTGGATGTTGTGCGCTTCAGCGGCCGACCGCGCGATCAACTCCTGCGACATTTTTGTGAAGGTATAAATATCCGGCGCATGCCCGATTTGCGTTTCGTTGACCGGCCAGTCGGTCGGCTTAAAGCCGTAACCCGCACCGGCGATGCTGCTTGTCATCACGACTTTGCTGATCTTCAGATCCTTAACGGCCTTGTACAGATTCCACGTGCCCTTGATATTGGCATCAATGTAAAAATCATCTGAATACGTTTTCCACGGATGCACCGACGCCACGTGGCAAATGACATCCGCACCACTCAACGCGTCACGTACGACGTCGCCATTCGCCAGATCGACCTGAATGCATCTGCATCCATTGATCGGCAGTTTTGGAGGGAGCAGGTCCACGCCCGTCACAGCAAACCCCTGAGCCTGAAGCGCAGGGATGAGGTTTGATCCGAGGTAACCGGATGCACCGGTGACGATCACATGCTTGGACATAAACAAGGTCTCCACTGATCTCACCAAGGTCTTTGCGACATCGAAAAAAGTGTGATGTCGGAGATATTCACCCCCGCCGGCGCTGACGCTGCAAAGAGAATTGCCTCAGCCACGTGCGTCGGGTCAAGCCAGTCGGGTCGCGGCTCGTGGTTCGGGTTGGTTAATGTAGTATTGACAACACCAGGGCAGACCATCCCGACAGCGATCTGGCATCCCGTGCCGTGCAGTTCGCGGGCGACAGTTTCGGTCATGCTTTTCAAACCGGCCTTGCTGGCATTGTAAACGCCTGCGTCGCCGGACTCTGTCCAGTGCGATCGCACGGAGCCGACATTGATGATCTTGCCCGTATTGGTGGTCGCCTTCATCAGTCGCACCGCGTGCTGCATACAGAGAAAGACGCCGGTGAGATTGGTTTCAAGACAACGGCGATATTCCATCACTGACATGTCAGAGATGGGTGAAAACGGCGCGACTCCGGCGTTGTTCACCAAGACGTCCACCCGCCCGAACGCCGCGCGTGTGGCTGCGAACGCGCTGGTGACAAACGCTTCGTCAGTTACGTCGCCGGTGTGAGTCAGGCACGTCACATCGCTTTGCTTGCAATGCGCTTCAATCTGCTGCAAATCCGCGGGCGTTCGCGCGATCGCGACGATCTTTGCCCGGCGACTTGCAAGGAGTTGGACAGTTGCGCGCCCGATCCCTTTTCCTGCGCCCGTGACCATCACGACTTTGTCAGAAAGTGTATCCACGAGATGCAGGGTTGTCGCACATGCGACTACCGATGACAAGAATCACATCGGATGAACAGTAGGCGTCGTGCAGAGCTGGCCGACGCGCCACGTCTGCCCCCGTCGGATCACCTGCAATTTGCGGCTACGCGAAATCGGTCATCCTCCGTAAGATGCACGGCGTGTCAGTCGTTGCGTCGCTGCAAAACCTCTCCAAGATTTACCACAAGCCGGGGACGTCGGTGGAAGTCAACGCGCTGCGAGACGTCAGCATCGACTTCATGGAAGGGGAATACACTGCCATCATTGGTGCCAGCGGATCAGGCAAAAGTACGATGATGAATATCATCGGCTGTCTCGATCTCCCCACGCATGGAAAGTATCTGCTTGGCGGTGAGGACGTCGGGACCCTGACGGACGATGCGCTGTCGGAGATTCGCAGTCGGCGGATCGGGTTTGTCTTCCAGAACTTCAATTTGATCCAGCAGTTGACTGTCCTGGAAAATCTTGAAGTCCCGATGTTTTATCTGAAAATCCCACCGGCAGAACGCAGAAGGCGCGCACTGGTGCTGGCGGAGCGTGTGGGATTGGAAGGACGCCTTGACCATCGGCCCGTCCAACTTTCCGGCGGCCAGCAGCAGCGCGTATGCATCGCACGATCGCTCGTGAATGACCCGTTGATATTGCTGGCCGATGAGCCGACTGGGGCGCTGGACAGTAAAACGGGTCAGCAGATCCTCGCGCTCTTCGACGAATTGGTGACAGCCGGGCGCACCATTATTGTGGTCACGCATGACAATCATGTGGCAAGTCGCTGCCAGCGCGTCTTGACACTTCATGACGGGAAACTGCATGGCGACGCACGCAATCGAGCGAAAAACTTGCAAACAGCGCCCGCGACAGGAGAATGACCGCCCCATCGACCAAACTGCCGGGCGCGTCGCCCCGCAAGGGTCGCCTGGGATCGTCAATGTCGGTGCACATTCACATGAAAACGATCCTCGCATCTATCTGTCTGGTGGTGGTGTCCGCATGTGACCGCGCGCCCGACGTTGTCCCGCCGATGCCAACCACCACGCACGTCGTGCAAACCAAGCCGCGAGCGACGCCAGAGGAAATTCGCACGGGCCCGCGGACAAAGCTCGATCTGGTGGCCTTGCCTTTTAGTTTCCACACGCCCGCCGGGTGGGAGGCGCGGGAGATTGAAGGCAGTTCGCTAGTCATGGTGCAAGGCCCCGCCCCGGAAGGGGATGTGCAGTTCACGCTCGCGCCTCGGACAGGGACAACACCGGAAAAAATCAAACTGCTGGAATCGGGCGCGCGCAGCGAGATGGCGAAAAACTCGGATGTCAAACTTGTACGATTGCGCGATGTCGGTTCAATCCAGATGCTGGAGAAACAGAGTATCCAGGTGACCGCCTTCGATCCGACATCGGTCGACCCGGGTGCCCCGCCGACCACAAGCCTTGGGCACACCTTTAAGTGGACGATCCAGATATTCGTCCCGCGCAGGGACTTTTTTGAGACCTACGAATTGAACTTCATCGGCCTGACGCCCGAGCAGTTCGAAGTCGACAAGGATTTCTTGGATCAGCTTCTCACCAGCGTCGAATACACCGGTCTGGCAAATTAACATGCCTGTCACGCGCCTGGCACCTTCGCCGACCGGGGCGCTTCATCTGGGAAACGCCCGCACCTTCCTCGTGAACTATATTCTGGCGAGGCAGAACCACTGGAAGATTGTACTGAGAATTGACGACCTCGACGGTCCACGAATCAAGCCAGCCATGGCAGACCAGGCGATGGACGACCTGCGCTGGCTGGGGATCGAGTGGGATGAGGGCCCGGCCTACCAGTCGCGACGCCTGGACATGTATTGTCGGGCGATTGACGCGTTGGTTGCATCGGGTGAGGCATATCCCTGCGTCTGCACGCGTCGCGAAGTGGACCTGGCCGCGAGCGCCCCGCATGCCGACGATGGGGCGACGGTCTATCCGGGCACGTGTCGCGGGCGATTTGCGTCGGTGGCAGCGGCGCACGCCTTCGCGGGTCGCCCGCCGGCGATTCGCTTTCGCGTCTTGCCGGGGCAGGTCACCTTTCATGATCATTTTGCTGGCAATCGCTCGTACGATGTTGAGCGTGAGCTGGGCGACTTCGTCATCGCCAAGGCCGACGGCACGCCGGCGTACCAACTGGCTGTCGTGGTCGATGATCTGGAGGATCGCGTCACGCATATCGTGCGCGGAGACGACCTGTTGGATTCCACCCCGCGACAAATGCTTCTCTATCGCGCGCTTCATCGTCTGAATCTAACCCACGGTCATCCCGCGCCCGATCACTTCCACCTGCCACTGGTGCTAGGCCCGGACGGCCGTCGGCTTGCCAAACGCCACGGCGACACGCGCCTCAGCGCGTATCGCGAGGCGGGGGCGACTGCTTCTGAAATACTCAGGTTGCTGGGAGGATGGATCGGCCTCTCGCCGTGGTTAAAAGGTGCCGTAAATCTCGGTCTTATTATCGATCAATTTTCGTTAGAAAACCTGCCCCGCTCGCCGATCACGTTCTCCCCTGTTCACTTCAACCGCCTGCCATCGGATGTGGGCGCATGAGTGACTCAGGACAATCACGTTTCGTCGACCTCGTATCCGTCAAATCGCGCAGCGCGGGCGCGGCGATCGCACGTGGCGTGCTCGGCGGATGCGCAACGCTGTATACCGGACTGATGCACGCGCGAAATGCGGCGTACGATCGGTCGGTCGTTACGGTTCGGTCGCTCCCCTTCGAAACAATTAGCATCGGCAATATCACAACAGGTGGGACTGGAAAAACCCCGGTGGTGGCGCTCCTCGCGGAGCGATATCGACAGGCCGGCCGACGCCCTGCCATCCTCACGCGCGGATACAAGGGTGAGGGCGGGCAAAGTGACGAAGTCATGATGTTGAACGCAATGTTAAACCGCCCCGGCGAACCCAATGTTCCCATCGGCATCAACTCGGACCGTCATGCAGCAGGCTTGGCTGTCCAGAAAATGAATCCAGACACGGACGTAGCTATCCTGGACGACGGCTTCCAGCACCGCCGACTGCGACGCGATTGCGACGTCGTATTGATCGACGCAACCCAGCCATTCGGTTACGGACACGTCCTCCCGCGCGGATTGCTTCGCGAGCCGGTGACGGCACTTAATCGTGCGGACATCATATTAATTACACGTTGCAATTTGGTGTCGCCGGAGGAGACGCGACGACTGCGCGCCGCGCTCTCTCAGATTAGCAACACCGCACCGATTTATAGTAGTTCTCATCAACTGGCTGAAATGCGCTCGCCCAATGGTGATGCGGAAGGTCTGGCAAAGCTCGCTGGCCAGCGGATCCTGGCCGTGTCGGGCATTGGAAATCCGAACGCCTTTGAGCAAGAGTTGAATACCCACGCAAGCGTGTCGTCCATGCGTTTTCCCGACCACCACGCCTATACGGATAACGACTTTCGTGACATTCAGACGCGCGTGCGCACGTTGGGCGTCTCAACCGTCGTCACCACCGCCAAGGATTGGACGAAGCTCTCCACGCTCAGAGGCGTGGAATCGCTACCTATCTACGTAGTGGAGATGCGATTGTCGATTGACGATGAACAGGGCTTCATCGATCAGGTCATGTCCATCGCAACGGGCCGGTTCAACAAAAGACGCGCATGAAGGGCCGTGCATGTCGTACCGCGACGTTCGCAAGCGAACGCCATCCCACAACGCTGCGCAAGCGGCGGATCAAGTCTCACAACCAAGCGCAGCTATCGCACGCCCGCGAGCCCCGTCTCAATGGGCGTCGTCACATAGTCGCGCGGATCCGTCACGTGCCCGGTCAACGCACTAGCTGCCACGGTGAGCGGGGATGCCAGATACACCGCGCTTTGCGTGCTACCCATTCGGCCGGGGAAATTACGGTTGGTCGTGCTGATACAGACTTCCGCCCCGTTCAATCTCCCGAACGTATCAGCCGGGCCACCAAGGCAGGCGCTGCAACCGCTCGGGCCGACCAGACAGCCCGCGTCGTTCAACACATCCTCGATGCTCTTTTCATTGCCCTGGCGCTCAACGCCGCGCAGGTTCAACCGCTGCATATCCGAATGCACCTCGGTCGATCCCGGGACGACAAACGTCGGCACGCGCACCGTGTTACCCTTCAAGATCGACGCAGCAAAAATCATGTCGGTGATCTTGCCGCCCGTGCAACTGCCGATGTATGCGCGATCTATTTTGACCGAGCGACAATTGTGGGCAGTGTCCTTGTTGTCAGGCGAGTGGGGCTTGGCCACCATCGGTTCCATCGTGCTCAAATCCCATTCGTATTCGCTGAAATATTTGACACCCGGATCATCCTTAAACACTTCCCATGTTGGGATATTCGATCGCGCGCGGACGTACTGCAACGTCTTTTCATCGACATCACACACGCCGTTCTTACCACCCGCTTCGATGGCCATGTTCGTCAGCGTCATGCGGTCTTCGAGCGTGAGGCTATTCACACCGTCGCCACCGAAATACATCGTGCGATAGGTTGCGCCATCCACACCGATCTCACCGATGACAGCCAGAATCAAATCCTTGGCGGTGAGATAAGGCGGGATCTGCCCGTGAAACATGAACTTCATCGTCGGCGGGACTTTCAGCCACGTGCGACCGGTGCCTAAGACGAAGGCGGCATCGGTGTTGCCCACACCGGTTGCAAACTGCCCAAACGCGCCGGCTGTGCAGGTGTGACTGTCCGTGCCCAGCAGAATCTCGCCGGGACGGATGTGCCCTTCCTCTGGCAAAGCCTTGTGACAAACGCCCTTGTAATTCGTCTTATTGGGATCCTTGTACGGATTCGGCATCGTCGGTTCGAGCGTGACAAACTCCGGATCGTAGTAATACTTCAGCCCCTGTTCCTTTACGAAATCGCGGAGAATCTGCACGTTGCGATGACATTTCTGGTCGGCAGTGAAGATGTAGTGGTCGGGGATGATGACCACGCCATCTTTTTTCCAGACCTTCGCGTTGCGCCCGAACTTCTCATGAAAGATGCCGATCGTCCCTGGCCCGCAGACATCGTGGGTCATCAGGACATCCACGTCGACCCACACATTTTCGCCGGGCACCACATGCGATTTATTGGCGTGCTTGGCGAGGATTTTTTCCGTGATCGTCATTCCGGGCATTGCTGCAACTCCTTCTACATAGAGTCCGCATTATAGCACGGGCCAATCACTCGACCAATCCCCCTACTACCGACCTCTTGGTAGGGGCGTGACCAGTTTTCCGGGATCGGCTAATTTCGACCGGACATGGCCAGATTCCAGTACGCCGTGGCTTGTCCGCTCTGGTAGATCGCTTCGAGGGCCATGATCG
>Ga0105047_10002258_pt1 | contig 34480 bp, 33 predicted proteins | sample MAT04_FD_78384 | JGI IMG/M metagenome (GOLD analysis project Ga0105047, IMG submission 78384) | Freshwater microbial communities from Lake Fryxell liftoff mats and glacier meltwater in Antarctica - MAT-04 (megahit assembly) | ecosystem: Environmental > Aquatic > Freshwater > Ice > Liftoff... | reverse complement strand
TCGAGACCGCCGGCAAGCGCGAGCTCGACCCCGTGTCCGACAACGATACGCGCGAGGGCCGGGCACAGAACCGGCGCGTCGACGCCGTGATCCTGTCGCGGTGAGCATCGCGTCGACGCCGTGGTCCTGTCGCGGTGAGCGTCGCGTCGAGCTTCACGGTCCGGCGTTGAGACCGCACTGCGAGGCGCACGTGTCGAGGGCGCTCTCGCATGTCTGGGCGTTCTGACCGCAGGTCGGGCTCCAGCACTTGTCGTCACACGCCTGGTCCTGGCAGTTCGCCGAGCACGTCCAGTACTGCGCCGCGGGGCCCGCCGCGGCGCACGGGGCCATGCACGCCTGGGGGTCGCCGCCCGGAGTGGGGGTCGTCGGCGTCGGCGTGGTCGGCGCAGGGTCGGCGGCGGGGGCCGGATCGGGCGTCGGCGCGGGCTTGTTGTTGGTCTTGTCGGTCGTCTTCTTCGGCGGAAGCTTTCCGGTCTGCGCGCTGTCACCCTGGTCGGCGTCGTCGGTCCCGTCGCCGGTGTCGGTCGGGATGGTCGGAGCGGAGCAGCCGGTCAGGGCTCCGACAGCGAGGCACGAGAACGCGAGGAGGGAGGCGGCGACGAGCTGGGTGACAGGCTTCATGCTCACCTCTGCGGCACCTGCCGGACCAACACGTCCAGGGACCTAGATCACCCCCGCTACCCCACGAAATGCAGGCAATTGCGAGGCGCGAGCTGGATCGGCGCGCACCGGCACATGGGGTCCCGTCGAGGAGGATCACCCTCCGGCCTCGCGCGCGGACCGCGCTACGGCCCCTTGATCACGACGTTCTTCGGCGGGCCGTCGCACGCCTGCTCCCGCGCGATGACCGAACGCCACGCGTCGCGCACCCGGAGTTGAGACGTCGCCGTGCTCGCGCAGGTGACGCCCTCGAGGACCGCGTCACCACCCCACAAGAGAAAATCCGGGATGGCCAGCCAGATGGGATCGTCGTCACGGACGTTCTTGCCGCGCCCCGCGTCGCCGTCGACGAAGATGCTCTCGACCGTGAGGCCGCGGTCCGTGCCGCGCCGGAGCGTGACCTTTGCGCCTTGGATCCCGAACGGGAACCGCTCGCGGACCTCCAGGGCGCGGACCGAGTTGGCGAGGGTGCGCGCGAGGCCGGCGCGCGTCGTGGCGCAGATCGCGATGCCGTTCTCGAACGGTGACGTCGTGAAGACGTCGCCGTAGCGAAGCGGGCCCGAGCGCAGCGGTGCGCGGATACCCCCGCTGTTCATGAGCGCCACGACGGGTACGCCGGGCGGAGGGGCGGCCGCTCTGCTCGCGCTCTCGGCGATGGCCCGGGCCACCTGTTCGACGAGGGCGGTGCCGTCGAGGGTCCTCGCCAGGCAGGGGGCGAGGAGCGTCGCGACGACCGCCTCGGCCTCGACCTTCGTCTTCGCGCGCCAAGGTGCGACGCTCGCGGCCACGGCGACCCCGAGCGCGGACGCGGGCTTGCTGGTGGCCATCGCGACCTTGCGCTCGATTCGCTCGAGGTGAGGCCTCTCGCCGGTCGTCGAGCGGCAGAAGCGAATGCGCGCGAGACCGACGCCGTGCTGATCGCTCGATACGATCGGGATGTCGCGCACGCGACCGAGCATCCACTGGTGGCGGTGGCCGGCGACGATGACGTCGGGGCGATCCGCAGGAGGCATCGCGTCGAGCAGCGTCGCCAGCTCGCCCGCTCGTCGTGTCCCTCGAGGGTCGGAGTCGGAGCTGTCGTCGAGGAGCTGGGGGAGCTCGCCGTCGAGGCTCGCGTGCGCCAGGAGCACGATCGGCGCGGCGCCTGCGGCGCGTAGCGCGCGGACCTCCGCGGCAACGGAGGCGGCGGCATTCGTCGCGAAGGTGAGGCCGACGATGTTCGGCTTCAGCGTCGTCGTCGTCGTATCGATGGTGGTGTAGCCGACGACGCCGACGTCGAAGCCGCCGCGGGCGATGCGCGTCGAGGGACGCAGGTGCGGCCACGAGGGTGACTTGCCGTCGGCGAGCCGGAGATTGGCCGACAGGAGCGGAAAGTGCGCCTCGGTCATGCGCGCGAACAGCGCGCCGCGCGGACCGTCGGCCCCGGCGTCGTCGCCGACGTTCGGCGGCGCGGTGACGCGCGCGTAACCCACGGGACCGAAGTCGAACTCGTGGTTGCCGATCGCGGCCGCGTCGACGCCGAGCGCGTTGTAGGCATCGATGATCGGCGCGCCCTCGGCGACCGTCGAGTCGAGCGGCCCGGTGAAGAGATCGCCCGCGTCGAGCACGACGACCGCGTCGCCGGTGGCCCGGAGCTCGGCGATCTGGTCGGCCATGGCGATCACGCCGCCGGCAGGGAGGCGCGTCGCGTCGATCTGTACCTCCTCCGGACCGAGCTGGCCGTGCATGTCGTTCCATGCGGCGATGGAGAGGCAGCTCGCGGCCGGGGTCGTCGCCGGAAGGATCGGTCGCGAGGGGCTCGCGCTCGGAGCACATGCCGCGAGGAGGGCGCCGACGAGGACTGCGTGCAGATCCAGGGTGCGTCGCGGCATGGCGCCCGGGACTCTAGCGGACGACTTGCCTCCCGATCGTACCAATGCAAGACGACGAGGATGAACAAGCGCGTCGTCCTCTTCGGGCTCTCCTCCGTCGTGACCCTCGCCGGCTTCGTCGTCGCGTGCTCGAGCACGACGACCGTGACAGGCACGGACACCACCTCTCCGGAGGCCGGCACGAAGGAGACGGGGACGACCACGAAGGACTCGAGCACCACCACCGAGGAGACCGGCACCGGCACGCCGACGGGCGACGAGGCCTGTGGCGCAGAGACCACGCTCCAGGCGTGCGGCACCTGCTGCATCACGAACCACAAGGCCGGCTACGACATCTTCCAGGCCTCGCTGCTCGCCTGCGCCTGCAAGGGCACCGGCGCCGACGGCGGCACCCCGTGCGCGACGGAGTGCGGGACCACGATCTGCGCGGCCACCCCGAAGAACCCGGACGTTGCGTGCAACACGTGCCTCCAGGCTTCGATCGGCGCGGGCGGCGCCTGTCAGGAGCAGCTCACGACCGACTGCACCGCCGACAAGGACTGCGTCGCCGAGCAGACCTGCGTGGCGCAGTGCAAGGGCAAGCCCTGACCCGAGCGTCTGCACGATCTTGGCCTCTTCGGCTCCCGACAAGAGGATCGCGCTCGGCGACCTCGCGCCCGAAGTGAGCGAGATCGCGGCGCACGCGGTGACCTACCAGTCGACCGCGTGCTCGTCGCGATAGAACCCGCCGCTCCGGTCGTCGCCTTCCGGAAGGAGCGCGAGCCATACGGGCGTCTTCGCGCCTTCCTCCGGGGAGCGCGGCGCGCCGGAGCCTCCCATCGCCGTCCGCACCCAGCCGGGGCACGCGGCGTTGACGAGGACCTTGCGAGGGTCGCCGGCGAGCTCGCGCGCGAGGACGCGCACGTAGGCGTTCATCGCGACCTTCGTCACGCGATAGGCGTTCGACGGCCAGCCGGTCTTCGCATGACGCTTGGCAACGACGTCGGCGACGTCGGCGACGTCGGCGACGAAGCGATCGACGAACGCGACGAGCTGCGCTCGATCGAGCGACGGGCTCATGATCTCGCTCCGTAGCTCGGGCCCGAGGCACGACACCTCGCCCATGCCGCTCGACAGCATGACGACGCGCGCGTTCGGCCGGAGGAGCGGCAGGAGGCGATCGGTGAGCGTCATCATCCCGACGAAGTTCACGTCCAGCGTGCGTCGGGCGACGGCGGCATCGAAGCCGTCGAAGCTCGCGCCCGCGTTGTTCACGAGGATGTCGAGCCCGTGTTCGACGAGCTTCGCGACCGCCTCGATGCTCTGCGGGTCGGTGAGGTCGAGCGGCTGAAAGCTCGCGCCGCCTCCGAGCTCGCTCGCGATCTTCTCGCCGAGGCGAACGTCGCGACCCGCGACGACGACGCGAAGCCCGCGACGCGAGAGCTCTCGCGCGATCGCCTCGCCGATCCCGCGAGTCGCCCCGGTCACGAGCGCCACGCGTCTGTCCGTGGTGGTCATCGCTCGATTGTACGTACCCGGAGCGCGCGCGTATCGCGTCGCGCGTCTCGCTCAGTACGTCTCGATGTGCAGCCGCCCGCCGCGCAGCATCTCGTCGCGCTGCGTCGCCCAGTCGACGCCGCTCGCCCTGCACACGTCGGCGAACGCCTCGAGCACGCCCTTCTCCATGCGCTTGTGGCCGCAGAGGTAGACGAACGTATCGGGCTCGGAGATCCACGCGGCCACGTCCTCGGCCCGCTCGCGGATGCGATCCTGCACGTACTCCTTGGCCCCCCCCGGGACGCGGGAGAACGCGAGCTCCACGTCGATCAGCTGCGAAGGCAGCTTCGACAGCGGGCCGAAGTAGGGGAGCTCCTCGGGCCGCCGCGCCCCGAAGAAGAGGAGGATGCTCCCGCCCTCGCCGAGGCCCATCCGGCGGCGCCGCCGCTCCGTCATCGCGCGCATCGGCGCCGAGCCGGTGCCGGTGCACACCATGAGCAGCTTCGCGTCGCGATGGTTCGGCATGAGGAAGCTCGTGCCGTACGGACCCGTGACGTCGACGGTGGCGCCGCGCTTCAGATCGCAGAGGTGATTCGACGCGACGCCCTGCACCGGCCGCCCGTCGTGATCGGTCGTGACCCGCTTCACGGTGAGCGCGAGGTTGTTGTGGTTCGGTCGCTCGCCGTTGCGCGGGCTCGCGACCGAGTAGAGGCGCACGTGGTGCGGTCTTCCCTCGGAGTCGGTCCCCGGGGGGATGATGCCGATGCTCTGTCCCTCGAGGACCGGGAACGCGGTCCGCCCGAAGTCGAGGACGATGTGACGGATGTCGACGTCCGAGTCCTCGCTCGTGAGCCGGTACGTTCCGGCGACGGTCGCGACCGCGGGCCGCTCGCGACCGTAGAGGCCCACGTAGGGATGGGCCGCCGACCACGGCGGCGGCACGCGCCCGCCCTGCGCGCGGTTTGCCTCGTCGACGAGCCGGGACACCTCGTCGGGCATCGCCTCGGCGCCGTCGCCTCCCGTCGGCTCGCCCTCCTCGCGCGCGGCGCCCGCGCCCGACGCGTCCGGCGCCGGGAGCGAGTCCCAGGTGAGCTGCTCCTCGAGGGTGAACGGCGCGCGCACCTCGCGCCACGTGTCGATCGCTCCCGTCGGGCACGGAGGAAGGCAGTCTCCACAGCTGTTGCACTTCGCGAAGTCGACGACGTAGTTCCGCTTGTCGTGGGTGATCGCCTTCGGCTTGCACGCCTCCTCGCACGTGTTGCAGCGAATGCAGACGTCGGGGTCGATGAGGTGCTGGCGGAGGAGAGGGAGCGCGCTCATCAGGCGAAGCGCACGTACTCGAAGCTCTCGGGGCGCTGGTCGATTCCGCGGGCGGGCGGTGCGATCCAGTTCGCGTACTTGCCCGGCTCGGCGACGCGGCCCATGAGCGTGTTCAGGAACGCGTGGTCGGCCTCGGTGGGGAGCCACGAGCTCTCGCGCTTCTTCCACTCGGCCTCGGTCACGAGCTCGCCTTCCGGCGTCACGTGCGAGTGGGCGAAATTGCCGATCTTCCGGTGGAAGCCCTTGTGCGCAAGGCGCAGCCGCTGCGAGGTGCCGCCGCGCTCGAGGATCTTGTTCCAGCGGTCGACGCCGGCCTGGCAGTCCTTGATGTAGTCGTCGCGCAGCCGCTCGTTCAAGGAGAGGAGCGCGCTCTGCGCCTTCTCAATGATGCGCCCGCCCTCGACGAACGGCACCGCGTACTCGGCGGACGACGTGAGCACGTGGTCGTCGCCGAGCTTCGTCTCCTCGAAGCGACCCTTGAGGCCGTTCGAGAAGAACGTCGAGGCGTTGGAGGAGATCTCCGAGCCGTAGAGGTCGAGCGTGACGCTGAAGTGGAAGTTCAGGTAGCGCTGGATGGTCGGGATGTCGATGACGCCCGCGGCGCGCAGCTTGTCCGGGTCCTCGGTCGCGAGCTCCCTCATCACCTCGGCGGTGCGCTGGAGGATGCGGCCGATCCCCGACTCGCCGACGAAGAGGTGATGCGCCTCCTCGGTGAGCATGAACCTGGTGGAGCGCGCGAGCGGGTCGAAGCCGCTCTCGGCGAGCGCCGCGAGCTGGTACTTGCCGTCGCGATCGGTGAGGAACGTGAACATGAAGAAGGAGAGCCAGTCGCTCGTCTTCTCGTTGAACGCGCCGAGGATGCGCGGCTTGTCGGCGTCGCCCGAGCGGCGAGCGAGCATCTCGTCCGCCTCCTCGCGGCCGTCGCGGCCGAAGTAGGCGTGGAGCAGGTAGACCATCGCCCAGAGGTGACGGCCCTCCTCGACGTTCACCTGGTAGAGGTTCCGGAGATCGTAGAGCGAGGGGCACGTGCGGCCGAGCGCGCGCTGCTGCTCGACGCTCGCCGGCTCGGTGTCACCCTGCGTGACGATGATCCGACGGAGGTGCGTGCGGTACTCGCCGGGCACCTCGTTCCAGACCGGCTGGCCCTTGTGGGCGCCGAAGCCGTGCACGCGGCCCTTCTCCGGCGGCGTGAGGAAGATGCCCCAGCGGTAGTCGGGCATCTTCACGTAGTCGAAGTGCGCCCAGCCCTTCGGGTCGACGCTCACGGCGGTGCGAAGATAGACGTCGTAGTCGGTGCTCCCCTCGGGGCCGACCTCGCGCCACCAGTCGAGGTAGGCCGGCTGCCAGTGCTCGAGCGCTCGCTGGAGCGTCTTGTTCGAGCCGAGGTCGACGTTGTTCGGGATCTTGCTCGCGTAGTCGATGCTCATGGATGGCCTCCAGCGACCGAAGTCGGCGGGCCGCAAGCAAGTCGTGTGCTCGTACGATCCCGTGCAAATGGCGGGGCCTTCGCGATCGCGGAGCGCGCAAAAAGTGGAGTCACGCGCAAGGCGTGCGCCGCAGCGAGACGGAAGACCGGCGGCTGGTGAGCGCGCTCAGGGGCAGCTGAGCGAGACTCCGCCGATCGTCATCTCGGCCTTTGCTCGGGCGGTCGCCGAGTCGACGGTGATCTTCGTGAGGGTGAGGCCGGTGAGGCGCGCGGTGCAGAGCACCCCCTTGAGATCGGGCCCCAGGTAGACGATCGCGCCGTTCTTCGGCGCACGGTCTCCGGAGAGCCACGCCTGCAGCGCGGGAAGCGTCGCTCCGCTCGTCGTCGTGGTGAGGACCAAGCCCGAGACGGTCGTCGAGGACGTCGCCGCGGCGCGACGCGGAAGAGGCTGCGCGCCGAGCGGCTCGGTCGCGAGGCGCGCGGTCGGCCGGGAGCGAAGGAGCGTGGAGTGGACGATGATGGGCTCGAGTCTCACCACACGATTCATGTCGAGCGCGTCGATGTCGACGCGGAAGGAGCTGGTGAACAGCTTGCTCGGCGCCGTACCGCTCGAGCAGCTCACCGGGCCGGGTTGCGGTCCGCCACGATGCGAGCTCGTCGTCGAGAGACGGAGCGTCCACTGCGCTGCCACCCTCTGCGCCGTGCCATCCATCGCAGGGAAGTCGAGCTGCTAGATGGACGTTGGCTCGAGCGCCTCGGAGTCGCGCACGCTGAGGTTCGTGGGGTCCAGGCGGAGCAGCTCCACGCTCTTCTTCGAGCCGCGGCCATCCAGCGTGCCGGTGAGCCAGGAGAGCGTCGCCGGGCCAGCGATGCTCGGAGACACCATGAGCGTCGCCGCGGTCGTCGTGCCTGCGGCGGTCTGGGTGTCGACGACGGTCGCCGTCACTCCTGGCGCCGGAGCTCCGTCGAGCTTCACACACGTGTCCGCGCCCGCGAAGATCCGGTCGTTGGGGCCGGCCAGCGAGTCGCTTGCCGTGCCGGTCGCGGCGGCGACGAGCGCGAGCAGTCCGAGAAGCCTCCACGAGCTGCGTATCGTTCGCATTCCCGGGCCGACTGCAATCGTCGCGCCTGTCGGAGCGCTGTGGATTCGGCGCCAGAGGCGGGCGAGGCCTGCGCGAGCCCTGCGCGGAGACGCAGCTCTTTCGCCGCGTGAAGAGCGCGATGCTCGCCTACGGCTTGCGTCGGAGGACGATGACGCGGCCGGTCGGCGTCGCGAGCGTCTTCTCGTGCGTCGCTCGCTGCTTGGCGAGCACCGCGCGCGCCTCGGCGAGCTCCTCGTCCGCCTTCTGGCCCTTGATGAGGAGCACGAGGCCCCCTGGACGCGCGAAGGGCATCGTGAGCGGAGCCAGCTCGGCGAGACGCGCCACCGCGCGCGCCGTCACGACGTCGAAGGTGTCACGGAGCTCGCCCCTGCCGAGCGCCTCGGCTCGCTCGGCGCGGACCGTCACGTTGGGAAGTCCCATCGCCGCGCTCACGCTGGAGAGAAACGCCGCCTTCTTCTGCGTGGCCTCGACCAGCGTGACCTGAAGGTCTGGGCGCGCGATCGCGAGCACGAGGCCGGGGATGCCTCCACCCGAGCCGATGTCGACCAGTCGATTGCCGGCGTGGACCTCCGCCAGCAGCGGCAGCAGCGTGAGCGCATCGAGGACGTGGCGCTCCCATGCGCTTTCGGCGTCCTTGATGGAGGTGAGGTTCATCTGCTCGTTCATCGCGAGCAGGCGACCGAGGTAGTCGCCGAGCCGCGCGAGCGTCTCCGCGCTCACGGATGCCCCGACGGCCTCGAGGCGTGCTCCGAAGCCCTCGGGAACGGCGAGCGGTGCGGAGGGCGGCAGTACGATGGGCGGGCGAGTGTCTTTGGTCACGTGGTCGGCACTCTAGCAAAGCCGCGATGAAAGCGGCTCAGGTCCCGCAGAATGTATTCTGCACGCGCTCGTCGGGCCGCGGAGGCTCGCTCAGATGCGCGTGCTCCGGCTGATCGTCGTTGGGGCGTGCGAGCACCCGCAGCAGCGTCTCGAACGGCTCGAGGTCACCGTTCCGCACCGCGGCCTGGATCATCTCCTCGACCCGGTGATTGCGGGGAATGAAGGCCGGGTTCACGAGGCGCATGGCGGCGGCGCGTGCCTCGGGCGTGACCTCCTCCTCGCCGAGCCGCGTGCGCCACGTCACGGCCCAGTCGTGGAACGCGCCCGGCTCCGCGAAGAGCGCCGCGACCTTGGCGTCGGCGGAGGAGCCCGCGGCCGCGTCGCACAGCGCACGGAAGAACACCGTGAAGTCGACCTCGTTCGAGGCCATGCGCTCGAAGAGGTCGGCGGCGAGGGCGCGATCGCCCTCCTTCTCGAGCGTGAGCCCGAGCTTTGCCCGGAGGACGCGCGTGTGCGCGGCCTCGAAGGTCGCCATGAAGCCGTGCAGGCGCTCCGTCGCCAGTCGCGCGCCCTCCTCCTCTTCCGGGTGCAGGAGCGGAAGGAGCGCCTCCGCGAGCCGCGTGAGGTTCCACTGCGCGATGCGCGGCTGGTTCGCGAACGCGTAGCGACCGCCGCGATCGATGAAGCTGAATCTCTTGAGCGGGTCGTACACGTCCAGGAATGCGCATGGCCCGTAGTCGATCGTCTCGCCGGAGATCGACGTGTTGTCGGTGTTCATCACGCCGTGCACGAAGCCCACGCCGAGCCAGCGCGCGATGAGGTGCGCCTGGGCGTCGATGACGCGCTCGAGCAACGCGAGTGCATCGTTGCCGCTGCCGGTCGCGTCCGGATAGTGACGCGCGAGCGCGTACGTCGCGAGGCTGGAGAGCGCCTCGTTGTCGTCGCGCGCGGCGAAGAACTCGAACGTGCCCACGCGGATGTGGCTCGCGGCCACGCGTGCGAGCACCGCGCCCGGCAGCGGGCCCTCGTCGCGCATGACCGTCTCGCCCGTCGTCACGGCGGCGAGCGCGCGTGTCGTGGGGATGCCGAGCGCCGCCATCGCCTCGCTCACGAGATATTCGCGGAGCACCGGCCCGAGAGCGGCGCGTCCGTCGCCACCTCGAGAGAAGGGCGTTCGCCCCGCGCCCTTCAGCTGGAGGTCGCGGCGCTTGCCGTCCTTGCCCACGAGCTCGCCGAGCAGGACGGCTCGACCGTCGCCGAGCTGCCGCACGAACCCGCCGAACTGGTGTCCGGCATAGGCGAGGGCCATGGGGTCGGAGCCGGCGGGCAGCACGTTGCCCGCGAACAGCTGCGCGCCCTCGGGCGACGCGAGCTCGTCGGCGTCGAGGGAGAGGAGCTCGGCGAGCTCCCGGTTGACCTTCACCATGCGAGGCTCGCGCACCTTCGTCGGAGAAACCCGCGCGTAGAAGTGGTCGGCGAGCCGAGCGTAGGTGTTGTCGAACGCGAACGTCATCGCGCCGAGCCTAGCGCACCGGCGCGCGCTATGCTGCGCCGCCCGACGTGGAGCCAACCAGCTAGATGAACGACAACCACGAGCGTGTTCTCCGAGCCTCGCGGCTCTTCTCGTCACTCGACCCCACGCTGGTGAGCGATCTCGCGCGTGCCGCGTCGCGCACGCGCCACGAGAAGGGCGAGTACGTGTGGCACGCTGGCGGGGCCGCCAGCCAGTTCGTCGTCATCGCGAGTGGGCTCGTCAAGATCTCGCGGTCCACTGCCGACGGAGGCGAGACCATCCTCGCGCTCTTCGGACCGCGCGAGAGCGTCGGTGACGTCGCGGTCGTCGGCGCCATGCCTTACCCCGCGGACGCGATCGCGCTCACGGACGTCGAGCTGATTCGTGTCGATGCGGCGACCGTCAGGGGGGCGTTCAGCGCGAACCCGTCCCTGCTCTCGGCGATCAACATGTCGCTCATCGAGCACACGCATGCACTGCAGGAGAAGATCCAGATCATGACGGCAGGCAAGATCGACAAGCGCCTGGCCACGCTCCTGCTGCACCTCGCCTCGCGCTTCGGCGACGACAACGGTGACGGCACCACGTTCGTCCCGATCCGGATCTCACGCTCCGAATGCGCGCGCCTCATCGGCGCGACGATCGAGACGACGATCCGCACGTTCAGCCGCTGGCAGAGGGCCGCGCTCGTCGAGACCACCGAGGAGGGCTTCGCCTTGCGCGACGTCGCCGTGCTGACGGAGCTCACGCGGAGCTGACCTGACCGGGCGCGAGCGTGCGAGTCGCTCAGAACATGCGGGCGTAGAGCGAGGCGATCGCGCGCGGGAGATCCTCCGGTCGCGAGAGGACGTCCCAGTGGCCGGGACCCAGCATCGCAGGAAGCTCGCCGCGCTCGGCGCGCTCGACGGAGAGAGCATGCACGTGCACGCCCAGCTTCTCCGCCTCGCGGACGGCCTGTCTCACGTCGCTCACGCCGTAGCGTCCCTCGTAGCGGTCGTAGTCGGTGGGGCGTCCGTCGGTGACGAGGAGAACGAGGCTCCGTCGGGCACGGCCGCGCGTCTCCGCGACCGCATGACGGAGCGCCGGACCAATACGGGTGAACCCCAGCGGACGCACGGCGGCGAGGCGCGCCTGTCCGAGGCGCCAGGGCTCGCCCGGCCGCTGGATCTCGAACACGCGGCAGACGTTGCGGGTGTGCGACGCGAAGCCGAGCACGGCGAGGTCTTCTCCGAGCCGATCGCATACCTCACCGATGACGAGCGCAGCCTCACGCGAGACGTCGAGCACGCGCCTGCCGGCGACCCACGCGTCGGCCGACATGGAGAGGTCGAGCAAGAGCGTCGTCGCAAGCGCGTGGGCCGTGCGTCGCTTTCGCAAGTAGAGCCGCGGGACGCCCGCGTGGCCCGCGCGGACGGCCGCGAGGTGCTCCACCAGCGCGTCGACGTCGACGTGATCGCCATCGCGCTGACGGCGTGCCGTCTCGAGGCGCGCGCGTTGCTCGGTGACGCGCCGAAGGGCCTCGTCGATGAGCCCGCGATGGCGCGCGAGGGCGGCACGCGCCCATCGTGGGTCTCCCGCCGGAACGCGTGTCGGGTAGACGGTGCACCAGCCGAGCCGGTAGCTTCGCGCGCGCTCGTCCCACTCGTCGTAGGAGATGCCTCGCTCGCCAGGGCGCACGCTGGCGATGTCCGGTACGCCGCCGTCGAGACCGACGTCGGCATGGAGGAGCGAGGCCGCCTCCTCCTCGGTGCGGATCACCTTGCCGAGCTTCACCTCCTCGAGCGCTTCGAGCTGGTCGTCGAGCTCGTCGGCGCCGTCGAGATCTCGCGCGCCGCCGCGATGCTCGTCGGCGGTCTCGATCTTCTCGAACGTGTGTTGCAGCACGGCGTCGGCCTGCTCCTGCTCGTCGAGCGTGACGCGCTCGACGGCACCGACCTGCGGCGCCTCCGCCTCGGTCTTGATGCGCGGCGGAGGCCGCCTCGGGGCGGGCTCACGACGGGGCGACTCGAGCGTCTCGGCGTCGTTCATCGTGTCGAGCAGCTCGCCCCACAAGGGCACGGCGCGAGAGGTCGTCCGCGCGTCGCCGCTGCGAGGTGAGGGCAGCGCCACGGGGTCTCCCTGCACGGCGAGGCGCTCGAGCGTGTCTCGCCGCACGGCCTCGACGTGGCGCTCGATCGCGCGGTCTCGCTCTCTCCCCTTCGGCTCGAGGTGGGCGCGCCTCGCCAGGATCGCGGACGCCGCGGCCGCGAGCACGGGCGTGAACCCCGGCAGCTCCTCGCGGAGCCATTCTGCCGCCGCGAGGACGCGTGCGGCCTCCTCGTCGGCGCGTGCGCTTCGGTCGTCGGGCGGGGCGCCGCGTCCGAGCCGCACCATCGCGGCGCCGAGGACGACGCGTGCCCGGAGGAGCGCCGCGTTCTCGTCCGGCGTTTCGAACGTGTCGAGCGCCGGCGGAAGCACCACCGCACCGCCGAGGACGGTCCCCCACACTCCGCCTTCACCACGCACGACGGCGAGGCGCACGGGCGCCTCGGCCACGACCTGTGCGAGCACGACGAGGCGTCGCTCGCTCCCCTTCACGAACGCGGCGCGACTCGGGTCGAACGCCCTGGCCGAGCGAGCCCCCGTCACACGTCGAAAGAGCGAGCGGATACCGCGGAAGACCGCGAGCTCCCACTCGAAGCCGATCGACGGACCGCGCGCGGTCTCGTCGCCGTCGCCGTCGTTCGCGGCGGCGAGCGCCGCGAGGTCAGAGGGCGAGAGCGGTGATGTCACGGAGCGCCTCGGCGATCGCCGGATCATCCGTGAGCGGCTGCACCACGGCGACGTCGCAGGCGCGGCGTGGGTCCATCCCCGATACGATGAGCTTTCCGGCGCCGACGAGGAGGCGTGTCGAGGGGAGCTCTGCGAGGCCGAGCTCGTCGAGCTTGCGGAGCTTCGCTCCGAGCGCCGCGAGCCGCCGGGCGGTCTTTGCATCGCAGCCCGACTCGCCCGCGACGATCTCGGTCTCGACGTCGAGCGACGGGTAGTCGAACGGGATGGAAATGAAACGCTGGCGCGTCGACGGCTTCAGCTCCTTCAGGCCGCGCTGGTAGCCGGGGTTGAAGCTCACGACGAGCATGAAGCCGTCGGCGGCGACGATCTCCTCGTCGTGGTGCTCGACGAGCAAGCGCCGCCGGTGATCGCTCAGCGGATGGATGACCACGACGACGTCCGGCCGCGCCTCGGCGATCTCGTCGAGGTAGAGCACTGCGCCCGTGCGCACGGCGCGCGTGATCGGTCCGTCCTGCCAGACCGTCTCGCCTCCGCGCACGAGATACCGACCAGTGAGGTCGACGGCGCTCGTCTCGTCGTGGCATGCGACGGTGACGAGCGGTCGCCCGAGCTTCGCGGCCATGGCCTCGACGAAGCGACTCTTGCCGCAGCCGGTCGGCCCCTTGAGCAGGAGCGGCAGCTGCTGCCGGAACGCGTGCTCGAAGATCGAGCACTCGTCCCGGAGCGCCCGGTAAAAGGGGGTCGGTTCTGGGCTCATTCGGCGGCCGCCGGGAGCGCGTCGACGTCGGCGGTCTCGGCCTCCTCCGTCTCCGTCACGTTGACGGGCAGCCCGTAGCCGATGAAGTTGATGATGTAGAGGACGATGCCCGTCGTGAAGATGCAGGCGGCGAGCACGAGGCCGAGAAAATGAACCTCGAGCGCCTTCTGGACGACCAGGAAGTCCATCCCGACCTTCCGCTCCAGATACACCTGCGCGATGCCGGCGACGGCGAACGCGCCCGTCATCCCGATCATGCCGATGTTCGACATCCAGAAGGCCCACTCGGGCACCCAGCTGTTCCAGAGCTTGCGCTGCGTGAGCTTCGGCAGCGCGTAGGCGATCGTCGCGAGCACGATCATCGCGTACGCGCCCCAGAAGGCCATGTGTCCGTGCATGGCGGTGACGAGCGTGCCGTGGGTGTAGCGATTGACCTGCGGAATCGTATGGGCGAAGCCGAGGAAGCCCGCGCCGACGAAGCTCATGATCCCGCAGCCGACCGTCCAGAGGAGGGCGATGCGGTTCGGATGCTTGCGCCCACCACGACGCGCCATCGCGACGGCGTAGAGCGCCATACCGAGGAACGCGAGCGGCTCGAGCGCGCTGAAGACGCCGCCGACGACGAGCCAGTACTTGGGCACGCCGATGAAGTAGTAGTGGTGCCCCGTCCCGAGGATGCCCGAGAGGAACGTGAGCCCCACGATGACGTAGAGCCACTTCTCGATGATCTCGCGGTCGATGCCCGTGAGCTTGATGAGCAGGTACGAGAGCATCGAGCCCATGATGAGCTCCCAGACGCCTTCGACCCAGAGGTGGACGACCCACCAGCGGAAGTACGAGTCACGCACCTGGTTGTCGAACGAGATGATGCCCGGCAGGTAGAGCAGCGCCGCTGCGAACAGGCCTGCGAACAGCACCATTCCCGTGGTGTGGAGGCGCTTTCCTCCGAACGCGGTCATGCCGATGTTCAGCAAGAAGGCGAGGACGTCGATGACGACGAGGTAGTCGAGCTGCCGAGGGATCTCGAGGAACTTGCGTCCCTCCCACCAGTTGAAGTGAAAGCCGATGATCGCGGTGACGCCGACGAGGACCAGCGCGCCCCACTGCACCACCGCGAGCTTCGGCGACCAGAGCTCGCGCTCCGCCTCCTCGGGGATGATGAAGTACGCCGCGCCCATGAAGCCGGAGAGCAGCCACACCACGAGGAGATTCGTGTGCGTCGCGCGCGCCGCGTTGAACGGGATGACGGAGTGCAGGACGTCGTAGCCCATGTGGGCGAACGCCATGATGAAGCCGTAGACGATCTGCAGCGAGAGCAGCAGCATCGACGTCGCGAAGAAGAGGTAGGCGATTCGCTGGGATTTGTATTTCATCGTCCGCTCATTTCGCGAGGAGCCAGGTGACGAGCTCCTTGCGGACCTCGGGGGTGAGCTTGAGGTTCGGCATGGCGGTTCCGGGCTTCACCGACTGCGGGTCGGCGAGCCAGGCCTCGAGCCGAGCCTCGTCGAAGCGCGTCGCCACGGCGTCGAGCGCAGGGCCGACCTTGCCGCCCTTGCCGTCGACCGAGTGGCACGCGACGCAGATCGTCTTGAACGTGGCCGGCGCGGAGGCGAGGCGCCCCCCACCCTGGATCGGTGCGCTGGGCGGGGCCGGCGCGAGATCGGGCTTCGGCGGGAAGTCGTTCGTGTCGATCTCGCCGATCCACTTGAAGAACGCGATGAGGTCGGTGATCTGCTCCTCGTCGAACTTGTAGGCGACCATCTTCCGTTCCCCTGGAAACATGGCGTTCGGGTCGCGGAGGAAGGTCCGCATCCACTCCGGCCCGCGCCGCGTGTGCACCTTCGTGAGCTCAGGCGCGTAGTACGCGCCTTCGCCGAGCAGGGTGTGGCACCCCATGCAGTTGTTCTTGTCCCAGATGTGCTTTCCGCGGACGACCGAGTCGGTCATGGCCGCCTCGTTCGAGCGCGTGGGCACCTGCGCCATCGAGTCGACGGTCATTCCGAGGAACGCCACGCTGAATCCGGCGGTTCCCAGGAGGAAGAACCACTTCGCGTGCGATTTGGAGAGCATCCACACGGTCTAAGGCCACTGCCATGGCCCACCTATGACATCCGTCATGTCGGGCGCGATAGGTCGTTGTCGCGCCCGACATGATGCAAATCATCGACGCCGAGACGGAGAGCCTCCACGTGGCGTGGATGGTTGCAGCAAGTGAGGTGAGACCTGCGGCGCAAGAACGGGCGCAGGCCTTCGATCCGCCAGGGGGCATCCTTCTCTGGATCATCGTCTTCGTCGAGACGGCGACCTTCGGCGCAGCGCTCGTCGCGTTTGCCGTGAGCCGGCGTGAGGAGCCGGCCATCTTCGCGGCGGGTCACGCCACGCTGAACCAGCCGCTTGCGCTGGCGAACACGCTCCTCCTCCTCACGGGCGGCTGGCTGATGGCACGCGGGCTCGGCAGCCTCCGCGCGGGGGAGAGCCGCGCCGCTGCGCGGTGGATCGCAGGGGCAATCGGCAGCGGCGGCCTGTTCCTCGCGCTGAAGAGCGTCGAATACGTGGCCAAGCTAGGGAACGGCCTCGGCCTTCATCACGACACGTTCTTCACCTACTACTGGCTCCTCACGAGCTTCCACGTGATGCACGTCGTGCTCGCCGTCGGGCTCCTGGCGTTCGCGTGGCGCGCGATCCGTGGCGGTCGCTACTCCGCGACCGATCACCTCGCCATCGAGAGCATCGGCATCTTCTGGCACATGTGCGACGTCATCTGGCTGCTCCTCTATCCGACCATCTATCTCCTGGGGTGATCCCAACGTGCCCTTGTCCCCTCGCGCATCGACCCTCACCTGGCTCGCCCTCGTCACGCTCACGCTCACGAGCTTCGCGCTGAGCGAGACGTCGGGCGCGCGTGCTGCCGTACTGCCGATCCTGCTCGCGGCGATGGTGAAGGCGTCGCTGGTCGCCTTCCAGTTCATGGAGCTGAGGTCGGCTCACCCGGTGTGGAAGGCGGCGTTTCCGGGCCTCCTGGCGCTCATCATCTTCATCCTCTGGGCGGCTCGCGCGGCCGCGAGCTGAAGGCGCTCACGCGCGACCGGAGAGGACGAAGATCGCCGCGTAGTGAAGGGCGCTGCCGGCGAGGACGACGATGTCCCAGATCTCGTGGAAGCCGAAGACACTCGGCAGCGGGGTCGGCCGCTTCGTCGCGTAGACGAGCGCGCCGAGCATGTACGTGATGCCGCCCGCGACGACGAACGCGAGCACCGGCGCCGAGAGCGCGTGGAAGGCCGCGCTCGCCTTGAGGAGGACGAGCCACCCCATCGCGACGTACATCGACGTGTAGAGCGCGCGCGGCGCCTTCATCCACGCGACGCGGAAGACGATGCCGATCGCCGCGATCGCCCAGACCACGCCGAGCATGAGACGCTCTTCGACCCCCAGCCCGACCATCCGATCGTCGCGTTCGTCGAGAGCGGGCTCGCCAAGGCGAACGTCGACCCGTTGCTCGCGCGCCATGGCGAGCACAACTGGTCGTTCCTCAGGGGCAGCGCGCCGATCAAGATCTGGTGCTGCTGCTCCGAGCACCTCTGCTTCTCCTCACCGCTCGCCGAGGTCGGAAAGCAGAAGCTCGGCGACCTGTTCCGGTTCCTGGTCTCCGGGTGGATCGGCGCCGGAGACGCAGGTGACGTTCCTCGAGGAACAGAGCCTGATTCGCGCCTGATTCGCGCCCGAGAAGAAAACGCGCAACCAGGGCAGAGGGCGGCCGACAGAGGGGGCGGAGTAACCCGATGCCGACCACCGACACGAAAGCTGCCATCGTCATTCGCCTCGTCGACGGCTCGAGCGAGCAGCAGGAGCTCGTCCTCGAGATGGGCCGCCCCATTCCCCCGATGATGCTCGGGGGCCAGGCCGACTGGAAGATCGCCGGCCATGAGATCGCAGACGCGCACGTCATCCTCGCCTGGAACGGAAGGAGCATCTACGTCGCCACGAGCCGCGGGCAGAAGGCGCTCCTCGACGGCTTCCCGCTCTCGACCCGCTGGACGGAGGTGCGGATGCCCGGCGAGCTCCGCTTCGGAGAGGCCTGCTTGACCATCGGCCGGCGCGCCGGGCCGGACGACACGACCGCGCCTCCGCGCGACCGCGCGAGGCGGGCCCATGTGCATCACACGACCCGCGGCGCTCCTCGCCGGCTCCGCCGCGACGACGAGGCCACGTGCCCCGACGAGGAGCGCGTGCAGGCCGCTCTCAGGCTCGCGTGCCAGTCCGAATCGACGTGCATCGCCGACGTCGTCATCCCTCCCGCGGCGCGACGGCCCTCGGCCGACGAGACGGTCGCGCCGGACAGCGATCGGACGCTCGTTGCGATCCTGGTCGCGCCGCAGGGGAGCGTGGCGCCGTGAGCCGCCGCGCGAATGCGCTCCAGGATTGCGCTATAGAGCGAGGGTGACCTCGCCTGCGACGCCGCCCGACCCGAACGCGTCGAAGCTCCTCCGTGGCGGTCGCTACACACTCGTCCGCAAGCTCGGCGAGGGCTCGCAGGGGGAGACCTACGAGGCGATCGACCACGGCGTGGGCCGCGAGGCTCGCAAGCGCGAGGCGCGCGCGGTCCCGCTCGTCGACAAGTGGGCGCGCTACGTGCGCGAACAGCGGAGCGGCGGCCAGGTCTCGCAGGACGCGCGGCTCGTCGCCATCAAGTGCTTCCGCGTCGGCACCGCGAAGGCCTGGAAGGACGTCGAGCTCGCGGAGCGCGAGGCGAGCACCCTCGCCTCGCTCGATCACCGTCACCTCCCGAAGTACTTCGAGCACTTCGAGGAGGCGGGCGCCCTCTACCTCGTGATGGAGAAGATCGAGGGCGAGAGCCTCGCGTCGCTCCGCAAGGGCCACAAGGGGATGAGCGTCGGCGAGGTCACGCGGATGCTCGAGGACATCGGCGGCGCCCTCCGCTACCTGCACGGTCGCGCGCCGGCGGTCGTGCATCGCGACATCAAGCCCGGAAACATCATCCGCCGGCCCGACGGCTCGTTCGTGCTCGTCGACTTCGGCGCCGTGCGCGATCGCCTGCGGCCCGCCGGGGGCAGCACGGTGGTCGGCACCTTCGGCTTCATGGCGCCCGAGCAGTTCCAGGGGCGCGCCTCCGCGGTGTCCGACGTGTACGGCCTCGGGGCGACCGCCATCACGATGCTCACGGGGGTCGAGCCCGAGGCGCTTCCGCACGCGGGCCTCGGCATCGACGTCCCGCGTGCGCTCCCGAGGGGGATGCCCAAGTCGCTCGTTCGCGCGCTCGAAGCGATGCTCACGCCCGATCCCGACCGGCGCGCCGAGTCGGTCGATGCTGCGCTGGCGATCCTCCGCGGGGAGGCTCCGCGTGACGATGACGATGACGATGACGAGGGCGAGGCCGACGAGGCGCGTGACGCGCAGCCCGAGCCGAGGCCGCACCTGAATCGCAAGCAACAGCGCGCGCTCGCACGACAGCGAGACAAGCAGCGCGCCCTCGAGAAGCGCGAGAAGAAGAAGCAGCGGCGCGCGTCGGTGCGGCGCCGTCGGTCGCCCGTCCTGCCGCGCATGCTCGGGCGCCTCGGCCTCTTCCTCGCGCTGCTGGTGGTGTGGATGATCGTCGGGTTCGCCATCCCCGTCGTGCTGATCCTCCTCTCGCTGCTCTTCGGCGCAGCGCTGCGCCGGGCCGCAGCCTCGTGTGTGGAGGCCGCGCGGCGCAGTCAGGCGGCCATCGGTCGTGCCTCGATGTGGCTCTCGGGCCGACAAGACGAGCCGGGCGCTCGCGCTCCGCGCGAGGAGGAGGCCGCGAGGGTCCGCGTGGCGGCCGGGTCGGAGCGCGTGCGCACCGCGATCGAGGAGAACGTCGAGGCGCCGGCCGAGGGCGCCGACGCCTGGATGGAAGAGCGGCTGGAGAAGGAGGCGCAGCGAGAGCGCATGCGCTTGCACGCGAGGGCTCCGGCGAACCGCGACTCGTTCGGCCGCCGGAGGAAGTGACCGCTAGTACCGGATGAGGATCGCCGCCTCGAAGTCGACGTACGGCGCATTCGGGTAGATCGGATCGGGCGCCGTCGGATGCGCGGTGAGGCGCGCGCAGTGGTTCGTGACCACGCCCGACAGCTTCACGTTGTCGCCGTCGATGTGGTAGCCGCCGACGCCGTCGTTGCCGACGCGGTAGTGGCGCTCGCGCGGCCCCACGAGGAACGGCCAGGCGCCGTGCGAGATCTCGGTCACGTAGTAGTCGTTGCAGCTCAGGGTGCCCGAGCCGAGCGTGCACTCCGTGCCCAGGTTGATGTGCGGCGTACCGTAGGCGCTCGACGACTCGTCACCGACGAGGACGAGGCGCACCGGGTTCACGGCGAGCGTGGCCTGACCGTGGCCGCTCGGGCCGGCGTGCTCGGTCGTCGCGACCCACGGCGAGCAGCCCGTCACGCTGTTGCAGTTACGCTTGCGGAGGACGATCTGGTAGGCGGAGAGCACGGCCTCCGATGCGCCGGGCGCGAACTTGGACACCAGGTCGAGCGGGGCGCCGCCGCTGCAGCTCGCCGGGTCGAACGCGTCGTTGCTCGGCGCGCCGGCGTCCTGACCGGAGCCTGCTGCCGTGCTCGTGAAGCTGACGGTGAAGTCGGCGTTCTTCCCCTTCGCGTCCTTGAACGCGATGAAATACTGGCCGTCGCTCGCGATCTTCGCCGTGATGTGCGCGTCCTTGGTCGAGGCCGTCGCGTCGTCGTTGCGCGTGACGCTCGAGTAGCTCGCGCGCAGGAGATAGGCGACCGCGTCGCCGTTCGGCGAGCGCACCCAGAGGTCGACCGAGTCGCCCTTCTTCGCGGTGAACGCGTAGGCGCGGTAGAGCGGCGATGACGTGTAGCTCGCCGTCTTCGTCGTCCCCGACGTGATCGTGCCGAGCTGCTGGATGCGGGTCGCGCTGAGGTCGGACTCCGAGGACTCGGCTGCGGCGCCGTCGTCGTCGTTGGACGTGTCGGCGGCGCAGCCAGCGGCCACGGCGAGAGAGAGGAGAGCGGCGAAGGAAAGGGCAGTGCGAGCAATCATGCCCTCGTATACGCGCCCGGTCGTCCTACCTTCCCTTACGATGTAAAATTATTGGCCGGCCCCGCTGCTCGCAGGGGGTCTCAGCGTCGCGAGCGGAGGGAACATGGAGCCGCTCTTCGGGATGCCGGCCTGCTCCGCGCTCAACGCGGTCAGGTCCTCGAGGAGCTCGAGCAGCACCGCCTCGAGCTGGCGGTTACCGAAGAACGCGAGCTCCGCCTCCGTCGTGGTGTGGATGCCGCGGCCTTCGAGGAACCGATCGCCGAGCCGTGCCGCGAGCACCGGCATCTCGTCGATCAGCTTGGCCAGCGCGCTCGCGCTCGCGGCCGGCTCGTCGAGCACGAAGAGGATCCGACGCACGACGTCGAGGTGCTGCAGGTCCGTCGCGGTCACCTCGGTCCTCCGCAGGAGCGGCGGCGGGAGCGAGGAGGTGCGGTACACGGACATCCCAGACGGGTGAACGACCGGAGCGTGAAGACCTTGAGCCGGTGCCGCGGAGAGCCGCAATTTCCACGTACCTTTCCCATGATGCAAGGCGCTCGCCTCACCGCACTCCGGTGGTCAGGCTGGCACCGGACTTGCTCGAGCTCTGGCATGTCGACGCCTTACCTGTTCGCGGACGCTCCGCGCCGCGTTTACTGGGAGATCACCCGCGCGTGCGACCTCGCGTGTTTGCACTGCCGCGCAGAAGCTGCGCCTGACGCGGATCCCCGCCAGCTCGATACGAAGGCCGGGCTCAAGCTGCTCCGGCAGCTGGCGGAGGCGACGCCCAAGCCTCACCTGATCTTCACCGGCGGCGACCCGCTGAAGCGCGCCGACCTCTTCGAGCTCATCGCCGCCGCGCGCGACCTCGGGCTCGCCGTGTCGGTCTCTCCGAGCGCCACGCCGCTGCTCACAGAGGAGGCCATCGATCGCCTCCTCGTCGCAGGCGTCGACGCCATCTCCCTCAGCCTCGACGGCGCGAGCGCCGAGAAGCACGACGCCATCCGAGGCGTCCCGGGCTGCTACGACCGCACCCTCGAGGTCGGGCGGCGTGCCCGCGACGTCGGCCTCGCGTTCCAGGTCAACACGCTCGTCAGCGCCGAGACTCTGGCCGAGCTCCCGCAGATCGACACGCTCGTTCGCGCGATCGGTGCGTCACGCTGGAGCCTCTTCTTCCTCGTCAACGTGGGGCGCGGCACGGTGCTCACGCCGATCTCCGCGCAGCAGACCGAGGAGCTGCTCGGCTGGCTCGCCGAGCGTGCGAAGGTCCCTGGCCTCGTGGTCACGACCACCGAAGCGCCGCATTTCAGGCGTGTTGCGCTCGCACATCGCGAGCGCGATGCAGCCGTGACCGCTCCTCGACCCCACGGCCATGGCGCGGGCATGCGCGACGGCAACGGCGTCATGTTCATCGGACACGACGGCGAGGTCTCGCCCTCGGGCTTCTTGCCGCTCTCGGCGGGCAACGTGAAGACCGAGAATCCGATCCGGGTCTACCGCGAGTCTCCGCTCTTCGTGAGCCTGCGCGACGTCGATGCCTTTCACGGCCGCTGCGGCCGCTGCGAGTTCCGCCAGGTGTGCGGCGGCTCCCGGGCCCGCGCCTTCGTCGCGTCGGGTGACCCGCTCGGGGAGGACCCGCTCTGCGTGTACGAGCCGCGCGGCGCGGCGAGCGCCAAGCCTCTGCCCGAGGCTGCGCCGCCGGCAACGTGAAGTAGAGCCCCGTCCCCTTGTCGAGCTCGCTCTCGACCCCGATGCGTCCGTCGGCCTCGCCGCCCTTCTCAGTTCGCCTTGCACTCGCGTGTCACGCCCGTGCCGACGTCGTAGTAGACGCCGGTGCACTTCGACAGCGACGGCGGGCAGTCCGCGTCGCTCGTGCAGAGGTAGTGGTTCCCGTTCTGCGAGCACATCTGCCCGGCCGTCGTGTCGCACGAGCTGCCCTTCGCACCGGCGCCCCCGTTCGCGAGCCCGCAGCGGTAGCCGCCGTTGGCGCAGTACTTCCGGCCGAGGCAGTTGAACGCGTAGTAGCCCAGCGGGCACGTGGTCCCGCAGAAGTACGAGCCCATGTAGCAGCACACCTTCGAGTCGGCGTTGCAGTCGACCGGGCCTCCCATCGTCGGGCAGGCGTTGCCGAAGGCCGCGGCGTCGGGACCCGGCGCGTCGGGAGGGGCGTCGAGCAGCGTGTCCGTGCTTGCGTCGACGACGGACGTATCGGCGCTCGAACCGTCGACCGGCGACGAGCCGTCGGGAGGAACGGCTCCTCCGTCGGCGCCGATGACCGGCTCCGCGGGTGAGTCGCAGGTGCTGGTCGTGTCCGAGCAGATCGCCTCCGACGAGACGCACACTCCGCTCCGACACGAGCTCTCCACGTTGCACGGCACGTCGACGCACGCCGCCTCGAGGCTCATGGGCAGGGTCACCGACGCGTGGTCGATGAACGAGAACGAGCGCCGGGCGACGATGCACCCCTTGTAGTCCGGGGACACGCACGTCGCGTCGGGCGCGTCGCTGATGCGCGCCCGCACGAGGATCGCTCCGGTTCCGCTGCTCGGCGTGACGACGAGCGTTCCGATCGTGCGACCGTCCGCGTTGCACTCTCCGCGTGGCACGAAGGCGGAGAGCGACTCGGCCTTCGACTTCTCTTCCGCATCGTGCGGGCTTCCGGCGACCACGATCGAGACGCCCTTCAGGGACGTGCACGGCAGCACGCCCACGGTACGCAGCTCGATCGTGACCTGCGTCGGGGTGCGGCACCCTTCGCTCCCGTAGCCGGTCACAGCGATCAGCGCGAGGCCGGCGACGGCTCCGACGAGCGTCCGACCAGGACCGAGCCGGTGGGGGCGTGACATCGAGCGACAGAGTAGGGCATGCCGGCGCCGCGCGTTGGCCCGAAGCTCGGGCAGGCGAGCCTCGACGGCACGTCATGCCTGGGTGACAATGACCGCTTGGACGCGGAAGCAACAGGGGTCGAGTCGCGCCGGAGCGCCCGAACGGCAGGGCGCTTCTGGGTGGCCGTCGAAGGCGTCGACACCGAGCTCGTACCTCGGCGTGGTGACATCAGCGCGACGGGCATCTTCTTCGAGACCCAGTTCGAGATCGGAGACGCCGGCACCGTCCAGTGGCTCCACATCGCGAGCTGGGATCGCGCATGCGGCGTGACGGTCATGGCGCACGTCGTTCGCTCGGTGACGCTCGCCGACGTTCATCGCGAGATCCGCGGCGTCGCGTTCGAGTTCATGCCCGAGAGCGACGCCGCAGCCGCGAGCATCTGCGAGCTGGCTCGCTACATCCTCGAGAGCCCGCAGGGCGCCGAGGCCGCACCCGAGATGTCGCCGCGCGTCTCCGCGCGCGCCTCGCGGGGTGCGGCGGAGGCGACGGCCGTGGGCCTCAGCAAGCTGAGCGTGCAGACGCTGCTGCTCGAGACGGACTGGACCGTTCCGGTCGGCGAGTCGGTGCGCGTCGAGATCATCGCGCGCGGTGTGCGTCGACCGATCCGCGTGGAGGGCACTGCCGTGAGCGTGCTGCCGGCGATGCAGAGCAGCGGGAAGCGCTACCGCATCGCAGTGCACGTGAGCTCGGAGGTCGAAGGTCCGCTTCGGCGCTTCTCATCCATCGCGATGTCGGCGGTGAGGCCGGGAGGGCCGGGGCCCGAGCTGCAGCCTCGGGCGATGCCGGCGGGTCCGCTCGACCATCTCCTCTCGGCGCTCATCCAGCCGCCGGAGACGCCGCCCGAGCGCCGTCACCTGACGGGGCTCCTGTCACGAATTCCGCTCACCACGCTGTGCTCGCTGATCGAGCTGGAGCGCCTCAGCGGAGACCTCACGATCCGTCGCGGGGAGTCGGTCTCGCGCCTGTTTCTCAGCGAGGGGCGGTTCGTCGATGTCGAGCCGTACACGGCGGACCCGAAGAGCGAGCTGGCCAAGCTGCTCGAGTGTCGCGACGGCTCCTTCGAGCTCGACGTGGCGCCGGTCGAGCGCGTGGATCGGATCGGAACGACGATGACTCAGCTGCTGCTCGATCTCGCGTGTGCTGCGGACGAGGCGAAGGCCGCGGGCGACGCTCCGGCCTGACGGTCCCGTCGGGCTCAGCGGTGTCCGCGGTGCCTGCCGCCGCCGAACGGCCCGAAGCTCTTCGGCGCACGAGCTTCAGCCCCTCAAACCTCGGCCCCCCAGCTAGGCTCACTCGTTGAAGATGACGGACGCGAGTGAGCACAACGAGCGCGTCCTCAAGGCCTCGCGCCTCTTCTCCAAGCTCGAGCCCGAGCTGCTCGCTCGTTTCGCGAGCACCGCCTCTCGCACGCGCTACGCGCGGAGCGAATACCTCTGGCATGCGGACACCCCTGCGACCCACTTCACCGTCATCGCGAGCGGCCTCGTGAAGATCTCTCGCTCGACTCCCGACGGCAGCGAGACCATCCTCGCGCTCTTCGGACCGCGCGAGAGCGTCGGTGACGTCGCGGTGCTCGGTGAGCGGCCGTACCCGGCCGACGCCATCGCGCTCACCGAGGTCGAGCTGCTCCGCATCGACGGTACGACCGTGCGCGGCGCCTTCGCCGCCAACCCGCAGCTGCTCGCCGCGATGAACACGTCGCTCATCTCTCACACGCAGGCGCTCCAGGAGAAGATCCGGATCGTCACGGCGGGCAAGATCGACAAGCGGCTCGCCACTCTCCTCATCCATCTCGCATCGCGGTTCGGCGACCAGCACGAGGACGGCACCACGTTCGTCCCGATCCGCATCTCGCGCACCGAGTGCGCACGCCTCGTCGGCGCGACGATGGAGACCACCGTTCGAACCTTCACCCGCTGGCAGAAGGCGGGCCTCGTCACGACCACTCCCGAAGGCTTCTCGCTGCACGACGTGGACGCGCTCACCGAGATCACGCGCACCTGACGCTACGCGCGAGGCCGCGCGCACACTGACATTTGTCAGCATCCCCCTCGTGACCGCCCCCTACCGTTGAACGCGGAGGGTGCACCATGGCGCGTCTCGCGGGATTCCTCTGGCCGCTCACCGCCCTCGCCTTGCTCGCGGGCGCGTGCACCGTTCGCGAGCCGACCGAGGACACGTACTTCGACCGCTCGATCTCCCCGACGCTGACGACGAGCTGTGCGCGTGGGCCCACCGGCGCCGGTTGCCACGTCGCCGACGCGCGCGGCTACGCCTTCGGCAACCTCGACGTCTCGACCTTCGAGCAGCTCGCGCAGCGTCGCGATCTCCTCGCGACCTACGGCCCGTACGGGCAATCAGGCCTCCTCCTCAAGGTGGTGCCGCCGCTGCAGCTCGAGCTCCATGCGTTCGACGGGACGGCACAGACGATCACCACCGACGTGCGCCATACCGGCGGCTCGGTCCTCGACCCCTCGGGCAGTGGTTACCGCACGCTCAGCCGATGGATCGAGGCCGGCGCCACGAAGAACAACACGGGCAAGAAGGAGAGCCAGTACACGTCGCTCGCCTGCTCCACGCGTGCTCCGTCATCGACGCACGACCTCGCCGTCGACCCGCCGGGCGCCGACTTCGCGCGCTACAAGGAGGAGATCCATCCGATGCTGCTCGCACGGTGCGGCGCGGGCAACTGCCATGGCTCGGCGGCGAACGAGCTGCAGCTCGCATGCGGGAGCTCTTCCGAGGACATGCGCGCCGGCTACTGGGCGGCGGTCGACTATCTCGCCACCAATCCCGAGCAGTCCGAGCTCCTGCGGCGTCCGCTCGCCCCGGCGGCGGGAGGGACGTTCCACGAGGGCGGCGTCGTCTTCGACTCGCCCAACGACGGCGACTACGCGAAGCTCCTCGGCTGGGCCAAGGCCCACGGCCCGCTGGTGACCGCCGGTCTCGGCGAAGGCTTCACCTTCTTCGCGCATCGCGTCCAGCCGGTCCTGGTTCGCAAGGGCTGCATGCAGATGCAGTGTCACTCGCCGTCGATCTTCCACGATTATCGCCTTCGCGGCGGCGCGTCGGGGAGCTTCTCGCTGACGGCGACGCGCAAGAACTACACGCTCTCGCTCGCGCAGCTCGCCCTCGAGAGTGAAGACATTCGCGCGAGCCGCCTCGTCCGGAAGAACCTCTTTCGCCCGGACCAGTTCGCCGGTGGCGTCGGGATCGTCCACCGCGGAGGAGCCCTCCTCGAGGACTTCGCGGGCGGCCTCGCGACGGGCGAGAAGTGCGACAAGGCCGGTCACGACTACGAGAACGGAAGTCTCGATCAGATACCTGCATTGTGCATCATTCGCGAATGGTCGCGGCGCGAGCGCGCGGCGATGCCTCTCGCGCCGCTCACCGCGGTCGTCTACGTCGCGCGCGACCTCCCCGGCGGCGCCGGCGGCCTCCTCGATTTCGACACCTATGCGCCGGGTAGCGACCTGCGCATCGCCAGCCTCATGACTGGAGCAGACGGCGCGCTGACCGCGAGCGCCGACCACTCGCTGACGGCCGCATGCGGTCTCACGCCCGCGACGGCCGACGTGAAGCGCCCGCAGGTGTCGTGGGACGGGAGCAGGATCGCCTTCGCTGCGCGCTCCGGCGCCGCCGAGCCCCTCCGCGTCTACGAGCTGAACTCGGACGGAACGGCCTGCGCGCCGATCTTCGAGCTCGGCGCGCATCCGCCTCACGCCAACGGCCTCCTCGTGCACGATTTCGATCCGGCCTACTCGCCCCCCGTCGGCGGCGGCCCTAGCGCGCTCGTCTTCGCCTCGACACGCGGAAACCTCGACGGCGCGCCGTACGACTACTCCGGGCCGCAGCGCACCCCGGCCGACCCTTCACGCCCCAACGCGAATCTCTATGTCTGGGAGCGTGATCCGAGGGCCGAGGGCAAGAAGCGCATCCGGCAGCTCACGTACCTGCTCAACACGGAGCGCGCGCCGGCATTCATGGCGGACGGTCGGGTGATCTTCACGGTCGAGAAGCGCTTGCCGGGCTTCTCGCAGATCGCTCTTCGTCGCATCAACCTCGACGGAGGCGACTACCACCCGCTGTTCGGCCAGCGCGGCTCGCTCGGGTATCGTGAGGTCTCTCAGGTCGTGCACCTTGCCGACAAGAACTTCGCGGCGATCTTCGCCGATCACGCGACGCCCGAGCGCGGCGGGGCGCTCGGCGTGTTCAACCGGTCGATGGGGGTCGATCTCGGGAGCCCCGACCCCGCCGACTACCCCGCGGATCCGAGCGTGAGCGATCCGGCGGCTCCGGCGGCCCCCAACCCGGCATTCTTCTTCCACTCGCTCCGCGTGCCGGACGCGTCGGCGACAGGACGTGCGACCGGCGCCATCACGGGCCTCTATGCGTCGCCGGCGCCGCTGCCCGACGGTCGAGTCCTCGCCAGCTGGGGAGCTGCCGCGTCCGCGGGCGCGTTCGACGGCGACTACGACGTCTACGTCGTCGACTCCGCGAGCGGCGCGAAGACGAAGCTCCTCGGCACGCCAGGGAAGGCCGAGGTGGAGGCGGTCGCGATCTACGGGCGTCCGGTGCGCGAGCCCTATCGCTCGGCGGCGAGCGAGCCGAACGCCTACGCGATGGACGAATCGCGACTCAACGCCGACGTCCTCATGCACGACGCGAGCATCATCCTCTCGCTCATGACGCAGAATACGCCGACGGGACGACTGGTCGACGACGAGCTTCGCTCGTTCGATGTCCTCGAGGACATGCCGCCGCCGCTCGACGTGAAGACGATGGGCGCGGGAGGAGCGTTCGTCGCGCACGACGTATTCGGCGACGTCTACGTCCGCCGTCGGCGCCTCGGGACCGTGCCGGTGAATCCTGACGGCTCGGCCCACTACCAGGTCACGGGCGGGCTCCCGCTCGTGATCGCGCTGCCGCAGACGCCGATGTCGTCTGCGCGGTCACTGCCTCGAGTGATCTCCGAGCACGTGATGTTCACGCCCGGCGAGTCGGTGCACGAAGGCCTTCCGCGTCGAGCCTTCAACGGCTTCTGCGCGGGCTGTCACGGGTCGACCTCGGGGCGACCGGATCAGGCCGCGCTCCAGCCCGACATCCTGTCTCGCGCGTCGGACACCGCGGCGTTTCGTGAGGCGCCCGTCGATCTCGCGACGACGCCTTCGCAGCGAGGCCCGATCGTCGGTCCGTGAGCGCCGCCCGAAGCAGGCGCTCTACGCGCGGATCGGCTGCGATTGTTTCGGCTTGTGCGGGTCGTCGGGCTCGGCGGCCACCTCGGCCGCGAGCGCGGGGCCGAGGTCGTCCTCGCGCGGAATGGCGCCGGTGACCGCCGTGATCACGCGCTCGAGGGTCTCGAAGAAGCGGATGGCGCGGAGCGGAGCGTTGAGCCAGCCGAGCGTGATGCAGTAGTTCCGGCGGTAGGGCGCCTTGTGGTGCAGCGAGTGGTGCTCCGGGTGGAGGATGATCCGCGCGCGCTGCAAGAGGAGGACGATGCGAGGCACCTCGTCCTGGTGTGCCCACTTGTGGATCTGGCTCGTCCACGTGTTGACGATGGCGAGCCCGAGCAGCGCGATGCCGAGGAACACGTCGAAGACCGTCGCCGTCTCGGGCCTCACCCAGAGCACGCCGACCGTCCCCGGGAGGAGGGAGAGCGCGAAGTTGTGACCGTTGGTCTCGACGAAGTCGTGGCGCGTGATCGCCTTCTGGTCGACGTGGTGATGGCGAAACGTACGAATGGCGATCCGGCCGACGATGGGCGTGTCGACCGAGCCCCAGGTGTCGAACATCCAGTGCACGAAGCCCGACGTGAAGTCCGCGGCGAGCACGCCGATCAACGCCGCCAGCGTCATCCACCAGACCGAGAGCGGCCCGCACTGAAGGATGCGCACGAGCAACCACGAGGCCATGACGACCGCGCCGATGATCCCGCCGAGCTCGTAGGCGCGGTGTGTCCGGTCGTAGCCCGCCTCCAGCGCGGCTGCGTCCCGTTCCTCCCTCTCGACCGACATCGCTCCGGTTCTCGCCTCTCCCACGGGTGCCTCTTCACGCGACGTCGCCTGAGCCGGGGTACCCGCCCGTAACAGCGAGAATCGTGTGGTGAACGGCCTCAGATCAAGCACGTTCGCCGCATCTACGTTCGTTGCTGCCGAACGGATCGACCGGAAGGCGGTGGCGCCCGGGTGGGACGCGCGCCCCTTCCACCTCGTCCATAGCCGGACGGGTGACCTCGGCGCTTCTCGGGCTATGCTCCGGGCCGGAATGCACGCATGAGCACGCCGGCGCTCGCCTACTCGGTCAGGGACCGCTCGATCCTGCTCCCTTACTACAAGCGGTTCCTGGTCGAGCCGCTGATCCCCTCGATTCCCGCGCGGATCAGCCCGAATGCCATCACGCACGGCGGGCACCTCGTCAACCTCGCGGCGCTCGTCCTCCTCCTCTTGGCCTCCACCCGGATGGACAGCGGCTGGCCATTTTTCCTCGTTCCAGTCCTCGTGCACGTCTGGCTGTGGTGCGACCACGCTGACGGGGGCCATGCGCGGCGGACCGGGCAGTGCTCGGCGCTCGGCGAGTTCCTCGACCACGGCCTCGACCTCCTCAACGCGACGTACGTGATCTGTATGACGGTGGTGGCCCTCGGCACGCCTCCGTTCTGGAGCGTCACCGCGGCCGTGGTGGTCCCGGCGGCGGCGGCGATCACGTACTGGGAGCAGGCGGAGACCGGGGTGTTCCAGCTGGGGCTCCTGAACCAGATCGAGTCGGTGTGCTCGCTCTCCGTCGCGCTCATCGCGCGCGGCCTCATCGGCGTCGTCGCGATGGCCGGCGTCCACGTGGGGCCCTGGCCGCTCCCCGACTTCATCCTTGCCGTCGTGTCGATCGTCGCGCTCTTCGGGATCCTGCGCTGCGCGATGCGCGTGAAGCAGAAGGAGGGGCGGCTCTTGCCCTTCGTCGCGCCTCTCCTCTTCGGGGCCGCGGTGACGCTCGCGGCCGCGACCGGCGCCCTCGGTACGCTCTCGGCGATCCTGGTCGGCGCGAGCGTCTACGTCTTCATCGGCGTGTGTCAGCTCAATTTTCGCATTCGCGGGGAGCGCCCGCAGCTCTCGACGGGCGTGCTCGTCGCCGCGGTCGTGGTGTTCGGCGTGGCGGGGTATCGCCTGCGGGTGGGCCCTCTACCGGCGATGCTCGAGTGGGGTGCTGCCGGCGTCCTCACGACCGTGTTCGGAGGACTGGCGCTCGTTCGTGGCATCGAAGGCCACCGCGCGGTCGACGCGCTCGACCGCGCCAAGGCGACCGCCGCATAGATGAGCAGCCCTCGCAGGCACACGGTCGTCGTCTCGGACGTTCATCTCAGCCAGGCGCATCCGGCCGACGAGGCCGACCCGTTCTGGATGCGGTATCGCCGGAGCGACTACCACCCGGACGCCGAGTTCGAGGCCTTCGTCGCGAGCCTTCTCGAGGCGTGCAAGGGCGAGCCGATCGAAATCGTCTTCAACGGTGACGTGCTCGACTTCGACGCGCCGCTCGTGAAGGGCGGAACGAGCACGTTCGACGAGTTCCCGCTCGACGACGCGGGCTGCGCCGAGCAGCTCCGGCGGATCGTCGCCGATCACCCGCGCTTCTTCGGGGCTTCCGCGAGGCTCCTCGCGGAGGGCCATCGGGTGATCTTCATGTCGGGCAACCACGACCTCGAGCTGTACTGGCCGGGCGTGCGCACGGCGCTGCGGGAGGCTCTACGAAGCGCGGCGGAGGCGCTCTCGCCTTCGAGCGATCTCTCCGACCTCGAGGAGCGCGTCCGGTTTCGAGCGTGGTTCCACGTGACCGAGGACAAGGTCTACCTCGAGCACGGGAGCCAGTACGACCATCTGAACGGTGTGCCCGACCCGATGGCGCCGGTGATCGCGGACGGGTCATGGCTGCATCCGGTCGCCGGCAAGCTGGCGTTCAAGCGAACGGGCGCGCGCATGGGGTACTTCAACCCGTACTACGAGGAGACGTTCTACATGGGCGCCTCCGGGTACCTGCGGCACTTCGCTGCAAACTACATGTTCTCGAAGCGGCACATCGTGCGAACGTGGATGTCGGGTGCGCTCTCGACGGTCGGCGAGATCCTGAGGCATCGGCGACCGGGTGAGCACGACCTGCCGCCGGCGAGCGTGGAGCGAGCGATGCGCGAGACGGGCGCCTCGCGGGAGGCGGTGCTGGCGACGCATGGGCTGCGCGTGCCTTCGGGCGAGCGGACGATGATCCCGATCCTGCGGGAGCTCTGGCTCGATCGCATCGGGCTCGCGGGGGTCGTGGTGTTGGTGGCGAGCGTCGCGTTCGCGGTGGCGAGCGTGACGGTCGCGGCGGTGATCACCGGCGTGGTCGTCGCCGCGTTCGTGGCGTACGAGGTCGTGACGCCGAAGCCCGACATCCGCACGTACGACTCGGCGCCGCCGACGGTGAAGCAGATCTTCGAGATTCATGGGGTGAAGGCGATGTGCATGGGTCACACGCATCGCCCGGTCGGGTCGTGGGAGGGGGCGCGTTTCTGGGGCAACAGTGGCTCGTGGTGTCCGGCGTTCGTCGATCGCGAGTGCACGGAGCCGGTGCTCGATGGTCGGCCGTTCCTCTGGCTGACGGCCGATGACGGGTCGGTGTGGGGCGGTCTGCACTGGTTTCGGGGCGGGGTGATCGAGGCGGACCCGAAGGGCACGCGAAGCGCATGATGCGCGGCTCATGACGAGCGAGAGCAGGCGTGTTGCGGTGGTCGGTGCGGGGCTGGCGGGGCTGGCGTGTGCGCGCACGCTTGCCGATCGGGGTCTCTCGGTGACGGTGTTCGACAAGGGGCGCACGCCGGGGGGCCGTGCGACGAGCCGGGGCGGCGGTGGGCGGTGGGTCGCCGGTGGGCGCGTGTTCGATCATGGCGCGCAGTTCTTCACGGCGCGTGGGGAGTGGCTCTCGAGCCGACTTCTGGCGTGGGAGGAGGAGGGGGTCGTTGCGCGATGGTCTCCGCGTGTCGCCGCCGCCGCGGCTTCCGCAGGGTCTCGGGCATCCTCGGCGACAGCCGCGTCTCCCTCGGAGGCGTGGTGGGTGGGTGTTCCACGAATGGGCGCGCTGGCGGCGTGTCTTGCGCGTGGGCTGGACGTGAGGCTCGAGGCACCTGTGTCCGCGTTGGCGCGGAGCGGGGAGGTGTGGTCGCTCACGCATGGTGTCGCCGGTGCGGCGGCGGTTCATCACGCGGATGCGCTGGTGCTGGCGGTTCCAGCGGCGCAGTGTGTTGCGCTTCTCGAGCGGGTGTCGGCCGAGGCGTCTGTGCTGCGGGAGGTGGCATCGGTGGTGCAGACGCCGTGCTGGGCGGTGATGGTGAGTCTGCGAGGCGGGGAGCCGGTGGGGGCGGACGTGGTGGAGGACCGTGAGGGGGTGGTGGCGTGGGCGGCGCGTGAAGGGAGCAAGCCGGGGCGTGTCGTTCCGCCTGGCGAGGACATGTGGACGTTGCATGCATCGACGTCGTGGTCGGAGGCGCATCTCGAGGACTCGCCGGAGAGTGTCCGTGATGTGCTGACGAGCGCGTTCGTGGAGCGTCATGTGCGGGGCGCCGTCACGGTGGTCCATGCGAAGGCGCATCGCTGGCGCTTCGCGCGTGGCAGCGCGTCGTCAGCCCCGTGCGGTGCGCTGTTCGATGCGTCGAGCGCGCTTGCGGTGTGTGGCGACTGGCTGGAGAGCGCCCGTGTGGAGGGGGCGCTGGCGAGCGGAGTCGCCGCGGCGGCGCGCATCCTTGGCGAGTGACCGTGTCCGCGCGCAGCGCAAACCTCGAGTCCGTCCAGTCGTGGGAACGGAGATGGGCGTGACCGGTGGGTCTGTGCGACCAAGGCCGTCCCGCGAGCCGGGTCACCCGTGCCACCTGGGCCACCTGGGCCACCGTTGCCCGAATCAAGCGAGCGCGCGCATCCCGAGGAAGAGCACCTCGAGCTGCGGCGTGGCATCGTGGCCCGGCCCCGCCAGCGACACGCCGTGGAGGAGATCGACGAGGGCGTCGCGGCACGTACGCTGATCGCGTGCCGACAGGCCGAGCGGCTCGATGGCGGAGAAGAAGTGCTCGTCGAAGGGCGCCGAGACGCGCCCGGCCTCGGTCACGAAGAGGAGCAGCTCGCGCGACCGATGAAGCGTGCGGAGGTAGGCGCGCGCGAGCGCGCGGAGGCGTGCGCGCCAGTCGCTGGTGGCGGGCATGCGCAGGCGGAGCGACGAGAACGAGCGCTCTGCGGCGGCCGCGAGGAGCGCATCCTTGTCCGGAAAGTAGTGATAGGCGGCCATCGGGTCCGTGCCGAGCCGTCGCCCTAGCGACCTCATCGTGAGCGCCGAGAGGCCAGTCTCTGCGAGCAACGCTAGCGCCGCATCGAGGATCTGATCACGGGAGAGCTTGGGCTGATCTGCACGCGGTCGCCCGCGCGTTTGCGCCTTCATCGCATTAATTATACGATGTAGAAATAAGATGCAGTGCTCTGTTTACGTCGCCACGAGCGTGGACGGCTTCGTCGCCGGCCCGAACGACGAGCTCGCATGGCTCGACTCGGTCGAGTCCGCCGGTGAGGACTACGGCTACAAGGCCTTCATGGACACGGTCGATGTCCTCGTCATGGGCCGTCGCAGCTACCAGGTCGTGCTCGGCTTCCCGGAGTGGCGCTACGCGGGCACGCGCGTGTGTGTGCTCTCGAAGTCGCTCCAGCGAAGCGCATGCGTCACGGCACCGAGCTCTTCGCCGGCTCTCCCACCGAGCTCGTGGCTCAGCTCCGCGCGCAAGGCATGAAGCGCGCGTACGTCGACGGCGCGGCCGTCATCCGCTCGTTCCTCGCGGCCGGCCTCATCGACGACCTCACC
>Ga0105047_10002256_pt1 | contig 34517 bp, 31 predicted proteins | sample MAT04_FD_78384 | JGI IMG/M metagenome (GOLD analysis project Ga0105047, IMG submission 78384) | Freshwater microbial communities from Lake Fryxell liftoff mats and glacier meltwater in Antarctica - MAT-04 (megahit assembly) | ecosystem: Environmental > Aquatic > Freshwater > Ice > Liftoff... | reverse complement strand
GGGATGACGGTGGGCCGGCGCACTTCCTCAGCCCTGATATCCCAACGGGATTACGTCCTCCAGCCCAAGGTTGCGAGGCACGAGCTACCTTGGGTAAACAATGCCAGCGAAAAACCCCAACGGGGCTCCGTCCTCCAGCTCAGGGGTATTCCGTAGCGGAACTACCCTGGGTAAAAGTAATGCAGCGCATTAACTCCAACGGGCCCAACGAGGTTGCGACCAAGACAGATATTCTTGAGGAAATCAGCACACCTGCATACCCAACAGTTCTGTCGCAACCCCTTTGGGCCCTTTGGGGTTGATGCCGTACATATCCATAACCCAGGGTAGCTCGTGCCTCTCAACCCTGAACTGGAGGGCGGAGCCCCGTTGGAACTCAACGCAGAGCATGAATACTTGTGGGTAATGCTGATTACTGTGACGCCGCTACTACGATGCTTCGTTCTCAATCACGAATTGGTATTCCTTCAAATGGGCATTTTCAGAGTAAGACAAAGAGTCAGAACCCGGTTTCATTCCCGGCTTGGAGTTCGCGCAGCTCCCGCCAGAATGAGGTGTGTATGAATCACTCGAACAATCCGCTCGCACCATCGTGATGCGCCTACATGAAGCAGGCTACACTGCGCTGTATGCGGGTGGTTGCGTGCGTGACCGGCTTCTCGGCAAAGCGCCGCATGACTACGACATTGCCAGCAGCGCGCGTCCCGAGGAGGTGCAGAAGCTCTTTCCGAAAACTTTCGCAGTGGGTGCGCACTTCGGGGTCATTATCGTCCTGCAAGACGGTTTTGAATTTCAAGTGGCAACGTTTCGGAGTGATGGTGCGTATATCGACGGCCGTCGTCCTGAGGGCGTAGTTTTTAGTAATCCACAGATGGACGCCGAGCGCCGCGATTTCACAATCAACGGATTATTTTTTGACCCGCTCAAAAACGAAGTGATCGATTACGTCGGTGGTCGTGCCGATCTGGATGCAGGCGTGCTGCGAGCGATTGGCAATCCCGAACATCGTTTCCGGGAAGATAGGCTTCGCATGCTCCGTGTCGTCCGATTCTCCGCAACACTCGGCTTTGAAATCGAACCCGGAACATGGAAGGCGCTTTTGGAAAACGTCCGCCATATTCACGAGGTTAGTGCCGAGCGCATCCGGGAGGAATTGGTGAAAATGTTCCTGAGTCCGGCCCGGGTTCGCGCTTATGAGCTTCTGGATCAAAGCGGGTTGATGCGCGAGGTGCTGCCTGAGATTGCGGCGCTGAAAGGCTGTGAGCAGCCGCCGCAGTTTCATCCGGAAGGCGACGTCTTCACGCATGTCCGGATCATGCTCGGGCTATTACCCGAGACGGTGAGCGTGCCTCTGGTGTTTGGTGTGTTGTTTCATGATATCGGCAAGCCTGCGACTTACACGGTGGATGAAACCGGGCGCATCCGTTTCAACGGACACGATAAAGTCGGCGCGGAAATGGCCGAGACGCTCATGACGCGCCTGCGGTTTAGCCGGGTAGAGATCGATGCCACCGTGAGCGCCGTAGCAAATCACATGATTTTTAAAGATGTGCAGAAGATGCGGCTTTCCAAACTGAAGCGATTTATGGCGCGCCCGGGATTTGATGAGGAACTGGAGCTTCACCGCGTTGATTGCCAGAGCAGCAACGGCATGCTGGACAATCATGTCTTTATCCAGGCCAAACAGGAGGAGCTGAAAAATGCACCGATCATTCCAGAGCCGTTGATTACCGGGCGCGACCTCATCGCACTTGGGCTCAAGCCCGGCCCACGCTTCTCGGAGTTAATAGAGGCGGTAAAAGATCGTCAGCTCGAAGGCACGCTTGCCTCTCATGAGGAAGCGATGGAGTGGCTTAAAGCGGAGATGTCGTAGGAATCACTTCTCTGGCAGCTTGTGTGTCGTGCTGAAGATTTCGCAATCCATCTCCGTGCCGTCCGCAGTCGTGATATTGAACTTGATCAGTCCCTGCATTGCCGGTCCGAACCCTCCAAGATCCAGCGTCACACTCTTTTTATCGGAGCCGACAGTCGCCTTTTTCACTTCCAGCGTATCTCTGCCTGTCTTGTTCGGATCCTTTACCGAAAAATCCGGCGAGCCGTAGTTGCCAGTCCATTTGTAATTCCACTGCTGAACCTGATAGCTGCCGACATCCCCCGCTTCCTCGGTATTCAGTGGTGCGGTGAATTGAATTTCCACGCCGTTAGTTTTCGTGACCAGACCGATGGGCATGGCGACTGGTTTGCCGGTGTAGCGCACACGAACGAAACAACCGTCCTTCGCCGCGTCGCTCTGCCACACGTTCAGACCGGTCATATAAAGCTGACCATCCTTGGGGCTGAAACGCCCGCGTTGAATGCCGCTGGAAAACTTGAACGGGAATTTCACCACAGCGCCTTGTTCTACGCCACCCACCTTTTCCATAAGCACACCGTAAAGAATGCACTTGCCGTAACTCATGTGCAGCATGTGACCACCCCAAGGTCCCCACTTATTGCCTGAGGGCACCCATACTTCACCGCCTGGCGAGTTATCCACTTCCTTCGGAAACCATACGAGCGGGTTGTTGCGCTGTGTCGGAATGGGTGCTTCGTTGTTTCCCCAAAACTCCGTGTTGTGCAGTTTCTTCGCCTCCTCGGTGCTGGGGTTGGCTTTGATCTCGGTTCCATCGGCTTTCTTCATCGTGATCACTTTGTGAGCCGCCGTGGTCATTCCATAAAAGCCGTCCTTTTTGATGATGTTTAGACAGTTTGCAGGAATCCAGTGACCTTCGTTGTCGCTCGCAGAAAGGATGTCGCCGGGGCCCATTCCCAGTCCGTTCGGAGCGCGAACGCCCGTGGCATACACTTCGAGCTTTGAACCGTCTTTGCTCACTTTTATGATCGTTCCCTGATGCGGACTCGTTACCGATGGCGTCCATGGCACGCCTTTGCCGTAGTAGAAATTCCCGGCGGAATCGGTCTGCAAATCGAGCGCAAACTCATGGTAGTTTTGAGTAACGATACAGTCGTTGTTAAAGTTTTCGTAAAAGTCTGCCTCGCCGTCGTTGTTCAAGTCGTGCAGGCGTGTGATCTGATCGCGGCATGTCACATATATTTTTCCACCCACGACTTTACAGCCGAGTGGCTGAAAAAGGCCCGTGGCAAAACGCTTCCACTTCACGCTCTCCAGCTTGTCGTCGAGCCCGCTCACCAGCCACACGTCGCCGCTGATGTTTACGACAGCCGCAGTGCCATCGGGGAAGAAGTCGTGTCCTCCGGGACGCATCCAGCTCTTGTAAGGGTTGTCTTCGGGAAGCGTGATTTCGTCCGATAGATAAGCGCCGTCTCCGGTGCCGAGTTTGCCTTTGGTTACGATCGGCGCGCCCCAGCGTCCAGCCGCAGGCTTAGTCAGTGCAACGGGTGCGAGCAATTCGGATTTCATCGCCAGTGATTTCACGAGCAAATCCACGCCCGCTTTAGACTTCGACGAAAATGCGATCTGAAAGGTTGCCGGGGCGGTCAGCGCAGGCACTTCCACTACAATCCGCTTTCCATCCTTGAAAGCGATTTTGATTCCGGCGGGCGCACCCTGGAGGGCTGCACCGGAGACACGCTCATTACCCTCCACGATCAGAACGCCGCTGGCGTCCTCCTTTGAGGTGCCTTCCATTTCCGAGATCAGGATTTGTTTGATGTCGGAACCAGCGCTGATGGTGAACGTACGGGTGAACACCTGCAATTGATCGCCCGCATGGGAGCCCGGCACCTCCAGAACGGTCTGCTTCCCGACGGTGTAATTCAACACCACTTTGTCGCCGTTTAGATAAAGCCCGCGCCATTTGGTATTGGGGAGGTTGCCTTGATGCGCCGGACGCGGATCGTCTTTCACCTCACCCATTCCGACCGTCCAGCCTGTCGTCATCCTCGGTGCGCCGGGAATATTGATTTGCCCATCGAGACCGCCGCGTCCGCGCGGAAACTCGGCTAGCTTGCCTTCCCATGCCGCATGAAACCGGAGCAGTTCGGGATCAAAAAGCATGGCGGCGGGTTGTTCCTTGGTGCCGACAGAAATGGAAATGCCTTTGGTAGATGCCACATCGTTCAGCTTGAACGTTCCGGTCTGGAAAGGGCCGAGATCTGTGTCATCCCATTTGATCGGCGGTTCGGCGGCGTGGATTGCGACAACAGGGAGGAGCAAGGCTAGGGCGAGGAGACGATGCATAAGGTGCGGTTTGGGGGTTAACATTTGGGAGCTGAAATTTCGGGTTCTAAAAGGGTATCCGATCCAAATGTCGGATAGGAACGCATGTGCTACACGAAACCTTCCGCTTCGACAACCCGCACGTTTTGGTAAACGCGCCGCTGCCGGACTGAAAACGGTCTCGTGTGCGAACCTCGACAACCTCCCGCTGTCCGATCGCTTAGTGGTAACTATTCAGAACTGGTCCACGAAAAACACTAACGACACGAAACAGGGTCCACAGAACACACAGAATGACACGGAAAAGAGACAGGTAGAAATGTCCTTACCAAACAGTGAGTGTTTGAGTTTTGTTCAGACACCAGCGAACCGTTCGCGCTTTCTGGTCCCTGCCCGCAATGCTGCGCATAGCGCTGCAGGCGGTTTCGTGTTTGGTTGGTTCCAGTTTATGCCGCTGCCTTCCGCCGCCAACGATCGAGCGCCACTGCGGCGATGATCACCGCGCCGATGATCACACGTTGCGTCCAGTCTTCCCACGCCATTGCTGTCGCACCGTTGCGTAGGACGGTCATGAGCAGTGCGCCGATTACCGCGCCGAAGACGCTGCCGCTGCCGCCGCTCAAGCTCGCGCCGCCGATGACTACCGCAGCAATGACGTCGAGTGCGAGGTCGGGTGCGCCGGTTGGGTCGCCTTGTGTGAGGCGGGAAAATTGCAGTGCACCGGCGAGACCGAACAGCAGCCCGGCGATTGTATAAATCATCACCTGCGTCCAGCGGACGCGGATGCCGCAAAGTCGGGCGGTGGCTTCGTTTGAACCGATGGCAAAAACCCGGCGGCCAAACACGGTCTGATTCATCACCAGCGCGATCAGCAGCGATAGTCCGATGGTGAGCCAGACGCCCGACGGCAGCGGCCAGAATTTATCCGGATCTTCGACGGCAAGGAGATTGGTCAGCCACGATTCACCGACTTTTTCATCCACATTCACGCTTTGACTGTCGGCTTTCCAAAGCGCGAGTCCGCGAATCACACTCATCATTCCCAGCGTGACGATAAACGGGTTTTGCCGCAGTCCTGCGATGAGGGCGCCGTTTGCACTGCCGACTAGGGCGCCGATCATTACCGCGATCAATAACGCCGCCCAGGGGGCATGTCCGGCATTGAGCGCCTTTGCTGCGAAGACGCTGCAAAGGGCGACGATGGAGCCAACGCTCAAATCGATGCCGCCGCTCACTAGGATCAAAATCATCCCGAGCGCACCTACGGCAACGATGGCGGTCTGCGTGAAGTTTTTCTTCCAGGCCGCTCCGCTGACGAACGAAGTGAGTCCGCCAAAAGTCGTCCCGGATTCCGCGCGCATTGCCGACCAGGCCTCTCCGAATTTCATCCCATCATGCATGCCCTGATAGTCGCGCACATCCTTCCATGCGAGCAGGCCTGAGAAGAGCACCACCACGACGATCAACGCCAGTAGCGGTCCGAGCAGACGAATGACATGACTGATTTTTTGCAGGGCGGGCTTCATGGGTATGACGTCTTTAGCAGCAAAAGAAAGCGGCTGTCAGCTTTTAAGAGGCAGTCGCGTTGAAAACGGGTGTGATGTAGCGCCGGAGGAAAGCGCCGGAGTGATAGGCCACAGCGAACGGCTTTTCAGCCATCGGCTCGCCCGCTAATGCACTTACCTCAGCAATGCCCCGAGCGAAATGGTCTCGAAGTATTGCGCAAGATCGGCATCCGCCACCTCGGTCTTGCCCTTGCGCATTGCTTCCCGGATCGCTCCCACCGCTTGTTGCATCCTTTCTAGTCCTGCTTGTCGCTCGGTGAATCCATGAGTTGCAGGATGCGATCCTTTTTACCGGTGTAATCCAGAGCATGAAAGACGCGGATTTCCTCCACTCGTCGTGCGGCATTCAGTGCATCGAGACAGCGGGTGTATTCGGCGGCCAACTGTGTGGTTTCGAGATAGCGGCCACGGATGGTTTCGTCGTTGTAAGCAGCTGGGTTTTCCCGTGCGAAAAGATGAAATCGCAGCCAGCGGCGATCCATGCGTGAGACACGCTGGGCCTTCCGGAAGAAGGCGACGAAGACGAGCAGCACCATATAAGTATCCACCCGCGCCTGAAGCTCGAGATTGCGAATGGTATCCTCCTGCGAAAAATCCGTTTCCCCCCTGCGAAACGCGAGCGTTGCATGAAGCGCGTGATCAATCTCCTCCACAAACGCAATGAGCTGCTGAATATTGGCTTCACTGATTCCTTTTCTCGGGTCGTGACGTTCCAGCTGCTCGATCAGCCAGTGGGAATAATAGATGCCGATATACAGATGATCACCACTCTGACGGAGGAACGTGCGCGCCATCGTGCTGAGTTCTCTCGCCTGCGCACCCGCCAGTTGGCTGAGGTGTTTGCACCGCTCCGTCCCGACAATGCAATCCTCCAGATTGATACCGACGCTGGAATAAGTGCGTTCGAAGAGACGCTGAATTTCAGAGAAGAGCGTGTTCATAGTGAATCATGGGGTAATAATCGAAGGGAACGGTGCTTCATCGAGATGCATATGAGTTTCTGCAGTCTGATTGAGTGCGCAGCGGATCTCATGAAAACGTTCTCCCAGTTCCTCGAAAATCGGGGTCAGCAAGTGCTCTCTCGCGACGCTATGAACAGACGCCGCGAGAAAATTACTCGCGCCTACATGTTCATAAAACTCCATATCGGGGGCTCCACGTTTCGAGCGTTCCTCCACTCGATCTTGAAACACGCCAGTGATAAATAGCGCGTAATTTCCGATATGCGCCCGCAGCAAAAACTGCTGGGAATTCGAGGCTTTTTGCTGAGCCAATAAAAGATCGCTGACATATTGCTGAACTCCTTCTCCTGCACCAGACGGTGCACGCATTCGCTCAATATGCGAAAATGTCTCCAGCAACGAAGCGAGGTAATCGCACACCTCACGCCCCACGATTCCCTGCTGCTTCAGCACATGCCGGAGCAAAATATAAAAGTAACATTGAGGAGAGATGGCAAGAGGGGCATCCGCCTCCAGAACCGCATGGAACAAGGCTTCGTGATCCAGAATCATATCTCTGGTTTCCGCTTCAGTCAGCAGCTCAGAGAGCGATGCAGTTTGCTGCCTAGCGGCAGCGAGTGTGCGGATAATGAAATCAAAATCCGAGGCAGTGAAGCGGTCCCGACAGTTGGCGGTAATCATCGGAGCTACAGTGGCAGCACTGAAGGTGCCAATCGGAGAAGGGATTTCAGGGATCGTGATTTAGCCCCTCCAGCAACCTCCTTCACATGAACCTCAGGATTACCCAAGTTGTGACTCGATCTACGCGAAAAACTCCCCGATTTTATCCACGACGTAGTCGAGTTGTTCGGTGGAAAGCTCGGGGTAGATCGGTAGCGCGAGTGTCTCGTGGGAGGCGCGTTCACTTTCGGGGAAGTCGCCGGGGCCGTGTCCGAGACAGGAGAAGCATTTCTGGAGATGCAACGGCAGTGGATAGTAAACTTCGGAGCCGATTTTCGAGGCCGTGAGATGCGCGCGGAGATCGTCGCGTCGTGTCGTTCGCACTATGAACTGGTTGTAAATATGATGATTCGCGAGACCGGAATCCGCCCACGGTTCGACTGGCAGGGTGATGACTTTATCCAGCCCGCGTTTTGCAAATGCGGCGCGATAATGCGCGGCATGGGCGCGGCGACCGGCGCTCCAGGTGTCGAGGTGCGGGAGCTTCACGGAAAGGATGGCGCTTTGGATGGCATCGATGCGGAAATTGCCTCCAATCCATTCGTGGTAGTAGCGCGGTTCCATTCCGTGATTGCGCATGGCGCGCATTTTCGTCGCGAGGGCGTCGTCTTTGCAAACGACCATCCCGGCATCGCCAAAAGCGCCGAGGTTTTTGGTCGGGTAAAATGAAAACCAACCTGCGTCGCCGATCGCTCCGGCGTGTCCGAGCAGGTGTTGCGAGCCGAGCGCTTGTGCGGCGTCTTCCAGCACGGGGACGCCGTATTTTGCACCGAGCGCCATGATTGCCGCCATGTCTGCACAGCAGCCGTAAAGGTGCACCGGGATGATCGCCCGGGCTTTTGGGTGTGCCTTGAGTGCAGCTTCCAGCGCGGTTGGGCAGATGTTGTATGTGACCGGATCGATATCGACAAAGATCGGACGCGCGCCGAGACGCGAGATACAACCGGCGGTGGCAAAAAAAGTGTAAGGCGTGGTGATGACTTCGTCGCCACTGCCAATCTCCAACGCCATGAGCAACAGAAGCTGGGCGTCCGTGCCGGAGGAGGCGCCGATGCAATGTTTGGCACCGCAGTAACGCGAGACGGCTTGCTCGAAGGCCTCGGTCTTTGGTCCCAGCACCAGCGCCTGGGAATCGCACACGGCTTCTATTTCAGCCATGAACTGGCTTTTCAGGGGACTGTATTGGGCGCGGAGATCAAGAAGCGGAACCTGCATCCTTGCAGTCTTGGAAATGGAAGGGTGGTTCGTCGAGAATGTTTCGCGCCGTACTTCGGGCGTCCCGCCCGAAGTATATGAAGGGAACCAAGTGCGACGTGCAACCTGCCGCCAATTTGTAATTCCTAAATTTTAATTTTCCTCGGCCTCTCCCACTAGATCGTAAACCTGTGCGCCGGTGATCCGGACATCTACAAACTCGCCGACGGTCGCGGGCTGTTTCAGCATGATACGCCCGTCGATGTCGGGAGCGTCGGCAGCACCGCGCGCGATGAGCGGCTGATCCACTAGTGCGCGGATCGTTTTGCCGATCTGCGCCTTGCTGTGCTCGGTCGCGATTTTTTGCTGAAGCTTCATCGCCTTCTTAAAGCGCGCTTGTTTTACCTTCTGCGAAAGCTGGTCTTCCATCTTGGCAGCGCGGCTGCCTTCCTCCTGCGAATAGGTGAATACACCGAGACGCTCGAAGCGGGTGCGCTCGATGAAATCCAAGAGATACTCGAATTCCTCCTCCGTCTCGCCGGGGAAGCCGACGATAAACGTGGTGCGGATGGCAATGCCGGGAATTCCGGCGCGAATACGGGCGATCAAATTCTCGATGTGCTCGCTGCTCGTCTCGCGTTTCATGACTTCCAACATGCGCGGATGGATGTGTTGCAACGGCATATCAATATAGCGCGCGACCTTGTCGCACTCCGCGATACAGGTGATTAGCTCGTCGCTCCAGTGCGCCGGATGGGTGTAAAGCAGTCGGATCCAGAAATCGCCCTCGATCTTGTTCAATTCGCGAAGGAGCTTGGTGAGCGTAGGCCCGCGCGAGGAATCCACCTGCTGACGTGGCCCCGCTTTTTCCGACCAAAGATCCATTCCAAAATAAGTCGTGTCCTGACTGATAAGGTTGATCTCCTTCACGCCCTCGGCGACCAGTCCGCGCACTTCCGCCGCGACACTGTCGATGGTGCGTGAGCGATGACGTCCGCGCATTTGCGGGATCACACAAAAGCTGCACGGATGGTTGCATCCCTCCGCGATTTTCGTGAAAGCCGTGTGCGCAGGCGTAAGCCGGAAACGCGGCGTGTCGTAGTCGGGAATATAAACCGGCTTGCGCGTCACCAGATTCAGCGGCTCCCACGCTTCATCCACCAAAACATCCGCCTTGAGTGATTTCGGCGATTGAAGTGAAGGGGCGGCGGGACGGCTCAGCAGCTGATTGATCACCCCGGCGGCGTCTTTGATTTGATCCAGCCCGATAAACGCGTCCACCTCTTTCATCTCACCTGCAAGTTCCGTGGAAAAGCGCTGCGACATACAGCCGGCAACGATCAGCTTCTGTCCTTTCCTCCTTTTAAGTCCGCGCGATTGATGGGCGTCGAGAATTGCCTCGATGCTCTCCTCCTTCGCGGAGTCGATAAACGCGCAGGTATTCACTATCAGCACATCCGCCTCATTGGCGTCATTGGTGATTTGCATGCCGTGAGTGAGCACGTTGCCGAGCATAATCTCCGCATCTACCAGGTTTTTTGCGCAGCCGAGCGAGATCATTCCGATTTTAGGAACGGTCTTCTTGCTGGCTTGGGATGGGGATGGAGCGATGGCTTTACTCATGAAAAACAGGCGCGCAGACTACACCATCCTGTGAAGTTTGCATCCGTTTCCTTTGGGCAATTTTGCCGCCCAAACGCAGCGATGCAAAAAGGGTGTCCACGGAATAAACGGGAATAAACGGAGAAGCACAAAAAACATCGTTTCCAACTCTATCAAAACGCACAAATGGTGTGTGGTGATTAAACTCGTTTAAGCCGGAACTCGCTGGGCGACTGGCCGGTGGTCTTTTTAAAGACGCGGTTGAAGTGAGTCAGGGAAGTGAAGCCGGACTGGAAAGCGATTTCGGAGACGCGCAGCTCGGGATTTGACAGAAGCGTTTTGGCGCGCATGACCCGCACCATGGAGAGATGCTCGGTAAAGGTCAGGCCGGTCGCACGTTTGAACAGTTTGCAAAAATGGAAGGTGCTGGTGCTGACTGCACGCGCGACGTCTTTGAGCGTGATTTCATCCGCATGACGTTCTTCGATAAACCGGCGCGCCTTTTGGATCATTTTCGGTTCGGTGTTTTTCTGGCTCAGCGCGATTTGTTCGGCGGCGAGGGAGAGGTGTCTGGCAAAAATCTTGAGGAGATTGAGCGCTGCGTCGTATTGAGCCTGAGAGACAACACGCGTTTTAAAATAAAGATTCTCGAGAGTGTTCCAGTCGGTTTTCACACCATCCTTCTGAAGATATTGCACCACTTTCGCGAAATCGCCCTTAGTGAGTTGTCGGAGCGCGATCTGGCCGGTTTGAAGTACTCCGATGATTTTATCCCCGATGCGCACCGGCACTACGGAATCGGTAAGCCCGGCGATACAAGTGACGCTGGGACTTTCCTCGGACTGAGCCATTGTCGAGAGCCGATCCTGCATGTCCACGCACACCCGGCATCCGGAGACATTCTCCGCCATTTTAATACAGAACGCATTGGCTTTGCGGCTCCCGCGCATGCCCGGCCCCTTGCGTCCGGCTTTTGAAAATTTGAGCGGGAGCCCGGTGGCGTCTGAAAACGCGACTGCATAGTCGCTTAGGATTTGCGATTCGGACAGCTTGTCACAGAGACGTTGCGAGGGTGTGGAACTCACGGCCATCAAACTAGCCTTTGAGTTGCGTTCGGCAAGCCAAGGGATGGTGAGCAAAAAACAAGAGAGGGTGAGTCGGATCCGGGACGAGGTGATTGAATGCGGCATGGATTACAAACCTGCGGACGCGATTACTGGAAATGGAGGGCGGCTATGAACGTCATCGCTCTTACCGTCTTTGTCAGCATCCTGCTGGTGAGTGTTTTTCTGCTGCTGTGGATACTGGCGGTGTGCGGTAGGCACGAGTTCAACGAGCGCGACGCATTGCTGCCGCTTCAAGACGACGCTGGGGAGAAGCCTTCCTCAATCGATAAACCTATTTCCAAGCAGAACCATGAGTAATACCGAATCCACCGGCGGTGCAAAAATACGCATCGAATACGACGACCAGCCGGCGCGGCAGTTTATGATTGCCGCCCTGTTCTGGGGAATCATCGGAATGCTGGTTGGTGTTCTCATCGCCACTCAGCTCGCCTTCTGGCAGACGAACTTTAACACATCGTGGCTCACCTTCGGGCGGTTGCGTCCGCTGCATACCAATGCGGTCATTTTCGCTTTCGTCGGCAATATGATGTTTGCGGGCATCTATTATTCCACCCAGCGACTGGTCAAGGCGCGCACAGCGTCCAGGCTGCTTTCTCAAATCCACTTCTGGGGCTGGCAGCTCATCATTCTGGCCGCAGCAATCACCCTTCCGCTTGGCCTTTGCCGGGGCAAGGAATACGCCGAACTGATCTGGCCGATCAACATCGCCGTCGCACTCATCTGGGTGGTTTTTGGTGTGAACTTTTTCTGGACTCTCAAGCGCCGCAACGAGCCGACGCTGTATGTGGCGGTCTGGTTTTATATCGCAACGATCATCACGGTGGCCCTGCTTTATATCGTCAATCACCTCTCTATTCCGACGAGCTGGACACATTCCTACCCGATCTTTGGAGGAGTGCAGGATGCGCTGGTGCAATGGTGGTATGGGCACAATGCCGTCGCCTTCTTCCTCACCACGCCGATCCTCGGAATCATGTATTACTTTCTGCCGAAGGCGGCGGAGCGTCCGGTTTACAGCTACCGGCTCTCTATCGTGCATTTTTGGTCGCTGGTTTTTATCTACATATGGGCGGGGCCTCATCATTTGCTCAATACCTCGCTGCCGGTCTGGCTGCAGTCGCTGGGTATGATCTTCTCACTCATGCTCTGGGCGCCGAGCTGGGGTGGTATGTTAAACGGTCTCCTCACTCTGCGCGGTGCATGGCATAAATTACGGACCGATCCCGTGCTGAAATTTTATGCGGCAGCGGTGACTTTTTATGGCATGGCGACTTTTGAAGGCCCGCTACTTTCCATCAAATCGGTGAACGCACTTTCGCATTATACTGATTGGACGATCGGCCATGTTCACTCCGGCGCGCTGGGTTGGAATGGATTCATGGCGGCGGGAATGTTTTACTGGCTGGCACCGAAATTATGGAAGCGGGAGAAACTGTATTCGATCCCGTTGGCGAATATGCACTTCTGGCTCGGGCTTGTCGGTATCCTGCTCTATGTCGCTTCCATGTGGGTGTCGGGAATCGCGCAAGGGCTGATGCTTTCGGCAACGAAGGAAGGCGGAACGGTGCTGGCCAATCCGAACTTCATTGATGCGGTCACTTCCACCATGCTGTTGATGCACATTCGTGCTTTCGGCGGATTGCTCTATCTCGCGGGCTTTGTGATTTGCGCCTATAATATCTGGCAGACCGCACGCGGTGCCACGCCGGTGAATGGCAGCATCGAAACCTATGTAGAAAAGCGCGACCGGATGGAGCTGGAGAGTGGCCTATTTTCTGCGCCTGTGGTGTTTGCGATATTGATTCTACTACTGCTCGTCGGCTGGAGCGCTCTGTCTGGAGCAGTCGGGAGTCTGTGTGGTATCCTCGCGCTCTGCACGTTCCTTGGAATGCTGCTTCACAAGCAGTCTTGCGGTGCATCCTGGAGCGAATGGTATGACGAACTCCTTGCAAACTCACTACCCTTTACCATCCTCACTGCGGTTGCTGTTTTCATCGGCGGGATCGTGCAGATTGTGCCGACGGTCATTATCAACAAGGCGGAAAACATCGAGGGCGTGAGACAGATTCCATACACGCCACTGGAACTTGCGGGGCGTGATATTTATGTCCGGGAAGGGTGCTACAACTGCCATTCGCAGCAGATTCGCACGCTGGTAGGCGATGTCCTCCGCTACGGCGATTACTCGAAGATGGGCGAGTCCATTTATGATCATCCTTATCAATGGGGCTCCAAACGCACGGGGCCCGATCTCGCCCGCGAAGGTGGACGCTACCCGGATCTCTGGCATTTCGAGCACATGCGCGATCCGCGCGTGATTTCACCCGGCTCGACGATGCCGAATTACCCATGGCTCTACACGGATGACACCGATGTCGCAGTGCTGCCGCGGAAGATCAACGTCATGCGCCAGCTCGGTGTGCCTTATCCGGAAATGACCAAGGCCCAGGTGCTCCAAAACGCCGACGATCAAGCGCGTGCGATTGCAGCCAACCTCAAGACTAACGGCGTGGAAGTGGAGCCGACACGCGAGATCATCGCCATGATCGCTTACCTGCAAAAAATCGGAAAATCAGAGCCGGTCAAACCGGAGGCTTCCGCTCCCACAACTCACTAAATCCGAAACAGAATGATAATTAGAGCATCCACAAAAACGCACGGAGCGCGGCTGTGTGCACAGGACCAGCCGCAGCAATGGTGGGAGCAAAGCGAAGGTCGGAGAAACGCTGGATGCATGGCGATATCAACCTTGCTGTGGCTGATCCCGCGTCTGCGGGACACAGCCGCGCTCCTATGCGTCCTAAGCCCGCTCAAAATTAAAGGCTCCGCACACGGCCCTATCTTAAAACTTAACACTTAAAACTCGGCTACTTTAAAACTCTATGTTTCACCGCATTACCGTCGAGAACTGGCAGAACTTCATGGCGATCACCTCGTTCTCCATCTTTTTTAGCGTTTTTATACTCACCCTCCTGCGGATGAAGCGCATGAAACAACAGGCCACCAAGCATCTCGCAAACCTTCCACTTGCAGACGACACCCATGAATAAACCCGAACAGGAGGATCCGGTCCGTCCACACGTTTTCGACGGCATTCAGGAGTATGACAAACGGATGCCGAATTGGTGGCTGTGGACGCTTTATGGCGCGATCATTTACTCGTTCGGTTACTGGATTTATTTTCATACCCTAGGGAACGATAAAGACCCCGGCGGTGCAGTCATGGAACAGATCAGCGCAGCGCAAATGGTGGCGGCTAACAGCACCGAGGCGGTGAGCGATGAGACCGTTTGGAAGATGAGTCAGGACGCTACCATCGTGGAGTCAGGCAAGACGGCATATGCCACCACTTGCGCCTCCTGCCACAAACCCGATCTCACCGGAATGATCGGCCCTAACCTTCTCGATAAGGAATGGATTCACGGTGGCCAGCCCATGGAGGTTATCAAAATGATCACCGATGGAAACCTGACCAAGGGAATGCCTGCATGGGGTCCAGTGCTTGGTAAGCAAAAGGTTCTGGAGGTTGCGGCCTTTATCATGAGCTACCACAAAGTGGGCGATGAGATCGTAAAAGTCAGTGGTTGGGTGATGCCCATCCCCGGCGCGCCTGCCGCAGAAGCTGCTCCTTCAACCACTTCCTCCCCAGCTCCATGAATGTGAATATGACCGATAGTAAATGCGGCGGAACGGAGCGCCAAAGGAGCATAGGATATCCTGTGCGGCCAGCGGCAATCCGTGCCGCTGAATCTCAGATACTACTCCATCTGTTTTCATCTCATTGTAACCACCCATTTTACTTCAGCGGGATCGGAGTCCCGCTTGCCGCACAGGTTGCAAACCTGTGCTCCTCTGGGGAGCTGCGCTGCATCCCCACGTCCTCTCCAAACCCATGAACATTAAAACCTACAAATCGCGTCCCGCACCTGAAGCTGAAACACCGCATCGTAAATGTGACGGATGCGGAAAGTGTTGCTGCGGAAAAGACGAGGCGCAAAACGGCGTGACTCATCCGGAGCGCCCGGTTCTACAGGTGGCTCCCGAATCGGAGCCATCTCAGGCCGCCCAGCACACATCATGAACTCTGGCAGCGCGGAACCTCCTCTGCCGCCCGCCTCGCTGGCGACGATCAACGAGGATGGTTCACGCCGTTTTGTGCATGCAGCCCAGGCACATGGCTGGTTCAGCCGTCTTCGTGCAATCACGGGAATCATCCTGATCGCCGTGTATGTCGGCCTCCCGTGGATTTCGATTAATGGGAATCCTGCGGTGTTTCTGGATTTCGACAGTAGACAGTTTCATTTCTTCGGGCTCACTTTTGTCACGCAGGATTTGTGGATGGGAATCTTTTTGGTGAGCGGACTCGGCTTCACTCTGTTCTATATCACCGCGCTGTTTGGACGCGTCTGGTGCGGGTGGGCGTGTCCGCAGACCGTGTTGCTGGATATGGCGCGGCGGATCGAACGTGCGTTTGAGGGCGATGCCACTGCTCGTCGTATGCTGGATAAAGCTCCGTGGTCCCTTGCCAAAATCATCCGGCGCGCATTAAAGCACGCATTCTATGTGTTGTTTGCGCTGGTGATCACGCACGTCTTTCTATCCTACTTCGTCTCCCTTCCACGTCTGTATGGAATGATGCACGAATCGCCCTCGGCAAACTGGGGGGCATTTCTCATTGTGTTTCTGATGGCCGCCGCGCTGTGGTTTAATTTCGGCTGGTTTCGGGAGCAGTTCTGCATCGTGGCGTGTCCTTACGGTCGTCTGCAATCGGTCTTGATCGACAACCATTCGCTGGTTGTTGGCTACGATGAACAGCGAGGGGAGCCGCGCGGTAAAAAAGGGACGGAAAACGCGGGGGATTGCGTGGACTGCCTTCGTTGCGTGCAGGTGTGCCCGACCGGAATCGACATCAGACAGGGGCTGCAAATGGAATGCATCGGCTGCACGGCGTGTATCGATGCGTGTGATACCGTGATGGAAAAGCTGGCGCGTCCGAAGAAGCTCATCCGTTACGATTCACTGAACGGTCTGGCGGGAAAACCAACACGTTGGATACGGATGCGCACGGTGCTTTATTCCGTGCTGATGGTGATTGGCGCGGCGGTCATGACTTTCGGAATCACCACACTCAAGCCTGTAACGGTCAGTCTCACACGTCTTCCAGGCACAAGCTATGTCGTGAGTGGTGAGATGGTGCGAAACCAGTTCATGCTGCGTGTGCTCAACAAGCGCAACCGTCCAGTGAACTTTAAGGTGGAGCTCGCAGACTCGCATGAGGGCGTGATCTGGAGCGGCGCGGAGGACGGCATCGCTGTAGGAAAGCTCGGCGAACAAATGCGGATTCTTGTAGTCACCGCTCCAAAAGGAAGTCTCAAGAAGGACAACAAAATGAATTTTTTAATCACCACCGATGTGGATCAAACCCGCATCACCAAAACCGTACCCTTTATAGGGCCACACTCATGAAAAACCGTCCCTGGATTTGGGTGATCGTCGCCCATGTCATCATTATCACCGTTGCCACCAGCGTAATCATTATTTCCAGGCGCTACGCCTCACCGGAAGTGCCGATTCAAAAATGACCCCCGATCTCTCCACACTCATGGCGGCCTTCGTAGTCGGTCTCGCGACCAGCCTGCATTGCACAGTGATGTGTGGGCCGCTAGTGTGCGCGTTGCGGGTGCCTCCGTTGCAATACCATCTTTCGCGTCTCATTTCTTACACGGCAGTCGGAGCGTTATGTGGTCTGGTCGGACAAGGTGTCACGCGATTCATCCGAAGCGATATGGCGCATGTGGTTCCGTGGGCCTTTGCAGCGGTGCTTTTGCTCATCGGACTCGGGCTAGATAAGCGCATTCCGCAGCCGCGCTTTCTTTCCGCCTGGCTGATCCGGTTAAAACTCAACCGCTCGCTCGGGCTGCTCACGCCTTTGATTCCCTGTGGCCCGTTGTGGCTGGTGTTCGCGACGGCGGCGCTCAGCGGTTCGTGGTGGATGGGTGCCACACATATGGTCGCATTTACTGTCGGCACCATTCCGCTTCCATGGCTGCTGCAAACGCAGGCGGCCCGTCTCCAAAAGCGTTTTACTCCCGCCACCCTCCGCCGCACCCAGCAAAGCATCGCGATCATTTCCGCCGCCATCATTGCCTGGCGAACCATTTCACCCCATGCGTGCTGCCACTAACATCTGCCAAGCATTGGCTGCGTCGAAGAAGCATGCGCACCATTGTCTTGCATTTTTAAGCGCTAAAGAAATCCCGGAGGGATTGACGGACCGTAGCCCCGGGTATCACCCGGGGACTAAGGACACAAAATGCATTCACCCCGGCGGGGTGGCGGACAAAACACTCCAGCACACCTCCGGCTTGCCATCCTCTCAAATCGCATTCCGGGGGTGTTACCCCCGGCTACGGTCCAGTAATCCCTCCGGGATTCATTACACAGCCATTTCACCCAATGCGTGCTGCCACTAAAGAGACACTTAAAACCTGCATCCACTGCGGGACGCAATTTTGGCCTGCGGCGCATCGTCCGGACTTTTGCTGCAATGGGTGTCAGTTTGTGCATCACCTGATTACAAGCAACGGTCTCGGGCAGTTTTATGATCTCCAAGATAGCGGCGTGCAACCGGTGAAATCGTTGGTTTTTCAAAAGCGCGATTACACATGGCTAGAAGAGTTTGTCCGGGCTGCGGAGCAATCCATCCCGGCAAAACTTCAGCTCGACGTGCAGGGCATCTCTTGCATCGGGTGCGCGTGGTTGATCGAACGTCTCTTCGATCGAAAAACCGGCGCGCTCAGTATGCAGGTGGAACCGACGCTGGGTCAGCTCGAAATGCGCTGGGAAGCTGGGGGCTTCGATCCCATTGCGTTTGCGCAGGAGTTGCAGTCGTTTGGATATTTGCTCGGATCGCCGGGCGCAAAACGCAGCACCGGAAATCGTCCGCTGGTCATCCGCATGGGCATGTGCGCGGCACTGACCATGAATACCATGCTGTTCACGCTGCCCGGCTACCTCGGGATGTCGCGTGATTTTCCGTTCGCGGCGCTTTTTTCCAAACTCACACTCATTCTCGGAACGCTATCGCTGGTCGTGGGCGGCTCTTATTTTTTCAAACGAAGCTGGCAAAGCCTGCGCCAGCGGATGCTCCACATTGATCTACCGATCTCGCTCGGCCTTATTGCCGCATACGCAGGCTCGCTTTACGCGTGGCTGCGGGGAGTGCATGACTTCGTCTATTTCGATTTCGTCTCCACATTCACCTTCCTCATGCTGGTCGGACGCTGGCTCCAGGAAAAGGCGGTGGAGTGCAATCGTGCGCGCCTTCTTGAGTCGCGCAGTGAACCACCGCCTGTGCACGATCCAGCAGGCGGCAGCCCGATCCCGGTGGATCAAATCCGTCCGGGCGAAGTTTACAGCATCAAGCCAGGGCAAATGGTTCCCGTGCGATCTCGACTCGCCAGTGCAGCCGCCACGTTCAGCCTCGAATGGATCAATGGCGAAAGCGAAACCACCGTGGCCCCGCGAGGTCTGATCATCCCGGCTGGTGCATCCCATTGCGGTAAGGGAACCGTGCTGCTCGATCCGATGGAGGCATGGAGCGAGTCGCTGCTTTTCCAGCTTATCCACATCGGACCGAAAACATCGCATCGAGACATGGCGCTGGAACAGTTCATCCGCACTTATCTCGTCGTGGTGATCGGTATTGCGGTTTCGGGTTTCGTTGCCTGGCTCTCCGCCACCGGTTCGCCTCTGGCTGCATTGCAGGTGTTCATTTCCGTGCTGGTCGTTTCATGCCCCTGCGCTTCCGGCGTGGCGTTGCCGCTATGCAGCGATTTCGCCGCTTTGCGTCTTCGAGAGCTCGGCGTCTTCATCCGCAATCTCGACATCTGGTCACGCTTGAAGAGCGTCCGCAAAATCGTCTTCGACAAAACCGGCACACTCACACTCGAAGCGCTGTCGCTTCGCAATCCCGGCGAGCTTTCCAAGCTGTCTCCCGGAGAAAAAGCCGTCCTGCTCGGCATGGTGCAAAACAGTTTGCACCCAGTCGGCGCAGGGTTGCGCGAGCATCTCATCGCCTCGGGCATCGAGCCAGCAAGCACCCCGGATTCGGAAGAGACCATCGGGTTCGGACTGGAGATTACGCATTGCAACGCGATCTGGCGACTGGGACGTCCCGTCTGGGCGGGCGGTACTTTGGGCGATTGTGTTTTCAGTCGCAACGGACAGACGCTTGCCAGCTTTTATTTCGGTGAAACCGTAAGGCCCGATGCGTTGCAAGAACTCGAAACGCTGCAACAGAGAGGCTTCGCGATCTCGATTCTCAGCGGCGATCGCACCGCGAAGGTCCGCGCAATGGCAGATCGCCTCAAACTCCCGCGTGAGCATTGCATCGGCGGATTGTCTCCCCAACAGAAGGCCGATTGGATTCACCGCCATGATTTGCAAGACACACTCTACCTTGGCGACGGCGCAAACGATTCCCTGGCGTTCGACACCGCCTGGTGCACTGGCACGCCTGCCGTTGACCGCGGGCTGCTGGAGCACAAGGCGGATTTTTATTTTCTCGGACATGGCCTCAACAGCGTGCGTCATCTCATCGAGACGGCGACACGACGCCATCGCGCAGCGCGCGCCGTGGTGGCGTTTGCCATCGCTTACAATGTCATCGCCATCGCCTTATGTTTGTCGGGAAAAATGAACCCGCTGCTCGCCGCGGTCATCATGCCAGCCAGCTCGTTGGTCTCCCTCGGGATCGTTTTGGGATACTTCAGAAGATAACGCCGCTTATTAAGAAGTAGTTGATAATAAGAAACTTATGTAAAGTGTTGCTTGACGCATGAGGGTGGGAAATTTACGGAATTTCACCGAAGGCAGGTGCCTTCAAATCCTAATCAACAACTAACTGATACACCCTATTCATATGAAAACCCTGTTTACCGCCACCCTCAGCCTCGCGCTGATTTTTGGAAGTCACACCGCCTCGTTTGCGGAGACAAAGAAAAATACCACCAAGTCCGAAACGCAACCTACGGCACCCGAGGCAACAATAGAGAAAACCATCCCGATGAACGCCCGCGTGGATGAAATTGATGCCAGCACAAAGACATTCACCCAGAAGACCAAAGCGGGGAAAGTCGTGAAGCTGGTGGTGACAGACAAGACGGAGTTCAAGACCGGCAAGTTTGAGGACATCAAAGTCGGTGATACGATCAGCGGCTTGCGGATCAAAAGGAACGCGGAAGGCACGGAATACGAGATCGTGAAGATCACGAAGTATGGCGTGGCTGAGAAGCGCGCTTCCAAAGCAAAGAACGAAGAGAAATCCAACGGTTAAAATTTGGATTCAGTGGAAAGCCGTCATCCGTTCGCGGGTGGCGGCTTTTCGTTTGTCCACGGAATGACACGGAAGAACACGGCAAAGGATACGTGGATAGCGCAGCTGCCGTAGTTCGGGCGTCTCTGCGTCTCGGCGCCTCGCCCGAAGTGTCTTTGTTAGAGGCTTTCATGCTTTGATGAGTGCGAAAGAAAACCCGGAGGGTTTGTCGAACCGTAGCCGGGTGTATCACCCCGGAAAAGTTAAGAGAATTACGCACGCCGGAGGTGTGCTGGAAGAATTGATCCACCACCACCTGCCGGGGTGAAATTCTTTGTTCGCCTTATTCCCCGGGTGCTACCCGGGGCTACGGTCCGACAAACCCTCCGGGCTTTCTTCCATCTATGAGTTGTCCTTACAGCTCGATTCAAAGCCTCCAACCACTCCATACCTCTGCCTTCCTTCGCGTCCTCGCGCACTTCGCGGTTAATTTGATTCATACAGTTTCAGGCTGGCGCGACTGCGGCAGGTTTTGCAAAGGTGGCTGCTTCCCATTCATGGCCACTCGTTTTTTTAATACCCGCTCGCGTCAGGTCGAAGACTTCAAACCGTTGGATCCAGCCGGCAAAGCGGTGAAGCTCTATACTTGTGGGCCGACGGTTTATAACTACGCCCATATCGGCAATTTTCGCGCTTACGTTTTTGAGGACCTTCTACAGCGCCATCTCGAAGCGCGAGGTTACGCGGTGAACCGGGTGATGAATCTAACCGATGTGGACGACAAAACGATCAAGGGCTGCATCAGTTTGGGCCAGCGTCTCGCGGATTTCACGAAGGTATTTAAAGACGCATTCTTTCAGGATCTCGATACATTGCGGATCAAGCGCGCGGATGCATTTCCGGCGGCGACCGATTATGTGGAGCAGATGATCGAGATGATCAAAGACCTGGAGGCGAAGGGCATCGCGTATCAGGCTGACGATAAAAGCGTGTATTTTCGACTCTCGAAATTCCCTGATTACGGAAAGCTCGCGCATTTGAATCTGGAAGAGTTGCGTCCGACCGGACGCATCCAGAATGACGAGTATGAAAAGGAGAGCGTGGGTGACTTTGCGCTATGGAAGGCGTGGGATGAACGCGACGGGGATGTAAAATGGGATTCTCCGTGGGGGCAGGGGAGACCTGGCTGGCATATCGAGTGCAGCGCCATGGCGACCACGTTGCTCGGTCCGCAGCTCGATATTCATTGCGGCGGCGTGGATAACATTTTTCCGCATCACGAAGCCGAGATCGCCCAGAGCGAATGCTGCACGGGGCTGCCATTTGTGCGTCACTGGCTGCACTGCGCGCATCTCATGGTGGAAGGAGAGAAGATGGCAAAGAGCGCGGGAAACTTTTACACGCTGCGCGACCTGCTGGAGAAAGGTTGGAGTGGTCGCGAAATCCGTTACGCGTTGATCACAGTGAATTACCGGCTGCCGCTCAACTTCACTTTTGACGGACTGGCTGGTGCGCGCAGTGCGCTGGGTCGCATTGATGAATGGGTCACGCGTCTGACTGAGCTCGCGGGCGATGCAAAACCCGATGCGACCTCCGCATTCGATCTGCAAGTCAAAGGCTTCTTCACCGCGCTCGACGACGATTTGAATATTTCCGCCGCGATGGGGCAGGTGTTCGATCTCATTCGCGAAACCAACAAGGCGATAGATGCCGGTGGGGTGTCTGCAAGCGCTGCGGCGTGTCTGCTTGCGGGGTGGAGTCGTATCAATTCCGTGCTCACTCTAAGCCGCGAGACCACCGCGGTGCCTGCGGAAGTGCTGTCACTGGTGGAGGAACGCCAGGCTATCCGCGCTGCAAAAGACTGGGCGGGAAGCGACAGACTCCGCGACGCCATCCTCGCGCTGGGGTGGAATATCAAAGACACTAAAGACGGACCGAAGCTGACACCGAAGGCGTGAGGGGAAAAAGTAAAAAGGAGTAAGGACGAAGAATTAAGGGCGAGGCGCTTTGTGCTGAGTAGTGAGCATCCTGCTTTCTTCGTGCGCTTCGTGTCTTTCGTGGTTCAACCTGCCTTATTTAATTCAAACGGGTGTTTTCAGAGAAAGATCACAAAGAGTAAACCTTCGGCCTCACACACCAATTCCATAATCAGGGTTTTTCAACAGGCTCTTAAGACTCCGGGGGCATTTCTTCCACCTCGGCCATAAACCACGCTTCGACCTTCTTTCGCGCCCATGGTGTTTTGCGCAGGAAGGTGAGGCTGGATTTCACACTCGGATCGAGGATGAAGCAGCGGATGGGAATGCGGAATCCCATTTCCTCCCATCCATGCCGCTCAACCAGCGTTTTGACAATCGTCTCCAGCGTGACGCCATGCAGGGGATCGTTTGGGTGGGGCATGGGTGGGAAAAGGAAGAGGGATGAAGGAAAAAGGAAGAAGGGCGGTATTACGGAAGGAGGGCTGCATAGCCATAAACGAGCGTGAGAAAAACAAAGAAGATCGTGAGTAGATGATACCCGAACTTGAGCCACCATGTAGTGAGGTGTTCTTTGACGTCGAAAATGGGCTGCAATATCACGCGCACACCCCAAAAAATCGCAGCATAAGCACAGAATCCCCGCGCCAGTGTGCCTCCAATCGCAAGCTCAGAGGAGTTCACAATGCTGATCCATGCAAACGCGATAATGGATAGGACGATGTAACCGCCATAGACCCAGTACATCTGGCGGTGGAGTCGGGAAAGTGAGCCCAGCTCCTTCTTCCAGTCCATGCGGAAAGGCACCAGTGCTGATGCGATCAGAATACAGAACTGAACGACGCCTGCTGCTTTGATAAAATCAGAAAGCATGATGAATGGCCCCGATGGCTTGCATGAATGGCAGAATGATCATGTGGATAAATGGCGGATGAAACAGAATGGTTAATGGCAGCGCGAGGATACACATGGCAAACAACCAGCCACGAAATCCTTTTCCAAGGCCCAGTCTGCGACCGGGTTTGCTGCGTTCGGCGAAGATGGCGGCAGCTTGCAGAAGAAAGAACATGGTGGGTCCGCCATAGCCACTTTTTGATGGGACCGAGATCACGAGGTCGTGCACTAAACCGCTGCACAAAAAGCCAAGCAAAATGGTTTTGACGGGGCCGAGCTTTCGATTCAGCGGACGAAATAGAAACTGATGGGTGATGTCCCGGAATGCGGTATTCCAGCGGCGGCCCCAAAATTCACTGATACTAGTGGATGACAACGGCGAATTCATCAACGGGCGGGCGTTAATACCGAGGCTTCGCCAAAAACAGGACATCAAATGAAACAGTCCAAAGTGAAGAGTCAGGATGATGCCGGACATGCCAATCCATGCAGCCCAATAGGGTGTGCGGATTTGTCTCGCAACGCTAAAGAGCAGAATCAACCCCAGTGCAAATTTTATGAATGCCAGACACCACTCTTTCACGGATGGCTTTCGAACGGGAGTTTCATCCGAAAGGAAGGTGTCGGCATCCAGTCCCGGCCACGCGCACAGATAAAAAGCTTTTCTCAGCCATGAAGTATTTTTGTTTTTACTCGCCTTCAACGTCGCCCATTTGCATCCGCAAAAGATCGCGAGTGCGAGCAGCCACATTACTCCCCAGCAAGGAATCATCGTAGCTGGCATGATCATCGAGCGAAGCTGCTTTTTCGTCCGCCGTAAATCATCTCAAAGATCCGCCCTCTCCATGTGCTGTGAAAAGACCCAAACTGCGCGAACAGCTCATCGCGTGTGTTATAGATCCCTGCATGTTCTAACACGAATCCAGAAAGATCATGTCCCGTACATTGCCGACACGTCTTTGATTTCCCGAAGAGATCAACCGTTGACTCCGCGACGGCGTCGAACAGCGTGGTGTCGCGGTTGGTGAAAGCCTTCGTTCCCTGTTCGATGAATGATTCTGCGGTAGCGTGGATTTCATCGAAGTCCGTCCACTGATCTGTCAGGTAAAATTGCGGCCAGGCCAGAAGAATGCGGCGCGGGATGAAAGGGTGAGTGAAGGGAAAGCGCGGCTTCCAGAAAGCTCCGTCCACCCACAAGCCATGCACGCGGGTGCCGATCTTTAGCGTTCTTGCGAAGGCTTCGAGACATGCCATTCGTTGACTGCATGATCCGCGTTGTAGGTTCAGTGTATCCGAGGCCGACTGAAACTCGTTGAGTCGATAGACGGGCTTGAGATGTTTCATCAAGTAACGATGAGCGGCTTGTAAAAACTCACGTTTCGAGCCGGATACAACGCCACATTTCGCAACGACGCTTTGAACCCCAAGGTGGTCGTAATTCAGAATGTTTGTGGGGTGAAAGTTCGCATCAACAGGTGATTGATACGTCTCGGAAGGCATTCGGCATTGTGTTTTAAACAACATGAATGTCGAGTGCTTCTCAGTCACACCCTCCGAAATCTCAATCGAAATTTATCTCTACGGTTTGTATTTATGCTGGATACATCGCTGGGGGATATTCACATTCCCCGCTCCTTCCCTGATTTATGCTTATGAAATTATTCCGTTCCCTCGTCGTCTTGTCACTTTGTGGTCTCAGTATTGCAGGCGCTGATCCTTTTGCCGAACTGGTGCGCCCGACTGAAGCGCTGACGCCTGCCGAGCAGCAAAAGCAGTTCAAGCTGCCACCTGGGTTTGAAATCCAGCTCGTCGCGAGCGAGCCTTCACTTCGGAAGCCGATGAATATGCAGTGGGATTCAGAGGGGCGTCTCTGGATCACGGAATCGCGAGAGTATCCTTATGCGGTTAAGGACGGGTCACCAGGACGTGACACCGTGAGCATTTTTTCCGACTTCGGGCCGGACGGTAAGGCTCGAAAAGTCGAAGTGTTTGCGGACGGGTTGAATGTTCCGATCGGCCTGTATCCTTTTCGTTCACCGAGCAAGCCCGGCGCGAAGCCGACTTGGAAGTGTATCGTCTGGTCTATCCCGAATATCTGGCTGATGGAAGATACGGATGGCGATGGCAAAGCTGATAAGAAGGAATCGCTTTACGGTCCTCTGGGTTGGGAGCGCGACACGCACGGAAATCTCTCATCATTCCGCCGCGGCGCAGATGGCTGGATCTACGGAACGCACGGCTTTAGTAACAACTCGACTTTTAAGGGAACCGATGGCAGCGAGATCAAAATCAACAGTGGTAATACTTATCGTATAAAGACAGATGGCTCACGCGTGGAGCAGCATACATGGGGTCAGGTGAATCCGTTCGGATTGTGCTGGGATGACTACGGTAATCTGTTCAGCGCAGACTGTCACTCATCGCCAATCTACCAACTTTTGCGCGAAGCCTATTACCCTAGCTTCGGCAAGCCGCATGACGGACTCGGCTACGCGCCTCTGACGGTTACCCACGATCACGGAAGCACGGCGATCTGTGGCCCGATCTATATCAGTGACCCGGCATGGCCCGCAGAATATCAGGATCACATGCTTGTCGGTAATGTGCAGACCAGCCGCCTGAATCACGATTTGATCGAATGGAAGGGCGCTTCTTCCAAAGGGAAGGAGCTCCCTGATTTTCTCTCGACTGGTGACCCATGGTTCCGCCCTGTGGACATTCAATGGGGGCCGGACGGCGCGCTTTATATTGCAGACTTCTACAACAAGATCATCGGTCACTACGAAGTGCCGCTCGAACACCCCGGCCGCGACCGCGAACGCGGACGTCTCTGGCGGATCGTTTACAAAGGCCCCGGTGCAAAGCCTGCACCAAAGATGGCGCTCCCGAGCGATATTAGCGGTCTGATCGGAGAACTCGGTTCCGGTAATCCCACCCGCCGCACGCTGGCGTTGAATGAAATTTGCGACCGGATCGGTGCGCCTGCGCTTCCTGCGGTCAAAGGTGCTCTGGCTAAATCTACGAATCCTTATCAGAAATTTGGTCTGGTATGGGCGTTATTTCGCCTCGGTGCTCTCGATGACGTGACGGTGATTGCTGCGATGAAGGACAAGGACTCACTGGTGCGTGCGCATGCGCTGCGTGCTGCGCGGGAGATTCCGAAATGGTCTCCTGCACTGGCGGAAGCCGTGATTGCCGCAACTCAGGACAGTAATGCGATTGTGAAGCGCTGTTCCGCAGAGGCGTTGGCTGCCCATCCCGCTGCTGAAAATGTCGCACCGCTGCTAGCTCTCTGGAAAGGAACGCCAAAAGAAGACGATCATCTCATTCACTCCACGCGCATCGCGCTGCGGAATCAATTGCGCTCCAAAGAAGGTTCTAATCTTTCGTTGAGCAGCATTAACAAGGAGGACTATACCGCATTGTTGGAAATCATGCTGGCGGTTCCTGGTGAGCAAACCGCTTTGCTGCGTCTTGCGCTTTTCGAGCAGGTTGAAAATGTTTCTGGCGAAATCCTTTCACAACAACTACCCAGCATGTTGAACAATCTGCCTGCCGACAAAATTGATTCGATGGTGGCGCTCGTGCGTAAGCGCATGGCTGGAGACATCGGTGCTCAGGCCGCATTGATCAAGAGCTCACTGAATGCATTCGGACAGCGTGGCATTCAGCCTACCGATAGCATGAAAGCCTGGGGGGCCGAGGTCACCACGGCGTTACTGAATGTGGAAAACGCAAAATCCGGCTGGACGAAAGTCCCAGTGGAAGGCGCGCAAGGGGGCAAAGATCCATGGGGCATGGAAAAACGTGCTATTGAAGGCAGCGGGGATGCGGAGCTAATTAGCAGCAAGGCTAATGGCGAGAATCCAACCGGAATAATCCGGAGCTTCCCGTTTGTGCTGCCAGAGAAATTGCGCTTCCTGCTGGGGGGACACGACGGACAGGATGCAGGCCAGCGCGGCAAAAAGAATAATGTGCGTCTTATTGATGCAGCCAACGGCAAGGTGCTGCGCGACACTCCTGCTCCGGGATCAGACACTGCGAAGTGGGTGGAGTGGGACTTGAAGGACATCAAAGGAAAACAGGCTTACGTGGAGGTGACCGACAATAATTCAGAAGGCGGATTTGCCTGGATTGCGATCGGACGTTTTGAGCCTGGGATTCCGCAGCTCGCGATGGAGCTTGGTGTTACCAACCGGAAAGGTGTCGCGGCCGATATCGCGCGCGGTTTGAATATTACTGCAGCGGCTCCCAAGCTGGCAGAACTGTTGAATGATGAGAATGTGGATGTGGATACGCGTGCGAGTGCCGGACGTGCGCTGGTGACTGTGGATGAGACCTATATTCCAAAAGTCGCCGAGCTGATTAAAGATAGTAACACCCCCGCTGGCATTCGCGAAAAAATCGCGGCGGCATTGGGTGAATCAAAGGCTCCAGCTGCGGCGGGAGTATTGGTCACAGCCTTGCAAGTTGCGCCATACCAGTTGCAGATGAGTATTGCCACTGCACTGGCCGGAAATCAGCAAGGTGCGGAGACTCTCATCAAAGCGTGCGAAGAGGGCAAAGCTTCACCGACGTTGTTGCGTGATAAGGCATTGGGTGACCGGATCAAGGGGCTCAATGTTCCCGGGCTTGTTGAGAAGCTAAACAAACTGACCGAGGGTCTGCCACCAGCCAACGAAACACTCGACAAACTCATTGCGGAACGCCGCAGCAAGTTTGATGCAAGCAAGGCGGATGTGAAAAAAGGCGAGACCGTCTTTGCTCAGAACTGCGCTAACTGTCACGCACTCGGTAGCAAGGGTGGCAATATCGGGCCACAACTCGACGGTGTGGGTGGACGTGGTATCGACCGTTTGCTGGAGGACATTTTCGATCCGAACCGCAACGTGGATCTCGCCTTCCGTCAGAATCTGGTGACTAAAAAGGACGGTAGTGTTTACAGCGGGCTTTTCCGCCGTGAAGAAGGCGAGCAGATCGTATTTGCGGATCTCGCCGGACAGGAAACACGCATCGCAAAAAGCGATATTACCTCCCGCAAGGAAACCGCCGCCTCGCTCATGCCTGCCGTTTTCGGCGAGAGCATTCAGCCTGCGGATTTTGACGACATGATTGCTTATCTATTGAGCAAGCGTGCGCAGCACTGAGTGACTCGGGAAGATTACGGATTGGATTACCGTCCTTCCCTGAATATACACCCGGAGGGTTTACTGGACCGTAGTAGCCGGGGGTAACACCTCCCGGAGAAGGTTTAAGAGACACGAAAGCCGGAGTTGTGCTGGAAGGGAATTTACTTCGCCTCCCCGTGCCCGTGTAGCTTTTCGCAGTGCCTTTATTTTCGCGTGTTCAGCGTGTTTTGCGGATCCCAATGCAGTTTCTAGGTTAATTCCGACTTTTTCGCGTGTTTCGCGGACAGTTTTTGAAATAGTCCACGCCACTCATGAAAGTCCTTATCATCGGCGGCGGCGGCCGCGAACATGCCCTTGCTTGGAAATTGAAGCAGTCTTCACGCGTCTCGGAGATTTACTGTGCTCCTGGGAATGGCGGGATTGCAGAGGTGGCGACATGTGTGCAGATGAAGATCAGTGATCAGGATGCGCTGGTGGCCTTTACGAAAGGGAAAGGAATCGGGCTTACCGTAGTGGGACCGGACGATGCGCTTGCGGATGGAATCGTAGATCGTTTTCAAGCGGAAGGACTGCGTATTTTCGGCCCGAAGCAGGCGGCGGCTAGGCTGGAGTCGTCCAAGGTTTTCGCGAAAGAGTTTATGATGCGACACGGGATTCCGACGGCTGCAAGCGGACGTTTTAGCGACAGCAACGAGGCGCGTGCTTTTGCGGCAAACATGCAGACACCTATTGTCGTGAAGGCCGACGGCCTGGCGCTGGGCAAAGGGGTGATCATTGCAGCCACACATGCCGAGGCGGAGGAGGCCATTCGGGAGATTATGGATGAGCGGAAGTTTGGAGCCGCTGGTGCCCAGGTGGTGATCGAAGAGTTTCTGGAGGGGCTGGAGTGCAGTATTCACGCGCTGGTGGATGGAAAGAATTACCTGCTTTTTCCAAGTGCGCAGGATCACAAACGTGCGCTGGATAATGATCTAGGCTTGAATACTGGCGGCATGGGAACGTTCAGTCCTGCCAGCAAGGTGTTGCCGCCAGATTTGGAAGCGAAGGTGCGAACGGAAGTGCTGGATCGTTTTATCGCCGGGGTGAAAGCGGATGGATTGGATTATCGTGGGATGCTTTTTCCAGGGCTGATGATTACGGCGAATGGAATCAAAGTGCTGGAATTTAACTGCCGCTTCGGAGATCCCGAGACTCAGGTTTTGCTCACTCTGCTCGATAGCGATCTATTGGAGCTTTTGGACGCAACGATTGATCAGCGTCTCGACACCGTGAAACCGGAATGGAAAACGGGCGCGGCAGTTTGTGTAATTATGGCGAGTGGCGGCTATCCCGGAGCCTACTCAGGAGGCAAGACGATTGCCGGCTTAGAAAAAACAGATGCGACGGTTTTTCATGCAGGAACAAGACGGGAAGGTGATGACTTGGTGACTGCCGGTGGACGAGTGTTGGGAGTGACGTGTCATGCTGGCTCGCTCGAAGCCGCTCGTAAGAAGGCATACGCTGCTGTGCAGCAAATCCACTTTGACGGAGCCCAGTATCGAAAGGATATTGCGGTCAAAGGATTGTAATCCTCTAAACTTATCCTGCCATGAAACTGCACCTCGCCGCCGTCATTATTTGCGGCGTGGGTTTGTCGGCAGGAATGACCGAGGATGCCAAAGTGCTGACCGGAGAGGCTCCGGCAAAATCGGAAGCCGGGGATAAAAAAGCTCCAGCCAGTCAGTGGCTTACCTCGAAAGATGCAGCAGACAAACTCTCGGCTGAAGATTTAAAAAAGTTAATCGAGCTTCTGCGCGCCAACTCCACCCAGGCAGTTCTTTTGACAGATGAGCAAATCACCCGGGCGACTATTCACGGACTGTTGGATCGGCTTGGGACCGGGGCTCGTATTGTTGAAGGGAAGCCGCAGATAGGGGAGGAGCCCGGATATTTCCATCATGAAATGCTTCCCTGTAGTATCGCTTATGTCCGCCTCGGAGCGATTACAGAAGGAACGGCTGCGGCATTGGACAAAGCGCTGGATGAACTGGTTCCAAAAACTCCGCGGGCGTTGATCCTGGATTTGCGGGACACCGCTCAGGATACCGATTTTCATACCGCTGCGGAAATTAGCCGCCGTTTTGCGCCTAAAGGTCGCGTGCTGTTTACCATCAAACGGGCGGTCGGCAACGAGGAGGAGATGCTGACTTCCAATGTTGAGCCGCGCTGGAATGGTCTCACGGTTGTCTTGGTGGATGCCGACACGGCCGGAGCGGGGGAGGTGATCGCAGCGGTTCTGCGCACGCATCTCGGCGCTTATATCATTGGACAGCAAACCCAGGGTGAGGCTGCGCAATATAAGGATCTCTCACTCGATGGAAACAGGACTTTGCGCGTGGCCGTGGGAGAGGTGGCGCTAACAGATAAGGCCCCGGTTTTTCCAGATGGCCTCAAGCCAGATCTCGTGCTGGATATTTCGCAGAAACAGACGGATGAGTTGCTGGCTGGTGAGAAGGAAAAAGGGATATCTGTGTTTTTAGCGGAGAAGGAGCGGCATCGGATGAATGAGGCTGCGCTTGTCGCTGGCACCAACCCGGAGCTGGACGAGATGCAGGAATCTCAAAGTGACAAAGGAAAGAAGGCAAAGCCGACTTTCGATGTGGCTTTGCAACGCGCGGTAGATTTCATCACCGCCGTCGGTGTTTTCGAGGTAAAGAAACGGTAGGAGCCATTTCAAATTTCGCATTTCGTAATAAAACGCACTGACCGACCGGCACGCTGTCGATGCAGTGTTTTCTGTTTTGAATGGTTGCTGTTTACGGATTGATAAACTGAAACTATGGGAATCATCAGGCGAAACGCCCGATAACCCCGCATCCATCGCTACGAAACGTTGCGGGCAGACAGCCTGAGAAGGACTGTATCCCAATCCGCCATCCGCGATCACCAATCCGAAATCCCCTCATGTCCATTTCTCGACAGAACATCCCGCTCTTCATCGCATTCCGGGTGCTCTTCAATGCGCGCTGGTATTATCCAGTGATGGCCATTCTATTCCTGGATTTTGGACTATCTCTGGAACAATACGCCCTGCTTAATGTGGCGTGGGCGGTCTGTATCGTCTGTCTGGAAGTGCCATCAGGCGCACTCGCAGACCGGATCGGACGCCGTCGCATGGTGATTCTAGCCGCTGTGTTTATGGTGATGGAAATGGTGTTTTTTGCCTTTGCCCCTATGGGCTCGACCTGGCTTTTTCCGATTCTGCTCCTCAATCGTATCCTGAGCGGGGCCGCGGAAGCGTGCGCGAGCGGTGCGGATGAATCACTGGCTTACGACTCGTTGCGTGCAGAAGGACGCGAAGCCGAATGGCCGGCTGTGCTCGCTCGTCTCATGCGCTGGCAGTCGTTTGGGTTTTTCGTGGCGATGCTGCTGGGCGCTGCCGTTTACGATCACGAGCTCGTGCAACGTGCACTGGGCTTTGTTGGTGCGAATGTGCAGGTCTCTCACGAAACGACCTTGCGCTGGCCGCTTTACCTGACGCTTGCGAATTCCGTCGTGGCACTATTCGTCACACTGCGCATGCGGGAACCGGAGGTGCCGACTTCCCACGAAACTCCAGCGGGACAGGGAACCTGGCAACAAATCATCGGTGCCGGACGCTGGATTCTGCGCACGCCTCTTGTGCTCTTTGTCATTCTCGCCGGGTTGTGCCTCGACAGTGTCATCCGTCTCTTTCTCACCGTGGGCAGTAATTACTACCGGCTGATCGAACTACCAGAGGCGTCTTTCGGCGTCATCTCCTCTGCATCTGCCGTGCTGGGCATATTCACACCCCGGCTCGCGTTGCTGATGCTCGGCAAACGGACCATGGTCGCTAACTTTGTATCCGCAGCCCTTTTCGCATTCGCCGGACTCTGTGGGGCGGCGTTTTTCTATCCTATTTGGGGAGTGCTCGTGATGATCCCCTTTGGCGTCGCCATGTCGCTGGTGCAAATCTTCCTGTCCCATTACCTCAACCAACTGGTCACCGACTCCTCACAACGCGCGACAGTCCTGAGCTTCAAAGGTCTCTCCTTCAATCTCGCGTATGGCGGCATGGGACTGCTTTTTGCAGGCTTTACCCGCACTCGACTCGGTTCCGGCTCGCAAGACGCCATCTTCATCGAAGCCATCCGCTGGCTCCCGTGGTTCTTCGCGCTACTCGTCGCCGTGCTGGCGGTAGTGAGTATCAAGCTGCTTGCTGGAAAGCGAAGTGGCACTTGATAGTTCTGTCCCTTGTCGCCCTCGCGCCATGTGACTCTCAGGTAAATTTGAAACCACTTCTAGTATTTCGTGATGATCTCACTTTCTTCGTCGCGATGGAATAAGGAGCGCCACTCTCGGCGAATAAGGCGAGTTTGAGAGAAGACATACACTGCCTCATAACTCTTTGAGGCACTCCCTCCGCGTATTTTGAAATAGAGCATACCGTCTGGCCCTAAATACGGTGGCTCGGGCGTGTGTGGAGTAAATAAGTTTAGTGCTTTCTTGGGCACCTTGAGCTTCCGACCGTTTACAACCACATCTAATGAGTCGATGACACTCCAATACTTGGAGGCTTTTGGAAACACGCGCGATGAAGGCATCGGCTTAAATCGAACGACAACCTCATAGAGGCAATTATAAGAGTGTCCTCGGAAGATTGCCTCATCTAATTCACAAGCAGTAACAGCCTTCATCGCGAGGGGTATCCACAATGATAGAAAAACGGCGATTGTTCGCATGCAGTATTAAAGTGAGATTTATCCCGTAACTTTACGTAATTTCAGAAACAACATCTTCATACCGGCACCACCAGCCCCTCTGCTTCCGCGAGTTTTTTCTGTTTCCCATCGAAGGTGAGGAATTCTTTCGCTCCAAGCTCTATCGCCGTAGCCACATGCAGGATGTCCATGGAGCGGTTGCCATGCGCATCGGTGTAGAGTTCGCTGAGACGTTCCGCAGCACTATGCACCAGTGGCCATGGCCCCGGAATGATGACCACAGCTCCGCCAACCAAGTCTGCTTTCAAATCCGCCAACATTTTTACCCCCTCTGGCCTCGGATGGCCCTTGGCCGAATTATGACGGTGAAGACGAATCTGAAATCTTACCGCATGACGGAACTCATACAGCAATAGCGTTGTCACTTCCAGCGGACCGGGCATGGCCTGAAAGTAAACTGCGGCCAAGGACGAGTTAGCCTGAGACCGATACAGGGCACAGAGAAAGGAAGTGTCTGGATATGCTTGCATCAGCCCAAATCCTCCGAAAGTTCATCGGCCCGCATCGCGGCAACTTCTTCGAGGGAAAAGACTCGACTCCCCCATGTCTCACTTAATCTAGCCATAATATCTGGTTTAATGACCCTCTTTCCAGCCGCAGCGTTGACCGACACCGGCACAAGCGTGGCAATCACCTTGCCTCGCTTACTGATGTTGATGGATTCCCCCTCTTGTACCCACGCTTCGATGCGGGGAAACTCATTGCGAAGTTGGCGGACCGTTGCTGTTTTCATGTGATACATAATTTGTCTCACCTGATTCAAATGTCAAGAAACGACATTTCTGGGATTAGCACAGTGCTAGCCCGTATTTCTCAAATCTAATGCAAAGCACAACATCGTCGAAGACAGGGTGAATTAACACTCGCGCGTGGCGGCGCAGAGATTCTACCGTGCGCATCATGAGAAAACTCCTCATACCAATTCTCCATTGAGAATGGAACGTCGCTACTAGTGCTCTGTCATGGGTAGATTGATGGGTAAAGTTTGATAAGTTTCTTGCGTGCGTCTGCGGAGGAGAACTGCCAGCGGATCTTTTTGCAGGATTGGTTGCGGAGGAGTTGATAGGCAGC
>Ga0105047_10002255_pt1 | contig 34518 bp, 26 predicted proteins | sample MAT04_FD_78384 | JGI IMG/M metagenome (GOLD analysis project Ga0105047, IMG submission 78384) | Freshwater microbial communities from Lake Fryxell liftoff mats and glacier meltwater in Antarctica - MAT-04 (megahit assembly) | ecosystem: Environmental > Aquatic > Freshwater > Ice > Liftoff... | reverse complement strand
TGGCAGCGACATCGACTTCGGGCTGATCAGCGACTTCGTCGACATGGTGCGCACCGCCCGCGCGCCGTCCATCACCGGCGAAGATGGCCTGCGCGCGCTGGAAGTGGCACTCGCCGCCTATCAATCGGCAGCATGTGGGCAGCCGGTAAAAATATGAATATGGAGACTACCAATGTCAAAACCGCTTAACCTCGTCGTCATGGGCGCCGGCAGTCGCGGCATGTATGCCTATGCAGCCTATGCCCTGCGCCATCCCGACCAGGTACGCATCGTCGGGGTGGCTGAACCAGACCCGATCCGTCGCCAGCGTTTTGCCGACGCCCATGATCTGAGCGACGACCGCTGTTTCACCTCTTGGGAGGAGTTGATCGACGCCGGCCAGATCGGCGACGCCGCCATCGTCACCACCCAGGATCAGATGCATGTGGAACCGGCCATCGCCGCCATGAATGCCGGCTACGACGTGCTGCTCGAAAAGCCGATGGCGCACACGTTGGAAGGCTGTATGCAGTTGGTGCATGCCGCCGAACGCACCGGGCGTGTGTTGCAGATTTGCCACGTGCTGCGCTATGCGCCTTTCTGGCGCAAGCTGCACGAAATCTTGGACTCCGGTGCGTTGGGCGAACTGATCACGGTCGAACACCGCGAAAACGTCGCGTTCTGGCACATGGCGCACAGCTTTGTGCGCGGCAACTGGCGCAACAAGGCGCTCTCCAGCCCGATGATTCTCGCCAAGTGCTGCCATGACATGGACGCGCTGGTGTGGAACCTCAACCAGCGCGTCAAACGGCTGAGTTCGGTCGGTTCGCTGCTGCACTATCGCGCCGAAAGCGTTGGCCCGGAGATCCCGGCGCGCTGCACCGATGGTTGCCCCATCGAGCCTTCCTGCCCCTTCTCGGCGATCGGCATCTATGTCGATTACGAACGCACCTTCCCTGGCATGGCGGCGCGTGCCGGCGAATTTGGTGTGGACCCGGCAGCGCCGGATCTGTGGCCAATCAATGTGATCACCGCAGACTACAGCCGCGCCGGCCGCCTGGCTGCCATTCAAAACGGCCCCTACGGGCGCTGCGTCTACCGCTGTGACAATGACGTGGTCGACCACCAGAGCGTGCTCATGGAGTTGGAGAGCGGCGCCTCGGTCAACATGGTCATGCACGGCCATTCCAACGAGGAACACCGATCGATGCGCTATGACGGCACCAAGGCCACTCTGCGCGCGCGGGCGCTGGAGCCGGGCGAGATCGAGATCAACTACCACGGCGGCAAGACCGAGCGCATCCTTGTCGATTCGGGCGCGCTGGGCCACGGTGGCGGCGACGAAGGCATCATGCACGATTTCGTGCGCGTGCTGCGCGGCGAGATCGCCCCGTTGACGACGGCGCGCGTCTCGCTCGAGAGCCACCTGATGGCCTTCGCCGCCGAAGAGGCGCGTCTCACCGGCGGCGTGATCGCGATGGACGACTATCGTGCACGCGCCGAGGCGCTTTGACTAATCCGCCGCCGGCGGGAGCTGGATCTTGGGCAAGTTGCACGCCATGCTGCGATGGAACCACAATCCATGGAGGCACAAAAAATGACACGGGAATTCAGCGTGTTGATCGAGAAGGATGAAGATGGCTACTTTGTGGCCTCAGTGCCAGCATTACGCGGTTGCCATACTCAGGCGAAATCGTTGGATGTCCTCATGAAGCGCATCAGGGAGGCGATCGAACTCTGCCTGGAAGTCGAGGAACCGATAATTAGGACTTTGATGGACACGGTGGATTATGAAGCGAAAGAGGGAAAACTGACTAACACAGCGTTTTTTGACACGCCGATCCACCCCTGTTAAACTAGTAGTTTGCCACTTTTTGTGGCATGGCGCGTGCGTGTCGGGTGTTGCAGCCTGGACACTCGACATGATGCGCTCACAGCGCGCAGAGCTATCCCGAAACGTCGCATGGACCAACGACTCTCCATCTACCGTCGACTATTTGCCTATTTACGCCCGTATCCACGCCAGGTGCTGCTGGCCTATGGCGGCATGCTGTTTGCGACGTTGCTGAATTTGCTGGTACCGCAAGTCTTGAAACAGGCCATCGACCAGGGCCTCGCCAGCGGCAGCGCTACCGCCCTCTTTGTCGCCGGCGCCATCATCCTGGGCATTGCCGTGGTGCGCGGCATCGCCGGCTACTTCAACCAGTACTTTGGCGAATGGCTCTCCTATCGCGTCTCCTATGACTTGCGCAATGATTTTTTTTACGCCATTCAAACCCTCCCCTTTGCCTTTCACGATAAGGCACACACGGGCGATCTGATGAGCCGCGCCACCGGTGACATCTCGGATACCGAGCGTTTCGCCGGCGCCGGCCTGATTCAGCTCGTCAGTGTCATCATCCTCACCACGGGCGTCCTCATCGCAATGTTCTTGAATGACGCCAAACTTGCCCTGCTCGCGCTTGGCCCCATCGTTGCGTTGGCTTTGGTCGCCTTGCGCTTGGGGCGCGTGGTCGAACCAATGTGGCGCGCCATCCAAATCCAGATGGGCATTCTATCGACGGCCATGCAGGAGAGCCTGACCGGCATTCATGTCGTCAAAGCCTTTGCGCGCGAAGCGCATGAGTTCGCCAAATTCGATGAGGAAAATGAAAGCTGGTTCGCCAAACGCAGCGGTGTGATCCACACGTGGGGCAACCACTGGCCGCTCTTTTCCTTTATCCTGTCCATCGGCATCTTTCTCATGCTGTGGGTCGGCGGTCCCTGGGTGATCGCCGGTGAGATGACCGTCGGCACACTCTTCGCCATGATCTCCTATTTGCTCATGCTCAACGCCCCCATGCAGCAGTTGGGCAACTTGGTCAACCTGGCCGCTACCGCTGGTCCCAGTGCGGGCCGCGTCTTCGAGATCGTCGACACGCCCAACGCCATTGTGGAACGCGACGGCGCCGTCGAGCTCGACCAGGTGCATGGCCGCGTCAGCTTTGAGGCTGTTTCGTTCGCGTACCCGGGCAACGACCGCGTGCTGCACGATATCGACTTCACGGCAGACGCCGGACAGACCATTGCGCTGATTGGGCCGACCGGTTGCGGTAAGTCGACGGTGATCGCGTTGATCGCCCGCTTTTATGATCCGACGGCCGGCCGCATCTTGATCGACGGCATCGACGTGCGCGACGTAACCCTGCACAGCCTCCGCCGCCACATCGGCGCCGTGCTGCAAAACCCTTTTCTCTTTAGCGCCACCATCCGTGAAAACATCGCCTATGGCATGCCCGCGGCCGGCGATGCAGCGGTGGTCGCGGCCGCCAAGGCCGCCAACGCCCACAACTTTATTCTGCACTTTCCCAACGGCTATGACACCCATGTCGGCGAGCGCGGCGTCACCCTGAGCGGCGGGCAGAAACAACGCATCGCCATCGCCCGTGCGTTGCTCTACGACCCGCGCATCCTGATCCTGGACGATTCGACCAGCAGCGTCGACACCGAGACCGAGCATCTGATCCAGCAGGCGCTCGACACGCTCAAGCATAACCGCACCACGTTTATCATCGCCCAGCGCCTGCTCACCCTGAAAGGCGCCAGTTGTATTCTGGTCATGGACAAGGGCCAGATCGTCGAGCGCGGCGCCCATGAAGAGCTGCTGGCGGTCGATGGCCTCTACCGGCAAATCTACGATCTGCAATTGAAAGATCAGGAAGAATATCTCCTATTGGAGCAAAGAATCAACCAGCAGGCGGTGACTGACTAACATGACTTCCTCCACGTTGACTGCTGCCAGGCCGGCGCCCGAGTCGCCACAGGAACGCGCCCGGCGCGAAGCCAAGATCGCAACGCTGCTCGGCGATGCCGACGACGAATTGATGGGGCGCGCCTACGATTCGCGCCTGGCCGAGCGCCTGCTGGGCTTTGTGCGCCCCTATCGCGTGCGCATCTTTTTGGCCGTGATTTCGATGATTATCACGACCGTGTTGGCGGTTTCCGGCCCCTGGATCATCGGGCAGGCCATCGACCAGGGTCTGCGCGCCGGCAATGTGGCCGCGCTGCGCCAATGGACCCTGCTCTTCGGTGTGTTGGCGGTCTTTGAATGGTTCTTCAACCGCCAGCGCATCATGATCATGGCCAGCGTCGGCACGCGCGTCGTGAGCGACATGCGCAGCCAGCTCTTCCGCCACTTGCACTCGCTCTCGCTCAACTTTCACAACAACATGAGCGTCGGCCGTCTCATGAGCCGGCTAATTGGCGACGTGGGCGTGATGCAGGACTTTGTGACCTGGTCGATCACGGGATCGGCGCGTGCAATCTTCTACCTGATCGGCATCTCACTCGCTATGCTGTGGATGAACTGGGTGCTGGCGCTCGTCGCTTTCGCGGTCCTGCCCTTTATGATCCTGCTGACCAACTACTGGCGCCATCACGTGCGTGAGGCTTACCGCGCTACGCGCTCGCGCTTGTCGCTGATCAACGGGTATCTCAACGAGTCGATCCAGGGCATCCGCGTCACCAAAAGCTTCAACCGCGAGTCGCGCAACTTTGCCCACTTTGACGACCTCAACCGCTCCTTCTTTGACGCCAACACACAGGCTGCCCGCCTCTCGGCCATCTTTTTCCCCGGCGTCGACTTTATGGGGTCGTTGGCCACGGCGCTCGTCGTGGGCGTGGGCGGGTGGCTGGTCATGCGCGATGCGCTGACCGCCGGCACGCTGGTCGCCTTCATTCTCTATGTCGATCGCTTTTTTGAACCGGTGCGCGAACTGGCACAGCGCTACAACACGTTCCAAGCCACCATGGCCTCGTGCGAGCGTATCTTCGCCCTGCTCGACACGCCCCCCGATCTGGCCGACGCCCCCGGCGCCGTCGAACTGCCCCCGATACGCGGTCGCGTTGACTTTGCCCACGTCTCTTTTGCCTACAAGGACGACGAACCGGTGCTGGAAGACGTGACGCTCCACGCCGAACCAGGCCAACGCATTGCGCTGGTCGGCGAAACCGGCGCCGGCAAGAGCACGGTGATCCGCCTGATCGCCCGCTTCTTTGATGTCACCGGCGGCAGCGTGGTGGTCGATGGCTTTGACGTGCGCGACGTGACGACGGCCAGCCTGCGCGCCCAAATGGGCATTGTCTTACAGGACACCTACCTCTTCGGCGCTACGATTGCCGAAAACATTCGCTATGGCCGCTTGAACGCCACTGACGACGAAGTGATTGCCGCCGCGCGCGCCGTGGGGGCCGACGTCTTTATCGAGCGGCTGCCTTACAACTATTTCACCGTGCTCGAGGAAAATGGCGGCAATCTGAGTGTGGGGCAGCGCCAGGTGATCTCCTTTGCCCGCGCCCTGCTCGCCGAACCGCGCATCCTGATCCTGGACGAAGCCACCAGCAGCGTGGACACGGCCACCGAGAAAATCATCCAGCAGGCGATGGACACGCTGATGCAGGGACGGACCACCTTCGTGATTGCCCACCGCCTCAGCACGATTGTCACCGCCGACCAGATTGTGGTGATGGACAAGGGGCGCATCGTCGAGCGCGGCACCCACGCCGAGTTGCTGGCGCAACACGGGCGGTATTACAACTTGTACACGATGCATTGGCAGCAGGACTCTACGGCGTTATAGATCGAACCACTGATCGGGGACAGCGGCGGCACTATGCGATCTCGAGATCAACGGCAAGCTGATGACCATCCACGACGGGAAGTTCATGTCCAAGACAAAGACCCAGCATGATCCAGCCCCTCTAGCACACTCTGCAATTCATCACGACATGCTTCTAGCGTTGATGCATTCGCAAGGACACCCGCCAATCCGGGAATCTCACCGTAATAGCTGCCGTCTTCCAGAATCTCGTAGGTTGCATGGCACATTGCGGCTCGAATATAGGTAGTTAGCATGGTATTGTCTGGCCGCTTGGCGCATCGGCTGCAGAAATTAGCCCGTACTACTTTTATATAACTTGGTTTCTACAGCGCCGTCATTATATGGTTTCTTGGGAGCAACGCAAACCCGCCAATGATCTCTGATCTCCGCCTGCTATTGATTGCTGATGATCCGTTGGCGCGCGCCGGGCTGGCGGCGTTGTTGGCTGGCGAAGCTGGCGTGATCGTCGCCGGGCAGACCGACAGCACTGCCGGCCTGCCGGCCATGGTCGCCGCCTTTTTACCCGACATCCTGGTTTGGGACCTGGGTTGGGAGCCGGCCAGCGGTATCGAAGCGCTCAGCCGCTTTGTCGACGCCGGCGCACCGCCGGTGCTGGCCCTGCTGGCGACGCCCACCCTGGCCGGCGATGTCCGCGCCGCCGGTGCGCGCGCCTTACTGGGACGCAGCACCGATGGCGCACAACTTGCCGCCGCCGCCGCCGCGCTGGCGCAGGGCTTACTCGTCTTTGACGCCGAACTGGCGCCGGCGCCGGGCTCGCCCACCACCAGCAGCGACTTGGTGGATCCGCTGTCAGTGCGTGAATTAGACGTGTTGCGCGGCATGGCCGAAGGGTTGTCCAACAAACAGATCGCGCGTACACTGGAAATCAGCGAACACACGGTCAAGTCGCATGTCAACACCATCCTCAGTAAACTTGGCGCACAGAGTCGCACCGAGGCCGTGGTGCGTGCCACCCGCGCCGGACTGATTCTACTATAGCCACACGCTTGCCAACGAAGGAATTTTCATGAACTATCTTGCTCTGCTCTTTGACCTCGACGGCGTGATCATCGACTCGGAACCCCTCCACAACGATGCGGTGGCCGCTGCCCTGCGCGCCTATGGCGTGGAGTTGCCGGTCAGCATCTTTGACGAGTTTATGGGCATCCCCGACGAAGTCATTCTCGCCGCGGCCAGCCAGCGTTACCTTGATGGCCGTGTGCCAATGCCGGTTCTCTTGGCCGAGAAGCAGCGCATTTATTTGCAGATCGAAGGGCAACTGCAGCCTATCCCGGGCGCGCTGGCCTTTATCCGCCACGCGCGCCCCAAGTACCGCGGCTTTGCCTTGGCCACCTCGTCGCTGCGCCACAACCAGCAATTGGCCTTCGACCGCTTCGATCTGAACAGCTATTTCGACGCCGTCGTCACTGCCGAGGATGTGCAGCATACCAAACCGCACCCCGAACCCTATCTGCGCGCGGTGGAGCGGTTGGGCATTCCGGCAGACTCCTGCCTGGTGATCGAAGACTCGCTCAACGGTGTGCGGGCTGGCTGTGAGGCAGGCTGTGCCGTGCTCGGCCTCACCACATCCTATTCAGCCAGTGAACTCGTGGCCGCCGGCGCAACCTATGTGTGCGCCTCGTACGACGAAATTGCCCGGCTGCTCACCGCACACGAAGTAGGAACAGATTGAACAGAAACCAGTGTGCACGTGAACCCAACCAACCGATCGGGGGAGGCGCGGTCAATCGTTTGGGGGATGTGTTCGCCGTGTGGCCGGCGCGATACTGGCTTGCGTAAACACGCTTTCCATCTATCCATAAGGAGCAACAATGTCCGACGTACTGAAATCCCTCTCTGCAGCAATGGCCGGCGTCGTCGACAGTGCTGGCCAATCGGTCGTACGTGTCGAAGGCCGCGACCGCATGCCTGCCACTGGCGTCGTCTGGTCTGCCGGCGGCGTGATCGTCACCGCCCACCATGTGGTCGAACGCGACGAAAATTTGCAGGTGGGGCTGCCCAACGGAGAATCTGTGACGGCTGAATTGGTGGGTCGCGACCCAGCCACCGACCTGGCTGTGCTGCGTGTCGCCACGCAGGGCCTGACGCCGGCCACCTGGGTCGACGCCGCCGACCTACGCGTCGGCCATCTCATCCTGGCCTTAGGCCGCCCCGGACAGACTGTCCAGGCCACGCTGGGCGTCGTCAGCGCGCTGGGCGGTAGCTTCCGCACCGGCGCCGGCGGCGAGGTAGACCACTACGTGCAGACCGACGTCGTGATGTATCCCGGCTTCTCCGGCGGCCCGCTCGCCACCGTCGATGGCCACATTGCCGGCATCAACTCGTCGGCGCTCGCCCGCGGCGTCAGCGTCACCATCCCGGCCGCCACGGTCAAGCGCGTGGTCGACACCATCCTGGCCCACGGCCACATGCCGCGTGGCTACCTGGGCGTCGGCCTCCAGCCGGTGCGCCTTGACGCCGCCCTGCAGTCCCAGCTCGACCAGCAAACGGGTCTCATGCTGATGTCGGTCGAAGCCGGCGGCCCCGCCGCACAGGGCGGCCTGCTCCAAGGCGACGTCATCGTCACCGTCGACGGCCATCCCATGCGTCAGATGGACGACCTTCAGGGCCTGTTGGCCAGCGACTACGTCGGCAAAACCGTGCCCGTGCGTTTCGTGCGCGCCGGTGGCCTGCAAGAAATCGGGGTCGTGGTCGGACAAAAGTGATATAGGTGAGGGGGTGAGGGGGTGAACGGATTTTCACCCCCTCACCCCCCTTCACTTCACGATCACGGGCAAGAAGATCGAGCGCGTATTGACGCGCGTGGCGAGGGTGTTGAACGCACCCAACAATTCAAACGGTTGAAAGGCACAATGGCCGTAGGCGTTGACCTTTTGATGTTGGTAGAAAAAGGTGCTGCCGGTGGCGGTGACCTTCTGCGCATACAGGTCGGCCTGCCAGTAGGGAATCACCGGGTCGAGCGTGGTGTGCATCGTGTACAACGGCACCGTGAGCCGGCCCGTAGTCTGATAGCCAGCCGAGATGGCGGTCGTGGCGGTGATGTCAGCCGTTGCGCGAAATGCCCTGAAGTTGAGTGCAGGGTCGTCGAGCGAGCCGGCATAGGTACGTGCTGTATTGCCAAACGGGTTACCGCCAAGTTGTGTTTTGCCGTCGTTGGTAGAATAGACGTTGTACCACAGCAGGCGTTCGACCGTCTGCTCGCTGGTGGTCACCAGGTTGGTCGCATCGACCGGCGCGACGGTCACCGACAACACCTGGGTCAATGAGATGGCGCTGGCCGGGCTGAGGATGACCGGTTTGACGGTCTCGGAATAGGTGTGCGTTTCCCACGTTCCCAGCAGCGCCGGCGGGATATCGATCGGCGTCGGCGCCACCAAACCAGGGAAGAAGGCGTCGAAGACGACCCGGAAGTCGGCGAAATAGTCCACCTGCCGCTGGAAATCGCCATAGGGCCCACACAGAGCCAGCCCCCCGTCAAATACATCCGGTCGTTCTTCGAGCGCTAAGACCGTCATAACGCCGCCCTCCGATACGCCGGTCAAGATCACGCGATCCGGGTCGCCGTGCTGCTGGGCAAACACACCCACCAACTCCACCAGATCATCGATGCCTTCCCGAATCGCTAGCCCAGTACGCCGGTAACTCGTGGCGGCAAACGCATAGCCGGCGTTGGTCACGATGTCGGCAATCGATACGCCACCCACCGACAACTGATCTTCGGGCAGCGCCACGGGTTGGGTTGGCGCCACGTAGCCATGTGCATAGACAACCAGATTGCCGTTCCACCCGCTGGCCGGCAGACAAATGCGATATTGAGCGCCACTGGGTTGGATCCCATCGGAACAAGCCAGCGGCACAGCCGGCGCGATCGGGGCGGCCGGCAGGGGCGCCTGGGCAGAGGCCACGCCAGCTCCGCCAACGAGCAGGGCAAAAGCCAGCAGCGGAGTCAAGGCAACGCGTAGACAAGGTAACATAGGATTGTTGCTCCGGTACAAGTTGGATCAGGCATATCAAGCATTCCACCAGCGGCGGTATGGAAACCGCCGCTATGGTTCAAAGGGCTCGCCATATGGCCCCAGGCTAAAGCCCGCCCGAGAGAAGCGCCAACACGATGATGTGCAGGGTCTGGTCGACAACCATGCGCACCGGTGTGTTGTCAGTCTGCCCCATCAACACGCCCCACCGGCGCGCCAGGTCCCAGCCGTCGATCAGCCAGTGTGAAAGAAAGATGGCCATCACAAAGCCCAGCACAGGGATTGGCGCCAACAGACGCCCCTGCCGCTGTATGGCCCAGGCAAAGGCTATCCCCAGCGTGATCGTGTAGACCAGGCAGTGCGCCAGACACGCACTTCCCCAGGGATGGCCACGCTTGTTACGCGCCATCCAGTCATTTTGTAACATCCAATCGCCTACCAAGTGCGCAATACATAACGCGATCAAAGGTGTCATAACATCTGCCAGGTCAGGGAGCCAAGGCCGGCCGCCGGCGCAGGAAGGTTGTAAGGGGATAAGATGGTTGCATGGCGGCCCAACTTAGCCGATAATCTATTTTCCGCCGACTGCCTGCGGTGCGCAGTATCGGCGGGCACGGCACGGCGGTGTTCCAAATCACAATACGCCGGTATTGTACATCATTCTCGGTACGCGGCGCTGCATTTATAATGAGAAGGAGGCAATTATGCAGGACAAAACGGCTGTGCGCCGGGTTGCGTTGTTACGAGCCATGCCCATTTTTGCCGATTTAGGGGAAAAAGACCTGACAGCGCTCGCGGAAGACCTGCGGCTCAAGGAATATGACAAGGACGCGATCATCTTTCGCCAGGGCGACGAAAGCCGCGATGTCTACTTTGTGCTCAAGGGCAAAGTGCGTATCTTCAAGATCAGCCCATCCGGCAATGAGACGTCGATCGCCATCTTCTCGACCAACGACGTGATCGGGGAATTGGCGGCCATCGACCAGGAGCCGCGCTCCGCCACGGCTAAGGCCATCACCGCCGTGTCGCTGCTCAGCATGTCGCAGGAGCGCTTCTTGCATACGTTGCAAACCATCCCGCGCTTTGCCATGGGCCTGGCCAAGATGCTCGCGCACAAGCTGCGCTGGACGGCAGCCTACGCCGAATCAATCGCGCAATTCGATGCGGCTGGTCGCCTGTTGCACATCATCCTACTGCATAATGCACAATACGGCGAGGCAATCGACGCCAGTCAGCCAGGCAGCCAACGCTTCGTGGTCAATATTGGGTTGAATCAATCGGACTTGGCCTCCATGGTGGGCGCCCGTCGCGAGTGGATCAACCGCATCTTGAATGAATGGCGCCGCCGCGGCTTGCTGGAGTTTGACAACGGCGTGATTACCATCCTAGACTTGCCACGCGTGCGTGCCGAGCGCGATGGCCGCATCGAAGCCAACAGCGGCGGCGACTGGTGACAGTCCGCCATAATCGGCAGTTAGCGTGCGTGGTACTGGCCAATCAGCACAAGGTTTAGCCAGTGCCATGCATGCGGTACGGCATAAGAGAGGAACCAATCATGCAATACACCCGCATCAGGACCCACCATTTTGTCACCCTCGTCGTTGCTGCCCTGCTTTGTCTTGTCTGCTGGCCCGGCGTGGCCGCCGCGCAAGAGAACCCCTTGGCGCCCGCGCCGCCTGCTGAGGCTCCCCCGGCCGTGACGGCTGCTGCGCTGGACGGCGCATATGCCGGGAGCCTGGCGCTGACACCCGTCCAGGACGCCTACGTGGCACAGGCAAAGCCGACCACCAATTACGGCGCCGACCCTGACCTATTGGTGTCACTACTCAACAATGCCACCGCCCCTCTGTCTACCAGGTCTCTGCTGCAATGGGATCTGAGCGCTATCCCCCAGGGGTCGAGCATCGAGCGAGCAACGTTGGAGCTTTTTCAGACTACCGGCACGACCTCGAGCGTCGTAATCGGCCGCGTGCTCAGCGCATGGAAAGACGCCACGATCACGTGGAACTTGCAACCGCGCTCCGCAACCTATTACGAAGGATGGATGCCACCGTCCACAGCCGGCACGTACATCATGCATGACGTGACGCCATTGGTCGACGACTGGATCAATACGCCGGACAAGACGCCCAACTTCGGGCTTTCCCTGATCTCTAGCACGCCCTTTCCCAGGCAGCGCGTCTTTGACAGCATCGATCGACCTTTGGGCAACGCACCGCTGCTGCGTGTGAGCTTCCAACTGCCGCCAATCCGCGTCTGCTTCGACATGGCAGTTACCTGCCAGAAGCCGGTTGAAGGCGCCGAGGTCTTCAACCGCACGACGGGCGAGACCTACGTGACCGATGCGCGCGGGTATATTCCGGACGGCCGCGTGCGTCTGGGCGATTCGCTGTGGGCAAGGGTCGTCGACCACGTTGAAGCGCAGGCAACGCTCTACCAGACGAGCGGAGCGCCAGAGATCGTTGACGCCACCCGCTTTCAACCCTTCGCAGAAAGCAACGGGCGTGAGATGCGCCTCGCGATCAACCCCAGTAACCCACTGATGCTCTACAATCTGACCGTTTCGGCACAGTGGTACCTCCAAGATGATCCTGCCCGTATGGATTGGCTGCAGACTAACCTCATCAAAGCCTCTGACTATCTCTATGACTTTAGCGAAGGACAGTTTGCTCTCGGCACCGTGCACGTCAAACAAATCTACGAAGGATGGGACGGCGCCAATATCAAGCTGCATACCAGCAGCACTTTCCATCCCAACGCCAATGTGGGCGGCATTGTCCTCGCCGAAACACCGGACGTATCGCCGTCAATCGCCATTAGCTACACGCCGGGCAGCATCTATATGGGTTCGTACTGGAATCGCTTTGGCACGCCACCCGGCCAAGTCAACACATACAAGGGCCAAGTTGTGCCGCCGGAGGAGATGGTCGACGATTGGGCGATCGCCTTGGCCCACGAGTTTGGCCACTATCTGCTCTTTCTGTATGATACCTACACTGACAAGAACGGCAACAGCAACGACGCCATCGCCGCCCTGTGCACCGGTTCGGCCATGGGCAACGCCTATGTGCTCGATAATCAAGCCTACATCTTTTCGCAGCCGCACTGGGAAACTGCCTGCGGCGCCACCGAAGCCTATTTCCGCCTCAACGGTCGCAACGAATGGGACACCATCCACGCCTGGTACGACTGGTCGATTGTGCCCCAAGTCGCTGTCCCGGACATCTTCCCCCCCGTGCCGCTGACGACGGTTCTCTTTGATCCGCCCGACAATATCCCGGCGCCGCTGGCCAGCCAGGTCTTTTCGCTGACTTACCAGGCCGGCGAAACCAGTTCCGGTGCGGCACAGGCCTTTCTAATCCGGGACAACAGCTACGTGCTCGAACAGGGCAAGCCGGCCAAGCAGTCGACCTTCGTGGAACTGATCGACGCGCGCGTGGGCGACCGCCTCTGCGTCTACGACATCAACGATTACGCCGAAGCGAACGATACGCCGCGCCATCAGTTTGGCTGTGAGATCATCGCCGCCGGCGACAGCAACCTCGACCTGACGCGTGACGCGACCTGGTCGCCCGAGTTACACATCGTCCAGACGGGACCTCAACAATTGTCCGTTACCGTCCGCCAGATGGTTGCACCAGTCAATGCCAGCTTGAACGCCCGGCTCATCCCCGAGCATGGCGCCGCGCTGGCCGCGCAGGTCTTGACACAAAATGGCGTCTTTTGGACGGGTGTCTTTGACCTGGCCGAACCGGTGGCGCCGGTCTATCTGCAGATATGGGTGGAGGAAACACCGGTTGCGCCGGAAACGCGCCGCGAGGTGATGACCGACCGCGGCACCGGCGGCAATGGGGCCTTTGGACCGGCGCGCCTGCACAGCGGCGTCATGGCGCTTTCGTCCGACGGCAATGCCAGCTATAGCAGCGACACCCCCATCGATTTGGCGGCCGGCGAGTCGATCGCTTGGCAAAGCATGCCAGGCGCCCCGCCGCTGCCACCGTGGAAGCGCATCCTTAGCCAGTCGTACCTGCTCGGCGCCTTCCCCCCGGAACTGGTGGCGGGCGGCGCCATCGGTCTCCAATTTAGTGACAGCGCCGCCGTGTCGAGCGCCGCCGTGTCGAGCGCCGCCGCGGGTGCGGCTGTCGCCATGATTCATTTCTGGGATGGCGTCGAATGGCAGCCAATCCCCACGACGATCACCCTGCCGGCCGGCAGGGGCGACCCGCCGGCCGGCGCAGCCGATGGCGTTCTGCTGGCCAATGCACCCAGCCAGGGCGTCGGGGTCTATGCAGTCCTGATCGACAGTGCGCCGGCAATGTTCTTGCCGCTGATTATACGGTAAGGGTCATTTCCCTGTGCACGACCACGTTCGTCAGAAATGAATGGCGCATGGCCGGGTCGGAAATCCGTGCGGCGCGTTGGTGCAGAAGTTCGCGGGCACGCAAGCGTGCCCGCGAACTTTCTACCCGGTCACCCAGCGCATCCAGGATCGCGCCACACATCCAATAGTCGCGCTGTGGATAATCCGGCCCTTCGCCGCCGCAATCGTCCAGGATGCGCAAGGCTTCGCGCACCGCCGTCGCCGCGGCGCCCCGGTCGTCGCAGCCAAGGTGCGCCGCGCCCAAGGTGGCCAGCACGACGGTGGCCGACATCGGCTGTTCCAACTCGGCAAACAACCCCAGCGACTGTTCTGCCTTGGCGGCGGCGCTGGCAAAATCGCCGGCACGCAAATGAGCCAGCGCCAGATCGCCAAGATAGATCGCCTCCAAATTGACGTCGCCTTGTTCCTGCGCCAATGCCATGCCGCGCTGCAGCGTGCCGATGGCCGTATCCAGTTGGCCCGCATCGCGCTGTGCCTGCCCCAGGTTACACAGGATATACGCGGCGCCGATCGCGCTGCCGATGGCGTCACTGCGTTCCAAGGCACGCGCGAGGTGCGCAAAGGCGCGGCCAAAGTCGCCCACCGCCGTGTAGAGAATGCCCAACTCGTTGAGCACCAACATCTCTTCCCAGGGGTTGTGAATGGCTTCCTGGATGGCCAGGGCCTGGTGCAACAACGGCTCTACACGGCTGTAATCGCCCATGTTCCCCAACGCCTGCGCCAGGCTCAACACGCTGGTGCCCACGCCGGCGCGGTCGCCAATCGTCTCGCGGATACGCAATGCTTGTTGAAACAGGTCAGCCGCCGCCGCATAGTCGCGCTCCAGGTTGGACACCGCACCCAAGGCATTGAGCGCGCGCGCCGCGTTTTGGCGGTTACCCAGTTCTTGGTTGACAGCCAAGTCCTGCTCAAATTGGCGACGCGCTGCATCAAATTGGCTCTGCTGGCGATAGACCAGCCCAAGACCATAGCGTGCCTCGCTCGCCACATCTTGCAGCCCGCCGTCGGCGGTGGCACTCGCCAGGGCCGCACTGTAAGCACCTGTGGCCAGCGCATAGTTGCCCTGGCGCCAGGCGATCAGGCCTGAACGATTGAAGCAGCGCGCCGCGCTACGCCGGTCGTCGAGCGCGCGCGCCAGTGCCTGCGCCCGCTCTACCCAGTCGTTGGCCCGCTCGTAATCGCCCGTTGCCTCGTAATAGTCACTCCATAGAAGCGCAACAGCCAGTTGCTGAACCTGCCGGTCTGGCGTCAATTCCTCCATCGCCAACAGCGTCGCCTCTTCCTGCATGCGGCGACCCAGAACGTGGAGCACTTCGGCGCGCCCCTTGAGCCATTCCCAGCGCAATTGCATTTGCAAACCACGATCGAAATAGGCCAGCGCCGTCTCGTTGGCATGCTCGCGTTGCGCACGCCAGGCCGAAGCGTCGACATAGGTGATGGCCTTGGCGCGCACCGCGGGCTGCTCCAAATCGCCATGCCCATAGTGATAGGCGAGACGCTCGACAGCCATCGGCTCCTGGTTTTCCAACGCCACCGCCACGGATAGATGTAGTTCCTGACGCTGTGTCTCCAACAACGTCTGGTAGACCACTTCCTGCGTGATGTTGTGTTTGAAGAGATAGATGGGGCGCGGCTCCGGCACGTCGAGCCGAGCAAAATCACGCGCCTGAAAGATCTGAAACTGGCCGGCCAGGGTCTGCCGATCCGGCGCACTGGGATGGGCGGCGGCCAATAGATCCAGTTCAAAGACCCGCCCGATCACGCTGGCCACCTTGAGCGTCAACTTGGCTGTCTCCGGCAGACGGTCCAAACGCGACAACACTAACCCCTGGATTGACGCCGGCACACCCATCTGTGCCGCCGTCAGTGGCGCATTCGGCGCCAGGCGCCACGCTTCCCCCTCACGCACAAGGCAATTGGCGCGGCGCAACGCATCCACCAGCGCCACCGCAAATTGCCACCGGCCATCCGCTTGCACCCAAAGGTTGCCCTCACACAACGCATCGACCAGTTCTTCGGTAAAGAAGGGGTTACCTTGCGCCAGCGTGTACACATAGGCGAGCGCCAGCGGATCAACATCCCCACGCACACGGGCGCAGACGAGTTGAGCCGTCCCTTCGGCGTCCAGCTCAACAAGACGCAATAGTTGTAAACCGGGCAGATCCGCCAATTCGGCCGCCAACGCCCCCTGTTCCGCACCCAGCGGGCGTTGCACCAGCAAAAGCAGAATGGGCAGCGTGCTGGCAACACGCGCCAGCGCCAGTACCAGCCCGCGCGAGGCTTCGTCGAGCCAGTGCGCATCTTCCACGACCAGCATCAGCGGCCGCTCGGCCGCCGCCCGCCGCACAATTTCGACGACCAACGCCGCCAAGGCAGCCTGGCGCAGGCGCGTGTCAAACGCCGCCGTAGTTGGATTATCCGGGATGGCCAGCCCCAAAAGGTCGCCAAGCAATGGCAGGCGCAGCAACCAGGCCGGGTCGCGTGCGCGTACAGCGGCTTCGAGACGGGCAATCTGGGCTTCTTTGCTCCTGAACGCCGCGTCGTCGAAGGCAAAAAGCGTGCGCACCAGTTGTTGCGCCGCATAGTAGGCCGTATTTTGTGCGGTGCTCTGGCACGCGGCAACCAGGACGCGTATGCCACGCGTGGCCGCACGGCGGGCAAAGTGAGCCACTAGATGGCTCTTGCCAGTGCCGGCTTCGCCCTCAACGTCGATCAGCGCACCGCGACCCTCGCCCAACGCATCGGCGCCCGCGTCAAGCTGGGCCAGTTCGGCAGCACGACCGACAAGGTGAGCAGCGTCGTCTGTACTGATCGACAACACCGGTTGCCAACGCGCCCCGATGACCGCAAAAACCGGCTGCGCTTCCGCCTTGCCCTTGAAGCTATGTGTCCCCATCGGCGCCAGGTCGTAGCGCTCACGCACCGCTTCCGCCGCCTCGGCGCTAAGCCAGATCTGGCCAACCCCGGCCTGTGTCATCAGCCGCGCCGCCATGTTTGTTGCATCGCCCAGCACGCCATAGGTCATGCGTTTGGCGCTGCCATAGGCGCCGACGCGCATAACCCCTTGGCTGATCCCAATGCGGATGTCACGGATGGCCGCCAACGCCGCAGGTGGCGCGCGCAGATCCAAGGCCGCCGCTACAGCACGCTGCGCATCGTCGTCATGCGCGATGGGTGCGCCGAAAGCAGCATAGAGATAACTGCCTTTGTCGCCCGTCGTCAACTGGATGACCGCCCCTTCATAGCGGCCCACCACGCGCTGCACCCAACACACAAACGCGTCGAGATGGGTGCCTGCCGCCGGGTCATGTTCGAAGTCTAGACCGGCAAACTGCAGAAACAATGCAGTGGCGGGCCGCAGTTCGGCCAGAAAGCGACCTTCCTCTGTACGCAACCGCTCGTAGATTGCCGGCAACACCCAGGCCCGCGCCAGCCGGTCGCCGACGACCGGCGCCGCTTGCTCATCCGCTACGGGCGACAGCCACGCGCTTGGCAGCCGCTCCAATACGGTGACCGGTTGCCCGCTCTGGGTCGTGCGCTGCTCGCGCGCCTTGACCGCATCGCCAAGCCAGGCCAGTGTCGCAGCGTCGACCACAATCTCCCCTTGCCGGGCACTGTGTTCGGCGGCAGCCAGGGCATCCAGCGTGGCGCCAGCGAGCACGTCGATCGATTGGATCGCCGGATCGCCCACCAGCAGCCGGCTAACGGGACCGGTCACTACCGCCGTCTTCAGGGCCAAGGCGGCCTGTACGCCCGCCACCTTGACCGCGGCCAGACCAGCCATCGCGTCCTGCATGGCGCCGGCACAACCAACTGCGGCCAGGCTTGCCCTGCCGTGCGTGGCGCTGCCGTCGAACCAACAGGCAATGGCGTCCCCACTAAACCCGATCACGCTGCCCCCCCAGCACTGAACGACATCGATCAGCGCGGTGTAGACCCGGTTGAGTTGCTGGGTCAGTTGCTCAGCGCCGCGACGCGGCCCTAGCGCACGCGCCAACGCTTCGGTGAGCGGGGTGAAGCCGGAAATGTCGGCAAAAAGCACCGCGCCAAAGGCGTGGGACGGCAAGGCACGCCCACCAGCCAGGGCGCGCCGCCGGTCTTCTGGGATAAAGGCTTTGGCCAAATTCATAGCAATAACCGCATTAGCTAGATTACTCCCGCCGCGCGCGCCTGGGCGATCCGGTGCGGTTGGTAGCCCAGCAGCTCGCTCAGCACAGCATCTGTATCGTACCCCAAGGGGGGCGGCGCACGGCGCACGGTCGCCGGTGTGCGCGCAAACTTGGCCACCGGCCCCAGCACTTTGATACGGCCAGCCGTCGGGTGATCGACCTCCTGTACCATCGCACGCGCCTGCACCTGTGGATCCTCGATCGCGGTCGCCACATCGTTGATCGGCCCAATCGGCACACCAGCGCCCAGCAGCAAGTCGATCCACTCGGCCGAGGGTCGTGTGGCAAACACCGTGCGCAACAGCGGAATCAAGGTCGCCCGGTTCGTCACGCGCGCCCGGTTTGTGCGAAACCGATCATCCTCATAGAGATCCCGGCGGCCCGCCAGTTCACACAGCTTGCGATATTGCTCATCGGCGCCGACAGCCACTGCCACATAGCCGTCACGCGTCGCAAAGGTTTCGTAGGGCACGATGCTCGCATGGGCATTGCCATAGCGTTTTGGCACATCGCCAGTCGCAAGATAGTTGTGCGCCACGTTGGCCAGCCAGGCGATCTGGGAATCCAGCAGCGCTACGTCGATGTACTGGCCCAGCCCGCTGTTGCCCCGCTCATGCAGCGCGGCCAGGATGGCCGTCGCCGCAAAAAGACCGGTCGTGATGTCGACAATCGCCACGCCCACTTTGTACGGTTCGCCCGTTTCCGGCCCCGTGATCGACATGACGCCACCCTGCGCCTGCACGACGAAATCGTAGCCGGGGCGATCACGATAGGGTCCCGTCTGCCCATAACCAGTGAGGGAACAATAGACCAGGCGCGGGTTGATCGCGGCCAACACCGCATAGTCCAACCCCATGCGTGCGGTCGTGCCCGGCTTGAAGTTCTCGATCACCACATCCGACAGCGCAGCCAGGCTGCGCATGATTTCAATGCCCTGCGGCGACTTCAGATTGACCGTAATCGCACGCTTGTTGCGGTTGGCCGACAGATAGTAGGCGCTCTGGTCGCCCACCCACGGTGGCCCCCATCCGCGCGTGCTGTCCCCGCTGCCCGGCTCCTCCACCTTGATGACATCGGCGCCGTAGTCGCCTAGTACCATGGTGCAATACGGTCCCGCCAACACACGGGACAGATCGAGCACTCGAATATCCGCCAACGCTCCTTGCGCCACAATTGGCATCCTGAATTCCCCCACGCGCTTTATACACGCCTTGCTCGCTTACGCTCGCGGCTCTGACGGAGGCTCACGCCTCGCACACCGCGGCCATCAGCCGCGCGAGCAATGCCGTGCGTGGCACGATGCTGTCCAGTTCGATATACTCGTCCGGGCTGTGGTCCAGGCCACCGATCGGGCCAAGACCATCGAGCACCGGTACGCCCTCGGCGGCCACAAAGCTGGCATCCGACGCACCACCGGTACTGGCCCCTTTGACCGCAAAACCCAGTTCACCGGCGATCACTTGGGCCAACGCCTCCAGTTTTTCCACCGCAGGTGTGCGCTCCATCGCTGGCATCGCCGTGTCCAGGGTCACCGTGAGCGTGGCCGCGACACCCGGCAGCACAGGCTGCTGTAACTGCGTGCGGATGGCGTCCAACAACACGGGAATGTCGTCATTGCGCCAGGCACGCAGATCCAATTCAGCACGTGCGTGCTCGGCCACCACATTCGGCTGCGTCCCCCCTTCGATGCGCCCAATGTTGACGGTCACCCCCGGCCGCAAGCCATTCAACTGGTCCAGTTCAACCAAGTGGCGAATGAGCGCCAGGATGGCGCTGCGCCCTTTCTCCGGCTCGACACCGGCGTGCGCCGCCTTACCCTGTACCACGACGGTGCACCAGACCGCCGTCTTACGCGCCGTGACGATGTCCCCATTGGCGCGCGCGGCCTCCAGCGTGAACGCCACATCGGATTGGCGCGCGGTGCGCCGGATCAACGGCAGCGAGCAACGATCATGGATTTCTTCGTCACAAACGCAAATGAAATTGACTACCCCAAACTGGTTGAAACCAGCGGCATCCAGCGCTTCCAATGCGTAGAGACCGGTGAGCAGCCCAGCCTTCATGTCGCAGGTGCCGGGACCCAGCACGCGGTTGCCGTCGATCGACATCGGCCGCGCCGCCGCCGTGCCAACCGGAAAGACGGTGTCGGCATGGCCCAACAGCATCACACGCGTGCGGCCAGCCCCCGCGCGCGTGGCCAGCAAGTTGTCGCCATACACCGGCTGCGCTTCCCGGTACGCCGCGAAGCCCAGCCGCGCCAGCCGCTGCTGCAGCCAGTCCTGCACAGCATCGACGCCCGGTTTGTGATGGGTGCCAGACTCAATGGCCGTCAGCGTGCGCAGATCAGCCAGAAACTGGTCGCGCCGCCCCTGCAGAAATGATTCGAGGGTCGAAGTCAGTGCAGTTGTATTCATACCGTTATTGTACTGTACGAGTTCAGAAGCCCCAATCCGCCGACGTTGACCATGATCGGCGGCGCAGGCCGGCGACGTGCCGAATCTGGCCGTCACCAGGCCGCGCCGTTAACCACCCTTAATTGCCGCCTCAAGCAGCGTTAGTGACCAGCTTCATCCTTCCCGACCTCCACTGCCGCCAATTGGCTGCGTTACGCCTCTTGCAATCACCTTGGGCGTATGCTACGGTATGCCCGGTCTGCAATCGTGCAGACGCCAAAAGCATTACCAACCGATGGATGGGATAGAAAAATTCAATGAAGCACAACACACGAGTGTGGAGCATGGTGATTGCTTGCCTCGCCTTGGCCACCGGGCTGCTGGCCTGCCAGGCGCCCCTGCCGGCGCCGGCAACCACCGCACCAGCGCCGGCAACGGAAGCCGCTGCCGATGACGCAAAGCTCACTGTCTATTCCGGGCGCAGCGAGAACTTGATCGGCCCCCTGGTGGAACAGTTTAGGCAGGCTTCCGGCATCGACGTGGAAGTACGCTATGGCAACACAGCCGAAATGGCGGCCACCATCCTCGAAGAAGGCGAGAATTCGCCCGCAGATGTCTTCTTCGCCCAGGATGCCGGCAGCCTCGGCGCCTTGGCGCAGGCGGGACGCTTAACCACCTTGCCGGAGGCGCTGCTCGACAAGGTGGATGCGCGCTTCCGCAGCACCAGCGGCGAGTGGATCGGCGCCAGCGGTCGCGCACGTGTACTGGTCTACAACACCGACACACTCCAGGAGAGCGACCTCCCGTCCGACGCCTTTGGGCTAACCGATCCGAAATGGAAAGGGCAGGTCGGCTGGGCGCCCGTCAACGCCAGCTTCCAGTCCTTTGTGACGGCCATGCGCAAGCTGCACGGCGACGAAGCCACGCGGCAGTGGCTGGCGGCGATGATCGCCAACGACGTACAAACCTATGATGACAACCCCCCGATCGTGGATGCCGTGGGCAAAGGTGAGATCCTCGTGGGTCTGACCAACCACTATTACCTCTATCGCTTTTTGGATGAGCAGGGCGATCAGTTTCCGGCGCGCAACTACTTCTTTCCAGATGGCGGGGCCGATGCGCTCGTCAATGTCGCCGGCGCCGGCATCGTCAATTCGAGCCGGCACCCCGCGGCCGCCCAGCGCTTTATCGAATTCCTGGTCTCGCCGCCAGCGCAACAATACTTCGCCGACCAAACCGTGGAATACCCCCTGGCCGGTGAAGGAATCAAGATCAACCCCCTGCTCAAGCCCCTCGGCGAACTCAACTCACCCCCGATCGACCTGAGTGACTTGAGCGACCTCCAAGGCACCCTGGATATGCTCCAGGACGCCGGCGCGCTCCAGTAGCCAGTTTTTTCCTTCACCCGATCACCCGCCCAACGTCTTGGGGTGATCGGGTGATCCCTTTTTGTCGTAACGTCTGCGGTGCGGTAGACTTAACGCGTTATGGGGGTTCTATTCCAAATCGTTGCGACCTACGCGCCGTATATCTACTTGGTCTGCGGGCTAGTGGCGCTTTACCAACTGTATCGCCTGACGTCCGTGCGCGCCGACCGCCGGCAGGCTGTCTTCACCCTGGAACGCGAACGCGCGCTGCGCGACCTATACGGCATCTTTACCGTGGCGCTGGGGTTGCTCCTGGTCATGGGGATCACCTATTTTTCCAGTAGCATGCTACCCAAGGCCGCGGCCGCCGGACCGACGCCCGACGCCACCCTGCCGCCCGAGTTTTCGCTGCAAATTGTGCCAACCACCACCCCCTTGGCCGCTACGCCGTCCGCAACCCCCACGGCCACCGTGACCCCGGTGGCGGCTACGCTGATACCTGACGCCGCCGCGGCCATAGCACAAGCCAATGCCACCGTTGCGACCACCCCAACGCCGGCCGTGGTCGCTGTGCCAGCCCCCGTCGCGGCGCCGGCCTCTTGTGCCGACCCGCGTGCCGCCATCACCACGCCAGGGAACGGCGCCATCGTCAACGGCGTTTTCACCTTGATTGGTACGGCGACCCACGAGCAGTTCAATTTCTACAAAGTGGAGTTCGCCCCGGGCGCCAATGCGTCCAGCGGCTTTACCTACCTGGCCGACGGCCGCGGGCCTGTCTTTGGCGGCGGCTTGGCCAATGTCGATACACGCGGCCTGGGCAACGGCCCATGGACTTTTCAACTCACTGTCGTGGACCAGACCGGCAACTATCCCGAGCCATGCCGGGTGACGGTGGTCGTCCAAAACTAGCCTTCTCAGCATCAGCCTTCGGCGTAGATAATCGTGAACCGGCAAACCTTAGCTTCAAGACTGCAAAACTTAACGGCCAAAGACAGGCGGCGCCTGTCACTCAGTGCAGCGTCTCTGGTTGCGGTGCTGTTTCTGGTTTTCATTGCGATCATCGGCTACCAATTGGGCGTCTCACGCGGTCTCTCCCAAGCCCAGGCCGCCGCCGCCACCGCGCAAGCGCAACGGGTGATTCAGCTTGCGCCTACCTTTACGCCGACGACAACAGAGACGGCCACCAGCACGCGCGAACCGACCTTCACCCCGACACTGACCGCCACCCCCACCGCCACGCCGGCAACTGCCGCAGAATGGGCCGATCGCTATTTCGCCAATGCGCTGGAGGGGCTTAATACCCTGGCACTCATCGACTTTACCCCCGAACGCGCTGCCGCCTTGGTGCAACGCCTGGCTCAGGAGTCTGGGATGCGCTTTGTGCCCGTCAGCTACTTCGAACTGGCCAGCGAGCCGTGGGCGGCGTTGGTGGCCCCCCGTACGCCTGACGGCACGCCGCTCCCGATGCTCTTCTGGCGTAACGCCAACGCCGGCAACCAGGTGCAGGGGCAACTGCTGACGGATGCCGTGGCAGCATTGACCGACCCGGTCACTGGCTACGCGCCGCTGGTTGCCGGCTTAAGCCACGGCCTCCTGCGCAGTGACACACAAGGCGGTTATCACATCCTGATGATTGAACGGCCAGAAGCACAAGAAAAACTGACGGCCTATCTCTGGTCGCAACCGCAGGCCGGTGCACCCTTTGCCGTCACGTGGCGTAGCAGCGACGACCCGGCCTGGTCGTTCACGGCAGCCGAAAGCAGCGTGGCCCTGGCGGACGGCGAACGCTTTCTGCCCGACATCGTGATCAAGGGCGCGCTGCCCGCCGACAGCCCCCTGCGCACCCAGGCCGGCGTGCCCGGTGTTTTTGTCGAACAGGCGCCTTTTGCTCGCGAACAGTTCACGGTGCGCTGGCAGCCAGCGCTCGCCAGCGATGCCGATCCGGCCGCCCCGGCCACCGTCACCGGCTACCGGCTGGTATCGACCGAATTGGCGACGACGCCGTTGACGACACTGGCAGCCTTTCTCGCCCTGCTGCAAGCCGGCGACGTGAATCGCGCCCAGACCCTCACGGCACGCATCGACATCCTGAATGAAGCCTCACGTCTTGGCATGGTGGCCCCCGGCGACTGGATGGCGGTCTATGTCAATGACCAGGATCGCGAAATTCTGGACGATAGCACCTCTTTGCGCATCCGGTTTTTTGACAACGCCGACCGTAATCGCACCTACGAGGCGCTCTTTACGCAGGATCCCGCAAGCGGCCAGTCGACAATCGTCGAACTAAAACCGGTGGTGCTTGCCTCCAGCGCCGGGCTGGTGACGCCGGCGCCCCCGCACCCAACACCGACACCCACCACGACAATTACGCCAACCCCGGCGACAACCGGCGTCGCCACACGGACGCTCGGTCTCTCGGATGCCTTCACACTGACGATCCCGCTCACGGTAACCTTTGCCGGCGACGACGCTGCCATCCTGAATCCAACCCTGGAACCGACGCCCACGCCGACGCCGACCTTTACCCCCACACCGACTGACACGCCGACGCCCACGCCGACGCCCACCGATACGCCCACACCGACAGGCACCGCTACCCAGACGCCGACGCCCACTGAAACGCCGTCGCCGACGCCCACGGAGAAACCGTTGCCGATTCCCGCTATCCCGCCCGAAATCGCCGCACCGGTCACCGGTTACCTATTGCTCACCGAAACCGGCCGGCTGCGCGGTGGGCCCAGCACTGAATATATCGTGATTGCGGCGCTGCAAAACGGCACGCTGGTCGACATTTTCGGCATCACCGAGGCCGGCGACTGGCTGTTGGTGCGCGCGGCCACGGTCGAAGATGGCCGCACCGGTGTGCTGGGCTGGGTATCGTCGACGCTCGTGGTGCCATACGGCGACTTCAGCACCGTGCCGCTCTTCCGGGCTGACGGGGTTTCCGTCGATACGCCGCCCGAGAGCGCGCCGGCGCCGGCATCGGCGCTGCCCTCAGCGACACCCACCCCCACACCGCTGGTCACGCCGGTCATCAACCAGACGGCGGCCCAGCCGTTGCCCGTCTCCAATGTTCCCGCACCGGAAGCCGGCGAAGTGTTCGCCGCCATCGCCGGTGCCGCCTTGCCGCCTGACCCGCTGCAACCCATCCCCGCTACCCTGCCTGACGGCAGCAGCGTGCGATTGCGCGTGCAAAATGCCACCGTCGAGGTGTGGGGCGGCGTTTTCAATGACGTGGAAGCCGGCTGGGTTGCGGCGTCGGCTACGCTGCTCTGGCCCGGCACGCGCGCCTATTTGCAGGCTGTGCCGGCGCCCGACGCCGAAGGCGTGCTCGATGTGAGCCGTGTGCGCATCATCGGCGCACCAAGCGCAGAAAGGTCAAAAGCGCTGGACTTGCCTGAGATTGGGACGGCTGTCGCCGGCGACAGCGCGGTGGCACTCCTGGGCAGCCGCGAAGCACCCGGCGTCTATCTGTTGGAGAGCAACGGCCGCGCCCAGCAACTGTGGCAATACGAGAACCGCGCGACTTGGGTCAACGGCGACCCAAATGCCGGCTTTATCCTGCGCGAGCCTGTCACCACAGACGGACTGCACGCGTTCAGTTGGGCGCGCAATGACGGCACCGGCCTGCAGATCTTTGCGCAACCCTACCATAGACTACAAGGCGTCTCCGGTGACGCCTACGGCGGGCTGTGGTGGATCGAGACACCCCAAGCAGCACTCGACCAGTGGCAGCTCTGGCACTACGACCCGGCGCAAAACGACATCGCGCTGCGCGTGCAAGCCACCAGCACCCTCTTTAACAAACAGAGCGGCGAAGGTGCGACCTTCACACCGGTGCTCTTGACCGTCCAACCGGAGACACCCGGCGATCCTTCCAGCGTAACGCTTTTTGTCGACACGATCAACAGCGCCAACCAACAACCCTACACTGGGTTCTACCGCCTCACTGTCAAAACGGATGAAACGGGCGCCAGCCAGGTCGCCGACGGGCCGCTCCTGCTGCTGGAAGACGGCCAGTATCGCGGGCCCCTTGCGGTCAGCCCGGATCTAAGCCGGCTCGCCTACTTTGTCTACGATCCGGCCCATCCAAGCCTGACGTCAGGCGCCGCCAAGCCCGCCAACACGGCCAATCTGCTCACGCTCTCCGGGCGCGGCGCCAGTATCATTCGCACTGTCTATGCGACCGAAACGCGTTTCGAATTCCTGGCGCCCGACATCGCCTGGCAAGGCAACGACCGCCTGCTGCTGGCACGCAGCCGCTTTGCCGCCGGTGACGGGAGTGCGCTGGATCGCTACGGCATTGTGCAAGTCCAGTTGCCGCCATCGGGCACGGCGCCGGGCGAAGCGATCACCGCCAGTTCTTACCTGCTGCCACGCCAACAGACCCTGATGGACTTTGCCGCCTGCCTCGACGGCCAATCCACGCTGCTGCTCACGCGTGACCGCCAGGGCGTGCAATCGCTGGCGCGCTGGCAAGGCCAGAACCAGGTCTATCCGCTCTTCGGCCTGCCGGCTCAATTGGACCGCGCCTTTATTTGCTGGAAGGCAAGCCAATAGCCAATGCCAGCGCTGCCCGGACTACCCCAGGGTCTCAGTTACTTCGCCGACTGGCGCTATTTTTTACCGTCGGTGGGCGGCACGCTGTCGATTGTCCTCATCATCATCTGGTGGCGACAGCAAACCCGGCACTGGTTCCGTATCGTCATCTTGACCTTTCTGATCGCCTTCTTGCTCAGCTTTGCCAGTATCTACCTGTTTGAGGTTCCGCCATTCTACGCCGGATGCCCGCAAGGGTGTATGGGCTGGCGCGGCTATCCGCTGCCGGTGGCGCGCATCTCCCAAGCCGGGCAGACCCAAATTGGGCTGATCGACTTCGGCCTGAATTTACTGTTGCTCTGGTTGCTGGTTCTGATCGCTTCCCTGATCGGTCGTTTGCTAGGCACGGCATTTCGGTGGGAAAATCGTGGCATTCGCTCGCGATCGCTGTTCGTGGTGGTGCTCTTTGTAGCGCCTTGGGCGTTGCTGCCGCGCTATCTGGAGCCGCCGCAACCGGCGACGACGGGTGAAGAACTGCGGCTGGTCAACAATGCCCGGCGCGCCGCCGAAACCACCTATCGCACCACAGGCTTTTGGGTGCAGCGTCTTGCGCTTGAAGATGTGCGCCAGCTAAGCCCCAATCCGTTGTCGGAATCCGCGCCCGACCCGGTCGGCGTGCGCAGCCAGGTTTGCTTGCGCGGTTATACCTATTTCTACGTCCCCTGGCGCCGCTACCTCGTCAGCTTGGAACCGACCGGCCGCACTGCGCTCGACTGGGTCGAAGTGCCGCTGGAAGACGCCTGTTGGTAGCAGCACGCATTTCGAAAGGACACCCACTCATGGATCTCGTGCGTTATCCTGACCCTGCCGTTGAGACAATCGACCCACGTTTCGCCGCCTATTGTCTCGGCAATGCTGCCGTAGCGCGCCTGTGGACGGGGGCGCGCTGGACGGAAGGCCCTGTCTGGTTTGGGGACGGTCGTTTCCTGCTTTTCAGCGACATCCCCAACGACTGCATCTGGCGCTGGGATGAACCGACCGGACAGGTGAGCACCTTCCGTAGCCCGGCGCACTATGCCAACGGCAACACGCGTGATCGGGCTGGTCGCCTGGTCACCTGCGAGCACCAGACACGACGCGTCACACGCACCGAGTACGATGGCCGGCAAACCGTGTTGATCGACGGCTTCGAAGGCAAGCGACTGAACGCGCCCAATGACGTCGTGGTGACCGCCGACGGCGCCATCTGGTTTACCGACCCAGGCTATGGCATCCTGTTCGACTATGAAGGGGGAAAGGCCGTGTTTGAGTTGCCGACCCGCATCTATCGCGTCGACCCGCACAACGGTCGCGCCGCCGTCATGGCGGAGGATCTGGATCGCCCCAACGGCCTCTGTTTCTCGCCCGATGAACGCGCGCTCTACGTGGTCGATTCCGGCGCGCCCAAACACATCCGCGTCTTTGACGTGACCGCGGACGAGCACGGGAATCCGCACCTGGCGAACAGCCGGATCTTTGCCGACATGGCGCCGGGGACCAGTGACGGCCTGCGCGTGGACGTGGAAGGCAACTTGTGGGCCACAGCGGCGTGGGGCGGAGCAGGCTTTGACGGCGTGCACTGCTTCGCCCCAGACGGCACGCGGCTCGGCCAGATCCATCTGCCGGAGGGGTGCTCGAACCTCTGTTTTGGCGGTGCGCGCAAGGATCGGCTGTTTATGACCGGCAGCCAGTCGCTCTATGCCGTGTATGTGAACACGAAGGGCGCTCAGTGGCCGTAAACCAGCAAACCCAGGGATGGCGCCCGCCTGGTTACAGGGTTGTTACATCCCCCGTGGTCGTTTGCATGTGTTGACCAGACGCGTGTGTTCCTCGATATGGTGGATCATCTGCGCAACATGGTCATCGTCGGCCGCGGGTGGCGGCCAGCCGTGGGTGTGCCCGTCGACAATGAGCCGGCGCACCTGGTGCGCCAGAGCATCGGGAGCCAGATCGTCGACCGCACAAATACCGGCGACGTAGGCGCGGCTCAGGAGGGCAGACAGGCTGGTCACCGGGACAACCGGAGAAACCGGGTGGGTGTCAACCCCCTTTGTCCACGGTGCCACCGCCTCCAACAAGCACCGGCGATAGCTATACACATCTTCCCCGTTCAGTTCGCGTAGAATCTCGACCAACTCATCTGGGCGCAAAGCAGCACCTTGACAGAGTTTGCGCACATAAGCTAGATAGGGTGCTTGGCTTGACATGGCATTCATCATGGATGGACCTTTCCAGCAACGGCTGCGGGTATCAAGAAATGGATACTGAGTTCTGCGTCAGTGTAGCGGAATAGCGTGGTGATGGCGGTGGCGCAGTGCACACGGCCGATGTGTCCTGGCGCACAGACAAGTGAGGAGAAAATGATCACGATCGAGGGCATGACAATCGACGACTATGACGACGCAGCCCGCTTATGGGCGGCAACCCCTGAGGGGGGGGTCTCCTTGATCTTCGATACGCGCGCCCGCCTTGCCCCCTATCTGCAACGGAACAAGGGGCTGAGCACGGTCGCCTATGCGGACGGTGTGTTGATTGGGACGGTGCTGTGCGGGCACGACGGGCGGCGGGGATCGCTCTACCACATGGTCGTCGCACAAGCCTTTCGCCAGCGCGGCATCGCCCGCCAGATGGTGGTACGCTCACTGGCCGGGCTGCGTGCGGAAGGCATCCACACGGCCTTTCTGTTTGTCGCCAACGACAATCCAGCAGCCGCTGCGTTTTGGATGGCCGTGGGATGGGAGGTTGCCCCCCACATCCAGTACTACCTCGCCGCGTTCTGATCCAGCGTGAGCCGCCGCTACTTCAGGCGAATCTGCTGGCCAATCTGCAAGAGTGAATCCGGCGTCAGCCCGTTCAACGCTAGCAGTTCCTGCCAGTCCAGGTTATTGGCAAGCGCAATCGTGATAATCGTGTCGCCGCTGGCCACGGTGTAGAAGCGCGCACCGGCTGGCACGGCCGTGATGCTGGAAGTGGCGCTCTGGCTCGCCACAGCGGTTGCGGTCAGCGCCGCCGTGGTCGTGATCGGCGCCGTCTGTGTGATGGCCCGCTGGCTCCCCGCAACCGCCACGAGTGCCGGCGCCGGTGTGGCAGTCGGCAGCAGCGACAATCCCGTCGTGGCCGCCCGTCCTGGAATCGTGATCACCTGGCCGATCAGCAGCAGGTTCGTGTCACTCAAGCCATTGGCGCTGGCAATCTCAGCAGTGGTGACGTTGTTGCGCAACGCGATGTCGAGCAAGGTGTCACCGGCCTGGACGGTGTAGCTGCTACCGGTCACGGGGGTGGTGGCGGCCGCGGCCGCCACGCTGGGTGGTTTCGCCGCAACCAATGTAGACGCCACCGGGGTGCTCAGCACAGGCGAGGCGACGACAGCCGCTGCGCCATCGGCGCCCGGCACCCGGATCACCTGGCCAACCTCCAAGATTGAAAAGGCGCCAAGCCCGTTGGCTTCGGCCAACACCTCCCAGGTCAACCCATAGGGCGCCGCAATGATACCCAACGTGTCGCCCAACTGAATCGTGTAATCGACCCCGGCGGCGGGAACTGCCGCCGCGCCCGGTGCGGACACCAGGGTAATGCCGGATGGGGTATCGGCGCCCACGTCAACGGCGCTGCTTCCGCCCGCGGTGCTGACCACGGCAAGTGGCGCCGTCGGCACATTGGGCGCGCTGACACAGGGCGAACTGCCCTTGTCCGTAAAGCTCTGGCCGGGGATGGGAACGAATTCCCAATCATAGCTGGTCGGGTGAAGGGTCAGCTTGAGGATGCCCCAGGTTTCCGGGTTACGCGCCTCGCTGTTGGGCTGGATAAAGGTGTAGTCACGCAGGGCGTCGCCCCCGGTGCCGACCACAAACTGGCGCACGCCGCGATCGGGCGCGTACTGCGCGCTGGGATCTTGGGGTGCGAAGCGTTCGTAGTCATGGTCATGGCCGGAGAGCACAATATCGCCGCCATAATCATACAGCGCCTGAAAGAGTTCCTGCCCGGCGCCGCCTTTGTGGTAGCCGGAGCTATAGCGGGGCCGGTGCCAGAAGGCCAAGGTGCACATCGTGGGATTGGCGGCCAGATCCGCACGCAACCATTGCTCCTGCTCTGAACCGACCGCAGCGGAAATCTCGCTGTTCAGCGCCACGACATGCCACGTGCCGACGTTGAAAGAATAGTACCCACCGCACTCCTTGCGGCAGCCCGGCTCAAGCGGCGTCGCCTTGTCACCAAAATAGGTGAAATAGCCGGCGGCGCCACCGGTCAAATACTCGTGGTTGCCCGGCACAGGGTAGATGCGGTCAAAGTGACGTCCCCACGTCGGCCCATAGCAGTCGGTAAACTCCTGGATCGTGCCCGATTCATAAGCATTGTCGCCGATCGAGAGAATGGGGCCGCTGGTGCTGTCCAGCAGATAGCCGGTATAGGAATCGTCTTCGCGGTTGCACTTGGCAATATCGCCGGCAGCCGAGACCACGGGATCGCCGGACGGATCGCTGGTCTGGGCGACTGGCGCTGCCAACAACGGACGGGGCGCCGCCAACACAAACAGCGTGCCCACAACGGCAAGCACAAGCAGGATGATTCGACGGAACAGTTGCTGCATGGCCACATCCCCCAGAAAACGTAAACGAACTCGTCAGCCTGCAACCATTGTACTACACATTTCTGCGCTGCCCTTCAAACCGAACAACGTTGCCGCCCGCATATACAGTTCCGCAGAAGCCGCCGTACCCAATAGCGTAATCCACCCCCTGAACCCCACCTTCCTGAAGGCAGGGGCATTGCGCCGCAAAATTAGTAAACAGGAGACGACCGCTATGCCGTAGCCATTATCGGCGTACGGATGGGAGCATATCTATCCACTGGAGTTGCGTGCCGATGAAACCGCCGCTGTCGAGGCGGCGACGGCCGCCATTGCCGCAGCCAACGGCACAGAGATGCAAAGCGCGCAGGAATGACCTTGGCCCCTCAGCGCAGCAAGGCCGCTACGGCGGCCTGCACCTCGTCCCATACCGGACGCAGGCCGAGCTGATCCAGCCAGAAATTGAAATAGGACCAGTCGATCTGATCGCCGGACATCAGGAGTATGCTCCCGATGTCGCGGATGTGCTTCGGCTGTTCACTCAGGCGATAGTAGGCGATCTTGTTCAGAATCAGATCTTCCGGTGCGTGAACGTACACCTGGCCAAGCGGCTCACCGAAGTCGACAAGGCGCCGGCGCTCCAACGCCGCCGCGCGGAACGAATCACCCAGGCGGAGAAGAAATAGTTCCGCCTTGAAGCCGCTATCCAGGTGGATGGCGTTGACGGGCAGATCGCCCTCTGGCTGCATGAGTAAGTCAAGCAAGATGTCCGGCGGAACCAACATCCGGCGCTTTTCCAGTTCCTCAGACAGTAACCGGATTCGATCGCCTGGCAGATGGATCACCAGGTCGAAATCTTGGGTGGTGCGTGGCTCGCCCCAGGCCCACACCGCTACTGCACCACCAATGCAATAGTCCAGTGGGACAGCTTCGAGCGCGTCGAGCACGCTGCGGGCAAACACCAGGAAAGAGATGCGTTCACTTGGCATTGGTAGGCGTCCCTGCGTGCTGCAGCTTGGCTTTGAAGTATACAAGCAGTCCGCCACGTACGATGCGCAATGCTTCTGCCTCATCCAATTCGGGCTCACGTTGGCGCAGGCGATAAACTGCCACGCGCTCAGCCGCGTCGATCATCGAGGCCGCCTGCCATGTACGTTCGGCCGCTGTGAGTTGCTGCGTGATCTTAAGCTGTTGGGGGTCAAGTTCCGCCACCGCGCCGGCGATCTGGCGCCGCATGCGCGCCGTCACGACGACAGGTTCTTTGGGCTGGGTATTTGGGTTCTGCATAATTCTATTGTAGCGGGTTTGCGATGCAGCGGCAATCAGAAAGACGACCACATACCAGTTGCCCACCGAAACTGCCAGCTTGGTGGCGCGGCGCCAGTTCTTAACTTTGACCAATACACGAGCAAGGCAAGCAGCCGTGCAAGGTCATCGATTGTCGTGCTAAGCCCCCAAGTGGTACAATCAAGGCAGAGAATCATACGCTCCATGGAGGAGGACCATGACGAGAGACGAAAGCATGTTGGAACGCATAGAGGGAATCCTTCCGCAATTGCAGCCATCCCAACTGGAGATGGTGCTGGCCTTCACTGAATTCGTGCGTGAGCGGGTGCTGCCCTTGAGTGAAGACGAGGCCCTGTGGTCCTTTGTCCAACACGAACAGGCATATCGAACCACTCACCCTGAGGACGTAATCGTCTATCATTCAGATGAAGATCTGCTTGCAGCCTTGGACGCTCTGTCGTGAGCTACGACCTGCGGCTGAGCAAACAGATCCAACGACAAATCGTTCGATTGCCTGGCAGCATTCGCAACTTAGCCAAGCGCCGCATTCTGGCGCTGCGCAGCGAGCCACGTCCACTAGATGCCAAGGAAATGGAAGGGCACCCTGATTTCTTCCGTATCTGGCTGGATGGTGACTTTCGTCTTGTGTGGCAAGTAATTGACGATGAGCACCACCTTGCTTGCTCATAGACCGGTGCTGATCGTGCGCTTACCCACGAAGCAGCCCACTAACTTACCCTAGATCGGTTGGTACAACGTACAACGTCATGGATGCCAGTGCACTGAGTGGTTTTATCTGGTCGGTGGCGGACTTGCTGCGCGGCGACTACAAACAGTCGGACTACGGCAAGGTAATTCTGCCCTTTACACTCCTGCGCCGGTTGGACTGTGTGCTGGAGGCGACCAAGCCCGCCGTCCTGGCGGAGTTCCAGGCGCGCCAGCACCTCAAGCTGCCGCTGGACGCCTTCCTGCTGCGCAAAGCCGACCAGATCTTCTACAACGCCTCCGAACTGGACCTCTCCAAGCTGCTGGCGGACCCCGCCAATATCAAAGCAAACCTGGTCGGCTATATCGGCAGCTTTAGCGAGAACGCCCGCGAGATCTTCGAGCGGTACGACTTCCAGGTGCAGATCGAAAAGCTGGACAGTTCCAACCTGCTCTACCAGGTCGTGCAGAAGTTCGCGGCGGTGGACTTGCATCCACGCGTCGTCGACAACCACAAAATGGGGCTGATCTTCGAAGACTTGATCCGCCGCTTTGCCGAACTCTCCAACGAGACGGCTGGGGAACACTACACGCCGCGCGACGTGATCCGGCTGATGGTGACGCTGCTCTTTATCCTGGACAACGATATCCTGACGGTCATGGGCATTGTGCGCAGCCTGTACGATCCGACGGCTGGCACCGGCGGCATGCTGAGTATGGGCGAAGAGTATGTCACCGCGCTCAACTCAACAGCGCGCATGGTGCTGTTCGGGCAGGAACTCAACCCGGAGTCCTACGCCATCTGCAAAGCCGACATGCTGATCAAGGGACAGGACGTCCAGAACATTATCCTCGGCAATACCCTGTCCGACGACGGGCACGTAGGACGCTTCTTCGCCTACATGCTTTCCAATCCCCCCTATGGCGTGGACTGGAAGAAGGTCGAGAAGGCGATCCGCAAGGAGTTTTCGGAGAAGGGTTTTGCCGGGCGCTTTGGTCCCGGCTTGCCGCGCGTCTCGGACGGCAGCCTGCTCTTTGTCCTGCACCTCTGCTCAAAAATGGTGTCCGTGGCCGACGGTGGCAGCCGCATTGGCATTGTGCTCAACGGCTCGCCGCTCTTCACTGGGGGCGCGGGATCGGGCGAATCGGAAATCCGTAAGTGGGTCATTGAGAACGACTACCTGGAAACAATCGTCGCCTTGCCCACGGACATGTTCTACAACACCGGCATTGCCACCTACGTCTGGATACTGACCAACGTCAAGAAGCCCGAACGCCGCGGCAAGGTGCAGATGATCAACGTCGTGGACTTCTACTAGAAGATGCGCAAGAGCCTGGGCAGCAAGCGCAAGGAGTTGGGCCCGGACGATATCGAGCGGGTCAAGCAGCTTTACACAGCTTTTGCCGAGAGCGAAACCTGCAAGATTTTTGACAACGCCGATTTTGGCTACAGCACGA
>Ga0105047_10002254_pt1 | contig 34526 bp, 30 predicted proteins | sample MAT04_FD_78384 | JGI IMG/M metagenome (GOLD analysis project Ga0105047, IMG submission 78384) | Freshwater microbial communities from Lake Fryxell liftoff mats and glacier meltwater in Antarctica - MAT-04 (megahit assembly) | ecosystem: Environmental > Aquatic > Freshwater > Ice > Liftoff... | reverse complement strand
CGAGCGGCGCGGCGGCTGGCGCGGCAAACGCCGGCGATCACGCGTCACTGCAGTTCGAGACGGGCCACATTGTCGCGCGTGCGGCTGACCAGGCTCACCGGCTGGCCGCGAAAGGCCAGCTGCGTGGCGGCGGCATTGCCGATCGTCACGCGCAACGGCAGCGCGCCGTCGAGACCGATACTCTCGCCGCGCTGCACGTTGCGCGAGAGCAGAGACTGCCCGCGTGCGTCGCGCACCTCGATCCAGGTTTCCTCGGCACAGCGGATCTGCAGCATGCCGGCCACCAGCATCGGCGAACTGCTGACGGCCACTTCGGCCGGCGGGACCGCGATCACGGTCTCGACGCCCGCCTGCGAAGCCGCGGACTCGGCCGCTGGCAGAGCCGCGGCGGCGCCGCCGATGGCCGCCGAGGTCGAGGCGTCCACCGCCTCCGGCGCGGCAACAGGCGCGGGCGCCGTGAGCACGACAGGTGTGGCGTCACCCGCCGCCGGCGTGGCGCGCGAGAAGACGCTCCACCACGAAGCCGGCACCAGGTACACGGCCAGAGCCGCCAGCACCAGCACCGCCGCGGCCCACACGAGCGGCCGCACGTTGGCAGGCGAAAGGCCGGGCTCGACACGCCCCGGCCGCTCGCGGAAGGGCGTGCCCAGACCCCCGCTGCCCGGCTGCAGCGCGACCGTCGTGGCGGGCGGCAGCAGCTCGAGCACCGGCTTGGCGTCGATCTTCAGCGTGCGGCAGACGGTCTGTGCCAGCGCACGCACGAAGGTCGCGTCGGGCAGTTCGTCGTGGCGGTCGTTCTCCAGCGCGTCGAGCTTGCGCGGCGCGACCTTGATGGCCGCGGCCAGCGCGGCGATGTGCAGGCCCTGCTTCTCGCGCGCCGCGCGCAGCATGCCGCCAGCGGTGGCGGGGCCCAGGTGGGGCTCAGTCATCGAAACGCCCCCGTTCGTAGAGCAGTACCTCGTTCGATTCGGGGTAGCGCTCCTGCAGCTTGCGGCCGAAGTCCTGCACCCCTTGCAGGTTGCCCAGACGACGCTCGATGCGCACCGCCAGCCACAGGCTCTGCGCGCTGGAAAGCTCGGGCTGCGAGTTGATGCGCGCGATGTAGAAACGCGCCCGCTCAAGCTCGCCGCGGCGCATCAGCACCTCGCTGAGGTTGTAGGCGGTCACCGGGTTCGACGGGTCGAGCTCGTAGGAACGCGACAGCGTACGTTCGGCCTCGGCCCAGCGCCCGGCGCGCGCCTGGCACACCCCTTGCGCAAGCAGCGTGCGCATGCGGTCACGGTACTGCGGCAGTGCCAGCGCGGCCGTGAACTGCGCCTCGGCATCGGGCCAGCGGCGCTGCTGGCACAGGAACCATCCGTAGTTGTGCATCACGTCGCCGTTGCCCGGTGCCAGCTGCAGCGCACGCAGGAAGCTCTGCTCGGCTCGCTGCAGGTCACCCAGGGTAGCGTAGGCCAGGCCACGCAGGTTGTAGGCTTCGGGCATGTCGGGCTTGGCGGCGATCGCGCGCTCGACCTCGCCCAGCGCCGTCTCGGCCTGGCCACGGCCGAGGTAGAGACCGGCAAGCTCGAGGCGCACGCGAGCCCGCTTCTCGCCATCTGCCGGGTCGGCCTCGGCCCGCGGCGTGCCGCCTGTGGTGGTGCTGACGCAGCCGGCCAGGCCTGCCAAGCCGGCCGCCAGGCTCAGCGCCAGCATGACGAGGGCCAGCAGCCGCGTCATGCCGCCGCCCCGCTCTCGACGATGGGGATCACACGCCGGCGCGCCAGCCGCTCGCGCGCATTGGTACGGTCCTGCACCTCGCCGGCGAGCTGGCCGCAGGCGGCATCGATGTCGTCGCCGCGCGTCTTGCGCACGGTGGTGACGATGCCTGCGTCCTGCAACACCTTGGCGAAGGCCTGCACACGCTCGGCCGGCGAACGTTTCAGGCCCGAGGCCGGGAAGGGGTTGAACGGAATCAGGTTGAATTTGCAGGGCACACGCCCCTGCACCAGTTGCACCAGCGCGCGGGCCTGCTCGGGAGCGTCGTTCACGCCGTCGAGCATGCAGTACTCGAAGGTGATGAAGTCGCGCGGCGCGGCGGGCAGGTAACGCACGCAGGCGTCGAGCAGTTCATCGATGTTGTGCTTGCGGTTCAGCGGCACCAGCATGTCGCGCAGGGCGTCGTCGGGCGCATGCAGCGAAACGGCCAGCGCCACCGGGCAGTCGCGCTGCAGCCGGTCGATCATGCGTGTCAGGCCCGAGGTCGAAACCGTGACACGGCGTCGCGACAGGCCGTAGGCATGGTCGCTCAACATGGTGCGAAGCGCAGGCACCAGCGCGTCGTAGTTCTGCAGCGGCTCGCCCATGCCCATCATCACGACGTTGTCGATGGCACGTTCGCCGGTGGGCAGCTGGAGCGTCTGGCGCAGGCGGTGTTCGGCGTACCAGAGCTGGCCGACGATCTCGCCTGTGCTCAGGTTGCGGCTGAAACCCTGGTGGCCGGTGGAGCAGAAGCGGCAGCCGACGGCGCACCCGGCCTGCGAAGAGACGCACAGCGTGCCGCGGTCGGCCTCGGGGATGTACACGGTTTCCACCGCGTTGCCGGCGCCGACGTCGAACAACCACTTCACCGTGCCGTCGGCCGACACGTGTTCGCTGATCACCGCAGGCGCACGCACCTCGGCAACGCCGGCGAGCTTGCCGCGCAGCGACTTGGCCAGGTCCGACATCTGCTCGAAGTCGGACGCGCCTTTCTGGTGGATCCAGCGGAAGAGCTGGACGGCACGGAAGCGCTTCTCGCCCAGGCCTTCGCAGTAGGCCGACAGCCCCTCGAGATCGAAGTCGAGAAGATTGACGGCCACTTCGGCCTCAGCGCGAGTAGACGTTCAGGCCCGCGAAGAAAAACGCGATCTCGACGGCGGCGGTTTCCGGCGCGTCACTGCCGTGCACGGCGTTGGCGTCGATGCTGTCGGCGAAGTCGGCGCGGATGGTGCCTTTCTCGGCCTTCTTGGGGTCGGTGGCGCCCATCAGCTCGCGGTTCTTGGCGATCGCGCCTTCACCTTCCAGCGCCTGGATCATCACCGGGCCCGAGATCATGAATTTCACGAGGTCGTTGAAGAAGGGTCGCGCCTTGTGCACGGCGTAGAAGGCCTCGGCCTCGCCACGCGAAAGGTGGGCCATGCGTGCAGCGATGACCTTCAGGCCGGCGCCTTCAAAACGGGCATAGATCTGGCCGATGACGTTCTTGGCCACGGCATCGGGCTTGATGATCGAGAGGGTGCGTTCAATGGCCATGATGAAAAGTTCTCCTGAATCAACGACTTGGCAAAGCTTTTGATTGTAGCCTGCAGGCGGACGCCGGCTGCGGGCAAACGGACGTCATCGCCCGCCGCCGCGGCCGCCCCGCGGGCCGCCGTGGCCCGCGCCACCGGCCCCGCCGCCACCGCCACCGGTGCCGCCACCCGAGCGGCGCGGCCCGCCGCGGCCGCCGCCGCCGCCGCCCTTGCCCTTGCCCTTGCGCAGGAAGGCGTCGGCGCCGATGTAGCCCGCTGCCGTCTGCAGCGGATCGGGAACGCGGTTGGGATCGCCGCCGCCGGCGTTCTTGGGTGCCGGCCGGCCGCGGTTGCGCTTGGCACCCGGCTGGATGCCGCCGCCAGGGCCGAAGCCGCCGTGGCCACCACCGGCGAAACGCTTGTCGTAGGTCTGCTGCAGCGGGTTCGGGATCGGCCCGTCTTCGGGGATCTCGCGCTGCGGCATGCGGTCGCGTTGCAGCGCACGCTTGTCGTAGGTCTGCTGCAGCGGGTTCGGGATCGGCCCGTCTTCCGGGATATCGCGGCGCAGCGCGCGGTCCTGCTGGATGGCGCGCTTGTCGAAGGTCTGCTGCAGCGGGTTCGGGATCGCGCCGCCCTCGCCGGGCTCACCACGCGGCGGACGCGGCTCACGCGGTTCCCGCGGCGGGCGGGGTTCGCGCACCTCCCGCACCTCACGCGGCGGCCGCGGCTGGGCCTCGGCGGCCGGCGGACGCGGTGCGCGTTCGATCTCGTCGCCGCGGCGCTTGCCACCCCGGCGGTTGCGGCCGCGACGGGCCGGGCCTTCGCCTTCGGGCTCACGCGGTCCCTCGCGCGGCCCTTCGCGTGGACCGTCGCGTGGCCCTTCACGCGCCGCCTCGGGCGCGCTCTGAGGCCGCGGCCCGCTGGCCAGCCGGCGCAGGTTGCGCAGGTCGTGTTCGTCGAGGTCGACCCAGACACCCCGCTTCAGCCCGCGCGGCAGCACCACGCTGCCGTAGCGGATGCGGATGAGGCGACTCACCGCGTGGCCCACGGCCTCGAACAGGCGCCGCACCTCGCGGTTGCGGCCTTCGGTGATGACGCAGCGGTACCAGTGGTTGGCACCTTCGCCGCCGCCGTCCTCGATGCTCTTGAAGGCGCAGCGCTGGCCGTCGATGTCGACGCCTTCGAGCAACTGCGCCTTGGCCTCGGCACCCAGCACGCCCAGCGAGCGCACGGCGTATTCACGCTCGACGCCGAAACGCGGGTGCATCAGCTGGTTGGCCAGTTCACCCGAGGTCGTGAACAGCAACAGGCCCTCGGTGTTGATGTCCAGGCGCCCCACCGACTGCCACTTGCCCTGCTGCAGGCGCGGCAGGCGGCGGAACACCGTCGGGCGCTGCTGCGGGTCGTCGTGGGTGACGACCTCGCCGGCCGGCTTGTGGTACGCAATGACACGCGGCGGCGGCGGCGCGATGCGGTAACGCACCGGCTTGCCGTCGAGCGCGATGCGGTCGCCGAAGGACACCCGCTGGCCGATGTGCGCCGGCTCGCCGTTCACGGTGAAACGGCCCTCGGCGATCATGGTTTCGAGGTCGCGGCGCGAGCCGACGCCGGCCTGCGCCAGCACCTTGTGCAGCTTGGGCGCGTCGGCTTCCGGGGCCAGCACCCGCTTGGGCGCGCCCTCAGGCTCGGTCACTTCGGTTACGTCGGCCACGTCGGCCACGTCGGACACTGCGCCGGCTTCCTCGGTGGCTTCCGGGTCGACGTCGAACTCGCCGGACAGCACCTGGGCGAACACCTCTTCCACCACCGGCGGTGCCAGACGGGTCGCAGCCGGCGCACCGGCTTCGGCCGGCGCCTCGCCGTCGGCGCCCGCTTCGGCCGGCGCGCCATCGCGGGCAGCGTCGCGGGCCCCACCGCGGCGGCCGCGACGGCGGTTGCGGCCACGGCGGGCGCCGGTGGTTTCGGTGCCGCCTGCTTCGTCGCCGCCGCCTTCGGTGCCCACCTCTCCTCCACCGCCTTCACCGCCACCGCCAGCCGCGGCCGTGCCACCAGCTTCGCGGGGCTCGGCGCGCGGGGCGGCGACTTCACCATCCTGCGCCTGCACTTCGGGCTTGAGTGCCGCAACGGCCATCACCACAGGTGCGGCTGGCGCGGGCGCTGCCGGCTCGCCCGCAGTCGCCTCGGCCACCGACTCCGTCGGCGCGGGGGCGTCGGCGGCCGCGGTCTTGCGCGGCGCGCGGCGGCGCTTGGGCTTGTCGGCCGGGACTTCACTGCCCGCATCGGCGGCGGGAGCCTCGGGCAGGTCGGTGTCTGAAGGGTTCATGCGGGGTGGTCGGTGGGGGGAAGGGGTGCGGCTTCGTCGGCCGAGGGGTCGGCGCCTTCGGTGGGCGTCGTGTCGGAAAGGGGGGCGGGGGTGAGGGCGGGCGCCAAAGTGGCCTCGCCGCCGGCAGGCGCGGCGGCAGCTTGCTCGGTCGGGGCGTCGGCAGGGGCGTCGGCAGGGGCGTCGGCAGGGGCGTCGGCGGGCAGATCGTCGGCCGCCGCGGCAGACGGCTCGACCGCCGCGTCCAGCGCCAGCGTGCCCTGCCCGTCGTCCAGCAGTTGCGGACCCTGCTGCAGCGCGGCCAGCGCTCCGGCGGTGCGCAGCGCCTCGGCGGCGCCATCGATCGGCGGCAGCTGGTCCAGGCTGGCCAGGCCCAGGTCGTCGAGAAACTGCTTGGTCGTCGCATACAGCGCAGGCCGGCCCGGAGCCTCGCGGTAGCCGATGGCGTCGATCCAGCCGCGGTCTTCGAGCTGCCTGACGATCTGGCTGCTGACCGTGACACCGCGGATGTCTTCGATGTCGCCGCGTGTCACCGGCTGGCGGTAGGCCACGATGGCCAGCGTCTCCATCGCGGCACGCGAGTACTTCGGCGGCTTCTCGGGATGCAGGCGGTCGAGCCAGGGGCGCAGTTCGGGCCGGCTCTGGAAGCGCCAGCCGCTGGCCAGCGCCACGAGCTCGACGCCGCGGTCCTGCCAGTCGTTGACGAGTTCGTCGAGCAACCGGCGCAACGTGTCGTTGCCGACCTCGCCATCGAACAGCGCGCGCATCTCGGGCAGCGGCAGCGGTGCGGTGGCGCAGATCAACGCCGTTTCGAGGACCCGTTTGGCCTCAGCTGTGTTCATGGCCTGCGCTTGGTGTGCGGCCACCGTCTCGGCGATGGCCTGGAATTTCATCCGAAGGATCGGGACAACGCGCGAGTGCTTTCTCGGCGCGGGCTGGACCCGGTGCGGCAGAGCCGGAGACCGGGGCGGAGCAGCGGGTCGTCGAACAGGCGCGGCACACGGACGGCGTGCGGCGGCTCTGTGATTTGGCCGCTAGTGTAACCCTTGTGCCGCCGGCTGCGCGCCGCCGCCGCAGACCTGTTGCCAGGCCGCCTGGAAGTCGGCCGGCGGTGCGCAGTCGAAGGCCAGCGCCGCGCGGCTGATCGGGTGCGCCAACTTCAGCTCGGTGGCGTGCAAGGCCTGCCGCAGCATGCCGAGCAGCGGCCGGCCGCCGTAGAGCGCATCGGCGACCAGCGGATGGCCCTTCCAGGCCAGGTGGACGCGGATCTGGTGCGTGCGCCCGGTGTGCAGCGTGCAACTCAGTGCGCTCACCGCGTCGCGCCCGGCCGTCGAAGCCAGGCAGGCGACGTCGGTGCGCGCCGGCTTGCCCCCCGCAACCACGGCCATGCGCACACGCACGGCCGGGTCACGGCCGATCGGGGCTTCGACGCTGAAGCGGTCCGCGGCCGGCACGCCGTGGGCCAGCGCCAGGTAGCGGCGGTGCACGTCGCGCGCAGCGATGTCGCGCACCAGCGCGGTGACGGCGGGCAGCGTCTTGCCGACCATCATCACGCCCGAGGTGTCCTTGTCGAGCCGGTGCACGATGCCGGCGCGCGGCAGCGCCGTGGCGCCGGCGTGGTGGGCCAGCAGGCCGTTGAGCAGCGTGCCCGACCAGTTGCCTGGCGCCGGGTGGACGACGAGCCCCGCGGGCTTGTTCAGCACCAGCAGATGCTCGTCCTCGAACAGGATGTCCAGCGCCATCGCCTGCGGGCGGTAGGCGCGGCTCTCGTCGCTGGGCACCAGTTCCAGGCGCAACTGCTGGCCCGCGCGCACGCGGCGTGCAGCAACGCTGGCGGTGACGCCGTCGACCTGCACGTGGCCGCGTTCCAGCAGGTGCTGCAGATGGCTGCGCGAGAACTCGGGCGCCATCGCGACCAGCACCTTGTCCAGGCGTTCGCCGTGCCAGGCGGTGCCGGCGGCAGCGCTGCGCACTTCGGCGGCGGGCTCACCCGGGCCGGCGCCGGACTCGTCGCCGTCGGGGTCTACCGGGGAGGGCTCCCTATAATCGGCGCCTTCTTGCACGACCGGCACCTTTCCCGATGACCGTTTCCCTGATGTGGCGCGCTGCGCTGGTGGGCCTGCTGGCAGCGACGCTGCAGCTGGCGGGTTGCGGCTCGACGCCCAGCAGGGACGAAGCGCCAGAAACAACCGCGGAGAGATTGTACAAAGAGGCCCGCGACGACATGGAGTCGGGCAGCTACGACCGCGCCATCAAGTCGCTGGAACGCGTCGAGAGCCTGGCCGCCGGTTCGCTGCTCGCCCAGCAAGCCCTGCTCGACACGGCCTACCTGAACTGGCGCAGCGGCGAGCGCGCGGCGGCGCTGACGGCCATCGACCGTTTCATCAAGCTCAACCCGTCGAGCCCGGCGCTCGACTACGCGCTCTACCTGCGCGGCGTCATCAACTTCATCGACGACCTCGGCCTGTTCGGCGCGCGCTTCGGGCAGCAGGTCTCCGAGCGCGACCAGCAGGCGGCGCGCGAGGCCTACCAGTCGTTCAAGCAGCTCACCGACCAGTTCCCGCAGTCGCGCTACGCCCCCGATGCGCGGCTGCGCATGAACCACATCGTCAACGCGCTGGCGGCCTACGAGGTGCACGTGGCGCGCTACTACTTCCGGCGCGGCGCCTACGTTGCCGCGGCGGCACGTGCACTGGCGGCGGTGACCGAATACGCGCAATCGCCGGCGGCCGAGGAAGCGCTCTACATCATGGTCGAGAGCTACGACAAGCTGGCCCTGCCCGTGCTGCGCGACGACGCCGCACGCGTGCTGCGCACGAACTTCCCGAACAGCGCCTTCCTTGCGCAGGGGCTGGCCGGACCCGCCAAGCCCTGGTGGAAGGTCTGGTAGGGCGGCGGCCCGCCGGCGCGAGCGAAGTTGCGCGCGGGCTGCCTTGAACCAGCTCAGTGATCGGCGGCGAGCATCGCCAGCCAGTCCAGCGCTTCGGCCTCGTCGCCGATGACACCCATCGGCGGCAGCGCCGCCAGCAGACGCCGGCCGTAGCCCATCTGCCGGACTCGCGGGTCGCACAGCACGAGCAGGCCGCGGTCGCTCTCGGTGCGGATCAGGCGTCCGGCGCCCTGCTTCAGCGATACCGCAGCTTCGGCGACGAAATAGTCGTCGAAAGGGTTACGGCCCTGTTCACGCAGCTGGCGCACACGCGCCTCGACCAGCGGGTCGTTGGGCGGCGGGAAAGGCAACTTGTCGATGAGCACGCACTGCAGCGCGTCGCCAGGCATGTCGATGCCTTCCCAGAAGCTGGCCGAACCCACGAGCACGCAGCCGCGGCCGTCGCCGAAGCGCTGCAGCAGCGCACGGCGCGGCTCGCTGCCCTGCACCAGCACGGTCAGGGCGTGGCCGAGTTCGGCGGCCTGCGCGCGCAGTGCGTCGGCCACCAGCGGCAGCACCCGCAGCGTGGTCGTCAGCACGAAGGTGCGGCCACCCAGAGCGCCCGCACAGCGTGCCGCCAGGGCACCCACCGCGGCCGGGTGCCCAGTGGCGTTGGGCAGCGGCAGGCGCACCGGCACCCAGACACGCGCGTGCGCCGGGTAGTCGAAGGGGCTGCCGACGCGCAGGCGTTCGGCGTCCTCCAGGCCGGTGGTCGACGTGAACCAGGACAGCGCCTCGTCGTCGCCCAGCGTGGCCGAGGTGAAGATCCAGGCCTTGGGTGCGGCCTCGCGCTGCTGAGTCAACATCTCGCGGATGTCCAGCGGCGACTCGACCAGCCGCGCCTGCTGCGGCGTGAGGTCGATCCAACGCACATGGTCGGTCGCCGCTTCCTGCGCAAAACGACCGGCCAGCAACGCGAGGCTGCGCGCGCGCTGCTCGAGGCGCGGGAACTCCGGCGCCGCCTCGGCCACGTGGGCGGCGGCGTCGGCGGCGTCGCGCACCGCATCGGCCAGCCCCTGCAGCGGCAGCGCAAGATCGTCGGCCCGCTCTTCCCAGCGCAGCTTCAGCGTTCCGCGCACCTCGCGCAGCGGCCCGGCGGCGGCCAGCCGCAGTTCACGCGTCGCGCGCTCGAGGGCGGCCTGAAGGTCGGCCCAGGGCTGCAGTCCGCGCGCGTGCTGCAGGCCCAGTGCCAGCAGGTCGCGCGCCAGCTCCAGCGCCACCCCGGTGGCCAGCGTGGTGCCGAGGAACTGCACGCCGGCTTCGACGAGCTGGTGCGCCTCGTCGAACACCGCGACGTCGACGGTCGGCAGCAGTTCGGCCACCCCGCTGTCGCGCAAGGCCATGTCGGCAAAAAAGAGGTGGTGGTTGACGACCACCAGGTCGGCCGCCATCGCCTCGCGCCGCGCCTGCATGACGTGGCAGTTGCGGTACTCGGGGCACTCGGCGCCGAGACAGTTTTCGCGCGTCGAGGTCACGAGCGGAATCACCGGTGACCGTTCGTCCAGGCCCTCGAGCTCGGCGATATCGCCAGTTTGCGTGCCCTGCGCCCACAGCGCGACGCGGTTCAGCGCCCGCAGCGCGAAGCGGTCGGGCAGTTGGCCGTCAATTTGCGCCTGCTGCAGCCGCCAGCGGCACAGGTAGCTGGCGCGGCCTTTCAGCAGCGCCAGCCGCGCCGGCACGCGCAGCGCCTCGGCCAGGCGAGGCAGGTCACGCAGGAACAGTTGGTCCTGGAGACTTTTTGTGGCGGTGCTCACCAGCGCCCGCTGGCCCGACAGCAGCAGCGGCACGAGGTAGGCGAACGTCTTGCCGACCCCGGTGCCGGCTTCGGCCACCAGCGTGCCGCGGGTCTGCAGCGCCTGCGCGATGCGCTCGGCCATCAGGTCCTGCTGGGGGCGCGGGTGGAAGCCGGGCTCGTGCTGCGCGAGCGGGCCGTCCTCGGCGAAGGCGCGGGCGACGGCCGCGACGAGATCCCCGCTCACCGGTGCACCCTACGGCCTGCGGCCGGTCCCGTCAGGCGGGATTGAGCCCCTTCGGGCCGCCGGGCGGGGCTCACGCGGGCTCGGGCGGGTCGATCTGCGTTTCGAGGCGCGCGATCTGGTCACGCAGCAGCAGGCGGCGCTTTTTCAGACGGCGCAGCGTGAGGTCGTCGCTGCCGCGGTCGAGCGGGTTGCGGTCGATGAGGTCGTCCAGGTCGGCGTGTTCCATGCGCAACTCAATCAGGCGGCGTTGCGGGGAATGCAGGTTCTCGTCCATTGCTGCACGATGGGGGGCTGTGGCCGAGTTTATATTCCCGGGCATGTCCTCCGCCGCGCCTTCGTTTCGCTTCAGTGCCGCCACGGGCTTGCACCGCGGCGACCGCGCCTATCAGCAGGACCAGGTCGAAGTCATCCTGCACCCCAAGGTGAGCGGCTCGGTGCTGGCGCTGGTCGCCGACGGCATGGGTGGCAAGAGTGGCGGCCGCAAGGCTGCCGACCAGGTGTTGCTGACCGGCCGCCAGATCTTCGAGCGCTACGTGCCGCTGCAGGACGACGCCGCCGAGATGCTGCGCCAAGTGGTGCTGGAATCGCACCTGATGATCAAGCTGACGGCCATCACCTCGGAAGAAGAACCTCACAGCACGGCGGCCGGCTTCGTCGTCTCGCCTTCGCTCGAGTGCGACGTGGTACACGCCGGCGACTCTCGCGTGTATCACTTCCGCGGCGCCGAAATGATGCGCCGCACGGTCGACCATTCCTTCGTGCAGCGCCTCGTGGACGAGGGCAAGATCAGCGAAGAGGCCGCCAACACGCACCCGCAGAGCAACCTGCTGACCGGCTGCCTGGGCACCCATGCCGACCCGCCGGTGGCACTGTGGCACATCGACAAGCTCGATTACGGCGACACCATGCTGGCCTGCAGCGACGGCCTGTGGCACTACTTCACCCCGAAGGAGATCGGCGCCATCCTGCACGCGCTGCCGCCGCGCGAAGCCAGCGAGATGCTGATCGGCAAGGCCCGCCAGCGCGCCCGCGGCGGTGGCGACAACCTGTCGCTGGCGCTCGCGCGCATCGATCCGCTGCGCTGACGCGGCGCGGCGACGGCCACGCGCCGTCCGCCTGCCCAACCCGAACGATTACCGCGGTGCCGAGCCCGGCGCCGCAGGCGGCCGGACCCGTGCCGGCTTCTCGGGCACGGGCAGCGGCGCGGCAGACTTGCCCCGCCGTTCGCGCTCGGCCTGCCGCGCCGCGATGCGCGCCTGTTCGGCCTTGATCGCCGCTTGACGCTGGCGCGCCGCCAACGCGCGCTGGGCCGCGGCCGCCTCGGCTGCCGCCGAAGCCGCTGCACGTGAAGCTGACGTGGTCTCGGGCAGCTGAGGTGCCAGCGATGGCGCAGGCTGTGCCGGTGCCGGTGCGGATGCAGGTGCAGGCGCCGCGGCCGCCGCGGGTGCGGGCCGCTCGGCGGCGCGGCGCTGCTTCTGCACCACCGCTTCGCGCCGCGCCGCGGCGCGGCTGCGGCGTTCGGCGTCGTCGAGCGCCAGTTCGCGGGCACGCGGGCCGTCGAGCGCCACGCGCCGGCGCGCGCGCACATCGTCCTGGCAGGCGGTGACGGCGAAACGATCGCTGCATGCTGCGAGCTCGGTCGCAAACTGCGCTTCGATCCGATCGCGCTCGGCGACGATGGCGGCGCGCTCGCGCGCCACGCGCGCGGCCTCGGCTACGGCCAGACCCGCCGCCCTTGCCGGCCCGCCGAGCACCAGCACAAGAACCAGCACGAGGGCCAGCACGAGCAGGCCCGTCGCCGTCTTCGCTCTTCCCTGCAGCCGCGCGCTCAACATGGGCTGGGCTCAGGTCAGCGACGTGTCGACGTCGCGCCGCGCCAGCGCCAGGAATTCGGCCGACTGCATCTCGTGCAGGCGCGACACCGTGCGCGGGAACTCGTGCGCCAACGGCCCTTCGGTGTAGAGCTGCTCGGGCGCCACCGCGCAGCTCATCACGAGCTTGACGCGCCGGTCGTACAGCACCTCCACCAGCCAGGTGAAGCGCCGCGCCTCGCTGGCCAGGCGCGGTGGCATCTGCGGCACGTTGCTCAGCAGCACGGTGTGGAAGCGCGAGGCGATCTCGAGGTAGTCGTTCTGCGAACGCGGCCCACCGCACAGCGTCTTGAAGTCGAACCACACCAAACCGCCGGCACGCCGCAGCGCACGCAGTTCGCGGTGCTCGATGTGCAGCACCGGTGCTTCGTCGCGCGCCTCGGTCAGCTTCTCGAAGGCACGGGCCATCGCGGCCTCGGCCTCGGGCCCCAGCGGGCAGTGCAGCATGTGGATCTGCGCCAGCGTCTGCTGCCGGTAGTCGGTGCCGGCGTCGACGTTGACGACCTCGAGCCGACTCTTCAGCAGCTCGATGGCCGGCAGAATGCGGTCGCGGTGCAGGCCGTTCGGGTAGAGCGCGTCGGGGTGGAAGTTCGAGGTCGTCACGATGCTCACGCGGTTGGCGAACAGGGCGTCGAGCAGCCGGTGCAGGATCATCGCGTCGGTGACGTCGGCGACGTGGAACTCGTCGAAACAGATCAGTCGGAAGCGCCGCGCGATGCGCCGCCCCAGTTCGTCCAGCGGATTGATCGTGCCCTTCAGATCGTACAGTTCGCGGTGCACTTCGCGCATGAACTCGTGGAAGTGCAGGCGCGTCTTGCGCGTCAGCGGCACGGCCTGGAAGAAGCAGTCCATCAGGAAGCTCTTGCCGCGGCCGACACCGCCGTACATGTAGACGCCGCGCGGGATCGGTGGGCGGGCGATCAGCTTGGTGAGGGCATTGCTGCGGCGCGCCTTGTAGTCGGCCCATTCATGTTCGCAACGCTCCAGCGCATCGACCGCCCGCAGTTGCGCAGCGTCGCTCTTGAAGCCGCGCTCGACGAGCGTGGCTTCGTACAACTGGCGCACACTCACGGAATCAGAAGTTCAGGGTTCGCTTGTCGACGGCCAGCGCGGCTTCCTTGGTCGCTTCGCTCAGGCTGGGGTGCGCATGGCAGATGCGCGCGATGTCTTCCGCGCTGGCCTTGAACTCCATCGCCACCACGGCCTCGCTGATCAGTTCGCTGGCCATCGGCCCGACGATGTGCACGCCCAGGATCTCGTCCGTAACGGCGTCGGCCAGGAACTTGACCATGCCGGTGGTGTCGCCTAAAGCGCGCGCCCGACCATTCGCCAGGAAGGGGAAGGTACCGGCCTTGTAGGCTCGGCCCGCGGCCTTCAGCTGCTGCTCGGTCTGGCCGACCCAGGCAATCTCGGGGCTGGTGTAGATGACCCAGGGGACAGTGTTGAAGTTGACGTGACCGTGCTGGCCCGCCATGCGTTCGGCCACCGCCACGCCCTCTTCCTCGGCCTTGTGCGCGAGCATGGGGCCCCGCACGACGTCGCCCACCGCCCACACGCCCGGCAGGTTGGTGCGGCAGTCGTCGTCGACGACGATGGCGCCGCGCTCGTCGAGCTGCAGGCCCACGCCTGCCGCGTTCAGCCCGGTGGTGTTCGGCATCCGCCCGATGCTGACGATGAGCTTGTCGACTTCGAGCTTCTGCGCTTCGCCCTTGGCGTTGGTGTAGTCGACGGCCACACCCTTCTTGCCGGTCTTGATCTCGCCGACCTTCACGCCGAGCTCGATCTTCAGGCCCTGCTTGACGAAGGCCTTGTGCGCTTCCTTGGCGATCTGCTCGTCGACGGCACCCAGGAAGGTGGGCAGGGCTTCGAGCACCGTCACTTCCGCACCCAGGCGGCGCCACACCGAACCCATTTCCAGCCCGATGACGCCGCTGCCGATGAGGCCCAGCTTCTTCGGCACCTCGCCGATGCGCAGCGCGCCGTCGTTGCTGAGCACATGGACCTCGTCGAAGGGTGTGCCCGGCAGCGCGCGGGCGCTGGAGCCGGTGGCCACCAGCACCTGCTTGGCGGTCAGCGTTTCTTCGCCGACGGTGATCTCGTAGCCAGCTTCCACCACCTTCGAAAACGCGCCGCGGCCGTGGAAAAACGTCACCTTGTTCTTCTTGAAGAGGTAGAGGATGCCGTCGTTGTTCTGCTTCACGACGCTGTCCTTGCGCGCCAGCATCTTCTTCACGTCGATGCTCAGGTCCTTCAGCCCGATGCCGTGGTCGGCGAAGGCGTGGCCGGCGTGCTCGAAGTGTTCGCTGCTCTGCAGCAGCGCCTTGCTCGGGATGCAGCCGATGTTGGTGCAGGTGCCACCCGGGGCGGGGCCGCCCTTGCTGTTTTTCCACTCGTCGATGCAGGCGACGTTGAAGCCCAGTTGCGCGGCGCGGATGGCGCCGATGTAGCCGCCGGGGCCGGCGCCGATGACGATGAGGTCGAAGTTCTTGGACATAGTGGATTCAGTGAAGCCGCGTCAATCGTCGTTGGGCACGAAGATCCACAGCAGGATGTAGAAAACGACGCCGGTGCCGCCGAACAGTGCCAGTGCCACCAGCACCAGACGCCAGATCCACGATTCGACGCCGGTCAGTGCCGCCAGGCCACCGCAAACGCCGGCGATCCAGCGGTCGCGGCGGCTGCGGCGCAGACGGTTGATGGCGGCCACCGCCGGGATCTCGGCGGCGGTGCTACCCACGTCGAGCAGGCGCACCTTGGCGCGCTGGAACTCGTCTTCGCTGAGCGCGCCGCGCGAACGCAGGTCATCCAGCCGGTGGAGGTCGTCGACAAGTCCCATGGTGGCCTCTCGGGCGCCGCTGCGCGCGGCGCGTCAGATGTCGAACAGCAGGCGGGCCGGGTCTTCCAGCGCGTCCTTCATCGTCACCAGACCGAGCACGGCCTCGCGGCCGTCGATGATGCGGTGGTCGTAGCTCATCGCCAGGTAGTTCATCGGCCGCACCACGACCTGCCCGTTCTCGACCACCGCGCGGTCCTTGGTGGCGTGCACGCCCAGGATGGCACTCTGCGGCGGGTTGATGATCGGCGTCGACAGCATCGAACCGAAGGTGCCGCCGTTGCTGATGCTGAAGGTGCCACCGGTCAGTTCGTCGATGCCGAGCTTGCCGTCCTTGGCCTTCTGGCCGTACTCGGCGATCTTCTTCTCGATGTCGGCAAAGCTCATCTGGTCGGCATTGCGCAGCACCGGCACCACCAGGCCGCGTGGCGACCCCACCGCGATGCCGATGTCGAAATAGCCGTGGTAGACGATGTCGTTGCCGTCGACGCTGGCGTTGATCACCGGGTACTTTTTCAGCGCCGCCACGGCCGCCTTGACGAAGAAGCTCATGAAGCCGAGCTTGACGCCATGCTCCTTCTCGAACTTCTCCTGGAAGCGCTTGCGCATCTCCATCAGCGGGGCCATGTTGACCTCGTTGAAGGTGGTCAGGATGGCGTTGGTGCTCTGGCTCTGCACCAGGCGCTCGGCGATGCGGGCGCGCAGGCGCGACATCGGCACACGCTGCTCGGGGCGGTCGCCCAGCGTGTTGCCGACGGGCGCGGCCACTTGCTGCAGCGGCGCCGCGGCGGGCGCGGCGGCCTTGGCGGCCGGCGCGGGTGCGGCCTTCGGTGCCGGGACAGACAGCGCACCCAGCACGTCGCCCTTGGTGACGCGGCCATCCTTGCCGGTGCCCGGCACCGAGCCGGCGGCCAGGCTGTTGTCGGCCATCAGCTTGGCGGCGGCGGGCATGGCCACGCCGGCCTTGCTGGTCGACGGCGCGGCCGCGGCCGCGGCCGGTGCGGCCACTGGGGCGGTGGCGGCGGCGGGTGCAGGCGCTGCCGCAGCGGCAGCCGCCTTGCCCGCCGTGTCGATGCGCGCGATCAGCTGTTCGGCGGCCACCGTGGCGCCGTCGGCTTGCACGATCTCGACCAGCACACCGGCGGCCGGCGATGGCACTTCCAGCACCACCTTGTCGGTCTCGACCTCGATCAGGATCTCGTCCATCGCCACGGCATCGCCGGGCTTCTTCTTCCACTGCAGCAGGGTGGCTTCGGCCACCGATTCGGAGAGCTGCGGAACCTTGACTTCAACGATTGACATGGTCTGTCTCTTCAGCGTTCTTGCTTATTTGGAGAGGACGAAGCCCTTGAGCTTGCCGTAGGCCTGGTCGAGCAGCGCCTTCTGCTGCTCCTGGTGCAGGTGCGAATAACCGACGGCCGGCGAGGCCGAGGCCGGTCGCCCGGCGTAGCCCAGGCGCTGCCCTTCGAGCATGTTCTCGTGCACGTAGTGCTGCACGAAGAACCAGGCACCCTGGTTCTGCGGCTCGTCCTGGCACCAGATGACTTCGGTCGCGTTGGGATACTTCTTCATCTCGGCCGCGAAGGCCTTGTGCGGGAAGGGATAGAGCTGCGCCACGCGCAGGATGACCACGTCGTTGGCCCCCTTCTCGATCCGCTTGCGCGCCAGGTCGTAATAGACCTTGCCCGAACAGCAGATCACACGCTTGACCTTGTCGCCCACGATGTCCTTGTCGGACTCGGGCACCACGGTGTTGAAATCGCCCTTGGTGAACTCGCTCAGCGGCGAGGCGGCGTCCTTGGCGCGCAGCAGGCTCTTCGGCGTGAAGATGATCAGCGGCTTGCGGAACTGCCGCACCATCTGCCGGCGCAGCAGGTGGAAGATCTGGCTGGCGCTGGCCGGCTGACAGATCTGCATGTTGTTGTCGGCGGCCAGCTGCATGAAACGCTCCAGGCGCGCCGAGCTGTGCTCGGGGCCCTGCCCTTCGTAACCGTGCGGCAGCATCAGCGTCAGGCCATTGGCGCGGCCCCACTTGACCTCGCCGCTGGCGATGAACTGGTCGATGACGACCTGCGCGCCGTTGACGAAGTCGCCGAACTGCGCTTCCCAGACCGTCAGCGTGTTGGGCTCGGCGCTGGCGTAGCCGTACTCGAAGCCGAGCACGGCTTCTTCCGACAGCAGCGAGTCGATGACCGTGAACGGCGCCTGGCCGTCGGCCACGTTCTGCAGCGGCACGTAGGTGCCGGTGTCCCACTTCTCGCGGTTCTGGTCGTGCAGCACAGCGTGGCGGTGCACGAAGGTGCCGCGGCCGCAGTCCTCGCCGCTCAGGCGCACGGCGTATCCGCTGGCCACCAGCGACGCGTAGGCCAGGGTCTCGCCCATGCCCCAGTCGACATTGATCTCGCCGCGGCCCATCGCGGCGCGGTCGGCCAGCACCTTCTCGACCAGCGGGTGCACCTTGAAGCTCTCGGGCACCGTGGTCAGGCGCTCCGACAGGCGCTTGATCTCGGCCAGCGGCAGCGCGGTGTCGGCCGCGTCGGTCCACTTCTTGCCGAGGAAAGGCGCCCAGTCGACGGCGTACTTGCTCTTGAAATTGGTCAGCACCGGGTCGATGGTGTGGCGGCCCTCGTCCATCGCGGCGCGGAAGGCCTTGACCATGTCGTCGGGGCCGCTCTCGGGCAACACGCCCTGGGCCACCAGCTTGTCGCCGTAGAGCCTGCGCGTGCCGGGGTGCTTGGCGATGACCTTGTACATCAGCGGCTGCGTCAGCGCCGGCGTGTCCTGCTCGTTGTGGCCGAGCTTGCGGAAGCAGATGATGTCGACGACGACGTCCTTGTTGAACTGCTGGCGGTAGTCCATCGCCAGCTGCGTGCACCAGACCACGGCCTCGGGATCGTCGCCGTTGACGTGCATCACCGGCGCCTCGACCATCTTCACGACGTCGGTGCAGTACAGCGTGCTGCGGCTGTCGCGCGGGTCGCTGGTGGTGAAGCCGATCTGGTTGTTGATGACCAGGTGCACGGTGCCGCCGGTGAAGTAGCCGCGCGTCTGCGCCAGCGCCAGCGTCTCCATCACCACGCCCTGGCCGGCGAACGCGGCGTCGCCGTGCACCAGCACCGGCAGCACCTGGGCGCCGGTCTTGTCTCCGCGGCGGTCCATGCGCGCCTTGACCGAGCCTTCGACGACCGGGTTGACGATCTCGAGATGGCTGGGGTTGAAGGCCAGGCTCAGGTGCACCGGGCCGCCGGGCGTCGTCACGTCGCTGCTGAAGCCCTGGTGGTACTTCACGTCACCGGCGGGCAGGGCCTCGGGCGCGGTGTGGTCGAACTCGGCGAAGAGGTCGGCGGGCATCTTGCCCAGCGTGTTGACGAGCACGTTCAGGCGGCCGCGGTGGGCCATGCCGATGACGATCTCCTGCACGCCGTTGATGCCGGCGCGCTGCACCACCTCGTCCATGCTGGCGATGAAGCTCTCGCCGCCTTCGAGGCTGAAGCGCTTCTGGCCGACGTACTTGGTGTGCAGGTAGCGTTCCAGGCCTTCGGACGCGGTCAGGCGGTCGAGGATGTGGATCTTTTCGGCGGCCGAGAAGGTGGGCTTGCTGCGCCGCGACTCCAGATGCTCCTGCCACCAGCGCTTCTCGGCCGGGTCGGTGCAGTGCATGAACTCGGCGCCCACCGTGCCGCAGTAGGTCTCACGCAGCGCCTGCACGATTTCGCGCAGGCTCATGTTCTCGGCCTTCGTGAAGTACGTGTTCGCCGCCGAGAAGGTGATGTCCATGTCCGACTCGGTCAAGTCGTAGAACGTCGGCTCGAGTTCGGGGATCTTGGGGCGCTCGGTGCGCTTGAGCGGGTCGAGGTCGGCCCAGCGCGAACCAAGAAAGCGGTAGGCGGCGATCAGGCTCTGCACGTGGACCTGCTTGCGCGCGACGGCGAGGTCGGCCTCGCTGGCCTTGAGGGCAAAGGCGTTGGCCTTGGCGCGCTGCGCGAAGCTCTCGATCACCGGGGCGTGCGCGACATCGCGCGCGTCGCTGCCATCGGTGGCCGGCACGTGCTGCAGGTTGTCGAAGTAGGTGCGCCAGTTGTCGGGCACGCTGCCGGGGTTGAGGAGGTAGGCCTCGTACAACTCCTCGACGTAGGGAGCATTGCCCCCGAACAGGTACGACGTGGACCTGTGTTGCTGCATCATCTTTCGCTCACCTTTTGCCCCGGTTTCCAGGGCTTCGATGGGTTGATCAACCTTCCGCGGCCCCGGCTGCACCGGTTGGCGGACTAGCGACCCGCCTTGCTGCTTGTCTCACACCAGCAAGGGGACGGGAAGGACCGTTTTTCTATCAGGCCGGGACTCTAACACCCGCACCCTTGTGTTCTGCGCTGCCTATTGGACGGCATCCAAGCCTCTGTTTTGCTGACAACGCGGTGCGGCGGGCGATCAGACTGTCGATGCGATGCGACATCGGGTGATCCTCCTGCGCGCCGAAGCGCCACGCAAGCCGGCGCTGGGCGCCGCCTGCAATGGCTGCGGCGTGTGCTGCGCGGCGCAGCCCTGCCCGCTGGGCATGTTGCTGTCGCGCCGGCGCCAGGGCCGCTGCCGTGCGCTGCAGTGGCAGGCCGGCGACGGCCGCTACGTCTGCGGCGTGCTGGCCCGGCCCGGGCGCTGGCTGCCATGGCTGCCGGCCGCGCTGGCGCTGCGTCTGGCCGCACGCTGGATCGCCGTGGCGCGCGGCTGCGACTCGACGCTCGAGCCGGCCTGAGCCGACTCGTCGCCGCACTGCGTCGCCGCCTTCGGCAAGGTGCGCGGGTTACGCCCCTCGGCATTTCCCTGCTGCCGGTGCCGCGCAATGCCTCTAGCATGCGCAGCCTTGCCTTTTCGTTCAGAGGAAAACGCCCATGAAGATCACATCCCTGTTGGCCACCGCCACCGCCGTGCTGAGCCTGGCCCTGCCCGCCCACGCCCAGACCGTGCGCTGGGCGGCGCAGAACGATATCCTGACGATGGACCCGCACTCGCAGAACCACGCCACCACGAACACCGTGCTGGCCCATGCCTACGAAGGCCTGACGCGCTACGCGGCCAACTACGACATCGAGCCCGCGCTGGCCACCAAGTGGACCTACGTCTCCCCGACGCAGGTGCGTTTCGAACTGCGCAAGGGCGTCAAGTTCCACGACGGCAGCCCCTTCAGCGCCGATGACGTGATCTTCAGCTTCGGCCGCATCAAGCAGCCCCAAGGCACGATGGCCATTTACGTGACGGGCATCAACGAGATCCGGAAAGTAGACAGCCACACCGTCGACCTGATGCTCGCCGCGCCCAGCCCCATCCTGCTGCGCAACCTGGTGAACTTCTTCATCATGAACAAGGGCTGGGCCGAGAAGAACAAGACCACCAACGTGCAGGACTACAAGGCCAAGGAAGAGAACTACGCCTCGCGCAACGTGATGGGCACCGGCGCCTTCCGCGTCACCGGCTGGCAACCCGAGCAGCGCGTGACGATGGTCGCCAACCCCGACTGGTGGGACAAGACCGGCGGCAACGTCAAGGAAGTGGTCTACACGCCGATCAAGAGCGACCCGACACGCGTGGCGGCGCTGCTGTCGGGTGACGTCGACCTGCTCACCGACATCCCCACCCAGGACGTCGCGCGGCTGCGCAGCGAATCCAAGCTCAAGGTGCTGGAAGGGCCGGAGGTGCGCACCATCTTCCTGGTGATGGACCTGGGCAGCCCCGAGCTGAAGTACAGCAGCGTGAAGGGCAAGAACCCCTTCGCCGACAAGCGTGTGCGCCAGGCACTGAACATGACGATCGACCGCGAGGCCATCCGCCGCAACATCATGCGCGGCCTGTCGGTGTCGGCGGGCATGCTGGTGGCGCCGGGCGTCAACGGCCACACGCCCGAGCTCGACCAGCCCGCCAAGGTCGACGTCGAAGGCGCGAAGAAGCTGCTGGCCGACGCCGGTTACGCGAACGGCTTCGAGATGCGCTTCAACTGCCCGAACAACCGCTACGTCAACGACGAAGAGGTCTGCCAGGCCATCGTCGCGATGTGGGCGCGCATCGGCGTCAAGGCGCAGCTGGCGGCCGAAAACTTCGCCACCTACAGCCAGAAGTTCCAGAACTTCGACACCTCGCTGTACATGCTGGGCTGGGGCGTTGCCACCTATGACGCGCAGTACGCCATCCAGTCGCTGATCCGCACGCGCACCAGCGGTGCCGACGGCAACTTCAACTTCGGCCGCATCAGCGACCCCGAGGTCGACCGCCTGAGCGACGCGATGAAGGCCGAGCCCGACGTGGCCAAGCGCAACACGATGATCCGCGACGCGCTGATGCGCATCAAGGACGAGGTGCTGGTGATCCCGCTGCACCACCAGGTGAGGCCCTGGGCGATGAAGACGAACGTGACGACGCTGCACCGCTCGAACGACAACCCGCACATGCGCTTCACGACAGTGAAGTAAGGCGCCGGAAGCGCTAACAAGGCAGGCGGCCCGCGGGCCGCCTTCGTCATTCGGCAGCGAGGATCAAGCGCAAAGGCGGTCGAAGACCACACGCCCGCCCTGCATCAGCAGGCGGATGCCCACTGCGGGCTCGGCCAGCGGCTGCAGGTCGACCGTGGGGTCGCCGTCGACCACCAGCAGATCGGCCCAGGCGCCGGGCAGCAGCTGGCCGATCTGCCCTTCCTGCCGCATCAGCCTGGCCGCGTTCACGGTGGCGTCCTGCAGCACTTGCACCGGGCTCAGCGCCGCCGCGCGCAGCGTGAACTCGCCCGACTGGCGGCCGTGCATGTGGCCCAGCAGGTCGGTGCCGAAAACCAGCGGCACGCCCTCCTGCTGCGCCAGCTTCACTGCGGCCCTGCGCCTGCACCACGGCCAGCTTGTCCAGCATCGCCGCCGACCAGCCCAGGCGCTGCCCCTCCTGGGCCAGCGCGGCGTAGGTCGACAGTGTCGGCACGAGGTAGGTGCCGTGCTGTTTCATCAGCCGCACCGTGGCCTCGTCGATGAGGTTGCCGTGCTCGATGCTGCGCACGCCGGCCAGGACCGCACGCGAAACGGCACGCGGCGAATAGGCGTGGGCCAGCGCGTAGAGGTTGGCGGCCTCGGCCTCCTCGACCGCGGCACGCAGTTCATCGACCGAGAACTGCGTGCCGTCGATGGGGTCGCTGGGGCTGCTGATGCCGCCGCCGGCCATGATCTTGACGTGGTTGGCGCCCTGGCGCACCTGCTCGCGCACGGCGCGCCGCACCTCGCCCACACCGTCGGCGATCGCACCCATCAAGCCCATGCCGGCGCAGCTGCAGTAGTAGCCCTCTGCGCGCACGCCGCGCGGGCGCATGTCGGCGTGGCCGCCGGTCTGGCCGATGGGCTGGCCGGCGATGAAGAGGCGCGGCCCTTCCTAAAGGCCGCGTGCCACCGCTTCCTGCAGGCCGTGGTCGGCGCCGGCGGCGTCGCGCACGGTGGCGAAGCCGCGGTGCAGCATCTCGCGCAGGATGTGGCTGGACATCGCTCCGACCAGCGAGGGCGGTTGCAGCGCCAGGCCGGCGAGATCGTGCGACGCGGCAACGACGCGCACGTGCGCGTCGATCAGCCCCGGCAGCACGACCCGGCCCTGCACGTCGATGGACTCGGCGTCGTCGACCTGCAGGGCTTCCTGCGTCACCGCGACGATGCGCTCACCTTCGACCACCAGCGTGCTATGGGGCCTCAGCGTGCCGCTGGGGCTGTCGAAGAGCCGCGCGTTGCGCAGCGCCCGGCGCCCGCCCTTCACCGCGCCGGCGCCGACGCGGCGGGGTCGGCCGACGCCGGCAGTTGCGTGCTGCCGCCAACGCCGACGCTGACCGGCCCCGTGCCCACGCCGACCGTGCCGCCCACGCGCCCGTCGCTGCCGACGGACACACCCACGCCGCCGAAGCCGCCGATGGGCAGGCCGATGCCAATGCTGAAATTGGCGCAGCCCGCCAGTGTCGCCAGGCCGGTGGCCGAAGTGAGCGCAGCCAGAACGCGCAAATGCTGGAAGATCTTCATGCGCGCAGCGTAGCGGGACCGCGGCGGCGCGTCCACCTCCGGCCATGGCGCCGGCGGGTGCTCAAGGGCATCAGGCCCGCAGGCCGAGCCGGCGGTACGCCGCCTGCATCTCGGACACCAGGCGCGCGACCAGTTCGCCCGCAGGCAGCACCGCCTTCACTGCGCCGATGCCCTGACCGCAACCCCAGATGTCCTTCCAGGCCTTGCTCTTGCTGCCCTCGCCGCCGCCGAAGTTCATCTTGCTGGGGTCGCTCTCGGGCAGGGCGTCGGGGTCCATGCCGGCGGCGCGGATGCTCGGCTTGAGGTAGTTGCCGTGCACGCCGGTGAACAGATTGGTGTAGACGATGTCGTCGCTGTTGCTGTCGACGATGCACTGCTTGTAGGCCTCCGACGCGCGCGCTTCCTCGGTGGCGATGAAGGCCGAGCCGATGTAGGCGAAGTCAGCGCCTGCCGCCAGCGCGGCCAGCACGCCGGCACCGCTGCCGATGGCGCCACTGAGCGCCAGCGGGCCGTCGAACCACTCGCGGATTTCCTGCACCAGCGCAAACGGGCTCTTCACGCCGGCGTGGCCGCCGGCACCCGCAGCCACGGCGATCAGGCCGTCGGCGCCCTTCTCGACCGCCTTGTGCGCAAAGTTGTTGTTGATGATGTCGTGCAGCACCACGCCGCCCCAGGCGTGCACGGCTTCGTTGACGTCGACACGCGCACCCAGGCTGGTGATGATGATCGGCACCTTGTACTTCGCGCAGACCTGCAGGTCGGGTTCGAGCCGGTCGTTGCTCTTGTGCACGATCTGGTTGATGGCGAAGGGCGCAGCGGGCCGGTCAGGATGGTCGCGGTCCCACGCGGCCAGCGTCTCGGTGATCTCGGCCAGCCATTCGTCCAGCTGCGACGCCGGGCGCGCGTTCAGCGACGGCATCGAACCGATGACACCGGCCGTGCACTGCGCAATGACGAGCCTGGGGTTGCTGATGATGAACAGCGGCGCGCCGATGATGGGCAGCGGCGCGCGCTGCAGGACCGGGGGCAGCGACATCAGAAGGACTCCAGCGCGAGTGCGGTGACAGCGTCGGCACCTTCGACGATGCTGTCGCGCAGGCCGGCCGCCTTGTTCAGGATGTGGTCGCCGTAGAAGCGTGCCGTGGTGATCTTGGCCTGCATGAAGGGCACATCGGTTCCAGCGGCCACGGCGTCTTCCGCGACGATCAGCGCACGCGCCATCTGCCAGCCGGCGATGGTGGTGCCCGCGAGCATCAGGTAAGGCACGCTGCCGGCGAACACCGCATTGGGCTGCGACCGGGTGCCGCCGGCGACGAAGGCCACGGCGTCGAGGAAGGCGGCGCGTGCCGCGCCCAGGCGCCGCGCCATCGTCTTGCAGGCCATGCTGTCGCGTGCCGCCAGTTCCTCTTCGGTGGCTTCGATCTGGGCCGCGATGGCGCGCGCCACGGCGCCGCCGTCGCGCGCCGTCTTGCGGCCGACCAGGTCGTTGGCCTGGATCGCCGTCGTGCCTTCGTAGATGGTCAGGATCTTGGCGTCTCGCAGGTATTGCGCCGCGCCGGTCTCCTCGATGTAGCCCATGCCGCCGTGCACCTGCACGCCCAGGCTGGCGACGTCGAGCGCCATCTCGGTCGACAGGCCCTTTATCAGCGGCACCAGGAATTCGTAGAAGGCCTGGTTCTGCCTGCGCACCTCGGCATCGGTGTGGCCGTGCGCGGCGTCGAAGGCGGCCGCCCCTACCAACGCCATCGCGCGGCAACCCTCGGTGTGAGCGCGCATCGTCATCAGCATGCGGCGCACGTCGGGGTGGTGGATGATGGCTGCGGCTGCCGGCAGGCTGCCGTCGACCGGGCGGCTCTGCACCCGGTCACGCGCATAGCCCACGGCCTTCTGGTAGGCGCGCTCGGCCAGCGCGATGCCTTGCAGGCCGACACCGAAGCGCGCTGCGTTCATCATGATGAACATGTACTCGAGGCCGCGGTTCTCCTGGCCCACCAGCGTGGCCGCCGCGCCGACATGGTCGCCGAACTGCAGCACCGCCGTCGGGCTGGCCTTGATGCCCAGCTTGTGCTCGATGCTGACGCAGTGCACGTCGTTGCGCGTGCCGTCGGGCATGAACTTCGGGCAAATGAACAGGCTGATGCCCTTCACACCGTCGGGCGCCCCCACCACGCGCGCCAGCACCAGATGGATGATGTTCTCGGCCAGGTCGTGTTCGCCGTAGGTGATGTAGACCTTGGTGCCGAAGAGCTTGTATGTGCCGTCGGGCTGCGGCTCGGCGCGCGTGCGCACGGCCGAGAGGTCCGAGCCGGCTTGCGACTCGGTCAGGTTCATCGTGCCGGTCCAGCTGCCGTCGATCATCTTCGGGATGTACAGCGCCTGCTGCTCGGGCGTGCCGGCGGTGAGCATCGCCTCGATGGCGCCGTCGGTGAGCAACGGGCACAGCGCAAAGCTGATGCTGGCGCTGTTGACCATCTCGCAGCAGGCGGCGTGGATCAGCTTGGGCAGACCCTGGCCGCCGAAGTCCTGCGGATGCTGCAGGCCCTGCCAGCCGCCTTCGGCAAACTGCCGGAAGGCCTGCTTGAAGCCGGGCGTCGTGGTGACCTTGCCGTCGCTGAACGAGGACGGGTTCTTGTCGCTCTCCCAGTTCAGCGGCGCGACCACGCCTTCGTTGAACTTGGCGCACTCTTCGAGCACCGCCGCGGCGGTGTCGTAGCCGGCGTCTTCATAGCCAGGCAGGGTGGCGACGGCGTCGATGCCGGCCAGCTCCTTCATCACGAACAGCATGTCCTTGACCGGGGCGCGGTAGCTCATGTCCTACTCCAGAAAGAAAAAAGGGCGCCGTGCGCGGCGCCCTGGATGTGTTCAGCTCAGAGCTTCTCGATCAGCTCGGGCACGGCGCTGAAGAGATCGGCCTCCAGGCCGTAGTCGGCGACACTGAAGATCGGCGCCTCGGCGTCCTTGTTGATCGCCACGATGACCTTGGAATCCTTCATGCCGGCAAGATGCTGGATGGCGCCGCTGATGCCCACCGCGATGTAGAGCTGCGGTGCGACGATCTTGCCGGTCTGGCCCACCTGCCAGTCGTTCGGCGCGTAGCCGGCGTCCACCGCAGCGCGGCTGGCGCCAAGTGCGGCGCCCAGCTTGTCGGCCAGCGGGCTGAGCAGTTCGTTGAACTTCTCGTTGCTGCCCAAAGCGCGGCCGCCGGCGACGATGACTTTCGCCGCGGTCAGCTCGGGGCGGTCGTTCTTGGCGATCTCGCTGCCCAGGAAACTGCTGCTGGTGCTGTCGGACACGGCCGCCAGGCTCTCGACCGCGGCGCTGCCGCCGCTGGCCGGCGCAGCATCGAAGCCGGTAGTACGCACGGTGATGACCTTGATGGCGTCGGCGCTCTGCACGGTGGCGATGGCGTTGCCGGCGTAGATCGGGCGCTCGAAGGTGTCGGCGCTGACGATCCTGGTCGCATCGCTGATCTGCGCCACGTCGAGCAGCGCCGCCACGCGCGGGGCGACGTTCTTGCCGCTGGCGGTGGCGGGAAACAGGATGTGGCTGTACTGCTTCGCCACGGCCAGTACCTGCGCGGCCGTGGTCTCGGCCAGGCCGTGGTTCAGGCCCGACGCATCGGCGTGCAGCACCTTGCTGACACCGGCGATCTGCGCGGCTGCAGCGGCCGCGCCGGCGGCGTTGGCGCCGGCCACCAGCACGTGCACTTCGCCGCCGCAAGCCAGCGCCGCGGTGACGGTGTTGAAGGTCGCACCCTTGATGGAGGCGTTGTCGTGTTCGGCAATGACGAGGGCTGCCATGGTCAGATCACCTTCGCTTCGTTCTTGAGCTTGGCCACGAGGGTGGCGACGTCGGGCACCTTGATGCCGGCGCCGCGCTTGGGCGGTTCACTCACGTTCAGGGTCTTGATGCGCGGAGCGACATCCACGCCCAAGTCGGCGGGCTTGAACACCTCCAGCAGCTTCTTCTTGGCCTTCATGATGTTGGGCAGCGTGACGTAGCGCGGCTCGTTCAGGCGCAGGTCGGTGGTCAGCACCGCCGGCAGCGTGAGCTTCAGCGTCTCGGTACCGCCGTCGACTTCACGCGTGATGGTGGCCACGCCACCCTCGATCACAACCTTGGACGCGCAGGTGCCTTGCGGCAGATTCGCCAGTGCGGCCAGCATCTGCCCGGTCTGGTTGCAGTCGTCGTCTATTGCCTGCTTGCCCAGGATCACGAGGCCCGGCTGTTCCTTGTCGACCAGCGCCTTGAGCAGCTTGGCCACGGCCAGCGGCTGCAGTTCGTCGTTGCACTCGACGAGGATGGCGCGGTCGGCGCCGATGGCCATCGCCGTGCGCAGCGTCTCCTGGCACTGCGTGACACCGCAAGACACGGCCACGATCTCGGTGACCACGCCCTTCTCCTTCAGGCGCACCGCCTCTTCGACGGCGATCTCGTCGAAGGGGTTCATGCTCATCTTGACGTTGGCAATGTCAACGCCCGTGCCGTCGCTCTTGACGCGCACCTTGACGTTGTAGTCGACGACCCGCTTGACGGGAACCAGCACCTTCATGTCGGACGCTCCTGGGCTCGAATTGACGTAAACGTTAACCACGCAATTCTAGGCGGCGCACTGTGCTTGCCGGGCGTCGTCACCGAAAAAATAGTACGGTCGTTCTATTTCGAGTTTGCCTTGCGGCGGCGATGGTGCCCAGAACGGGACTCGAACCCGTATGCCCCGTGAAGGGCCGCGGATTTTAAGTCCGCTGCGTCTACCGATTTCGCCATCCGGGCGCGCGGCCGATTATGCGGGCGGCCCTGGAAGCAAGAGGGCTCCACGATGGGAGCCCTGTGCGGTGAAGTCTGGAGGCGCGATCCGGAGTCGAACCGGACTGGACGGATTTGCAATCCGTTGCATAACCGCTTTGCTATCGCGCCGTGGTTGCTATTTTCAGCCAAAAAGAAGGGAAGCCTGAGCTTCCCTGTCTTTGAAATTTGGAGCGGGATAAGAGACTCGAACTCTCGACCTATACCTTGGCAAGGTATCGCTCTACCAACTGAGCTAATCCCGCGTGTTTTTCATGTGCTCGCCGCGGTGGTGATCGAATGCCGTTTCGATCGCGTCGAGCCTTTCATTCTATGCCAGGCCCGACCCCTTTTGCAAGCCCCTTGGCAGGTCTAGTGCGGCAATGCGTCGCTGGAGCCCACTGGCGGCACGACCTCGGCCTTCGGCGTCGCATCCTTGGCCAGCAGGTCTTCGTCCGGCAAGGCTTCGGGCACGCGCTCCAGCGCGATCTGCAGTACCTGGTCGATCCAGCGCACGGGCACGATCTCGAGATTGTTCTTCGCGTTCTCGGGGATGTCCTGAAGGTCCTTGACGTTGTCTTCGGGGATCAGCACTGTCTTCACGCCACCGCGGTGGGCGGCCAGCAACTTCTCCTTCAGGCCGCCGATGGCCGTGACCTCGCCGCGCAGCGTGATCTCGCCCGTCATCGCCACGTCGGCGCGCACCGGAATACCGCTCAGCGCCGAGACCAGCGCCGTAGTCATCGCCGCACCGGCGCTCGGGCCGTCCTTGGGCGTGGCGCCGTCGGGCACGTGAATGTGGATGTCGCGCTTCTCGAAGATCTCGTCCTTGAGGCCCAGACGGCGGGCGCGTGAACGCACCACGGTGCGCGCGGCCTCCATCGACTCCTTCATTACGTCGCCGAGTGAGCCTGTACGGATGATGTTGCCTTTTCCCGGCATCACCGTGGCCTCGATGGTCAGCAGGTCGCCCCCCACTTCGGTCCACGCCAGGCCGACCACCTGCCCGACCTGGTTCTTCTTCTCGGCACGGCCGAAGTCGTACTTGCGCACACCCAGGAAGTCGTTGAGGTTGTCCTCGGTGACGACGACCTTGCCTTCGTACTTCTTCAGCGCGATGCCCTTGACCACCTTGCGGCAGATCTTGCCGATCTCACGCTCGAGCGAGCGCACACCGGCTTCCCGCGTGTAGTAACGCAGGATGGCGCGCAGCGCCGATTCGGTGATCTCCATCTCACCGTCCTTGACGCCGTTGTTCTTCTGCTGCTTGGGCTGAAGGTAGCGCTGGGCGATGTTGAGCTTCTCGTCCTCGGTGTAGCCGGCCAGGCGGATGACTTCCATGCGGTCCAGCAGGGCCGGCGGGATGTTCATCGAGTTCGACGTCGCCACGAACATGACGTCGGACAGGTCGAAATCGACCTCGACGTAGTGGTCGCTGAAGGTGTGGTTCTGCTCGGGGTCGAGCACTTCCAGCAGCGCCGAAGACGGGTCGCCGCGGAAGTCCATGCCGAGCTTGTCGATCTCGTCGAGCAGGAACAGCGGGTTGCGTGTGCCGATCTTGCTCAGACTCTGCAACACCTTGCCCGGCATGCTGCCGATGTAGGTGCGGCGGTGGCCGCGGATCTCGGCCTCGTCGCGCATGCCGCCCAGCGCCATGCGCACGAACTTGCGGCCGGTGGCGCGCGCCACGCTCTGGCCGAGCGAGGTCTTGCCCACGCCCGGGGGCCCCACCAGGCACAGGATGGGCGCCTTGACCTTGTCCACGCGCTGCTGCACCGCGAGGTACTCGAGGATGCGGTCCTTGACCTTCTCGAGGCCGAAGTGGTCTTCGTTCAGCACCGCCTCGGCGTTGGCCAGGTCGTGCTTGATCTTGGTCTTCTTCGCCCAGGGCAGGTTGACCAGGGTGTCGATGAAGTTGCGCACCACCGTGGCTTCGGCGCTCATCGGCGACATGAGCTTGAGCTTCTTCAGCTCGCTCTCGGCCTTCTTGCGCGCTTCCTTGCTCATCTTGGCGCCGACGATCTTCTTCTCGAGTTCCTCGAGGTCGGCACCTTCCTCGCCGTCACCCAGTTCCTTATGGATGGCCTTGACCTGCTCGTTGAGGTAGTACTCGCGCTGGCTCTTCTCCATCTGGCGCTTGACGCGGCCGCGGATGCGCTTTTCCACCTGCAGGATGTCGACTTCGTGCTCCAGCAGTTCCAGCAGCTTCTCGAGCCGCTTGGCGACGCTGAACAGGTCGAGCACGGCCTGCTTGGCTTCCAGCTTCAGCGGCAGGTGCGCGGCGATGGTGTCGGCCAGGCGGCCCGGGTCGTCGATGCCGGCGATCGAGGTCAGGATCTCGGGCGGGATCTTCTTGTTCAGCTTGACGTACTGGTCGAACTGCTGCGTCACCGCGCGGCGCAGGGCTTCGATCTCGGGCGTCGCATCGGCCTCGGCCTGCACGGGCACCACTTCGCCGACGAAGTACTCCAGATCTTCGGTGATGCGCGTGGTATTGGCGCGCTGCACGCCTTCGACCAGCACCTTCACGGTGCCGTCGGGCAGCTTCAGCATCTGCAGGATGGAACTGACGCAGCCAACATCGAACATGTCGTCGGCCTTGGGCTCATCCTTGCCGGCGGCCTTCTGCGCCACCAGCATGATCTGGCGGCCCTGCTCCATCGCAGCTTCCAGCGCCTTGATTGACTTCGGCCGGCCCACGAACAGCGGGATGACCATGTGCGGGAAGACCACGACATCGCGCAGCGGCAGCAGCGGCAGCGTGATCGGGTCAGCGGGAAGGATGGGATGTCCGGACATAGAGACCTCTCTTTCTCAGACCCACGTGGGGACCGAGAACAGGAATGCAAGGCAGGTGCGGCGGCCGGGCAGGCCGGCGGCGTGTACCCTCAGGCGCTGGCCTTTTGCTCGCGATAGACGAGCAGCGGCTTGGCGCCCTCTTCGACGATGTGATCGTCGATCACCACCTTGGCCACGCCGTCGAGCGTGGGCAGGTCGAACATGGTGTCGATCAGCGCGTGTTCCAGGATGGAACGCAGGCCGCGGGCGCCGGTTTTGCGCGCCAGCGCCTTCTTGGCGATGGCGGTCAGCGCCGAGGGCCGGATCTCGAGTTCGACGCCGTCCATCGCGAACAGCTTCTGGTACTGCTTGACGAGCGCGTTCTTGGGCTCGGTGAGGATTTGCACCATCGCATCGATGGTCAGTTCACCCAACGTGGCCACCACGGGCAGGCGGCCGACCAGCTCGGGGATGAGGCCGAACTTGATCAGATCTTCGGGTTCGGCATGGCGGAAGATGTCGGCGGCGCGCTTGTCGGTCTTGCTGTGCACGCTGGCCGCAAAGCCGATGCCCGACTTCTCGGTGCGGTTCTGGATGACTTTTTCCAGGCCATCGAAGGCGCCGCCACAGATGAACAGGATGTTCGTGGTGTCGATCTGCAGGAAGTCCTGGTTCGGGTGCTTGCGTCCGCCTTGCGGCGGCACGCTGGCCATCGTGCCTTCCACCAGCTTCAGCAGCGCCTGCTGCACACCTTCGCCCGAGACATCACGCGTGATGCTGGGGTTGTCGGCCTTGCGGCTGATCTTGTCGATCTCGTCGATGTAGACGATGCCGCGCTGCGCGCGTTCGACGTCGTAGTTGCAGTTCTGCAGCAGCTTCTGGATGATGTTCTCGACGTCCTCGCCCACGTAGCCGGCTTCGGTCAGCGTGGTGGCGTCAGCGATCACGAAGGGCACGTTGAGCAGGCGCGCCAGCGTCTGCGCCAGCAGCGTCTTGCCGCTGCCCGTGGGGCCGATGAGCAGGATGTTGCTCTTGGTCAGTTCGACCTCGTCCTTGGACGCGTTCGCGCCCATGTGCTTCAGCCGCTTGTAGTGGTTGTAGACCGCCACGCTGAGCGTGCGCTTGGCCACTTCCTGGCCGATCACGTACTGGTCGAGGCTGCCCTTGATCTCGCTGGGGATGGGCAGGTCCGACTTCGCCGCCTTGGCCCCCGGCGTCTCGGCTGGCACCTCGTCACGGATGATGTCGTTGCAGAGTTCGATGCACTCGTCGCAGATGAACACAGACGGCCCTGCGATGAGCTTCTTGACCTCGTGCTGGCTCTTACCGCAGAAGCTGCAGTACAGAACCTTTTCGCCGGAGGCGCCCTTCTTGTCGGCCATGGATGGATTTGCGTGCGGGATAGTGAACGATTTGCCGACGCATCATAGACCAAGTGCCATGCCCCGGTCGGCAGTGAAAAGGGCCCGCAAACACCGTGTTCTGCGGGCCCCGGCCAAGCTGAAAATCCGGCTCAGGCGCGCTTGTCGAGCACCTGGTCGATGAGGCCGTAGTCCTTGGCCTCGTCGGGCGACAGCCACTTGTCGCGCTCCATGTCGGCGGCGATGCGCTCCAGCGACTGGCCGGTGCGGTCGGCGTAGATGCGGTTCAGCTGCTCGCGCGTCTTGATGATCTCGCGCGCCTGGATCTCGATATCGGTGGCCTGGCCCTGCGCGCCGCCAGACGGCTGGTGCAACATGACGCGTGAATTCGGCAGCGCCGAACGCTTGCCCTTGGCACCTGCCATCAGCAGGAAGCTGCCCATGCTGGCCGCCATGCCCATGCACAGCGTGCTCACGTCGGGCTTGATGAACTGCATCGTGTCGTAGATCGACAGGCCGGCGCTGACGCTGCCGCCCGGGCTGTTGATGTAGAGGAAGATGTCCTTGTCGGGGTTCTCGCTCTCCAGGAACAGCATCTGCGCCACCACCAGGTTGGCGGTGCCGTCGTTGACGGGGCCGACGAGGAAGATGATGCGCTCGCGCAGCAGGCGGCTGTAGATGTCGTAGGCGCGCTCGCCGCGGCCCGACTGCTCGATGACGATGGGTACCATGCCCAGGCCGACGGTCTCGTGCACGCTCATGGATGGATCCTTGCTCACTGTTGGGTCATCAGTTCATCGAACGGTAGCACCTTGTCGATGACCTTGACCTGGCCGAGCACGAAGTCGGTCACGTTGTTCTCGATGACCACGGCTTCCACCTCGGCCATGCGCTGGCGGTCGCTGAGGTACCAGCGCATCACCTCGGCCGGCTTCTCGTAGCTCTGGCTCAGTTCTTCGATGTGCGCCTGCAACTGCTCGGGCTTGGCCTGCAGGTTGTGCTTGCGCACCAGCTCGGCGACGACCAGGCCCAGGCGCACCCGGCGCTCGGCCTGCGGCTTGAAGATCTCGGCCGGGATCGGCGCCGTCTCGGCGTCCTTGACGCCGCGCTGCTTGAGGTCGGCACGCGCACCCTCGATCAGGCGGTCGGTTTCGCCGCCCACCAGCGCGTTGGGCAGGTCCAGCTCGGCGGCCTTGGACAGCGCCTCCATCACGGCACCCTTGTTGCGGGCCAGCACACGGAACTTGACCTCACGCTCGAGATTCTTCTTGACGTCGGCGCGCAGGCCCTCGACGGTGCCTTCCTTGATGCCCAGGCTCTTGGCCAGCGCTTCGTCGACGGCCGGCAGGTTCTGCGCTTCGATCTTGTTCACCGTCACCAGGAAGTCGGCTTCCTTGCCGGCGACGTCGGCGCCGTGGTAATCGGCCGGGAACTGCAGCGGGAAGGTCTTGCTCTCGCCGACCTTCATGCCGCGCACGGCCTGGTCGAACTGCTCGAGCATCTGACCTTCGCCGATGACGAACTGGAAGGCCTCGGCCTTGCCGCCCGAGAAGGGCTCGCCGTCGATCTTGCCTTCGAAGTCGATGGTCACACGGTCGCCCTCGACGGCGCCCTCGTCCTTGGCGCGCAGGCCGAAGCTGCGGCGCTGCTTGCGCAGGATCTCCACCGTGCGGTCGATCGCGGCCTCGGTGACCTCGGTGCTGACACGTTCAACCTCGGCGCCGCTCATGTCGCCCAGCTTGACTTCGGGATAGACCTCGAAGGTGGCGTCGAAGGCCAGTTGGCCCTCGGGCGATTGCTCCTTCTGCGTGATCTTGGGCGCGCCCGCGACACGCAGCTTGGCCTCGTTCACGGCCTCGTTGAAGCTCTGGCCGACGCGGTCGTTGACGACCTCGTACTGCACCTGGTAGCCATAACGCTGCGAGACGACGCTCATCGGCACCTTGCCGGGCCGGAAGCCATCGGCCTTGACGGTGCGCGCCAGCTTCTTCAGCCGCGACTCGACCTCGCCGTTGATGGTGTCGGCCGCCAGCGTGAGCGTGATGCGGCGTTCGAGCTTCTCTAGGGTTTCGACTGTGACGGCCATGGTGTCTTTGCGTGAAGGGCAGTGGGATGCTGGGCTGGTGCGCGGGGCCGGACTCGAACCGGCACGCCCGTGAAGGCGTCAGGACCTAAACCTGGTGCGTCTACCAATTTCGCCACCCGCGCGGGTGGAATGCCGGACGACGGCGAACCCAGCATTTTAGCTTCAGGCGCCAGCGCCTTCCCTTTTGATGCGAAACCACGCCGCGAGCATCAGCCGGCCGACGCGCTTTCGCGCTTCACGCGGAACCACGCCGCGAGCATCAGCCGGGCGACGCGCTTTCGCGCTTCACGCGAAACCACGCCGCATACATGG
>Ga0105047_10002253_pt1 | contig 34528 bp, 25 predicted proteins | sample MAT04_FD_78384 | JGI IMG/M metagenome (GOLD analysis project Ga0105047, IMG submission 78384) | Freshwater microbial communities from Lake Fryxell liftoff mats and glacier meltwater in Antarctica - MAT-04 (megahit assembly) | ecosystem: Environmental > Aquatic > Freshwater > Ice > Liftoff... | reverse complement strand
GGTATCCCCGATCTGCTCGCCTCCGATCCGCTTGCCGCGATTTGACGTTGGTTACTCCACCGCCGCCCTCTCGCTATCATGACCGCATCTCCCCGAGGATGCGTCATGGCTCGTCTGTTCGCGTTGATCGCGTTGCCGTTTTTCGCCTCTTTCACCATTGCCGCGGAGCCGCGCACGGAGTTTCGCGGGGTCTGGGTGGCATCGGTCGCCAACATCGATTGGCCGTCCAAGCCGGGGTTGAGTGCGGATGTGCAGCAGAAGGAACTGACGGCGATGCTGGACCGCTTCGCGGCGCTGAACTTCAATGCGATCGTGCTGCAGATTCGGCCGATGTGCGATGCGCTCTACGCCTCGGACCTCGAGCCGTGGTCCGAGTTCCTGACTGGGGTTTCGGGCAAGGATCCGGGCTACGATCCGCTGACCTTCGCGGTGACCGAAGCCCATAAGCGCGGGTTGGAACTGCATGCCTGGTTCAACCCGTATCGCGCCCGCAGCCCGGCGGCCAAGTCCGAACCGACGGCCAAGCACCTCGTCAAAGCCCGGCCCGACCTCGCCAAGAAGTACGGAAAGCACCACTGGCTCAATCCCACCAATCCCGAGGTGCAGGCCCACTCGCTGGCGGTCATACTCGATGTGGTCAAGCGCTACGATCTCGACGGCATCCACATGGACGATTACTTCTATCCGTATCCGGAACTCGATGAGGACAAGAAAGAGATCCCCTTCCCGGACGACGACACGTGGACCACATACCAGACCGCCGGCGGGAAGCCGGCACGGGACGACTGGCGGCGGGACGCGGTGAATGCCTTCGTCAAGAAGCTCTACCGCGAGACGAAAGCGTTGAAGCCCTGGGTCAAGGTCGGCATCAGTCCGTTCGGGATCTGGCGGCCGGGGTATCCGGCGAGCATCGCAGGCTTCGACCAGTACGGCAAGCTTTACGCCGATGCCAAGCTCTGGTTCAACGAAGGCTGGGTCGACTACTTCACCCCGCAGCTTTACTGGCCGATCGCACAGGAGAAGCAGAGCTACCCGGTGCTGATGAACTGGTGGGCCGGCGAGAACGCGAAGAAGCGGCACCTCTGGATCGGCAACATCCCGAGCCGCGTGGCCGGAACCAAAGCTTGGCCGGTGCGGGAGATTGCGGACCAGATCGAACTGACGCGGAAGTCCGGCACCGCAACCGGCAACATCCACTTCAGCGCCAAGCCGATCCTCGCCGCCGGCAACGGGCTGGCGGACGCCTTTGCGGACATTTACAAGGAACCGGCGCTGATTCCGCCGTCGCCGTGGTTGAGCAAGGCCATCCCGGATGCGCCCAACGTGGAACGGAACGGAGACACTCTGACGGTCGCGGTTGACCCCAAGACCATTTGCCGGCTGTGGCTGACTACGACCGTGGAAGGGAAAACGACGCATCGCATGATCGTCGCGAACGACGCAGTCACGCGGATCGTATTGCCGAAGGATGCGACCGAGATCCGCGTGCGAAGCATCGACCGTTATGCAACCGTGAGCAAGTAAACGACTCGCCGCCGGGCGACCGCGTTTCTATCATGCTCCGGGCAAGGACAACTCCGGCATCATTTGGGTGGGACGAGACGGCATGAGTGCTCCCGCAATCGAAGTTCACAACCTCGTGAAGCAATACGGCTCGGTGCTGGCCGTCGACGGCATCAGCTTCGCAGTCGCCCCCGGCGAACTGGTCGGCTTCCTCGGCCTCAACGGCGCCGGCAAGACGACGACCATGCGCATCCTCACAACCTTCATGCCCGCCTCGAGCGGCACGGCGAAGGTCGCGGGGTACGACGTCATGTACCAATCGGACGAGGTGCGAAGCAACCTCGGCTACCTGCCGGAAAACGTGCCCTTGTATCCGGAAATGCGGGTCGAGGAATACCTGCTCTTCCGCGCGAAGCTCAAGCGGATCGACCGCGAAGGCCGGACCAAGCGGATCGATTATTGTCTGGAACGCTGCCGCATCAAGGAAGTCCGCCGCCGGCTGCTGTCGACGTTGTCCAAGGGTTACCGTCAGCGCGTCGGCCTGGCGGACGCGATGCTCTCGGATCCCAAGGTGCTGATCCTGGACGAACCCCTGACGGGCTTGGACCCCATTCAGCAGGAAGAGACGCTGAACACGATCCGCAGCCTCGGCGGCGAGCATACCGTGCTCTTCAGCAGTCACCACCTGCCGGACGTGGAAAAGGTCTGCGAGCGGGCCATCGTCATCCATCGCGGCAAAATCGGCTTCAACGACAAGCTCTCGGTCGTGCAGGCCAAGGCGCCGCGTTATCTGGTCGAAGTCCGCGGCGCGGAAGAGAAGCTGACGGCGTTCTTCAAAAATTATCCAGGCGTCGAGAATGTCGTTCACGCTTCGGGGACGGACGACGGAGTCCACAACTACGAACTGAAAACGCACGAAGGCCAGGACCTTCGCGAAGCACTGACCAAGAAGCTGGTCGAACAAGGCTTCGGCCTGCGTCGGCTCGAACAGCGCCGCGAACGGCTGGAAGACACGTTCTCGCGGGTGATCTTCGACCGGGAATAAGGTGAGCGAAACGGCGTTCGAGGGATGTCAGTCCCCCGAGCGCTAGACGCCGCCGGTGATACGAACTCCTCAGGGGACTGACGTCCCCCGCTCGCCTGGAACAATCGACGGGGACCAAGGACGATGAGCATGGATTCGATGAATTTCACGGGTCGGCCGGAAGCGGCTCCTTCGGGCACGGCGGCGGAGGTGCCGGCGGCGTCCCGCGTACTGGGAGCGGTCGGGCTGCTTCTGGCGGTCCTCGGCACGGCGTCGGTGATTGCGGCGGGCTACGGCCGCGGCATCCTGCCGGTCGGCGCGGGCTACTTTGCCGCGGTGCTCGGCACGGCCGCGATGCTGATTCATGCCCTTCGGGACGGCGAGATCGAGATGCGTCGGCTCTACGGCGCCTTGGCCGTGGTGCTGGTGGTCCTCGCCCTCGGTGCGGGGCTGTACCCCGGCGAAGGGGACAGCGGCAAGGTGTACGGCAAGTACCTTCTGCCGTGGGGCATCGGTCTCGGCTTCGTCGGCATGCTGTTCTTCTCGGCGTTCTTGCGTCACGAAACGATTGACCCGATCCGCAGGTATGCCCAGTACTTCGCGATGATTGTCGGTGTCCTGCTGATGGTCGGCTCCGCGGTCGGCGGGCTGATCGTGCCGGACTTCCTCGTCGCCAAGGGCCTGCTGCTCTCGCTCTTGGGCCTCGGCTTCGTCTGCATTTACCTTAACGTCGTCGATACCAGTGAAGGCTTCGGCTATCGGGCGGTCATGGGCCTCGGCATTCTCGGTGCGGTAGCCTTAGCGCTTGCGGTCGGCCGCGCGATCGCGCCGTCGGTGTTGTACGACGGCCCGAGTGCGATCCGCACGCCGCTGTTGACGATCGACTTGTGGAAGGTCGTCGCCCGGGTGTTCTCGATTCTGCTGTGCTTCGGCGTGATGAGCCTCGGCTTGGTGAAGAGCCTGCCCGTGTGGTTCCGCACCACCGCGGTCGTGGCGGGCTTGGCGGTAGCTGCGGTGTTCGTGACCGGCACGATCGCGAAGGCGATGGTGAACCCGCCGCTGCCGTATCTGGTGCCGCACGGCCTGATCCTCGGCGGGCTGGGTTTGATTTATTTGACCGTCAGCACCGGGATTCTTTCGGAAAGCTCGTTCGTGGTGTTGGCCCGCCGCGAGTTCAGCGCCTACTTCTACTCGCCGATCGCGTACTTCGTGATCATCGGCATGACCTTCATGGGTATGGTGTCCTTCGGCTTCTATCTCTCCGAACTGGCCGCGCAGCCAAACATCCCGGAACCGATCGTCTCGTTCTACCCGGCGTTCACACTCGTCGGCGCGATTGTGGTCATCTTCATCGTGCCGGTGCTGACGATGCGGCTCTTCAGCGAAGAACGTCGCACGGGAACCTACGAAGTCCTCCTGACCGCGCCGGTGCAGGAGTGGGTGGTCGTGCTGTCGAAGTTCTTTTCCTGCTGGCTGTTCTTCCTGCTGTGCTGGATTCCGGTCGGCCTGTTCCTGCTCGCCCTGGCGCTGGTCGGCCCGGTCTTCGACTACCGCCCGGTGCTCAGCTTTTACCTGACGCTCGCCTGCACCGGCGCCGGCTTCATCGCCATGGGGACGTTCTTTTCCAGTCTGACCAAGAATCAGATCATCGCCGCGGTGCTGACCGGGGCCGTGATGTTCTTCTACCTGCTCACCATCATCGTCCGCATCGTGCCGTTCCTGGGCGAAGGGGTGAAGGCCGCGCTGAGCAAGCTGAGCTTCCTCACGCTGTGGCAGTCGTCGCTCAACGGCGAACTCGCCGTGCAGACGATTCTGGTACATCTGTCGTTGGCGGTCTTCTGGTTGTTCCTGACGGTGAAGGTGTTGGAAATCCGCAAGTGGAGTTGAGCCGGCGGCTCGTCCGCGGTCGCTCCGAGTTCCACGGGTCCATCAAGGATTGCAGCTCATGAGTTCGGTTTCTCCTGAATCCAGTCCGTCCGCCGCTTCGCCGATCACGGACCTGTTCGTGTCGATGCGGCCGACGTTGTCCTACGTGCTGCTCGCCCTCGGCTTGGGTGCCTTCGTGTTCGGCGGCATCTACACGGCCAAGGTCGTCGAGTCCGTCCGGGCGGCCTCGACGGAAGCGTCCGACAAGAAGCCGGATACGCTCGAGAATCCGCTCGACCCGATGCCGCCACTACCCAAGGATGAAGGCGGCCTCGGCAAGCCGGAGCATCTGCTCGCGGCCATCGGCGGCTTCATGTTCGCCGTCATCTTCGGTGGCGTGGGGTTGAATCTGCTGCTGGCCCTGCCGCCCTACACCGAAGCCGAAAGCCGCCGCGAGGCGCGCAAAACCATCCTGCTCGCGGGCTGTCTGGCCGGCTTGGCGCTGCTCGTCCTCGGGCTGTCGTTCTTCATCCTCTACTTCGGCATACTCTCCACCTGGCTGGGCGGGGACAAGGACAAGCCCGCACCGGAAGGGACCTGGAAACTGCTGGCCGCGATCCTCGGCATGCTCTTCGGCGCCGGCTTGGCCTTCCTGTCCGCTCAGCCCGCCCGGCTCGACGAGCGCGAGAATCCCAACACGCGCCGGCTGATCTACGGCATGAACTTCGCCCTCTCCACGCTTTTGCTTTTGATGCTGCTCCTCGTCGGCAACATTGTGGTGAGCCTCAAGGTTCCGAACAAGCTGGACACGACCGCCGCGGGCATCAACTCGATCACGCTCTCCGAGGCGACCAAGGACTACCTGATCGGCCTGACCAACCCGGTGACGATCTATTCCACCCTGGAAGCGGACGACCCGATTTCGCTCGACGCCCGCCGGCTGCTCGAAGCCGTGCGCGAACAGAACCCTGGCCTGATCACCACCAAGACGCTTTCCAAGACACTCGGTAAGGCCCAGATCGAAGAACTGCGGGCGACCTACCCACAGGCGGATCTGAGCGAAGACGGCCTGCTCGTGACGGTCGGGACGGACAAGACCCAATATGCCTATCTGCGCGGCAGCGACTTGGGTGACATGACGGGCGATCCGCGCAGCGGCGGCGGCCAACGGACCTTCGTCGGCGAGCAGAAGCTGATGAAGGAGCTGCTGTTCCTCACGCAAAACAAGACCAAACCGGTCATCTACTTCACAACCGGCCACGGCGAGTTGGAAGTGCTCGCGAATCCCGACCCGATGGCCCCGCCCGCAGGCCCCGGCCGCACGGCCGCGAAACTTCGCAGCACGCTGGAAAAGGGCTATGCCGAGTTGCGGCCGCTGCCCTTCCCCATCACCGATCCCAAGGTGCCGGACGACTGCGCGGTGCTGGTGATCGCCGACCCCCGGGCCGCCTTCAACTCGGCGGAGACGACGGCGATCCGGACGTACCTTGACAAGCCCAACGCCGCCGGCAAGACGGGCCGCCTGATCGTGATGAGCAGCCCGACCGCAACCGCCGACAAGCAGGCCGTGGTCGATCTGGGCCTCGACGACGTGCTGATGCCCTACGGCCTCGGCTTGGCGAACAACTACCTGCTGAACCAACCGGTGCAAAGCTTCACCTACGCGGATACGCTGGCGGTCGTGCGGCGGCTGCGCGGCAAGGATAATGCCATCGCCAAGGAATTCGCCGATGGGGACACCGCCTTCGGCTTCCCGAATGCCCGCGAAGTCCGGATGAACGAAGGTCCGCCGCGGCCGGGCCTCACGGTCGATCCGCTGATGACCTCCAGCCCCGGCCGCATCACTTGGCTCGAGGAATCCGCACAGGACAGCCCCGCTCGGGCCTTCAAGGAACTGCTCGAGAACCGCGACCTGCAGATCAGGAAGCGGGCCGAACAGGGCGGCCGCCGCCTCGTGGCGGTCATCGTCTCCGAAGGGGAGCGCGGCAAGATCGCGGTCTTCGGCTCCGGCGCCGCTTTCGCCGACCCCGTCGGCCGGAACCCCGCCTACAATCCGGAAAACTCGGCCCAACTGTTCGCGGTGACTCTGAACTGGCTGCGTGAGCAACCGCAGGTCGCCAACATCACCGCCAAGACCTACGGCACCTACACGCTGGAAAAAGACGTTGACCAGCTGCGGCTGGTGCTGCTGCCGTTCCTCGTGATGACGCTGACCGTCCTCGCCTTCGGCATCGGCGTCTGGATCGTCCGCCGGAAATAGTCGTCGCCATCGCCTCCGTATCGCCTCCGCATCGGGATTTTCGTCATGAACTTTCGGCTGACCGCGATCTTCTTCGGCCTCGTCATCGCCCTCGTGGCGGGGCTTTTGGTCATGGTGCTGGTCGACAACACCCCGACCGCACTGACCGACGGCAACCTCTGGGGCGAACTCACCAAGTCCGGCGTTACCCAAAAGGAAGTCGACGGGATCGAACTGACCCGCACCACCGCCGGCGGCGACGAGAAGCTCGCACTCGCCAAGGATGCGACGGGGAAGTGGTCGCTGAAGGAACCGTTCGCGGGCAAGGTCGACGCCGGCGCGGTCAGCTCGCTGCTGTCCGATCTGTTCCGCGCCAAGCCCGTGCCCTATTCGGAACTGACCAGCAGTCTGACCATCCACGGCCTCGACAAGCCGAGCTATCGCATCACCCTCAAGGGTGGCGACAAAAGCGCGACCTTGAACCTGGGCCTCAGCACCCTCGGCAGCCGGTCGATCACCTTCGTCACCACCTCGGCAGCACCGAAGCAACCCTTGGCCGTCAATCGGCAGGATTTGTCTGCCGTGTTCCGCGATACGGCGGCGAAGGCGGACGGCGAAGCGTGGAAGCTCGGCAAATGGCTCGCCGACTACCGCATCAAGAAGCCCCTCGGCTCGGAACTGCGCGATGCCGCAACCGAAGCAACCGCGCTGACGATCGCCCAAGGCCCGCAGCAGTTCAGCCTCGCGAAAACGCCGGGTTCCGGCGGCGGCTGGACGTTCGTCGCACCCGCGGGCTTCGGGGACGTTGAGGAAGCCGGCGACAGTGCCGCCCAAGCCGGTCCCGCCGCTTTCACCGGCTTGCGACCGCTGTTGAACGGCCTGACCGCCCTGCAGACCGCGACGGCCGACGACTATCTGGAAAAGCCCGAGGACCTGAGCAAGTACGGCCTCGCGCCTAACGATCCGAATGCCGTGAAGATCACGCTCGTCACCAAGGATGGGCCGGAAGTGCTCACGCTCGGCGGCCCGGTGCTCAAGGACGGCAAGCCCACGATTCCCGCGAAGATCTACGGCAAACTCGACGGCGACGCAGGTGTTCTCCTGCTCGCCTACGACCGACTCGACGCCCTGAAGGCGACCATCCGCAACCCGGGCGAACTCCGCAACAAGGACCTGCTTCCCGAAGCCAAGCGCGCCACCGCCGATGCCATCGACCTCACCGTCGGTGCCACCGTCATGAAGTTTCGCAAAACAACACTGCCCGGCGAAACTAATGCGACCTGGGTGCTGTACGGCGGGCCGGTGCCCGTCACCGCCCGGGGGACGGACGTCGAGCAAATGCTCACGGCTCTTTCCAAGCCGCGGAGTGCCGCCGAGGTGCTGGCCGCCCCGGACAATGCCGCCTTCGTCGATGCCGAGAAAAAGGCGACGGTGAAGGTCTGGTACAACGGCCAACAGAAGCCCGCCGTGCCGCCGAAGCTGGAACCCGGTCAACTGCCGCCCGAACCGACGCTCGCCGGAACGCCCGCCGAGCTGGTGCTGGGCAAGAAGGAGGGGTCGTTCCTGTTCGTCCGCAAGATTCTGGACGGCAAGACGACCGACGTCAAGGTGCCCGAAGCGATCGTCGTCCAAGTCGCCAAGTCCCGCACGGACTGGATCGACCCGAAGTTCAAATCCTTTGCCGTTCCCACCATCAACCGGCTGACGTTCAACCGCGGCGCGGAACTGTACGATCTCGAACGGACTTCCGATGGCGTTGCACCCGGCACCAAGGTCGCGTGGACCTTCGTTCAGCCTGCAAGCCTCAAGGGGCGCGCCGCCGACCCGGAACTGGTCGGCTCGATCCTGGGTCGACTTTCGAGCCTGTTCCCGGAATCGGTCCTCAATGAAAACCCGACGCCCGACGACCTCAAGAAACTCGCCCTCGATCCCGCCGCCCCGCGGATGAAGGTCACCCTCGGCACCACTGATGCCGCCGTGAAGACCATCGCCTTCGACTTCGGCATGGATGCGAACTCCGGTAAAAGCATCGCCTTCCGGCAGGTCGGCGTGCCGTTCGTCGTTCAGATTCCGCGCGGCCTGTTCGACGGCTTGGCCAACGACGTCCTGAAGGACTCGTTCGCGTTCCGCCTCGACCCGGCCAAGATCAAGATGGTGAAGATCCGCGGCTGGCGCGACGTCGTCGGCGGGCCGACGCCGCTGACCTACGTCCTGACCAAGTCCCAATCGGGCTGGGTGCTGACCTCGCCGACCGGTGTGACCATCGACCCGGCCAAGGTGACCGAACTGGTGGCGCTGCTCGCTCAGCCCCGCATCGACGCCTTCGTCGGCGCCCCGACGCCCGCCCACCACATCAGCATCGATCAGTTCCCGGAAGTCATGGAGTTCACGATCGAATCCGAGGGCGCACCGACGGTGGCCCTGGTGCTCGGCAACGTCAAGGAAGGGACGAAGCACTACGCCGCCGCCTCGACGACCCCGGGCGAAGTCCTGCTCATCGATGCCGCCGCCATCCGTAAGCTGACCGAGAAGCCGCTGAACCTGCAGAAGTAGGAGTCATGGCGAGCGGCGGATGGCGACCGGCGAGCCGCCGGTGGTAACCGGCGGAGCCTTTCGTCCGTTCCACGACTCGGCGGATTTCCATGACCGGCGAGCCGCCGGTGGTAACCGGCGGAGGCTTTCGTCCGTTCCACGACTCGGCGGATTTCCATCCGCCGCTCGCCAAAACTATTCCCTCTGCGAGGGCCGATCATGTTCGCCCGCATGCTTTTCCCGTTCGTTCTGCTCGCGTTACCCTGCGTCATGGTCGCGCGCGATGACGATGATCCCATCGCCGCGGCCGATCCGGCCAAGGTCGGCGAGGCGGAGGCCGCGCTCGTTGAGGCGGCTTCTCAGGAGAAGGCATTTCTGAAGGGCGAACAGAAGCTCATCCGCGCGGCCTACGTCAAGTACTTCGAGACGGCCTATGGGCCGGAAATCAAGGCCGGCTTCGGGGAGGACTACGACGCCACCACGGCGTTCCTCGTCGCCAATCCGGATCTCAAGGAAACGCTGCTGACGGCGCTGAACCCGGCGGCGGACAATCTTCGTAAGGCGCTGTCGCTCTTCCGCGATCTCGTCAAGGCATCCCCGGAGAAGGTGAAGGCATACCCGCAACTCGCGGTCGCCCTCTGCATCACTTGGGATCAGGCCAAGGGCGTGTACGATTACCGGCCGCATCAGCGCCGCACCAAGAGCGAACTGCCCGCCGAGGTGGCAACCACCGATGCCTTGGCGAACTGGAATCTCTTCACCCAGCTCGACGGGCCGGCGAAGAACGCGGCGACGCTGTTGCCGTGGGAGTTCCTCGTCCACGCCGTCAATCACCGCACCCCGGCGGCCGAGCGCGAGTGGGCGGCCAAGAACTACGCGCCGCGCCGCATCGGGATCGGCAAGAGTTACTTGGACATCGAATACGACCAGATCATGCTCCGCACGCAAAGTGAAGTCTGCAAACTCAACGAGCAGCCCTACACTCTGCCGAGCATCCGCAAACACGGCGGCGTGTGCGCGATGCAGGCGGACTTCGCGGCTCGGGTCGGCAAGTCGCTGGTCGTCCCGGCGGAGTACGTCTGGGGCGAGTCGAACTCGGGCGGGCTGCACGCCTGGGTGATGTGGGCCGAGGTGCGGATGCTGACCAAGGAGAAGATCGACTTCGTCATGCTCAGCGAAGGCCGCTATCTCGGCGACCAGTATTACGTCGGCAAGGTGACCGATCCGCGCACGGGCAAGGTGATGACCGACCGGGACATGGAACGGCGGCTGACGGTCATCGGCGCCGCCCCCCAGGCGAGCCGACAGGCCGACCTGCTCATGCGCGCCTACCCGCTGGTGCGCGAAAAAAAGATGCTCACCACCGCCCAACAGGCGGCCTACCTGCGCCGCGTCCACGATCTCTTCCCGGCGGACGAACGGGCGTGGAAGGAACTCGCGGGCCTCTACCGCGACGGCAAGATCAAGGACGCCCAATCGGCGTACCTCGCCGCCGAGCGCGTGGTCAAAACCTTCGGCCGCTTCCCCGATTTCTCCTGGCTGCTCGTCGAGGACCTGCTGACGCCGCTGACGGACAAGGGCCAGCGGACCCGCATCTGGGAAAGCGTGGTGCTGGCCTACGAAAGCCTGGCGCGACCCGACCTCGCCTGCGAAGCCCGCATCCGCTTGGCCGAGTTGCAGGTCGATGCGAAGGATTACGCCAAGGCCGCCAACGGCTTGGCCGGCACCGTCCGCAAGTTTCCCGCCGAAGGTCGCTACGTCCCCAAGATGATGGCGAAGCTGCAGGACGTGTGCAAGCAATACAAGCAGGGCACCGACTTGCTGGCGAAGTTCTACCTGGAGTTTCTGCCGCTCGTTCCCAAGCGCCGCGGCGACGAGGTCAGCAAGTACTGCGTCACCATGCACGAGCAGGCGATCGAATTTTTCGAGTCCAACAACAAGCCGCGCGAGGCGGCGTTGGTGAAGCAGTCGCTCGCCGGCGTGACTTCGCGGAGCAAATAATCATGGCCAAGGATGCCGATCTCAAGCGCGTTCTGGACGGCGGCCTGATCGCGGTAGTGCGGGCGGACGATGCCGACGGGCTGATCGACGTACTGCGGGCGCTGGCCGCCGGCGGCGTTACCGTCGCCGAAGTCACGTTCACGATCCCCGATGCCCTAAGCCTGATTCGAGACGCCAAACGCGAACTGGGCCGGCCGATTCTACTCGGCGCCGGCACCGTCCTCGATGCCGAAACCGGCCGCGCCGCACTCCTGGCCGGGGCGGACTTTCTGGTCTCCCCGGTGATGCGGCCCGAGATTATTGCGCTGGCGCGGCGCTACGATAAGCTCGTGATGCCCGGTGCCTTCACGCCGACGGAGATTCTCGCCGCGTGGGAAGCCGGGGCGGACATCGTCAAGGTCTTTCCCGCCGAAGTCCTCGGCCCGGCCTTCTTCAAGGCCGTTCGCGGGCCGTTGCCGCAAGTGAAGCTGATGCCCACCGGCGGCGTCGATCTCACCACCGCGGCGAGCTTCCTGCACGCGGGTGCCGTCTGCCTCGGCATCGGCAGTCAGTTGGTCGATCCCAAGCTGATCGCGGCGAAGAACTATCCCGCACTCACCGCCAAGGCTTGTGAATACGTTGCGGCCGTGAAGGCCGCCCGGATTACGGCTACTTCTTCTCTGCAAGCGGCACGCGCTTGAACTTGTAGTGGGTGAACTTGCCCTTGTCTTTAGCGTCGAAAAAGAGCGGGTACAGTTCTTGACCGGCTTCCTGGATTTGTTTTTGGTTGCCCTTGAGCAGCAACAATTCTAACTCGTCGAGCGACTTTCGCCGGTAGTAGCCGCCGGCAAGAACGGGTTCGTCAAGCCGTAAATCGCCGATGTAGAACGCATCGAAGTAGGTTTCGCGCATCAATCGCAATTCTCCATGAATCATACCATCCGGCAACTTCAGCGAAATATCCGCCCGCTTTGAAATGCTCAACTCCGGCCGTGCATTCTCCTTCGATTCAAGCTGAGACCATGTCCCAAATAGATACGGAATTTCTTTGGACAGAAAAGGGACCAAGTGCAAAGTGTCTTTGTCATAGTCGATAACTGCCGAGTACTTTTTCAGAAAATGATTGCCGAGACAGCCATCATAGTTTAAATCGACCACCACGGCCGACTTTCCGATCGTCCGTCTTAGGGTCAACTCCGTAGACTCCGAGTAGGACCCCGAATAAAAGCCAGGTAACACAAGCTGTTTATGATCGAATGAAAAATCCGACAACGTTCCAAGCTGAATTTTCGATAACCCTCCAACTCCTTGACCCGTCGCGGCGTTGTCGTAAACGCGGAATTGTTGCCCGACTTTACCGTAGCCGGTCTTCGTCAGTAAAAAATCTTCGTAGATGCCCGTATCAAGCATCATAACGACTTCTTTTCCACCGATAATCATATTTAGATAGTGGGTATGATTAAGCGACTTCTCTAGTTTAACGCAATAATACCCTTGATCCACTAGACTCGTTGAATTTTTTGGATGCTGCCCTTGGTGCATGATGCGATCAGCTTGCGCTGTGCATAAAGCTACCGCGAATGATAGGATCGCTGGATTCATGAGTTTTCTGCTATTGAGAAAATCGTTCGCCCGACTGTCTGCTCAAGTCGGACGAACGATTTTTTGTAGAGTTAGAGAAGCGGTTAAGAACCACCGCCGAATCGGCCCGGCGTCGGTCCGTACGGCGGGATGCCAATCGGCGGAATCGGTCCGGGGTTGATCGGCGTCGTCCCAGGCACGAGTGGGTTGGGCCAAAACGGGTCTACCGTCGGGTTGAATCCAGGAAAAATCAGACGCGGCACAAAGTTCGGAGGCAGAACGACCGGACCACCAGGAGCACGTGGTCCGCCGCCGGGCTGCGGAAACGGCCGATAGGGGTTAGGCGCCCAGCTGGTCGGAGGATACGGCAGCAGCGCGTCGTAGGGGTACGTGTTCGGACCGAGGATAATCACGCCGCCACCGGTGACGATGATGATTCTGAGTGGCGGTTGCGGTACCGGGTTCCCCAGCGGCGGCAGCGTGCCCGGCATCACCGACGGCAATTGGTAGTTCGCATTCGCATCCACGAAGCCAACGTTGTTCAGGCTCCGCGGCATCCCGTAGGTCTGCATCAGCGCGTCGAGGGAGGGCGACCCCGGGAGGTAAACGCCCGTATTCACGTCGGTCGTACCAGTATACAGCGTGTTGGTCGTTGCGTCGTATTGCGTCACGACGTACTCTGTTCCGACTCGTTCGAGAATCGCATAGGTGTTTTGGAACTCCCCGGCTTCGGTCACCAGCGGAAAGACCGCGACTTGTGTCGCTACGGCGGGTTGCGGGGCGAATTGGTTCGGCGGCGGCGGCGGTGCTGTGCCGACCGCGGCATCGGGGACGATCCGTTCGTCCAACGATTCGAGGGCCAACTTAGCCCTTCGCTGCGGAGGTTTGGCGGCTGAACGATCACCCCCCCCCCCATCTGATCGACGACTTCCAGAACGACATGCGGAAGACTCCTTGGTGAACGTGATGCTAGTTTGCATTACTGTGTAGCAAGGTAAAACGGCGACGATCCGACTTCAAGGAGAATCCTGTAAATTTTGCCGATTCGCGGATTACGGCTTCTACGGCGACGAATGCGTCTCGGCGACTAGAATTGACCATAATGCTCTGGGCGTCGCTCCGAATTCCCGGCCAAGGCAAAGCGTCATGAAGCGTCTGAAGTCGATCGCCGTTTGGATCGTCGGCAAGCTGGCCACGGTGTTCGTGCTCGGGCTGTCGCTGTTGCCGCTGTCGGCGCTGCTGCTCATGTTCCCGGCGGTCGATCCCAGCGAAAGCGTGCTCGACGACATTTCCGGCCGCGAATCGACCGGCAAGCGCTTTCTCCGACGCATCTTCGCGCTGGTCACCGGCTTCGTCGTGCTCATCACGCTGTTGGCGGTGAGTACCGAAGGGGTGACGCGGCTGCGCGAAAGCACGGGCACCGCGCTGCTCTCCGAACGCGGACAGTTCGCTCCGGTGGCCCGCGGCTTTCTGCCCGCGCCGTCGATGATGCTCGGCAAGAGCGCCCGCGAGATCAACGAAAAGCTCGCCGAGATGCCCGAACCGGCGAAGTCCTTCTTCAAGACGCCGCTCCACGAGAAGCTGCCGCCCGCGATGGTGAACTATTGGCCGGTCGTCATCTTCGGCGTGTACATGCTCGACCTCGTGCTTCTGATGATGATCGGCAAGGTGCCGCTGCGCTACAACCTCCGCAACGTCCGCGTGCGGTGGATCACGAACCTGATGACATGCCTGGCGTTCACGTTCGTCATCGGTCTGCTGGTCTTTCTGCTTGCGTTCGTCGCGGGTATGAACAACCTGACCGAGAACACCGGCGTGCCCGGCAACGTCTTCGTCCTCTCGGACGGTGCCACGGATGAACTCTTCAGCAACCTCGGCTACGGCGACCTGGACAACGTCGAACGCGCCGTCGTCGAGTTGGACAACAAGGACCGCCTGTTGGCGACCCCCGTGCGCGTGGCCAAGCTGACGAACCGGGAAGGCCGGCAGGTCTTCCAAGGGAGCCGCGAGACTTACTATTCGATCAACCAGCCGATCGCGGGCACCGATCCGCCGCGCCGTCGCTTCGTCAGCCTGCGCGCCGTGGACGATCCGGACATCGCCGCCGCGGTGCACGACGTGGAACTGTACCCCGGAGGCGCTTGGTTCAGTTCGGCGGGTGTCGACCAGCAGAGCCGCATCCAGTGCGTGCTCGGCGAAGGCATCGCCGCAACACTGGGGGACGACCTCGGCAAAGGCCGGCTGAAGCCCGGCGACGAGTTCCAACTGGGGGACATGACCTGGGTCGTGACGGGTGTGATGAAGTCCGAGGGTAAGACCTTCGGTTCGGAAATCTGGGCCAAGAAGTTCAACCGCATCACCATCCCGTTCGGCAAGCCGAACTACACGACGCTCATCCTCCGCACGGAACAGAACACCAAGCAGGCGGCGATCAACCTGGCCCACCATCTCAACAAACGCTACACGCAGCAGAAGCTCAAGTGCTTCGCCGAACCGGACTATTACGCGGAGCTGACGAAGACAAACAACGACTTCCTCGCCGCCATCGTCGCGGTGGCGGTCGTCATGGCCATCGGCGGCGTCTTCGGCATGATGACGACGATGTTCGCGAGCATCGCCCAACGCATCCGGGACATCGGCGTGTTGCGCCTGCTCGGCTTCAAGCGTTGGCAGATCATGGTCTCGTTCATGCTCGAGTCGCTCACCATTGCCCTGATCGGCGGGCTGATGGGATGCCTGCTGATCCGCGTGTGCGCCAACGGCCTCGCCTCCACGAGCACGCTCTCCGGCGGCGGCGGCGGTCCCGGCGGCAAGAGTGTCGCCATCACCATCGACGTGAACTTCGAGGTCGTCATCCTCGGCCTTCTGTTCACGCTTGCCATGGGCCGCCTCGGCGGATTGGTACCGGCGCTGAGTGCGATGCGGCTGAAGATTCTGGAATCGCTGCGTTAGCGCAGTTTCAGTTTTACCCTTGCACCGGCCTGGAGCCGCGCACGAAGTAAGCGGTTGGTTCTGACTTGCATCGGCCTGGAGCCGCAAACGAAGTAAGCGGTTGGTTCTGACCACTGACTTCGTGCGCGGCTCAGACGTAATATTGTCGGTTCGGAAGCACCAAGGGCGTAACCCTGGTTGCTCGTCACACCCACAGTTCCAGCAGCCGCAGCGCTGCGGCGATCCATGCCTCCGGAGCATCGTCGTCGGCGAGATCCAGTTCCTCGCCGACGAGTGTCGGACGAGCCGCATCGATGTGTAAGTGCCGCACCATGGTGCCTTCCGCGGCGAAGTCGCTCGGCTTCACGCCCAGCCGCAGCACCTGCACCTGATGGTGGCGGGTTGCGGTCATCAGGCGTTTGCGCAAGGCGTCCGCGCCGGTGATGGTGCGAACCTCGGCGCTGCCGCGTTCGATGAGTTCCACAAGCAGCAGTTGCATCAGTTCCCGTTCGTGGCCCAGAGGCGACGCTTCAGTCTCCGAGAGGAACAGCAATTCGAAATGCAGAGCGTCGGTGCTCAGCCAATCGGTGAGCTTGCGGACCAGCACGAGCACGAGCGAGAGCACCATCACAATCCGCTGCGCCGGCAGTTCGACATCCTTGAAGCGGGCCTCGACGAGATCCGCGTCGAAGACGAAGGCGAACATCCGTCGGCGCCGCAGGAACTGGTTTTCGTCCCGCGAATAATAGAAGAGTTCATCGCGGACGAACTTCATGTCGAACAGGTCCGGCTGTTCATCTTCCATGTAGGCGAGTTGCGAGTGAAGGAGGCTCTCGATCGACCCCTTGGTGGCGATCGAAGTGTAACCGCCGACGGGGTATTGATCCTCGTCCAGAATCCGCGTCGGCACTTCGCGGCGGCCGGCAAGCGGGCGGACAGGTCGCGGCGGCAGGCGGGCTTCGATGCGGGCCGTCATCGTCAGAATCTGCCGGTGGGCGACGTATTGGCCCATGTCCGCGATGGCGGTGCGCTGTTCCAAGGCAATCACGTCTTCCGGGCCGAGCACTTCGGCCATGCGGCGCGCACCGCTGACGAGCAGCTCGTAGCGCCGCACCAGCTCCGGCATCGGGCCGTCCTGGGTGAGCAGTTCGTAGCCCTGAGCGAGCAGGTCTTCGCCGGGCACCTGCATCATCGTCTTGAGGATGGCGGGGGAAAGCTCGACGCCGCCGAAGCGGCCGCGCTCCTGAATCTGCCGTACGATGTAGGCCAGCCCCCGCGCTTGGTCCTTCTCCGCATAGCGGCGCACAGCATCGACGGCGCGCTCAAAGGTCCAGTCCGCATAGAGCTTGCCGAGCAGTTGATCCTCGTAGCTGCGGGCCAAGGTCGCGGGCCAGCCGGGCAGGTCCGGCAGGTCCTTGGTCTGGCGACCCTGGTCCAACCCGAAGGCGACGATGCCGACATCGGCGAGGAATCCCAACGGCGGCAGCGGCCGGCCGGCGGACGCATACTCGAGCGCCCAGCCCAGGATCGTCCGCACCAGCGCCGGCTGAGGCCGAATCACCCGCTGCAGCCAGAGGCCCTGCAGCAGATAGCCCCGCGCCGCATCCGGATCTCTGAGTTCGACGACATCCATGAATCATCTCGCGCTTGGGTCCACGGCTCCATCTTACCGAAGCCGGAGACCGCGCCTCAGTCCCGCCGTGCCCAGAACAGCCCCAAACCCGGCTGGCGCGGGTTCTCTTCCGTTTCCACCCGGAAGCCCGCGGCTTCGAGACAGGCAACCAACTCGTCCCGGCCGTACTCGGTGCGGCCATGCACCTGCGCCGCGGGCATCGCCGAGCGGACTTCGTGATACTCGCCGCAAACGGCGTCGATGAGGTGCAGACAGGTCGCCGTCAGCAGCACGGGGTACTCGCTTCCTTCGCAGTCGAGTTTGAGCAGGCGAAGCCGCGGTTGCTTTGTCGCGGCCAGCAGTTCGAGGACCACCGTATCGAAGGGAACGGCCGGCACGCACGCCCCAGTTCCCTCGGCCACGCGGCCGCCGCCGGTGTTGGAGGCATCGTCGGATCCTTCGAGTTGCAGAGTCGTCGCGGGGCCGTCGGACCGCCAGACGGCGGCGCGGCGCGCTTCGGCCCTCGGCCCGAAGCGGGTGAGATTCACCAGAAGCATCGCATGGTTGGCCGGCACCGGTTCGTACGCAACCACGCGGCCGGCGCCGCGCTTGAGGCAGGCGAACGCGAAACTGCCGATGTGGGCACCGATATCCAGAATTGCGTCGTCCGCGGCGAAGGCGATCGGCAGGCGGTACTCGTCGGCGTGAACGACCTCCGCGTAGATGGCTGCATCGAGTGTGCCCGGCCGGACGTGAAACGGCTCGATGTCCGCCCGCAGCAAGGCGACCTCGTTCCGAAGCCGCGTCACCTCGGCGGCGAGCCGCTGCACTTCGCCGTGCACGGCGGCATCCATCGCCGCGAGATCGTAGGAACTCGGCCCGCGAAAGGTGGCCCGCAGCCGATTCAGCGTCCGTCGAATCATGGGTTGCGTCCCGAGGGCCGGAGGGCATTGAGCTATCGTCGAATTCTATCGACTTTAGGACGAGCGAGACGCGAGCGGAATATGTCGAACCAGATCTGCCAGATCATGCTTAACTGTGAGATACATCAACGATTTCTATGAGGAAATCAAGTGGATATGAAGTGAGTTGATGATTTCCTTTCATCAGGATGGTTTAAGCATGGCAAATAAAGCAGGGCCACAATTAGCATAATAGTGGTGAACTCATTTCGCGCCTCTCGGCTGGACTTCGCATGCGTGCGTTCCGTGGTATCCGGTTTCGCGGCTTGATGCTGATCACCGCGTTGGCGGTCGTCGGTTGTGGGGAGGCGGAGCAGTTTCCGACCCATCCGACGACGGGAATCGTCACGTTGGACGGTCAGCCCTTCGCTGGGGCTGAAGTCTGGCTGGTGCCGAAGACCGAGGCGCTCGCCAAGGCGACCATGACGATTCGGCCCTATGGGCGTAGTGCTGCAGACGGTACGGTGAAGTTCACGACCTACCTGATCGAGGACGGCGCTCCGGTCGGCGACTACGACGTGATGATCATCAAGGAAGGTGGAGCCCAAGGGCCGACCGACGACGGCGACGCGGTGGTCGCGACCGCCGCGGCCAAGGGCAAACGCGGCCTCCGGCTGCCCGCAAAGTACGGCGTACCGGCGACATCCGGCCTGTCCGCGACGGTGAAACCCACGACCAACCAGTTCGTCTTTGAGTTGAAGTCGAAATAGTTCCATTCTTTGTATGACACACGCTTTCTGAAGTGAGTCCTATCCATGGCACGTCCCGGTTTCACGCGTTCCGCCTTCACCCTGATTGAGCTTTTGGTGGTGATCGCCATCATTGCCATTCTGATCGGTCTGCTGCTGCCCGCGGTGCAGAAGGTCCGCGAGGCGGCCTCCCGCATTCAATGCACGAACAACAACAAGCAACTCGGCCTGGCGCTCCACGGCTTCCACGACGCTTACGGCTTTCTGCCGCCGGCCGGCGTCGATGCCATCGGCTGGCCGAAGTTCAGGATTCCCGCCGGCGCCGTCCACGGCATGGCGCCGTTCATTTTGCCGTACATCGAGCAGAACGCCTTGGCCAACCTGTATCGCTGGGACCGTGACTGGCGTGCTCCGGAAAACCAGCCGGCCGTCAAGGCGCCGCTGAAGGTCTATCTCTGTCCGAGCGTGCCGAACTCGGATCGTCTCGGGCCGATGAAGACCGGTTCCGGCTTCACGTGGCAGGAATACTCTGGGGACTATGGCCCGCAGAGCGGCTTCCGTCGCGCCTTGGCCGTGGCCGGCTTTGCCGACTTCATCGCCGGGGACAACGCCTCGCTGCCTTACGATCCGCTCGTCGATGCGATCGGCCGCGGCGGGCCATACCGCGGGGTCTTCGATTCGATCTCCTTTCCGGAACAGCCGAACAACGTCTTCAGCTTCGTGTCGATCACCGATGGTCTGTCCAACACGGTCTTTCTGACCGAAGACGCCGGTCGGCCCTTTTCCTACGTCAAGGGGAACCGCCCGCACCCGACCAACCCCACGGGCGGCGTCAACGGTCTGGACGGCGCCGGCTGGGCCTCGCGCGGCATGAACTACGGCATCGACGGCTCGAGCCTCGACGGACTGACGTCCGGCCCGTGCTTCATGAACTGCAACAACCGCGATGAACACTTCTCGTTCCACACCGGCGGCAGCATTCACCTCTTCGGCGACGGCTCGACCCGCTTCATCCGCGAGACGATCCCGACGAAGGTGATGGGGGCGATGACAACCCGCGTCGGCGGCGAAGTCTTCAGCGAATAACGGTTGTCCGAACCGGGCACGGCCGTGCTCGGCTCTCCTTGGCTTCCCCACCCGCACCGAGTGCACCGATGAATCGCTTCGCCCTGCTTTTGGTCGTTCCCTTGGCTGCCCTTGGTCTCTGGGCTGACGAACCCAAGGCCGGCAAGCCGGTCGTTCCGGGGCCGACCGCCGACGGCTTCCTGATGCCGAACGGCTGGCATTTGACTCCCGCCGGCAAGCATATCGTCACGGCCGACTTGCCTCTGAACATCGTCGCACTCAAGGACAATCGCCGGGCGCTCGTCGCCACCAGCGGCTTCAATCCGCATCACCTGTCGCTGATCGACCTCGTCGACGGTAAAATCCTCGACCGCTCGGAAGTGATCCAAAGCTGGTTCGGCCTCGCCGTGCCGAAGGACGAGTCGCAGGTTGTCTGGGCCGGCGGCGGCGCGGAGATGCTGCATACCTTCGACCTCAACGGGGACAAACTCGGTCGCACCAGCCCGAAGGAAGTCGAAGCGGTCAAGGGGGAAGGTCGCGGGCGGGGTGACGTGGGCGGGTACAAGAGCGGCGTCCACTTCGCCGCCGACGGCAAGACGCTCTATTCGCTCGACATCGCCGCGGGCAGTGTCAGTCGGCTGAACCCCGCCGACGGCAAATTGATGGGTGAAGCGGTAGTCGTGGGCGGCCGCCCGTACGATGTGACGCTGTCCCGCAACGGCTCGATCCTGTTCGTCTCCGATTGGGCGGGCAAGCAGGTGCTGCAACTCGACCCGATCACCTTGAAGACGATCGGACGCATCGCCGTCGGCGAGCACCCGAATCAACTCGCGATTCACCCGACCGACGACCGCCTCTTCGTCGCCTGCGCCAGCACGAACTGCGTGAGCGCGATCGACGCCCGCCGCGGCATCGTCATCGAGACGATCTTCACCGCGCTCTTCCCCAAGGCCCCCGAAGGCAGTACGCCGGATGCCCTGTGCGTGGCACCGGACGGCAAGACGCTCTACGTCGCCAATGCGGACAACAACTGCGTGGCGGTCATCGACATCGAAACGTCGAGCCGCAGCAAGGTGAAAGGCTTCATCCCCACCGGCTGGTATCCGACCGCGGTGACGATGACGCCGAATGGTCGGTTCCTGCTCGTCGGCGTCGGCAAGGGGCTGACCACGAAGGCCAATCCGATCCCGGCGGACCCGACCAAGCTCGTGCGGACCCGCGGCGAAACCGAGAGCCGCAAGCTCATCGACTGGCCGTTCATCGGCCAAACCTTCGAGGGCGCCGTCAGCATCGTCCCCACGCCGGACGACGCCAAGCTCAAGGAGTACACCACGCAGGTTTACCGCAACTGTCCCTATTCGGACGAACAACTCACGACGGCGCCGCATCCGGTGAAGACCGCGATCCCGACTAAGGTCGGCGACCCCAGCCCGATCAAACATGTCTTGTACATCATCAAGGAAAACCGGACCTACGATCAGGTCTTCGGTGACCTCAAACAGGGCAACGGCGACCCGAAGCTCTGCATGTTCCCGCGCAAGGTGACGCCGAACCAGCACAAGCTGGCTGAGGAATTCGTTCTCCTGGACAATCTCTACTGTAACGGCCAAGTCAGTTCGGACGGCCACCCGTGGAGCACGGCCGCGTACAACACGGACTATGTTGCCCGCCAGTGGCACCTGACCTATTCGGCCCGCAAGGGCGTGCCGGACGACGCCGAGGGCAACCTCTCCCGTGCCCCCAGCGGCCACATCTGGGACGCCGCCAAGCGGGCCGGGCTGACCTACCGCAACTACGGCGAGGGCGGCCGCCGCGTCAGCCAACCCGACGGCACCCTGACCATCGAAGGCTCATCCCCAAGCCTCGCCGGCCACATGTGCCCCACCTACGGGGTATCGAAGTTTGCGGGGCAAAAGAACCGGGACACCGATAACGCCGAGACCTTTCTGAAGGAATTTGCGGCGATGGAAGCGGCCGGCACCCTGCCCCGGCTGATGGTCATGAGCCTCGGCGAGAACCACACCACCGGCACGACACCGGGCACGTTCACTCCGCAGGCCTGTGTCGCCTCGAACGACCTGGCACTGGGCCGCATCGTCGAAGCCATCTCGAAATCCAAGTCGTGGAAGGAAACGGCCATCTTCGTCATTGAGGACGACGCCCAGAACGGCCCGGACCACGTCGACGCCTCCCGCACCGTCGGCTTCGTCATCAGCCCGTACACGAAGCGTAAGCACGTGGACAGCACGCAGTACGCCACCGTCAGTCTCATCCGCACCATCGAACTGATCCTGGGCCTGTCGCCGTTGAGCCAGTACGACGCCGCCGCCCGTCCGATGTTCCACAGCTTCACCGACAAGGCCGACCTGACGCCCTATACCCACACCCCCGCCGAGATCGACCTGAATGCGAAGAACGACAAGCTGGCGTACGGTGCGGACCGTTCGAGCCGGATGGACTTCAGCGAGTACGACAAGATCGACGACTTCGAGCTGAACGAAATCCTGTGGCGTTCGGTGATGGGCAAGGATTTACCAGTCCCGCCGGCCGCCCGCCGCGCCATCGCCTTCCGCTCGGCAACCGCGAAGTAGCCGCTCAGAGACGAACGCGTATGGTCGAAACTCCAAAGGTATCAACGGGCGACCGGTCCCCCACAGGACCGGTCGCCGTTCGAGTGGACTACCGCTTCAGTTTCAGCTTCGCCTCGACGATCACTCCGGCCGACCGGCACGTCCAATACACGGTGCTGCCGAACGGTTCAACGGTCACATCGAACGGGTCCGGGTCGCCCTCGTCGATCACGGTGATCGAACCGTTGCTCAACTTCAACTTCGAAACCTTGTTCCGCCCGCCGTTCGCGCCGCTTACCCCCGGCGTCGGCACCTCGGTGAAGTACAGGTTGCCCAAGTAATCGGTGGCGATCCCGTAAGGCCTGGACAGGCCGCGCGCGATCACCTCGGTGGTGCCGCCGGAGAGCTTCACGATCACGCCGGCCGAGGTGCAGGTCCAGTACACGTTGCCGAACAGGTCGACCGTAACGTCGCTCGGTTGGGGATCGCCGGCGTCCAGCAGGAACTCCTGGTCGATCCCTTCGAGGAATACGTAGACCGCGTTCCGCCCGCCGTTCGCGCCGTTCACCGCTGGGGTCGGCACCTCGGTGAAGTACAGGGCCACGCCGAAGGGGGACGAGGCCATTCCGTTCGGATTGTCCAGCCCGCTCGTGACGAGTTGGGCGTCCCCGCGGCCCCGCTCAAGGCTCAGGATGACTCCGGCGCTCTTGCACGTCCAATACACGTCACCGAAGAAGTTGGTGGCCAGATTCGACGGCTCCGGCTCGCCGGTGGTCAGGTTGCGGATTCGGCCGTTGTTCGGGTTCAGGACGTTGACGGTGTTCTTGCCGCCGGCCCCGCCGCCGACGCCGGGGGTGGGCAGTTCGGTGAAGTAAACCTGCCCGCGCAGGTTCACTGCCACCCCGGTCGGCCGCTTCAAGTCTTTTGCGACGACCTTCGTCTTGTACTCCTGGGCGGAGGCGACCCCGGACAGGCCGAGTGTGGCGACCGCGAACAGCATCATGCGGACAGTTCGAACCAAAATCATGCAAACTCCTTATGAAGGGTGACCCGCACGCATCCGGCGTGTCAGGTCGCGGAGTTAGTCGGAGCGGGTTGTCTGACCTTACACGGCGATCGGGATTCGTCTTCCGGGTGGGTGAGAATTGCGGCCCGCAGGTGGTCCTTCGTCTCGCCGGGCAGGGTCGTAGCGCGGCCGTCCCGGCTGCACTATGCCTGAACGGAATGCAGCACCACAATCCGATGTTCAGCTGAAGGAGCCGCGCACGAAGTAAGCGGTTGGTTCTCGAACGCTTACTTCGTGCGCGGCTCTTTGGGAGCATCGAACGGGTTGCATTGACCGCTCACCCTAATCCCGATCGGTCAGTTTGCCCGCGTTCTGGATGGCGAAGAAGAGGCGGATGCCGAGGATGCCGCCGGTGAGGCAGCCCAGCACGCCGAGCACCGAGACGTCGTGGATCGTGGGTGGGGCGCGGAAGGCATAGAGCATCGCGGAGCCGAGGAACAGCGAGCTGGTGAGGAGGCCGAAGACGAGCCGGTTGACGCTGGGTTCGAGGTGTTGATGCTGCAGTTGCACGGCGAACTGCTGCCGGCGGGCGAAGGTCATCAGGTCGCGGGTCAGGCGCGGGGCGGCCTGAAGGACTTCATCCCAATCGCTCGCCGCCGACGCGAGTCGGACGAGCAATCGTCGCGGCGACAACCGCCGACGCAGGTAGCGCCGGCGGATCGGCTCGAGCACTTCGACGAGGTTGAAGTTCGGACTCAGCAGTCGCGCCGTGCCTTCGAGCATGATGACGACCTTGAGCAGCATCGACAGCGCCGGCGGCAGGCCGATGTGGAAGCGGCGGATCGCTTCGGTCAGTTCGTCGAGGGCCTGACCGAGGTTGAACTTGTCGAGCGGCATGCCCCAGTAGAAGGCGAGTTGATCGGCGATTTCAGCCTGCAGCGCCGCCGGATCGAAGTGCGGCGGCACCTCGCCGACCTGCATGACCAAGTCCGTGAGCGCCGGGGCATCGGTCGACATGACCGCGACCATGGCCCGTTCGATCAGCGTCCGCAGGCGCTCGTCGACGCGGCCGACCATGCCGGCATCGAGGACACCCAAGGCCCCGCCGGGGAGCATGAGCAGGTTGCCGGGGTGCGGGTCGGCATGGTAGAAACCGTCCCGGAAGATCATGTCCAGAAACGCGCGGCAGCCGTGGCGGGCGAGTTGGTCGGCTTCCGCGACCGAGACCAGCGCGAAGTTGCCGTGCAGCTTGCCGACCGGCACGCCTGCAAGGAAGGTCATCGTCAGTACGTGCTCGGCGGATCGTTCGGGGATCGGCTCCGGGAAGCGGATTTGCGGATCCTCGGCGAAGTTCTTGGCGAAGATTTGCAGGTGCCGCAACTCGCGGCGAAAGTCGAGTTCGCGCAGGAGACTCTTCTCGAAGTCCGCCACGACCGCCGCGGGTCGATAGGCGGCCGCGTCCGTGAGTGTCCGCTCGACGACCGCGGCGATCTCCTTCAGGATCGACAAGTCGGTCTCGATGGTTCCCCGGATGTCCGGATGCTGGACCTTGACGATGACCGCGCGGCCGTCGGCCAGGGTCGCCCGGTGGGCCTGGCCGATGCTCGCCGAAGCCAGCGGCTTCGGCTCGAAGGTGGCGAACAGTTCCGCGATCGGCTTGCCGAGTTCGCGCTCGACGGTCGCCTGCACCACCGCGAAGTCGTCCGCCGGCAGATCGGACTGCAGCCGGGCGAGTTCATCGGCGAGCTTCGGTCCGACCAGGTCGCGCCGGGTGCTGAGCATCTGCCCGAGCTTGACGAACGTCGTGCCCAGTTCCGTGAAAGCCAGGCGGATGCGGGCTTCATGACTCGTCTGAGCCAACGCATCGACCGACGTGTTCTTGACCCAGCGCCGCAGAGCCTTCGCATCCAATCGATCCAGCCAATCCGCGAGGCCGTATTTCGCCAGCACCCCGGCGATCTCCGCCACGCGGTTCAGGTTCCGCGCCAACTGCGGGATCGTAGCCAAGTCGATGGGCATGCTGGGGTTCGTCGTTCGTTGTCGCTTCGCCGGAAGGTCACGATGATTGTATGCGTCGCTGCGGCGAGCGGGGGACGTCAGTCCCCTGAGCACTTCGCATCACGGGCAGCAAGTTGTGCTCAGCGGACTGACGTCCCCTGCCCGCCGTTGTGGTTACTTCAACGTTGCCGGCAGGGCGTACTCATTGCCCATCGGCGGGCGGATGCCGAGGTAGGCGGCGTTGATCGCGGCGGCGTGCAGGGGGGTGATGGCCTCGGTCCGCTTGCCGCCGGGAATACCCGGGCCGTAGGTCAGGAAAACGGTATGCCGATCGTAGTCGTGCGGAGCGCCGTGGGTCGTGCCGGTGCCGTAGCTGTCGAGCAGATACAGCGGCTTGGTGACGATCACGAGGTCGCCGCTGTTGGCCCTGAAGAAGCTTTTTTGCGTGATGGGGAACAAGGCATCGCCGGGCGGCGAGGCTCCGCCGAGTTGGCCTGCGGTGTAGGCGCGGTCGATGCCCGGCTGCGTCCGCAGCCAATCGGCGACGACGGCAGCGGCGGCTTCGGGCTGCAAGCCGGCGGCTTCCAGGGCGCGGCGGTTCAGATAGACGTTCGGCATCGAAGACGCCTCGATCCATTTACCCGCGGACTTGTCGTCCGCCGTCGGCGGCGCTTCGGGAAGCTTGCGGCCGCCGGCCGTGGCGACCGGCGCGGTCGGCTTGCCGAACTTTCCGACCAGCGCCGCTTCCATCCCTTCGGTGATCAGCTTCGGACTGATTCTCTTGGCGTCCAGCCCCTTGGCCGCACTCACTTCCGGGTTCGGGCAGATGCCGTGGTCGGCTGTCACGGTCACGGAGTAGTTGCCCGCACCGACTTCGGCATCGAGGAACTTCAGCATGTCCGCCATCAGTCGGTCCGACCGCAACGTGATGTCCAACACTTCGTGCGAATCCGGCCCCCAGACGTGGCCGACGATGTCGTTCGAGGAGAAGCTCAGGCTCAGGAGGTCCGGCGCGTCGTCCTTGCCGAGGTTCTCGGCGAGGATGCACTTCTTCGCCAGTTCCCAGACCACGTCGTTGCCGTAAGGGGAGCAGGTCAGGTCTTCGTAATAGCCCTTGCCGGGCTTCTCCTTGTCCTCGCTGCCCAGCACGTGCGGGAAGGTCTTGCCCATCGACTTGGACTTGCCGGGGCCGACGCCTTCGCCGGGGCCGTCGTCCGGGCCGACGACCTTGTCGTAATCCAGATCGGGCCGCAGGCGCGTCCACGACTTGCCGAACCATTGTTCCGCAAAGCCCGAGGCGTTGAAGTCGCTGACCCAACGAGGCAGACTGTCCCGGTAAAAGGTCGACGTGACGAAGCGACCCGTGAACCAGTAGGCACCGTCCGGCGTCTTGCCGACGGGAAAGAGTGCCGCACGATCCTTGAGCGAGAGGCCGAAGACTTTGCCCTTGGTCGTCGTCTTGACGACGTCGGCCAGGGTCTCGCCCTGAAAGCGATCCGGGTTGCCGACCGCGGGGCGTTGGCTCGGCGTCACCCCGGCGACTTTCTCGCCCGCCGCCGATGCGGGCACGGCTTCGTAGCGGGGCGAAGTGGCCGCGACGATCTCGGCCGCCAGGTTGCGGTCGTACCAGGAATTGTTGACGATGCCGTGCTTGTCCCCACTGCGGCCGGCGAGCACCGAAGCATGGCCCGGTGCCGTCGTCGTGGTGCCGAACGGGTAGTAGCACTGTGTGAACCAGGCGCCTTGGTCCTGCAGCTTCCTCAAGCCACCCTCGCCGAAGTGCGGCCGCCACGTCTCGACGTAGTCTCCGCGCATCTGGTCGAAGAAGACGACCACCGCGAGCTTGACCGCCTTGGGCTTGGCGTCGTCCGCCACGCTTTTCGCGCTCGGTCCGCCGGGGATCAACCACAGCCCGAGGCCGAGAAGCACCAACATCGCCGCCAACGCCGGTTTCCGCATGATCGCATCTCCACAAAGGTCACATCAATCTTAGCGAAGCCCGATACCGGCAGCGATGAAGAGAGTGTGAGGGCGGTGTTGTGATTTCGAATTTATGATTTCGGATTTCAGTGCTTCGCCGGAAGCAATCGCCGGTCTCGGCGAAGCAATGAAAACCGAAAACCGAAAACTGAAACTTGCAAACCGATCAAGCAGCCTTCGCCGCGTACAGGTTCAGTGCGGGCTTGCCGGCGAGTTGGGCGAAGACGCGGCGGATCTGCTCGTGGCCGTCGCGGATGAGAAAGGCCGAATCGCGGTCGTGGGCCTTGATGCCGAGGTGGAAGTAGCCCGGCTCGGTCGTCTCCGGCATTCCGTTCGGTTCACCGACGCGAAGCTCGGAGGCGATCGCCAAATCCGCCCGATAGCCGACGCAAGCGATGACTCGTTCAACTTCCCAGACCTTGGCCGTCGAGCCGACGCGGGCAGCGAGGCGAAAGCCCTTGTCCGGCCCGAGGGTCGCGATCTCATCGACGACCGCCCCGGCATGGTACTCCAGGTTGCCTTCACAACGGGCCGCCAAGTGATTGACCTTCGCGGCCAGCCGGTCGCGCTCCTTGAGCGGGTCGCCGGCCAAGCGCGGCAACGGCGCGGTTTTTGCGCCGTGCGTCAGCCAGATGATCCAGGTCGCTTGCTGTTCCTCCGCCAACTGCGTTAAGTCGCACACGACTGCTGCCGCCGAGTAACCGGAACCGATGACCGCAACCGTTCGGCCCGCATAGTGGGCCTTCTTGGTGCCGAGCACATCTTCGATCCAGTAGGAAAGCTGCGGGCGGGAGGCGAGTTCCCCAGCCGCAGGCAATCCGCCGTCCCCGGCGAAGTTGGGCCGGGCCAGCACACCCGTGCAGTCGAGCACGATATCCGCCGACTCGAAGCGCTCCACGCCTTGCCCGTTGCGGATCAGCAGACGAAACGGCGGCAACGCCTGCTTCGCCTGCCACGGCTCATTCTTGAACCGCCCGCCGCGGCCGATGGCCAGCACTCGCGCATCGACTTGGATCAGGGATTTTAGCGCGAAACTTTCCGAAAGCGGCGTCAGGTAGGTGTCCCGATACTCCCGGGCCGTCAGCAGATCGGCATCCGCCGGGAAGTCCCGCATCGGGGCTTCGCGCATCAGCACGGCCTTGCCCGCCGCGGTGACGTTCCAGCCGAACGGCGTGAACATCTTCACGAAGGCCCATCGCTCCAAATGCGCCGCCGGCTTGGACGCCTCGTAGAGCGTTACGGGGAACCCGAGAGCCTTGGCGTAGACGAGTGCCTCCAGCCCGATGGGCCCGGCGCCCAGGATCGCCAACCGCGGCAACGACGACTTCTGCATGAGTCAACCGCCTCCGCCTCGGGACGAACACCCGAAGCATCATCGGCATTTCCGGGCGGCGGGGGATAGTCGATGCAGGAAACCTGAACTCGTCTGCGTGTGCCTTTGGATTGAGACCGGGTTCAAACGCCCTTCCACTTTGCGTAGTTGCGCCAATTCTCGGCGTCCAGTGCGAAGGTGCCGATGCGGTCGCGGTCCAGGATGAGCTGCGCCTTGGGTGCGTCATCGCCGTCGATCTTCGGCTTGCGCACGATCTCGACATCGTCCCGGCTCAGGATCAGCAGCTGGTCGACCCCCGGCGTCAGGAAGAAGGCACTGTCGCCCAAGAGCTTGGCCCGGAAGGGTGGCTCGGTCGGCAGGTCCAGCGACTGATCGTCTTCGACGGGGTCGGCCGAACGCACGTCCGCCATCAGCTCCTTGAACCAGCGCAGGTCGGACCGCGTCGGCCGGATCGGTATCGCCCGGCGAATCGCGAAGTAATGGCGGACGTTCCGCACACCCTGCATGGCCCAGAAGATCGCCAGCACCTGAAACGGCGAGAAGCGCTGCCCGAGAACCAGCTGCGCGATCGTCGAAGCCGTGAAGGCCAGGAGCAGTATGCCGTCGATCAGGATACCTTCGGGGGCAGGAAACACCCGGTTGTACACGCCGGTGCAGAATTCAAGTGCGCCGAGCACCAAATAGATCAGACTGAACGGCTTGTACTTCTGCGCATCCGGGATGAGCCAGTACCACAATGCGAGCATGATCGCCCCGAAAATCAGGCTGCCGGTCGATGCCGAGCGGACCTGCTCGCACACCATCCGGTACGCAACGACATTGCGGAGCGTATACCGAAGCTCCTCGCCGCTGGGTCGGTCGTCGGCATCGTCGAAATCGTCCGGCATGGCAGTCGTCCCAATAGATCGGTTCGACGCTATCGTAGGCCTTCGTCGGGCTTGCGTCTCGGCTGTCGATGAGAAGAGTTTCACCACAGCAATGGGAGGCGATGGGGGGGCAACGCAGAGAAAAAACGGAAATGCGTTGCTTGTGAATCCACAGAATCTTCGGCAACCCTTGCTCGGTTCTGCTCCGCCTGCTCATTTGCCTCTGCGATGGAATTCTTATTATCTACACCGACACGGCTGCACCATCGATGAGTTGATAGTACACATTGCGTTGACGCGGGATCCAGCCGGCTTCACGGATGGAGGATTTGATCTGTTCGAGTGTGAGATAATGCACGGTCCCCACGGAGGCGACGACGTTTTCCTCGATCATCAGGCTGCCCATGTCGTTGGCTCCGTAGAAGAGCGCGATCTGGCCGACCTTGGCACCTTGGGTGACCCAAGACGATTGAATGTTGGCGAAGTTGTCCAGATACAACCGGGCCACGGCTTGCGTTCGCAAATATTCGTACGCCCCGACGGCAGGGGCGTCGGCCATCTTGTGGCCGGGCTGCATCGTCCAGCAGATGAAGGCGGTGAAGCCGTTCGTCTCATCCTGCAGAGTGCGCAGCCGATCCAGATGTTCGATCCGTTCCGCCAAGGTCTCGATGTGGCCGAACATCATGGTCGCACTCGAGCGGCCGCCGAGGTTGTGCCAGACGCGCGAGGCTTCCAGCCATTCGTCCGTCAGAGCCTTGCCCTTGGTGAGCAGTTTGCGGACGCGGTCGACGAGAATCTCGCCGCCGCCGCCGGGCAGGCTGCCCATACCTGCGGCCTTCAGACGTGTCAGCACTTGGAGCATCGTCATCTTGTTGATGCGGGCGAAGTTGACGATCTCCGGTGGGGAGAAGGCATGCAGATTCACCGTCGGGAAGCGCATCCGGAGGTCGCGCAACAGTTCCTCATACCATTCCAGTTTCAGGTTGGGATGCATGCCGCCCTGCATGAGAATCTGATCGCCACCGAGCGCGATGGTTTCCTCGATCTTGGCGTACAGCTCCTCCCGGGGCATCACATACGCATCGGCATCGCCCGACTTCCGGTAGAACGCGCAGAAATCGCATACCGCCGAGCAGATGTTCGTGTAATTGATGTTGCGGTCGATGTTGTACGTGCGATACGGCTCCGGATGCAACCGCATCGTCACCGCATGGGCGGCCCGGCCGAGTTTGTTGAGGTCGGTACAGTCCGTCAGAAGGGTCACGCCTTCGTCGAAGGTCAGGCGTTTGCCTTCAACGGCTTGGTGCAGGATGCGGTCGACGGCGGTCATGGAGGGGAACTCCGGCGGGGGCCAACCCGAGTTCGACCGCGAGTTCGTGGTATCGGCGCAGGCCGGCCAATTCGCGTTCGCCCAGGTCGTAGTGAATGATATTCGTGAAGTAACGCCGCAGGTAGCCGGGATCGACGCCGAGCCGTGGGGCCTCGCGTGCCGCGATGGTGCCCGCATTGGCCAAGCCGTGGGCTTTGGCCCGTTGGAAAGCTTGGCGGGTGTCCCAGTCCAGTTCCACGTCGCCGCGCACGGCCCAGACGGCGTAGACCATCGGCAGACCGGTCCAGTTCGTCCATTCCTCACCGAGGTCGTAGGCATACCGAAAGCCCGGCAGGCAGGCCCGCATGGCACGATCGCCGATCAGCAACACAGCATCGGTGGATACATCGTCCGCCGGCATCTCGATGGGCAATTGTTCCAGCCGCGGTGTAAGGCCATGGCGATGGGCCAACAGAATCCGCGTCAGCGCAGCACTGGTGCGGCTGCCTTCATCCAGAGCGACTGATGTGATCTCGTTCCACGGCACCCGGCTGAACAGCGTCACACTCAGCACCGGCCCGCGGGTAGCGATGGCGATGCCGGGAATGTGCGTGTAGCCGTCACCGCGAAAGTATTCGATCGCGGGAATCAGGCCCACATCCAGTTCGCCCGCGGCCATCCGGTCCGCCAACCGCGACGGCAGATCGAGCGACAGATCGATCGATTCTCCGAAGGTCGTCAGCCCCTCGATAAGCGGCTTGGTGTTCAGATAATTCACGGCTCCGGTTCGGATGCGTCGCACGGCCACACCTCCTCGGTGCCAGAGAGATCCCGTTTCATCAACACCATTGTAACCGAAACCTCCGCCGCCGGCGCAACCGTCGCGTCAGCCCGCGAGAGCTTTCAGGAATGCCGCGGTGAAGGCTGGAAGGTCGTCCGGCTTGCGGCTGGTGATGATCGGCCCGTCTACGACGACTTCCTGGTCCACGTAGTTGGCTCCGGCGTTGATGACGTCGTCCTTGATGCTCGAAAAACACGTGGCGTTGCGGCCCTTCAGCGCGGTCGTCGAGCAGAGCACCCATGGGCCGTGGCAGATTGCGGCGATCGGTTTGCCTGCCGCAGCAAGGTCGCGGGTGAGGTTCAGCATGGCCTCGGAACGGCGGATGTAGTCCGGCCCGAAGCCGCCGGGGATGATGAGGCCATCGAATTGCGACGCGGAGACGTCGCCGGCGGCGGCATCGGCCTTGGCCGGGTAGCCGAGCTTGCTCAGGTAGGTCTTGCCTGCCTCGGGGGCAACGAGCGTGACGAGAATGCCCGCTTCCTTCATGCGGTACACAGGATACCATAACTCGATTTCGTGGTATTGCTGCTCCAACAATACTGCGACGCGCTTACCTTGCAAACTCATGATCGGCTCCTCAGTCTGTAACTTCATCGCACTTCGCGATACAGTTTCTTCTCACGGATCAACTCTTCGACTGCCCGCGGCACCTGCCAACGGATGCTTCGACCTTCGGCGACGCTACGGCGGAGGTCGCGGCCGGCGATCTCGATGAGCGGACAGGGGACCGACTGCAGCCGCACTTCGTCCGGCGTCATCCCCAAGGATGCGGCGAGAGCGTCGCTCGTCATCGGCTCGCTGCCCGGCCTCGGTACGGCAATCAAAGAGACAAGACTGAGCAGTGCCTGCGGCTCGTACCACGTCCGCAATTCCGGGAGCGTGTCGCCGCCGACGATCCAGGCAAACTCGTGCTCCGGGTGTCTGTTACGCAATTCTTGGGCCGTACGTAGCGTGAAACTTGGGGCCGGCAGTTCTTTTTCGACTGTTTCCAAGCGAAACAGCGGCTGCCCGACGATCGCCAATGCGACCATTTCGCAGCGGGTCTCGTACCGGGTGACCGTGCGGTCGGTTTTGTGCGGCGGCGCGTAGCTGGGTACGAACCAGACTTCGTCCAGCGTTGCCGCCTCGCGACAGTGCTCCGCGAGGATCAGATGACCGGTGTGGACCGGGTCGAAGGTGCCGCCGAACAGGCCGATCTTCATGGGGTACCGTCGGAGGCGAATGAGCGTCGGATCACCGACAGTATCCTATCGCCAGCAGGGCGAACGCCGTCGCGAGTTCGGGCTGGTTTTCGAGAAAGGCCTTGTTGGTGTTGGCCCACGTGCCGTCGGCGGCTTGCGTGGTTTTGAGCTTCTCGAAGAGTTCCTTCCTCCAGGCATGCGCGACACCCTTGGCATCGACGAGGGTATCGTCTCCGAGTGCCGTCATGGCCTTGGCGAGGGTGTGATAATAGTAGAACAGACCGGATTTTCCCATGCCGGGATTTTCATCCAGCGTGTAGTGGCGTTGCACCCACTTCACGGCGGCTTTCACGCGCGGATCGTCCTTGCTCAAGCCCGCATACAGGAAGCTCTTCAGGCCCGCATAGGTCATGCCGCCCTCGCTGCGCAAACCACCGGCGGCGGTTCGTTTTTCGCTCTTGGCGTTGGTTTGCTCGGTCGGGTTGTACACGAAGCCGCCGGCGTCGTCCTCGGTCGCCTTGGCGGCGAATGGCTGGTCGTTGAATTCGCCCGGCAGGTTCTGCGAGCGGTTCACGAACGTGAATGCCTTTTTGATCGCCGGGTCCTCCTTGGAGACGCCTGCCGCGAGAAGGGCCTCAATGAAGAATTGGGTATTGGACAGGTCCGGGCGACCCTTGCCGTCGTACCCGGTGCCCCCGAAGGTGACGTCCTTGGGGTCGGTTTCCCCGCCTTGGAGACTCTTGACGAACTTGGCCGCGGCTGCGATGGCCACATCGTACTTCCCGTTGGTGTTGGCTTCCTTGAAGGCGACGATCGCCAGGCAGGTCGTGTAGTTGGCGAGGGACTTGTCGTAGACGCCGCCGTCCGGCTTGATGCTCTTTTCGAGGTAGGCCAAGGCCTTGGCGACGACCGGGTCATCCGCGGACTTGCCGGACTTGATCAGTGCGGCGACGGTGAGGGCCGTGATGCCGGGGCCGCCAAGCTTGGGCGCGAAGCTGCCGTCCGCATTCTGCTTGGCAGCCAGCGCCTTGTAGGCCTTCTCGACGACGACCTTGACCTCGGCGTCCGTCGGCTTCACGGCATCTTGGGCGCCGGCACTGACGACGCAGGTCAACAGGGCAACCGCCAGGCATCCGCAGGTTTTCATGGCCGTCTCCTAAAGGTGGGATCAGAACCGAACTTTGGCGTACGCACATTTTGGCGAGCGGCGGGTGGTAACCCGCCGAGTCTGAGCTGTGGCGAGCGGCGGGTGGTAACCCGCCGAGTCTGAGCCGGGTCCTGACTCCGCCGGTTGCCACCGGCGGCTCGCCAAGATTTTACTGTGGTAACCCGCCGAGTCTGAGCCGGGTCCTGACTCCGCCGGGTCTTGCCACCGGCGGCTCGCCAAGATTTTAGTGTGGTAACCCGCCGAGTCTGAGCCGGGTCCTGACTCCGCCGGTTGCCACCGGCGGCTCGCCAAG
>Ga0105047_10002251_pt1 | contig 34546 bp, 34 predicted proteins | sample MAT04_FD_78384 | JGI IMG/M metagenome (GOLD analysis project Ga0105047, IMG submission 78384) | Freshwater microbial communities from Lake Fryxell liftoff mats and glacier meltwater in Antarctica - MAT-04 (megahit assembly) | ecosystem: Environmental > Aquatic > Freshwater > Ice > Liftoff... | reverse complement strand
TGGCAAAATATTTGAAAAAACTGTGTCAAGAAAAATATTCACTTTTTTCAAAAAAATTATGTAATGCAACGGTTATATCACCGCGATTGGACGCGCAGCGGCCGATTGTGGTGAATGGTTACGTTAGAATTACCGTTATTCATTTTTCAGAATGCCAAGGGTGAACCTACTATTTGGATTGATCCCAAAGAGAAATCCACCGCGTTAATCAGTTTATGCATGCACAATGATGTAATTAATCTTCCAGTGCTGCTTAAATTATGCTCAGACAAGTTGGGTAATATGTCTGTTGCTTTTAAAGAACTCTTGGCACATAAGGAAAAAAATGGTTTTTCCGCTCTTAATACGGCTAGTAGAAGAGGACATATTAACGTTGTTAATATGCTGTTGACACAGGGAGCAGAGATTTATGGCATTCAAACACAAGCGTTTAAAGCATTTTTGACCAATAGAAATAAATCAGGATTCTCATCCCTGAATAGCGCAAGCAAAGAAGGTCATACATCCGTTGTTCAACTGTTGTTAACAACCGGTACAACAGCATTCAAAGGGGATAACAAAGGATTTGATAATTTTATCAATAAAAAAAATAAAGCAGGTTTCACGCCCTTGGATATAGCATCCTGGAATGGGCATAAATGTGTAGTAGATCTTCTTCTGGCGGCCAATATAAATCCTGCAATAACCCAGCCTTATTACACCAAAGAACGTTTTTTTTCAAAGAAAACCGAGCCGCGCGCGTTAGCAAGCGTTATAGAAACAGAGGCTGCTTTGAACTACGGGACTTATTCTCATCCTGTGAGCGCTCCTTAACAGTCGCTGCTCGGTCTCAAGCAACATGGAAATCCAGTTATTCCACTTTAATAAGAATTTTCCAAATGAGAATGATTATTGCTCTCATTTGTGTTAAACTTACTCTATTTCCTCTTCTAATAATAATCTATGCGCGTTAATGAATTGGTAAAAGGTGACAGGGTACGCCTGGTGAGCTTCGGCAATACGGATTTGTTTTATCGTCGCCGATTATTATCTCTTGGTATTACACGAGGTGTCGAGTTTGTGGTTATTCGCGTTGCCCCACTCGGTTGCCCGGTGCAGATTGAAGTGCGTGGTACGTCCTTGACTTTACGTAAAGAAGAAGCTGGGCTGTTGGAGTTAGAGCGTTTATGATTGATATTCTATTGGTAGGTAATCCTAATTGCGGTAAAACGACCTTGTTTAATGCGTTAACGGGTGATAATCAGCGTGTTGGTAATTGGGCTGGCGTCACTGTTGAAAAGAAAACAGGCCATTTTTCTATAAAAGAAAAAACGATTAATATTACTGATTTACCAGGCGTTTATTCACTGACAGCCGCTGCCAATGGTGCCAGTCAGGATGAGCGTATTGCTGCTGATGCTATTGTCTCCTTACCTGCCGATTTAATTATTAATGTCATTGATGCCTGCCATTTGGAACGCCATCTATATTTAACAAGCCAACTATTAGAGTTAGGCAAGCCTGTAGTTGTTGTATTGAATATGACGGATATTGCCGTACAACGCGGTATTCAGATTGATACCAATGTATTAGCCATGCAATTAAATTGCCCTGTCATTGCCTTGCAAGCTCATAAAAAAATCGGCTTATCCGGGCTTTTGCAAGTGATTAAACAATCACAGGAGCCAGCAATCGCTTTGCCATTAACTGTTCCTGCTGATGTTGCTCACGCCTTAGCTGCGTTAAAAATGTATTTAATTGGTCAGGACATGCCGCCCGAGCTGGCTAATTATCTGAGCTGGCGTGCTCTTGAAGGCGATGTCAGTTTATTAAACGCAGAAACAATACAATACCTGGCAGGATTAACTCTAAATTTGCGTGATAGCGATATTTTTCTGGCAGACGCCCGTTATCAGGCCATCCATCAGATTATGGCTCTGGCACAAAAGAAACGCAGTGATGCCAGTGAAAATTTTACAGCGCGTGTGGATCGCATTGTTTTGCACCGTTATTGGGCTTTGCCTATTTTCTTTGCAGTCATGTACGTCATGTTTTTATTTGCAATTAATGTCGGTGGCGCTTTCCAGGATTTTTTTGATATCAGTACCAATACCATTTTTGTGCAAGGCAGCGCCTGGTTAATGCAACAAATTCATACGCCGCAGTGGTTAATCGCATTGCTCGCAAATGGGGTTGGTGTGGGAATAAATACAACGTTAACGTTTATTCCTGTAATTGCCTCCATGTTTTTTTTCTTGGCGTTGTTGGAAGCATCCGGTTACATGGCGCGTGCAGCGTTTGTTGTTGATAAAGTCATGCGGTTACTGGGTTTGCCGGGCAAGTCGTTTGTTCCCATGATTGTGGGTTTTGGTTGTAATGTTCCCGCGATTATGGCGGCTAGAACACTTGATTCAGAACGGGATCGTCTCTTAACCGTTTTAATGGCGCCGTTCATGTCTTGCAGCGCCCGTTTGGCGATTTATGCTGTTTTTGTGGCCGCATTTTTTCCGTCAGGTGGTCAAAATGTGGTTTTTTCCTTGTATTTAATAGGCATATTAATGGCTGTGCTCACGGGTTTTATGTTAAGGAAAACCGCACTGAGAGGACAGGCTTCCCCGTTGATCATTGAATTGCCAGCCTATCATCGGCCATCATTAAAGCGCTTGGGTAAAGAAACCGGATTAAGGTTACGCTATTTTATTACTCGCGCCGGACGTTTGATTATACCCATTTGCGTTATTTTAGGTGGCCTGAACGCGCTGACCATCCACGGTGCTTTTAGCGCTGATGAAGCAAGTACGCAATCTGTTTTGTCTCTTGCCGGACAATGGTTGACGCCGGTGTTTTCACCGATGGGTTTGCATCAGGATAATTGGCCTGCGACAGTTGGATTGTTAACCGGCATGCTGGCAAAAGAAGTCGTAGTTGGCTCTTTAAACTCCTTGTATGCTCAATTGGGGCATTTAGGGCAAATAAGTACTGCGACTTTTGATTTCTGGGGTTCCTTACACGATGCGTTATGGTCAATTCCCCAGAATCTTTCGCAGTTGGGTGAGGCACTGATTAATCCGGTGCTTGCCAGTGCGCCGAACAGTGAGGTATCTCAATCGGTTTATGGCATTATGGCACAGCGTTTTGATGGGCAGGCCGGCGCATTTGCCTATTTGTTGTTTATATTACTCTATATTCCTTGTGTTTCGACAATGGCGGCCATTCGCCAGGAAGCAAATAATAAATTGATGTGGTTTTCTGTGGTCTGGTCATTTGTATTAGCTTACGCTGCTGCGGTGTTTTTTTATCAGTTGGCTACCTTTATGCAGCATCCGCGCCAGTCGATTTTCTGGTGTGTGACCATGATTAGCGGCATAACATTATTTATAGCTGTTTTACGTTATCGAGGACTGGATATAGGAAATAAAAATGCTCTTACAAATCCGTGATTATATACAGCGTGAACAGGTTGCCAGTAATCAGCAGTTGGCGCGTGAGTTTGGCTTGGATTTAACAGCGTTACAACCGATGCTTGATGTGTGGTTGCATAAAGGAGTTATTGCCCTTTGTCAGGAAAAAGCAGGTTGCCAGAGCAAATGTTTTAAATGCCGAACCTTACCGCCGGTCTATTATAAATACGTAGCTAATTAATTTTTACGCTTTTTTTTCTAATTTTTTTGAAAGAATAGCTGTGTTCCCAAGTTATATTGGCTAATATAAGCAATATAGAGTAATAATTGGTGGGATATGTCCAATACTGAACTTGATTTTGGTCGTCTGACAGATGAGGCGCGCCAACAAATTATGGCAGAAGACGCTGATGACCCTATTGCATTGGTTGAAAAGGTTTATCAACTCTGGTGGCGTTGGGCAGACTTTCAATTATATATTATTACCCCCACTATCACGCCCATTTCTCCTCCTTTAATTATCGAGCCGGATACAATACCTGGTAGTAACGAGCGTGAGTTTGTATACACTATCCATGATTATGGTAATAAATTAATCACATCAAAAGCTGAGGAAATGTTTAGCGCAGGTATGTCGATGTGTAAAATGTATTACACCATCGAAAAAATGGTGGCCATCTTAATTGATCGTTTAAAATCTGGTGGTGTTGATACAGAAACTGAAGTGCAGGTCGCTTTCGGCGGTCATGAACTTGCTCAACGTAAAACCTTCGAATCAATTATTAATCTTGATTACAATGTGGTTGTTACCAATTTTGACCCCGGTACCTGGGGCGAAAAATACCTGGAAAATGTCAAACGTATTGCGGCGAAAGGGTATGGCTATCCCGCTGAAGCACCGCGCGATAATTATCGACAATTGCATGGCTCTTCATCTAAAGGTATGTCACGGTAGGTTAATAATTTTTAATCCTTGTACTCGAATAATTAATTTGAGATAGTTTTGGTGGTTTTACTTTATATTATTGATTTAAACGGCTCTTCCTCACGATTATTTTCGGCAAAAATAGAAGACCTGGAATCCCTGTTAAAAAATGCATTTGATTTAAATCCGGTTTATACCAATTTATTTCTGCAAAATGTTATGGCGGCTTTAAAAAGTGAAATAAACTATCAAGAAGCTGAATCAAAACCCAGAATAACCACAGGAAGCTTCTTTTCCAAGAGTGCCACATTCTCCCAAGCAGTACAGCAAGTAGTCGAATATCAATACATCACTGATTTAAAAAATAAAAAAGATATTTTAGATTTTTTCCAGAGCGCGTTGCAAAATCTGTCTCAGCCCTCTTTGTCAGAAGGACTAACTGGTGCTGTTTCCATGTAATTTTGACAAGTGAACACCCCAGGATTGATCCGGGACATCAATATGTGACGCACAAAATTCCCGTATTACGCTACGCTAATACGGGCTACGCGTCCTGAGCGATCATGGCATATTTTTATACAGATTGATTTGATTATTTCGGGGCGTCGGGAAGGCTTAACTAAATGGCAGTGGATCGTAGCCCGTATTAGCGCAGCGTAATACGGGACAAACGGTACTGGTTAAGCAAGCCAGTGCTGCACGGTAATGACATAAAAAATATCAGATTGACGAGTGTGTAAAAATACTCATCGATTCTGCAGCATCTGTGCAGGCATGGCACAAAATAATTTATATGATCCTTGTCTCTTTGCGCTTCAAATACAGAGTGGTATACTGCGCTGGTTTTCGTATCTTGTGTTATATTTATATATTCTCTTTTCAGAAGGACGATGTTTACTGTGAACCAAAAAAGACCAGTTAATCTTGATTTGGCTACGTTAAAATATCCGCCTATGGCAATTGTGTCGATTTTGCACCGTTTGTCCGGGATAGCGTTATTTTTACTGTTGCCGTTGATACTTTATTACCTCAGTTTGTCATTACATAATGAACAATCCTATATTGATTTGCAGCAATTGTTTACACAACCTCTGCATAAATTATTGCTTTGGATTTTCGGCGCAGCGCTGATTTATCATATGCTTGCAGGGATACGCCATTTAATTATGGATCTGGGCTATGGCGAAGGGCTTGAGTCTGGTCGTCGCAGCGCGATATTCGTTATTGCGGTTGCTGCTATCTTAACTATTCTACTGGGGATCTGGATATGGTAAGTAATGTCACCAGTTTAACCGGCAATGGGCTGAAGGATTGGTTAATTCAGCGGGTTACAGCGGTTTATTTTGCAGGATACGTACTGTTTATATTAGGTTATTTGTTCTTGCATCCACAGTTACAATTTGTTCAATGGCACACATTATTTCATTCTCCACTGCTGAGAATTGCCAGTATGATTGCTTTGTTTACGCTGTTATTGCATGCATGGATTGGTATCTGGACAGTAACAACTGATTATTTAAAATGTACTGCCTTACGCTTATCTATACAAATAATCGTATTTTTTGCGCTTTTAGGGCAGTTTATCTGGGGTTTAATGATAGTGTGGGGACAGTAGCATGGCATTACCACGAAATGAATTTGATGTAATAATTGTTGGTGCGGGTGGTGCCGGTATGCGCGCCGCGTTGCAGTCGGCCAACTCAGGTATGAAAACTGCGTTGCTATCAAAAGTGTTTCCAACCCGCTCTCATACAGTTTCAGCTCAGGGAGGCATAACCGCTGCTCTGGGTAACGCTGATGTAGATGACTGGCGCTGGCATATGTATGACACCGTTAAAGGAGCTGATTACATTGGCGACCAGGATTGTATCGAATACTTATGCAAAAACGGTGCTGAAGCGGTCTATGAACTTGAGCATATGGGATTACCTTTTTCACGCATGGATAATGGCAAGATTTATCAGCGTCAATTCGGTGGACAATCCAAAAATTTTGGTGGAGAACAGGCTGCTCGTACCTGTGCGGCGGCAGATAGAACCGGCCATGCTTTATTACATACACTTTACCAGCAAAATCTTAAAGCCAAAACGCATGTATTTAGTGAATGGTACGCGCTTGACCTGGTCAAGGATGCGCATGGACGTATTGCTGGTGTTACTGCTTTATGCATTGAAACAGGTGAGGTCGTTTTCTTTCAGGCTCGCATATGTATTCTGGCAACAGGTGGCGCAGGGCGTATATATCAATCAACAACTAATGCTTATATTAATACAGGCGATGGTTTCGGCATGGCACTGCGTGCTGGTATTCCATTGCAGGATATGGAAATGTGGCAATTTCATCCCACTGGTATTGCGGGTGCCGGTACATTGGTTACCGAAGGTTGCCGTGGTGAAGGCGGCTATCTTATTAATAAAAATGGCGAGCGCTTTATGGAACGTTATGCGCCGCGGGTTAAAGACCTGGCTTCACGTGACGTTGTCGCGCGATCCATGGCTTTGGAAATCCGTGCTGGTAATGGTTTTGATCCCAAAGGCGTTGATCATGTTAAATTAAAACTGGATCATTTGGGCGCTGATCTAATCAAATCAAGATTACCTGGTATACGTGAATTATCCATCAAATTTGCTGGTGTTGATCCTATTGTCGAGCCTATACCTGTAGTTCCAACCTGTCATTACAGCATGGGTGGTATTCCTACTAATATGCATGGTCAGGTTGTGACACATCAAAATGGTCAGGATAAAATTGTTGAAGGTTTATATGCAGTAGGTGAATGCGCCTGCGTTTCTGTGCACGGTGCTAATCGTTTAGGTGGCAATTCATTGCTCGACCTGGTGGTATTTGGTCGTGCTGCTGGCTTGCATGTTGAAGAAATGTGGCAGTCAAATCAGCTTCCTGACGTACCTTATGTTACTGATGATGAGCTGGCTTTATCGATGGAACGTTACAGTCGCTGGGAAACTGCAACAGAAGGTGAGAGTCCTGCTGTTATTCGTGATGAGATGCAACGCGTCATGCAGGAAGATTTTGGTGTATTCCGTACTGGTGAAGTAATGGAGAATGGTTTACGTCGCCTGGACGCGTTAAAAGAACGTCTGGCGCATGCAAAAATTACTGACAAAAGCCAGGTTTTCAATACCGAACGCATCAGCGCTCTGGAACTGGATAACCTGATGGCTACTGCTTATGCTACTGCCCAATCCGCTTTAGCCCGTACAGAAAGCCGAGGTGCGCACAGCCGTGAAGACTATCCTGCACGTGATGATGCAAACTGGATTAAACACACGCTTTATTTTGAGGAAGGTCATCAGATTGATTACCGTCCTGTTAATACTGCACCTAAATATGTTAAGCCGTTCGAGCCTAAAGAACGGGTTTATTAGGAGAATATGTCATGGCTGAAAACAGAACGTTGAGCCTGTCGATTTATCGTTATAATCCTGAGGTTGATAAAAAACCTTATATGCAAGATTATGAGATAACAGTTCCGGTCAAAAGTGATCCAATGTTACTTACATTGCTTGAGCGTTTAAAGGCAGAGCAAGATGAGTCCATTAGCTATCGCCGATCTTGCCGTGAAGGGGTATGCGGCTCGGATGGTATGAATATTAATGGTACAAATGGGTTAGCTTGTATTACTTCTTTGTCACAGTTAAAAACGGATAAAATCGTAGTCCGTCCGTTACCAGGTTTTCCTGTAATTCGTGATTTGGCCGTTGATATGTCGCAATTTTATCAACAATATGAACGAGTAGAACCTTACCTGCAAAATGATCAGGTAGCACCAGCACGTGAACGATTACAATCTCCAGAAGAGCGCTCCAAGCTTGATGGATTGTATGAATGTATTTTATGCGCGTGCTGCACGAGCTCATGCCCATCTTTCTGGTGGAATCCCGACAAATTTATCGGACCGGCTGGCTTGTTACAGGCAAGACGTTTCCTTGCTGACAGCCGTGATACAGCGACTGCAATAAGACTTGAAGGTTTTAATGACGCATTTAAAGTTTTTCGTTGCCGTTCAATTATGAATTGCGTGAATGTATGTCCTAAAGGGCTGAATCCAACGAAAGCTATTGCTGAAATTCGTACACAAATGTTAACCGAGGAAACCTGATAGGATAGTTTGGTTACTCTTTTTGAGGCACTCATTGATATTATTGGCAGATTTTTCTCTTAAGAGAGCATGGACAGGAATGCATTGCTTTTGCCAATAATTATCAATTGACAACCCCTCCCTGGAGAAAAAAATGAGCAGTAGTGATCTGCAAAATCAATGGGCCGCTTCTTATCTTGATGGCGGTAGCATGGCGTATGTTGATGGACTTTATGAGGATTTTTTAGCGGATCCTGATTCTGTACCTGCTGACTGGCGTGCAACTTTTGAAAGTATGTCAAATGGTAATGGTGCTGCACGCGATATTTCGCATCGGGATATTCGGGAATATTTTCTCGAAAATGCTGATAAAAAGAAAGTGCAGACGGTTACATCTGAGGATAGTAAACAATATCAGGTTGCCAATTTAATTAATTCTTACCGCGCACACGGGCATCATGCCGCTCGTCTCGATCCATTGGGAATGACCAAACGACTTCAGGTACCCAGTCTGGAATTAAGTTATCACCAATTAACCGATGCAGATTTGAACCGTACTTTTTATGCAGGTACACATTTTAAACAAGGGCAAATGCCGCTGCACGAAATTTACCAGGCTTTACGTGATACTTATTGCGGCAGCATTGGTATTGAGTACATGCATATTTCTGATATAGAAGAAACAGAATGGTTACAGGGAAAAATGGAGTCAATGCGTGGAAGACCTGATTTTGACGCAGCCAAAAAACGCGAAATTTTACAGGATTTGATTGCCGCCGATGGCCTGGAGCGATATTTGGGAACTCGTTATGTAGGACAAAAACGATTTTCTCTTGAAGGTGGTGATGCCCTTATCCCCATGATGAAACAAATCATACGCCAGGGCGGCACCGAAAATGTTAAGGAAATCGTTATTGGTATGGCACATCGCGGTCGCCTTAACGTATTGGTTAACGTATTGGGTAAAGAACCCGATCAGCTTTTCCAGGAATTTGAAGGCAAGATTAAATTAGAGCGCACCGGTGATGTTAAATACCACATGGGGTTTTCTTCGGATTTGCGCATTGAAAATGGCGCTATTGTCCATTTGGCACTGGCTTTTAACCCGTCTCACCTCGAAATTATTGGTCCGGTTGTTGAAGGTTCTGCCCGTACACGCATGGAGCGTCGTCACGATTTGGTAAAACGAGAAAAAGTGGTTCCAGTGGTTATTCACGGTGACGCAGCGTTTGCTGGTCAGGGTGTGGTCATGGAAACCTTCAATTTTTCACAGGCACGCGGTTATTGTACAGGTGGTACCGTTCATATAGTCATTAACAATCAGGTTGGTTTTACAACAAGCAATCCCTTGGATGCACGTTCAACCTTATATTGTACCGACGTTGCTAAAATGGTTCAGGCGCCAATTATTCATGTCAATGGTGATGATCCGGAAGCCGTCGTATTTGCGACTCAAATTGCGTTTGACTTCCGAATGAAATTTAAGCGCGATGTTGTTATTGATCTGGTATGTTATCGCCGTCATGGCCATAACGAAGCGGATGAGCCTTCAGTAACACAGCCAGTTATGTACAAAAAAATTAAATCAATGCGCCCGCTGCGTGAAATATATGCGGATCAGCTCATCAAAGAAGGGTTGGTTAACAGCGCCGAAGTTGATAAATCAGTAGAAAATTATCGCGATACATTGGATAAAGGTCACGCAGTTGTTGATCTCGTTCATGAAAATTATGAAGGTAAAATGTCAATTGACTGGACGCCTTATGTAAATGCCAAGTGGACTGATAAAGTCGATACCACAATCACTTCAGCAACTGTCCAAAGCTTATCTAAACAATTGCATACACTGCCTGATGGTTTTGAGTTAAATTCCGTAGTCAAAAAATTATTGGCTGAACGTGAGAAAATGACAGCCGGCGAGATTCCCATGAACTGGGGTTATGCAGAAACAATGGCTTATGCCAGTTTAGTGCATGATAATTTTGGCGTGCGTTTATCAGGGCAGGATAGTGGCCGTGGTACGTTTGCACATCGTCACGCTGTGTTACATGAAGCTCAAACCGGAAAAGTCTTTGTTCCTCTTGAGAAGATAGAAAACACCTCTGAAAAAAGTTTTGTGGTTATTGATTCTGTTTTATCGGAGGCAGCTGTTCTGGCTTTCGAGTATGGATATGCCTCTTCTGCTCCTACATCCCTGGTATTATGGGAAGCTCAGTTCGGCGATTTCGCCAATGGTGCCCAGGTTGTTATCGACCAGTTCATCAGTTCTGGTGAGCAAAAATGGGGTCGTTTGTGTGGATTGGTCATGTTGCTGCCGCATGGTTATGAAGGTCAGGGTCCAGAGCATTCATCTGCACGTCTTGAACGCTTCATGCAGTTATGTGCGCAACATAACATTCAGGTTTGTACGCCGACCACGCCTGCGCAAATGTTTCATATGCTTCGCCGTCAGATGCTGCGTAATTTCCGCAAACCATTAATTGTGATGACACCGAAAAGTTTGCTGCGTCATAAATTGGCTGTTTCTCCACTTAGTGATTTAACTAACGGTAAATTCTATACAGTTATTCCGGAGATCGATGATATTGACGCGACAAAAGTCACGAAAGTAGTGTTGTGTTGCGGAAAAGTTTACTATGATCTGTTGCAAAAACGCCGTGATGATAAGCTTGACCATATCGCAATCGTGCGAATTGAACAGCTTTATCCGTTCCCTAAAAAAGCGTTAATTAATGAATTGGCAAAATTCCCCAAAGCAAATGATATTGTCTGGTGTCAGGAAGAGCCGCAAAATCAGGGTGTCTGGTTCTCTTCTCAGCACAATATGAAAGATTGTCTGCGCGATGAACAAACGTTACGCTATGCCGGACGAGGATTTGCTGCTGCACCTGCGGTAGGAAGCCCGTTAAAACATGCAGCGGAACAACAGGCACTGGTTAACCAGGCATTAGTGGATTAATTTATTACACATACTAACAAAAGAAGGACTAACCATGTCTATTGAAGTTAAAGTACCTGTTCTGCCTGAATCAGTGGCAGATGCAACTGTAGCGACCTGGCATAAAAAAGTCGGTGATAGAGTTACACGTGATGAAAATCTCCTGGATTTGGAGACTGATAAAGTCGTTCTTGAAGTGCCAGCTCCTGCGGATGGTATTCTGACAGAGATTCTTTTCAAAGAAGGCGATACTGTTCAATCAAGCCAGATTCTGGCTAAAATTGAAGCGGGTTCTGCTGCACCACAGAAAGAAACGGCTGCCGCACCTGCTCAAAGCGAACAATCATCATTGGATGATAAATCAGCCAGTCCTGCCGTACGTCGTATGTTAGCTGAACATGATTTACAGCCAGGCCAGGTTGTTGGTTCTGGTAAAGATGGTCGTTTGACTAAAGAAGATGTTGTCTCTTTTATTGAATCTAATCGTGAAAAAACGACAGCAAAACCAGAAACCAAACCTGCCAGTAATGTTCCGGCTGTTCCTATGGGTACGCGTGAGGAACGCCGTGTGCCAATGACTCGTTTGCGGGCAAAAATTGCAGAACGCCTGGTTCAGGCGCAACATAACGCAGCAATGCTAACCACTTTTAATGAAGTTAATTTAAAAGCAGTTATGGATTTACGTGCACAATACAAAGACAATTTTGAGAAGAAACATGGCGTTAAACTAGGTTTTATGTCCTTCTTTACCAAAGCTGTGGTTGAAGCACTAAAGCGTTTTCCAGCCGTAAATGCATCTATTGATGGCCAGGATATTGTCTATCACGGTTATTTTGATATTGGTATTGCGGTATCAACTGATCGCGGTCTGGTGGTCCCTGTTGTCCGTGATGCTGACCAAATGAGCATGGCTGATATTGAAAAAAGTATTAATGATTCAGCAACGCGTGCTCGTCAGGGTAAACTGAGCATTGAAGAAATGCAGGGCGGTACATTTACCATTACCAATGGGGGTGTATTTGGTTCATTATTGGCTACTCCAATTATCAACCCACCGCAAGCGGGTATTTTGGGAATGCACAAGATTGAAGACCGGCCAATCGTTGAAAAAGGCCAAATTGTTATACGCCCGATGATGTATATCGCATTATCTTATGACCACCGATTGATTGATGGTAAAGAATCAGTTCAATTTTTGGTTGCAGTAAAAGAGCTGTTGGAAGATCCATCCCGTTTATTATTAAATATTTAATGATTACGTTTAACCGCAAACCCGCTAGTCGGGTTTTGCTTTTTAAAAGGTAGCAACAATGAATTTACATGAATACCAAGCCAAGCAATTATTTGCCAGTTATGGATTGCCCACATCTACAGGCTATATTGCAACCAGTGTTGAAGAAGCATTGGCTGCGGCTGATAAACTGGCGACATCACGCTGGGTTGTTAAAGCACAGGTTCACGCAGGTGGCCGTGGTAAAGCGGGTGGTGTAAAACTGGTGTCTACTAAAGATGACTTGGCGGCTGCTGCCAAAGCATTATTAGGCACTCGTTTAGTCACTTACCAGACAGACGCCAAAGGTCAACCAGTTAACACCTTATTAATTGAAGAAACCTGCGACATTGGCCGCGAGTTATATTTAGGTGCCGTTGTAGATCGTGCAACACAGCGTGTAGTCATTATGGCCTCAACTGAAGGCGGCGTTGAAATTGAAAAAGTAGCTCATGAAACACCTGAGAAAATTTTCAAAGTCATGGTTGATCCGTTAGTTGGTGTTATGCCATTCCAAGGTCGTGATATTGGTTTTAAATTAGGATTAAACGACGAGCAAATCAAACAGTTTACAAAATTGATGATTAATTTGGGTAAAATGTTTGTTGAGTGTGATTTAAGTCTGCTGGAAATTAACCCGCTGGTTGTTACTAAATCAGGTGATTTACTCTGCCTTGATGGAAAAATTAACATCGATACTAACGCGTTGTACCGTCAGCCAAAATTGAAAGCAATGCGTGATACGTCACAAGAAGATGAGCGTGAAAACCGAGCTACCGATTGGGAATTAAATTACATTCCGTTAGATGGCGAAATCGGTTGTATGGTCAATGGCGCAGGCCTTGCTATGGCAACAATGGATGTAATCAAATTGCATGGTGGTGAACCTGCTAACTTCCTGGATGTTGGTGGTGGCGCTACAAAAGAGCGCGTTAGCGAAGCGTTCAAAATTATTCTTTCTGATGAAAACGTAAAAGGTATTCTGGTCAATATTTTTGGTGGAATAGTACGTTGTGACCTGATTGCTGATGGTATTTTAGCTGCAGTTAAAGAAGTTGCTGTTAAAATCCCCGTTGTTGTCCGTCTTGAAGGAAATAATGCCCAATTAGGTGCAGATATTTTGAATAAAAGCGATTTAAACGTGATTGCTGCCACCAGTCTGACTGATGCAGCGAAGAAAATTGTGGCGGCGGTCGCCTGATATCACCAGTATAAATTTTTTGAGGCATGCAATGAGCGTATTAGTAAATAAATCAACAAAAGTAATTTGTCAGGGTTTTACTGGCAAACAAGGAACTTTCCATTCTGAACAGGCAATTGCCTATGGCACACGCATGGTTGGTGGTGTAACACCCGGTAAAGGCGGCCAAATGCATTTGAACCTGCCTGTATTTAACACGGTTCGTGAAGCAGTAGAAGAAACGGATCCCGATGCCAGTGTCATTTATGTGCCCGCACCATTTTGCATGGATTCTATCCTGGAAGCCGCGGATGCCGGTATTAAATTAATCGTATGCATCACTGAAGGTATTCCTGTTCTGGATATGCTAAAAATTAAAATCTACCTGAAAAATAATACTCAGTCTCGATTGATTGGCCCTAACTGTCCTGGAATCATCACACCTGGCGAATGCAAAATTGGTATTATGCCTGGTTCTATCCATTTACCCGGTAAAGTAGGTATTGTATCGCGTTCAGGAACATTAACCTATGAAGCGGTAAAACAGACTACGGACAAAGGGTTTGGCCAAAGTACCTGTATTGGTATTGGTGGCGATCCAATTCCTGGAACCAGCTTCATTGATGCGTTAATGCTGTTTGAAAAAGATCCTCAAACGGAAGCCATCATTATGGTTGGCGAAATTGGCGGATCAGCGGAAGAAGAAGCGGCTGAATACATTAAAGCGCATGTCAGCAAGCCTGTAGTCTCTTATATTGCCGGCGTAACTGCTCCTGAAGGCAAGCGTATGGGCCATGCTGGTGCAATTATTTCTGGTGGTAAAGGTACTGCTGCTGAAAAATTTGCCGCACTTGAAGCTGCTGGTGTAAAAACTGTAAAATCGCCTGCTGATCTGGGTGATGCAATTGCTGAAGTCACTGGCTGGTAATATCATGCATTCCCTTCTCCACTTGGGGAGAAGGTGGCGCGTAGCGCCGGATGAGGGCGTTGATGTTGGCACATTGATTAAACCATGCACCCTCAGCACCCTCATCCGTCACTTCGTGACACCTTCTCCCGTTTCGGGAGAAGGGAATCACATCTTATAGATCCTGTTATTTATTAAGATTTTTAATCCGGGAAACATCAATAACCATTAATTTAAAATAATCATAAGACATATAAAAATTACCTCTATCACCCAGACCAGAACCCCAAGAATTTCGTAACGTCAATAATCCTCTATGTGGGCGGCCTTTATCGTCATTCGCTATAGCATTGTCATCATATCCGGTTATTACCATTTCATGAGCACCAAACGCAGGGTTCCAGATAACATCACGGGCAATTTCCGGTGTTAATACCCATGTATCATATTTCGCCACATTTTTTCCTACAGCACCCATTAAACCCAGATCAAAATCAATTAATAACGTGCTGAACACCAAGCGATCACCGGCTATAAGCGATTTTTTTACGTTAGTCAGTATTTCTTGCGTATCAACACGCTCAGTCATTGCATCATATACATCGAGCACCGGTATCCACGCTATGGACTCAGGATCTATTTTTTCACTTATGGGATGAAACTCTTCTGGAGTAATAGAGGAGGGATTGTAATCAAAAGAAGGATATTCTGTTATTCCGCCACATCCGGCAGATTGCTGGTTTTCTTTATTAACAAAACCAAACATATCAATCTGGCTAAGTATGTAGCGTCCCCATGTACCTTCCCAGCCACTGGGGGTATAACCTTGCTGCTCCAGATAATTACCCAACTGGAGGTTACATAATTGACTGATATAATCGCCTTTATTTAAAGCTGCATCGAGCGCCGCAGTAATGGCAAATGTTACGCATGTTCCATGGGGGCCTTGATTTAATACCGGTACATTGTTCATACCAAGCTCAGCATAAGGTTGTTTTACAATTTCCTCTGAAGCTGCCCTGCTAAACTGTTTTGTAGAAGAGAGTGCGTTTGTAGCTTGTTCAGATAAATGTTGCTTCGCAGCATCCGATAATTTGATTTTCATTAAACTGATTTCTTGTTCGACTGTAGGTGTACGTGCTTGTTGCCTTGCAGTTTGCGAGTTGATGGAATGCTTTATAGTACCGATTATTTCAATATTGTTAGCATAAATATTGCCTGTAGCAAGCATGGATAGCGTTGCAATTATCAATAATTTCATGAATTAAATCTCCATCTTAACTGGTAAAAGATGGAGTATATCATTAATTATTGATTTATCTACGCAGGCAGAGCTAGGCTTTAAAAAAATCGTCAGGTACACAAGCAAAAATCACTGCTTTTTTTTAATTAATTTTTCTTCGATTAATTGATCAAAGACTGCTTTTTTTCATCAGATAACTGACTGCGCCTTAATTGCATCATTTCTTCCACAGTACCTTGAATGCAGTCTGGTGTAAGCCTGTCGATAATCAGTGTTCCATTAATGTGATCAATCTCATGCTGCAAAACACGGGCATAAAAACCTTCTTCAATACTACGATGAACATTCCCCTCTTCATCAAAATATTCAACATCAATTTGCTGATATCGCGGTACTTTACCCGCTTTGCTTTTGACAGAATAGCAAGCCTCAAAATCACTGATTATGCTGGTGTTTTCAACAGGTTTATAATGAGGATTAATCATAATATGCATTGGATAAATTGTTACATTATCACGTAATAAAGCAGCGCTTTCAGGAATATAAACAGCAATAATCTGTTTTGGTTGATTAATTTGTGGGGCAGCAAGTCCTACCCCTCCCAATTCATGCAATTGATTTTTCATAGCGGCAATCAACTGCAAGTTTTCATTGGAAAGAGGGAATGTTACAGGCGCTGCCGGTGTTGTTAATACTGTTTTAAAGGATTTCTGCTCAATAGTTACAATATCCATAGAAAAAATTCCTTGATTAATTAATAAAAGCCCTGCAAATGAAATAATGCGAAGTATCATATAGCTTAATTCACGAGAACAAAATTATTTGCTGGAAGAATATCCGGTTCTTCATAAATATCTTTTTTAGAGGCAGCAAAGAAACCATGATAATCATGGCGATTTGTTTTTAATTTAGATACCTTGGAAGTGGCATCTTTAAGCGTATTATAATGCTTTTCGTGTTCAGGGGTATAAAGATTAAGAGCGCTTAAGAGTCTTAAAAAACACCGGATTAATGTGTTACTAAGTGAGTTTTTATTTTTGCGTTTTAAAATGGTCTGTTCGAAAGGTGATGGTTGGAAAGGTGATGGTTGGAAAGGTGATGGTGAAACAATTTTCCGCAACATTTTTATGCGGTCAGCTATATCAATTTCTTTATTGTTTGCAATCTTTTTTAAATCAGCAATTTTTGCTGATTTTTCATTGATCAAATCAGGAGTCTCATATACGGAATTTTTTTGTACAGAATTTTTTTGCTTAAGATATTCTGCAAAATATTGTTCAAATGCATTAGTTGCAGAGAGTATGTTATTTAACTGGCTATAATACTTAAGATTTGTTTTTTGAAAGATATTAATTTGCTGCTGTATCATTTCAGCTATATTTTTCTTTATATTTCTGTTGGGATTTTCAATGCTTCTACGAGAAATTTCCTCTGTTAACCCTATTAAATAATTTTTTAGTTTCTCGTAATATTCATCATTCGCGTAAAATAAATCGGAACGTTTCATTTTAATTGATTCTAAATATTGATCAAAATAATGAAAAGCATATTCCTTAATATATTGTTTATTTATATCTTCCTGATTTTTCTGAAGAGTATTTAAATAGGCTTCTTTTTCAAGCGCAATATCGATATTTAATTCTAAAGCATTATGTTTTCCCTGATAGTAACTACGCACAGTAGCAACAAGGGATTTAATGTCAGGCAATTTTACTTGATAAAGCTGTTCTTGTTTCTGACAAAATGTTAACGCATGTTGAATACAGGTACTAACTTGCCCGGCTGTATTTAAAAAGTCTTTGATTGTGACAGGCTTGGTTAATGCTGGTGTAGAACTACTCAAATTATTAATGATATCTTGATCAAACTCATTAACATTTACATTTTCTGCAAGAGCACTAATATAATAAGGTTGAATTTGAAGATACATGTCCCGAAAAATTTGTTTCTTTTCTTCGGGAAGACTCATCAACGCTAATTCCTCACCATCAGGTAAAAGCGATATAAATTTTTCTAATATATCCAGTTTTTCCAAAATATCTGCAGCAGCTTGTAATTCAATAACTTGCGCATGATACCACTCATTAAGCTGTTGTATTTGTTCATAACTTAATTCAGCACGTTGTTCGGAAGATAACTCCTTGCTAGAAAAAATAAATTCAGGCGAATAATCTTCCGTAATACACGACAGTTTTTTATCCAGATGCGTAATTATTTTTTTCTCATCAAAATTAAATTTATGGTTACGACGATCAAAAGGGCTGGTAAACGGGATAAAATTGGTAGTGGATGACTGCTCTGAAATAATTTTCTCATTCGAATCAAGCTCTGTAGAGCTTATTAAATCGTCAAATGAAGAACTCGTAGATGATAAGGTCTGAGTGGAATCGCTATCATTATCCAGCTCTATAGAGCTATTTAAATCAGTTATTATTTCAGGTGGTGATATTTTTTCAGGCTCTGTTGGAGCATCGTTATTAATTATTTCATTAACTATTATTTGTTCAGCTACTGCGACAGTTTCTATCACAGGTACAGTTTTTAAATGAATAAAGTTATCTATCCGCACATTTTCAGCTGGATAATCCAGGGATTTTATCGCTCGGTGAGCATTTTCCATTAAAATAAAATGAGCATTTCGATAGGCTTTTTCGAGTTTTATTTCAGCAGCTTTTATATTAGCATCATCATTTAACCAGTAAATCCATGGGGAATATTCAAATTGATACTCGCCTATGGCTTTATCTAATTCGTTTAAAAGCGCAAGCTCATTCGCAAAATTATTTTTTTCATGCATTGCACGTTGCTTTCGATCGTTGTTTGCCTTCTTGCGATTTTCAAAAGCAGCATTATTAGTTATAAACCCTACATGCACCTCGGATTCCAGATCCAGAGGTTCAAGCAAACCGTGATAAAATTGATCTAAAACAAGCTTCATAGGATCAGAAAGCAGTCCAGGCTGTAAACACATTTGATCTTCCCACCGGTCAGTTTCAATCAAAATTTGTGAAAAGAAACGCGTTTGAATATCGCCTAATCTGCTTTTAACGGCATCATGTGAAATTGAGCAAAAATCATTAAGCCCACCGCGAAGCTCATTAAATAAAGCATACATCATGGGCGTTTTAAGTAATAACCTGAAATAGGAGTTAGAGTTTTCAATAATGGTATTAATTTTTTGTACCGCTACTTCCGTTTTTGCCTGAATGACTTCTAATTCTCTTTGCGAAAGCGATTCATTATTATTTAAAGCGGCGATATGTTTAGGAACTATCATCATTGCTTGCAAAGCAAGCCACATGGATGGATATTGTTCGGAGCCGGGCAAATGCGAAACATCAGCCACATATGGATCTGTCTCTTGCACAATGGCTGCTTTAATTTTCAGCGCTTCCATTAATAATTGACTTCCCACCACGTTTAAGTGTGGATTAATAATAAACTCGTCACATAAATCGATCAAATTGTCTAAATGACTATAAACGTTTAATAAATGGTAAACGTACTTTGTTTTATAACCGTCACTACGAAGTTTTTGCAACTGATTAGCCAAGTGTTCGAGATTATATAAGCCGTTGTAAAAACGTTTTATATTTATAATTTGATCACATTCAGTCAGTTTTTTATTACCATCCATTAATTCAGGAAAAGGTATACCCTCTTTAGCTGGATTTAATTGTTTTTTAACAGATTGATTAAAAGCATGTGTTAAATGATAAACATTTTCTCTGAATTCATTAATTGCTTTCGCATAATAGGGATCTTTAATAATATAATTTGCCCGGTTTTGGTATGGATGGCTTAATACTAACTTTTTCTGAGCGGTACAACTACTTAAGCGTCCGTATGTTTTTTCTTGCCGGTTACAAAATTCTTTTGCCACAACGAGTTTTTCTGTTACTTGAGGTAAAACATCCAGAATAGATTGTGCTGTAAGCTTTTTTTCAGGAATAGAGGGCTTGGCAAGGTTACTGATAATTGTTTTGTCAAAATCTGCAAGCATTGGCATGTCTACCAAAGCACTGACCAGATAAGGCTGAATTTGTTTGTATAGATTTTTTAATGTTTCTTTATTGTTATCCTCAAGATTATATAATTCTTTATCAGCAAAAGAAGTTAAAATCCGGGTAAATTCTTTCAGGCATTCATAGCCTTTAAGCAGACGATTATATTCGCGATTATACCAGTAAAAAAGCAGGGTAGCCTCTTCATGGCTGAGCTTGTCCAGTTCTACCTGATTAAATTTGTTGATATTTATTGCGAATTCAAGTGGTCTACGCACTTTAACAATGGTTGCTTTTAAAGCATTGGTTTGTAAATGCTCCAATATATCTTTTTCAATATAATGGAAACGTTGAAAATCAGAATTAAATGGATGAAGTTCTGTTTGAGTGCGTTGATTAATATTTTCAATAAGATTTTCACTTAATTTTCGGTGAAACTGTTGTGAATTTATTTCACTTTTAATCAGGTTTTCAAAGCTTTTTTTATTGACAGCTAACTGTTTAAAACACTCGTTTGCAGAAGCGCTTGATTTAACATTTATTATATTGGCAATTTTGATGCCTAGCTCTAAATTCAATTTATTAAAGTAGGGCTGAACCAGTTGATAATATTCAATTAATTTTTCTTGTTTTTCGGATGAGATATTGGTAAATGTTTTATATTCATTCGCTGCTGTTTTTTCAAAGAGTTCATAGAATGAGGCGAAAGCTTTTTCTGCTTCTATTGCCTTGAATTCTTTTTCGTAAGTTTCACTAATACGTTTTTTTATATTTTCGATACGTAAATCAACAAAATGTTGATCTTCTATAGTTAATAATTCCTCACCTTTAACAGAAAAATTAACAACTTTTTTAGCGTAATAAGTAACTTCTGAATATAACGCATCCAAACTTTTTATCAACGGTGTTGAAATGGTGCCAGGAATTAATAATGCTTCCTCTTCTGCCTTATCAATAGTTGCAAAAAGCTTTAAAAACCAATTATATTTTAATTCTGCAAGCTTGGCGCAAATAGCATCCTGAGTTTTATCAGTTAAAAAGTCTGTTTGCTCTAAAATTGTCGTGGAAATGGTAATGATATGCTGAATTATATAAATATAATTTACCATTTTATATGAGTTGAAAAAATTCAGATTTTGAATTTCATTAATGGCGTGAAGCAAGCTGACGGCATCATCCTTAAGCGCTTTTTTTCTGGCTTCACCCAGTGTTGCATTCAAATCACCGGCATAATCATTTGTATATTGGTTAAGCTTTTTGGTAATTTCTTCAATTTTGTCAGGGATTTTTTCTCCACTAAAATTTGTAATATATTTATAATCATAGGAACCATCTTCTGGTTTCATTTGATAAACCGTTACGCCGGCAGCATGCCCGGCCTTGTAACTATAGTCTATTGCTTTTTGAGTCAGAGTTCGTTCAGGTTTTTTTGGCTGCTCCGTTGTTTCTTCTTTTTTTTCTTCAGTCGCAACATAGGGTTTTATATAACTTATTAATGATTTAATGCTAGCGAACTCATCACCGAGATCTTTATTTTCAGGCTTATCGGAGTCTTTGCTTGCAAAAATTTCTACCGCGTTAGCAATTTTTTTCAGAATTGTTATTTCTTCATGAAATATCTCGTAAATATTTAAATCAAGTGTAGTCAATAAAATGCTTGCTTCGTAAGCGTAATCAATCGTAGTTGCAAAAATTTTATTGAGATCTAAAACTAATTCAAAAGCAGAGCGGGCATTCAGGTTTTCCAAGTCTTTAAAAGCGCATTCAGCATAATACAATGCATTAATGATTTTTTTGATTTGAATAATTTGTTTAGGTTCATGATTAAAGTCAATAAAAGGTACGCCATCATTTTTTGGTGTAAGGTAGGGTTTTAACTCTGGACTTAAAAGTTCCTGGGCAACTTTGTCAATGATTTTTGCCCGAAGACCATTTAAAAAAACAGATAACTGATGCTCTTTAAAAGATTCCAGAATTCGTAGATAACGATCAAACATAAATACCTATTAAAACGGGTTACATCAATATGCTGTACTATTTTAGCGTAAACGATCTATATAGTATACACACGCCATGTTGTAGCCATTGTATATTCGTATTATTAAGGGGATATTAAATGGTATTTTTTTTTAAACATTATCGCAAAATTTGCAGCAAGAGTTATAATTGATAAATATTACATAACTTTAAAAGAGTAATAATGACAGATTGGCGAACTATTGCTGATGTCAGAAGGGAATATGGCGTCTTAAGTCTTAATGAAGATGAAGCAGAAAAGGATCCATTTTCCCAATTCAGACGTTGGTTTGAAGAAATTGTAGCTGTAGAAAAATATGATCCAACCGCTATGGTTTTATCCACAGTTGATGAAAAAGGTTTTCCTGATTCACGCGTTGTGCTTTTAAAAGGGATTGAAAACGAAGCATTTATTTTCTATACCAATTACGAAAGTACCAAAGCGGTACAAATAATGCATACACCTTATGTAGCACTCAATTTTTATTGGCCAGTGATGTCGCGTCAGGTTCGGATAAGAGGGCGTGTTAAAAAAACGGCAACTGAGCAGTCCGATGCTTATTTTAAAAGCAGGCCGTTGGAAAGTCAGTTAAGTGCAGTGGCTTCACCTCAAAGTAAAAAAATTGAGAATCGGCAAGATTTGGAAAAAGCGTTTAATAAGCTTGTTAGTGAAAATGGCCAACAGGCAGTTGTAAGACCAACTAACTGGGGCGGTTACCTTGTTTTGCCGGATGAGGTTGAATTTTGGCAAGGCCGTGATAATCGATTGCATGATCGGCTCCATTACTTTCAGCAACAAGGAGAATGGACTTTAAGGCGATTAGCACCCTAGTTTTGATTTATAGTTATTCATATTGATTTAAATTTGTAGTTTTAAAGCAGTTTTGTCAAGAAACAGTAAAAAATAAAAGTTAAGAAGCATGGTCATCTGCTCAGGCGTAAAATGGAAACTGTAGAAGCATTTGATTAGATCCCATTTAGAGTCAGATGTTTTACATAAATGATTTAGCAAACAGAAAATTGTGGAATTATTTCATTTACAGACGCTAAAAGCGAGGGTACCAAAATGAACGATATAACTGCTTTACTGCCACATATTAGACTACGTTTAAATATGGAGCATCCAGATCTTGAAGAATGTTACACTGACGGATATGAGTGTGCAAAAGCGCAATTGGAAGAGGAAGATAATCCATTTGCAGCTGGTTCTCTTGAGTCTGAGCAGTGGTTAGAAGGGTGGTGGGCTGGATTTTATGGTGATGAACCTCTGTTTACTCTGGAGAGTTTGGATGCCAATGATCGGGTCGAAGAGCCTACAGCGGCGAATGATGATGATTATCATCCCCTGTATAGCCGATTTGTTACGACATTCTTAAAAATAACCGGCGCTTTAGCAGCCACGGCAGTGGTGGGATACCAAGTATTGGATTTGGTGGCATAAAAGTGTCTTAATATCTCGTTGGGGCAAACGGTGCCCGTCTTTGCGAGCGCTAGCGAAGCAATCCAGTCATCGAAGCACGGAACTCTGGATTGCTTCGCTAGCGCTCGCAAAGACGTGTTTTGTACCAAAAGTAGTGGTTTTCAAATCCAATCACTTAAATATTTTAATCACCATACTGCGCATTCTGGCAAGTTCGGCCGGATTAAATTCTTTATAAACCGTGCTGCCAATATTCAAACAGACAGTCACTTCATCGCCCACGCCTTTCAATAAATCAACGCCTGAAAGTCTTAAAACCTGAATTGAATCGCTAATGTCTCTTGCCCATTGATCAAAATGGTGCATTTCTGTAAATACCGGCAAAAAATAATTATTGCTTTCTTGTAAGTATAAAACTTCCGGAGCATCAGCAGCGGAGTTTTTATCAACAGGGATAATAAAATTGGCTTTAATAAATTCCAGATAAGCTTTGTTTGCTTCCTGATTACTGCCAGCTAAATCAATGGCATTTTTGATTGCCTGCTCAAGACTATTCATGTTACATACCTGCATTTAAAAACACATTATACCGTCAGGGCATCAGGTTTTGCGAGCTTTTACAAAAGTTGGTTTAATTTAGACTCTTTCCGTATGCTAATATGATGAGGGCATTTTACTAGTCATATTAGAAACAGCTTGTTCTATCTCGGTTATAAAAGGCGACAAATCCAGAGAAGGCGAGCTAAAAAATAAAGGACTACTGGTGACATTTTTTTGAAATTCTTTAATAAAATAAAATTACCAGCTCGAATAAAAGCAAGCTCTCGAAAACATGGATCGCCTTAGTAAGTATGTTACGAACTCAGAGGCGGGAGGAAGTGATAAATTTTGCTAAATGTTATTCATCGAATACAATCTGTGAAAATAGATTAGGATTAAGATGATGATGTTAAAAAATAAAACAGTAGTTGTTACGGCAGGGAATCGCGGCGGTGGACTGGCTCTTTCTAAAAAATATGCCGAGAATGGTGCTAATGTAGTAATGATTGCGGAGCATTCGGGTTCAATAGTTAATGACAATCCTCTTTCATCAGAGAACTCGATGGTGATAACCATTGATTTTATGGACGAAGAACAGATCTATAATGCCGTAAGGACGACTGTTGAACGATTTAGTACTATTGATATTCTTATCAATAACTATAGTATTTTTAACTTCAAAAGTGCAATGGATACCACACCGAAAATGTTTCATCGCGTGATGAGTAATGTGTTTGCTACATTCTTTTTTTCAAAAGTTTGCGCGCCATATTTGAAACGTACTTCAAATCCACACATTATCAATATTTCACCCCCTTTAAATATGAGTGCGGCTAAATCAGCCTGTGAACATCATCAATTATTTTCGATTTCTAAATACGGAATGAGCTTTTCTACACTAGGAATGGCAGAAGAGTTCAGACCCATGGGTATTGCCGTCAATTCATTATGGCAGGAGCGACCAATTGCAACAAAAACCTTGATGGATAATTTTGATAATGAGGTTGTTCAAGGTAGTAATCGTCCAGAGGTCTATGCCGAAGCTGCTTATTTAATATCACTTAAGCGGGCTGGCGAATTTACGGGGAATTATTGCATTGACGAAGATATCCTACGTGAGGCAAATATTAATCCATCTCAATATGCAGTTAATTCTAACGCTATACCAGTGAAAGATATTTTCCTTCCAGGCGTTAATTATGAACTTTTGAAAACCGTGCTTTAAGAGGTTAATTAAGTTGGTTCAGTGCTTTGTTTATTTTAAATTATCACAAGGAGTTATCATGAAATATTATTTTGTTATGGCATTGTTGATATCATCGGTTGCTTTTGCTTCGAAATCTGCGAGTAATATTGAAGGGGCGTATGAGTGCATGGGTAATGAAGTTGGTACAAATGAAGCCTTTAATTGTCAGATGACGATTAAGAAAACGGGTGATACATACGCATCAACTGCAAATTGCTCTGATGGTAACTCGTATCGTGGTACAGGCATTTATGATAAAAGCATACATCGTTTGTCTACGGGGTTTATTAATCCAAAGAAATCAGAGGAAACGGGCGTTTCAGTCACAGTAATAAAAGCGGATGGAAGTCTAACTTCTGAATGGACATATTTGGATAAGGAAATAATTGGACGTACCAAATGTCTCAAACAACCCACTAAATCATAATGAGTTGCTGGCTATTGTTCATAAAATATCCTTTATTTTTGATAATATGATCTAATGGCAAAAATAGAGGCTCTGGCAATGAATGAAGCGAAAACCATTGCCAAGAAACAACCTTATTCTGCTCCATAATATGTATTGTTTGATTGCAGGGATATTCGGCTTTTAAGAAAATAGAAACATAATGCTTACGCTCTTGTTCGAAGACATCATTTGTAATAACGAATACTTTAGGAGAAGAAATGACTAATCCGGTTTCTTCTTTTGTTTCACGAATTGCACACATCTCAAATGTTTCACCAGACTCTAAATGCCCGCCAGGCGGTCCCCATGTCAAATGACCATGCTCACCCAATCGCTGACCTAGTAATAAATTTTTGTTGTTGAAGATCAAAACACCAATACCAACTCTGGGATAATTCATATATATCCTATGTGCAATACAGCGCCGATCGTATGACTATCATAATCCATAATAAAAGCACTGTAATAATTTGGGTAATAATCATCTCTGAGTTTAGGTTTTCCTTTGCAAATAGCGCCTTCTTGAATAGCTCTCTTGTAGAATTCATCGATGGCTTTTTCTGTTGTTGCTTTGAAAGCAACATGGGTAAATTGCTGTATTGTCTTATTGGGTCCAAACCAAAACTCTGGTTGATTCTTTCCGAAGCCAATCCAGCCCTTGTGTTCTACAAGGGGTTTTATTTCGAGCGGAGCCAATATTAAAGTGTAAAATCTTTTTGATTTTTCATAATCTGTAACAGCAATACCCACATGGTCAATTATCATGATGGCATTTATACTCCTTCAGTTGCAAAAATGGGTTGATAGACAATTTAATACATTGGCAGGGACGACTCAGGTTTCAGTCCAGAATTACTGGCATTTGATCTTGTAAGTAACCCAGAACATGCTGCTGGAATGTATAACGTTGCGACGATATTTTCTGATTTAATCGAGTCACTCGATGAAAAAAAATTGGCCGAACTAACAATATCATATCAAATTATTTGGTCTACAACGATTAGGATGGTTGCTTGATTATTTGGGTGCGAAACCCTGACCATCTGAGCTGCTTAATTATTTAAATGGTAAAAATAGTGTACACTCTTGTAGAAAAATGCTAATTTTACTTTCAATAAAGCATAAAAATAAATTTTATCCCATTGATAGTGAGAGTAGCTGTGGTTAAAAGTGAACTTATGAACGATAAAACAGTAAAGGTGCGCAATGAAAAAGTTGGTGGTGTTAGCAATTTAGCCTTTGCCTGGTTAGTTTGGGGATTGGCAGCCGCATTTTATTTTTCTGATTACCTTGCACGGGTAGCACCGGGTGTAATGCACCGTAGTTTGCAGATTGATTTTGGTATTAATGAAGCCGGTTTTGGAATTTTGACCGCATCTTTTTATATACCTTATATTATCATGCAGGTTCCTGTTGGTCTAACCGTCGATCGTTTAAGCATTCGAGCTATCTTAACCATTATGTCATTAATAACAGCCCTGGGCTGTTGTGTTTTTGGCTTGGCTGATGGCTTACTGATGGCATCTGTTGGCCGTATGTTAATTGGTTTTAGTGCTGCATTTGCTTTTGTTAGTTCGTTACGATTGGCTACATCCTGGTTCCCACCAGCAATGCTTGGGTTATTAGCCGGGCTAACACAAGCATTAGGCATGTTAGGAGCAGCCGCTGGTGAAGCCCCTGTTTCATTTCTTGTTGCTACTGTAGGCTGGCGGCATAGTATGCTTATTATTGCATTCCTGTTTATTGCTTTGGCTGGATTACTTTATCAGTTTGTACAGGATCGTCCGGGCAGTAGCAGGCGTCTTGAAATAAAAACAGAGAGTACAATAAGCATATTGCAAAGCCTCAAAATTATACTTTCTCATCGTCAAACATGGCTGAATGCGTTATACGCAGGTTTTCTGTTCGGCCCTACTGCCGTAATTGGAGAAGCGATCGGACCTGCTTATTTGCAATATGGCCGTGGTTTATCTGCTCATGCCGCAGCTTTTGCAACAGGACTTATTTTTATTGGCTGGGGCATAAGCGGGCCAATATCCGGATGGATTTCTGATCGGATGGGTCGTCGCAAGCCATTAATGATTATATCCGCAATGTGTGGTCTTGTATTAACCTGTATGTTTGTGTTTTACCCCTCTATGGATAAAACAACTGCCTATATCATCTTTTTTGTTTTTGGATTAACTAACACCGGGGTTGCTATTGCTTATGCTGTGTCAACGGAAATTCAGGATAGAAATGTTATTGGTACATCAATAGCATTTACCAATATGATTTCTATTTTTGTCGGCGCATCAATGCAGCCTTTAGTAGGCCGTCTTGTTGATATTGCAGCTGGACCACGCGCCTATAATGTTGAAACGTTATTACTTTCTGATTTTCAGGCAGGACTGAAAATATTGCCTGTATGTTCGTTCGTTGCTCTTATTCTGGCACTTACCGTTAAAGAAACTTATTGTAAACCGTTACAACATTTAGACAGGTAAACGTGTAGCCCGTATTAGCAAAGCGTAATACGGGGAATTCATCAATACCGATGTCCCGCATTACGCTTCGCTAATACGGGCTACAATCTCTCTTTACCTCATGTTTTTTCTCATATTTCTTTGCTAGTTGATTAATCTCGTGCTTTAATAAACGAGGTATTTTTTCTGTTGTATTTAGAACAGAAAGATAGAACTAACACGGAGATAATAATGAAAAAATTTGCAGGATTAGTAGTCATACTGGCTGTTCTAGTCCTTGGTAGCTACTATGTGATGGGGCTGATTACCGAGCGTACAGTCAAACACAATCTCACCAACATGAATCAAACCACCGGTGTACATGTTGATATTGCCCAGTACGATCGTGGTTGGTATACCTCAAACGCATTATTTAACTGGCAAATAACTGTGCCTGAACATACGGTTACAGAAAATGGTCAGACGCAAACCATTCCCGCGCAAGAATATAAAATGTCTACGCCGGTCAAGATTTATCATGGTCCAATAATTTTCGCTAACGACACAGTCAAATTTGGTATGGGTTACGCGTACAGTGATGTTCCATTACCTGCTGAATATAATGATCAATTCAATGCAACATTCACACCTGACTCTGTTAAGCCTGAAATGCAAATGACTATGTTCGTTAATTATCTTACCAATGTTGAAATTGGTATGGCTATTCCGCAATTTAAAGTTATTACCAAAAAAGATAATGCAGAATTTGATTGGAAGGGTCTGGATAGTTCCGTTACAGTAACTTCAAATCAGGAAAAAATTAAGGGTGATGCAACGCTTGATGGTATGCAGATAACAAAAGGTACTGTTAAGGCATCAGTTGGTGAAATATCTACAAAATACGATTTGCATCTCATTCCTGGAGGTCTGTATCTCGGAGATGCAAGCCTGACCCTTCCTTCTCTTGTAGTGAATGATAAAGATCAATTGGTTTTTGAGTTGGATGATTTTGATCTGCAAAGCAGCAGCAATGTAGAAGATGGTTTATTTACCTCACATTTCCAATCATCTTTGGATAAACTGGTTGCTAATGGCAAAACATTCGGTCCTGGAAACGTGGAAATTGCTATAAGAAACCTGGATGCTGATGTGCTAATGCGTATTAATACTCAGGCACAGCAAATTCAACAGGGTACTGATGTTGAAAAACAGCAGGCACTATTAGCGATTTTACCTGAAGTTCCCAAATTGTTTAGCAGAGGTGCCGAGCTTGAAGTTTCTTCGCTAAGTTTCAAAATGCCCGAAGGTACAGTTGAGGGGAATTTGCTTGTAACCATGCCAAAAGGTGAAAGCAGTAATCCTTTTGAAATGATGCAGAAAATTCAGGGAAGTGGAAAAATTAAAATTCCAGCTGCCGTTCTCAAAGACATTCTTGATAGTTCAAACAAACAAAAATTGCTAGCGCAAGCTCAGACTGCAACTGCACCGGCAGGTTCTGATGTTGCTCAACAAATTCAACAGACCAGCACACCTGCTCCTGCAGCTGTTCTGCCTGCTGATGCTGACCAACAGATTAATGCCCTGACAACAGCGCAATTAAATGCAATGATGGAATCGGGCCTTGTTACCAAACAAGGTGATGATGTGGTAGTTGAGCTTAATTTTGATCAAGGAAAATTACAGATTAATGGTAAACCATTTAATCCAGCAATGCTGAAATTTTAATAAATCAAAATGATAGTTTACTGAGTAAATGTATTTATGCATTTACTCGGTAATTCCTGATTATTAAACAAATTTAAGGATACTTTACTTGTCAGGAATTGCTCAATTCGGTAAGATGCTCGTTTTAAAAGGAGGAGTTAACAAGAATGACAACAATCAGTAATGTAGCCGGAGATACAACAGCGTCACTGGCCGCGAGTGTAACTCAATCAGTGCAAAAATATTTTTCCGAGCTCAAAGGAGCTGATCCTGTTGATCTTTACCAATTTGTTCTTGAAGAGATCGAAACACCATTGTTCCGTGCGGTTATGGAACATTGCAAATACAATCAGTCTCGTGCAGCGGTTATGTTAGGCATAAGCCGAGGAACTCTGAGAACTAAATTACGTCGTTATTTTGATGATAAATATGTTGGTACACGCGACTAACAATGTGTCGCCTGGGTTGAGTTATAAAGCAAATACCCAGGCTCATTTTAAATTAAAAATTTCCTTGGTAAGCATTGCCCCGCTGCGTAATTATAAGAATTTCCACCTTCTGCAAAGTGATTCATACATAACCATTCCAACGTTGATTTTTCTGTAGCAGGACACTGTTTAGCAAATAACACTAATCGGTCGTCACCCGGATAAAATTTTGAAAAAGCATTAAATGCTGTAATACACACGGTGCTTGCCTTTATATTTTTTGCCATCTTGTTTTGATGCTTGAGGGGAATTAAGCCGGGCGTAGGATGAAAGCAACGTGCTATAGCTTTATCATGAGGAATATCTAATTTCAGATGCTGTTGTTCCAGGCAAAGCCATTCTTGTACACTACGAGTCATTAATTTACAATCAATAATCGTGTCAGAAGGGCGAGCTTTAGTACTTTCAGCAACATAGTGCTGACATTGTTGAAATGCTTTGGTTTCGTCATTCAGATTATCTAACGTATTGGCATTTAGTCCAAACAGCCAAAAGGTACAACTTATTGATAGAATAATTCGTTTCATAACTTTTCCTTAAATCAAGTCTGCTAAATACCAGTTTAAAATATAATGTACTTATGATGCAAAAATATAATACATTATTCATGAATGGTATTCTAAAATATGCTATAAATTAAACAAAGTGATTAAATGTTAATGGATAAATTATGCCACTTATAAAACGTTTTTTTGAAACTCTTTTACCTGATTCAAATGAGGGCCAAGGCAACCGCATGAGTGCTCAAAAAATACCATTTGGTACTTTTTGGGCATAATCAGGTTGAAGCGTGGCTTTGAAACGTTTCGCCTTTATACCTTTTTTACATGTTTTCTCATTACGTAAAGCATTGATGGCTACATGTCTAAATACACCAAAATTTTCAGGAGCATTATCACGTCGCACCCTTGATTCATCCTCTCTGAACGAGACATCAAGAACCCAGTGCAGCTGATTTTCGATGGCCCAATGCTTTCTAACTGCATTAGCAAAAATTTTTGCATCAGGTGTTAACGAGTTGATGAAATAGCGAATTTCGGAAGTAGTTTTGCCATCAATATATCTCTCTGATTCAACCATACCAATACGGCGTAAAGAGGCCCAACGTGAAGGATTACTGATGGTATCTAGCGTATTACTAATCCAGTAACGAGCATTTCTACACGACCATGTCCTTTATGAGCTTCTTCGAAATAGTCATACTGGACACCCTTAAAATTATATTTGAGCGCTGTTTGAAAAAAATCGATTATCTCATTATGCAATTGTTTTTGATTATCTTTTACCGCAAGAATATAGTCGGCTTCTTTTGAAATTATTTTTTCCGCAATTTTCTCTTGGCAACCCATGGCATCGATGGTGATAATGCAGCCTTTTATATCCAATAACTCAAGCAGAGCAGGGATTGCTGTGATTTCATTTGATTTGTCATCCGTTTTTTTCTGACCAAGAACAACACCGTTTTCAGCAGCGAATGCACTCACCATATGAATAGCTGATTTACGCTTTTTCTTATCGTAGGAGTGCCTCAGCGTTTTTCCATCAATAGCTACAACCCTGCCAGCAGTCGCTTCTTCTACAGCATTCATTCACGTGATAAAACAACGTTGCAACTCTTCTGGACAAAGGCTTGATACAATACGTGCAATCGTATCATCAACAGGGATTCCCTTTTTAAAAAAACCACGCTCTTGAAGCCAAGATAAACGAGAATGACCAACTTCCTCTATATCTTGCCAACCTTCTGCTCCACAAATTACTCCCAAAACACACAACACAAGGATATCAATTAGTTCGTGATCAATTTTACTTTCTTGACGAGGATCTCGGATTATTGAAAAACATTCTACTAATGATGACATTTCTGCTCCCTTATAAATAAAGGAGATATAACATAATCAGTTTAATTTAAAGTCACTCGTGATTTTGCCCTGAAATGAGGGCGAGCTAAGAGTCAAGATAGCAAGTTTCATGTTATGTTCAAGCTATAAAGACTAATTAAGGTTTGCCAATGAAATATCTTTATTTTTCTATATTATCAATGTTTTTCATTACTAACTCGCCATCAGCAACGACTCAAAATCAAAATGGTCGAACACCAATAACAATTTCTACGGATAAAATTCGTGATTTTGATAATAATCAACCAGCGATTAAGGAACTAATTACAGTTGCACTGAATTTGGCGGGACAAAAATTAAGCTATAAATATGGTTCCAATGATCCAGCCAATGGTGGTATGGACTGTTCTGGAACAATTAATTACCTGCTCAAGCAAGTAGGTATACAAAACCCACCTCGACAAGCTGATTTACTTTACAGTTATGTCCAATCGAATGGTCATTTTCATTCAGTAACCAATAATGATCTTAATTCGGTTGAGTTTCAATATTTAAAACCCGGCGATTTATTATTCTGGTCTGGTACTTATAATGCACACCGTGAGTTAAATGTGACACATGTAATGTTGTATTTAGGAAAAGATATGGATAATAACCCTTTAATGGTAGGTGCAAGCGATGGCCGTACTTATAAGGGAAGGCAAATATACGGTGTAAGCATTTTTGATTTGCAATTGCCCAAACCATCATCAGCCAGTCGCTTTTTAGGATATGGCTGTATTCCTGATATCGGTTGTTAAATGGATAATATTATGGGAGCAGGACTGGCAGTTAATGACTTGGCCAATCTGCCCCTTATCAGGGCAAACGCATCTAATTGTCAAACAAAAACTCAAATACTCTACGTTCCGCGCTTTATGCGCGGAATCCAGCCAGATCCCGATGTTTAAACGCTCTGGATGCCGTGCATAAAGCACGGCACGTGGGAATCAATTGGAAATTTATGCTCAAATTTAGATGCGTTTGCCCTGGCCCCTTATAATATTCAAGAACAGTTATGCTGATTTAATGTAAACTTGATTGGATATCATTAAGATTGCGTATGGTATCTTCGGTCTGCATAAGGGATTTAGTTTTATTAATTCCAAATTTACCTAGAAAGGTGACAGGCAAAAGACGAGGCGTATTGAGTGCAGAATAAAGTTCAGAGTCTTTATCCTGCATTATTACATCAATGTTAGCTCCCTGTTCAATCTTCAATACTGCATTAACGATACTTTGTAATTTAGCACTGCTATTTATCCAATAAGGATTCCAATAGTTATTCTCTCCTTCTTTCAGGCGAGCCATTGAGTTCATGATAGTTTGTCCTGCACTCCCATGCTTATTTAATAAAAAGATAGCTTTTTTATAGGATGTGGTTTTAGGATCTTCATTTAAAATCTGAGGTGTAAATTGAAGTTCGGTAGTGTTCAATAACGTGTTTAACTGTTGGCATAATGTAGTATATAAAACATTAAAACCATCATCTATAAACAGCAGGTTAGCTACTAATTCATTATAAAGATAGGGCAATTTATTAAAGCAAGGAAAAGGATCCGTAGAGGCTTGTAAAAATAATTTATTCAGTTCGTGGATAACTTCTGCTGTATTAATATTGGGTTTCTTTAATATCAATTCAAATTCCATTAAAATATTGACGTGTTTCATTAATGTCGTAAAGATTTCGTTCGCTTCTTCACTATTTATTTTTTGATTACCAATACTTATGGTGGAGGGTAAATTATGTAATTGATGGTCTTTAAGAGTGAGGTATGCATCAACGCTCTTCATAAAATCATTTAATAATGGCATTGTGCCATTCAGGTAGGGATCGCTATAGAGGACTGCATTAAAAATATAGTAATAAGGTTTAATTAGCTCTGATAGTTGTTCTATAGAGGGCGTGCTGGTATGAAAGACGTATTCTTGTATAAATTGGTCTTTTTGTTCCTTGCTTAAATCGATAGTATCAAAAAAGTTTAAAAAGGTTTCTAAATTTGCAGGATCCACTATGGTAGGTAATTGAAAATGGAAATGTCCGTGCTTAACTTTATCAGGATTTTTCTCTAAAAAACTCATGTGTTTATTGCGGGAATTATGGGCAAAATCATGCATAACGCCTTCACCCACCCATAAAACGTTGTAACCTAGGACAGGGTAAGAATTTTTAAAATCATTTAATTGATCCTCAGGTATATAAACACTGATAAAGCTGCCACTGATTTTTATTTTTTTAATTAATGTATTCTCAGGGAATTTTTTTAAAAACATTATAAATCCTAAAAAAAAAGTAACCATTCACCACAATCGGCCGCTGCGCGTCCAATCGCGGTGATGAAATCAGAAGCCGCCTGAATCAACTCACCGTTTCAGCAAAGAATACATCAGGTAATTTTCCACTAAACAATGTT
>Ga0105047_10002250_pt1 | contig 34551 bp, 31 predicted proteins | sample MAT04_FD_78384 | JGI IMG/M metagenome (GOLD analysis project Ga0105047, IMG submission 78384) | Freshwater microbial communities from Lake Fryxell liftoff mats and glacier meltwater in Antarctica - MAT-04 (megahit assembly) | ecosystem: Environmental > Aquatic > Freshwater > Ice > Liftoff... | reverse complement strand
TCACCGCTCGCAGTTTCAAAGCAATTATTTTTTCATTTCATTCCACTAATTCACTTTAAATATATATATGACTGCATCAATCGTTCGTTCTTACCCACAAATCAAAGTTGATACCGATATGATCCTGCGCGGGCAGGGGGCTGACCCTGCCATTATACGCGCGCGAAGACCACAGCTGGTTGCGATTGCCGAACAGGCACAAGTTGAAGGCGCGCAACTGATTGAGCCGGTAGTTTTGTATCGAACTCTGCCAGTGGAAAAAATCAGTCATGAACTCATTACCCTGGCGGGTAACCTAAAATTATCGGGTTCTTTATTGGTTGAGCAACTTGGCTGCGCTCAGCAGATTGCATTGCTGGTTTGCACACTGGGCGGGAAGCTCGAAAAAAGAGTTTCCGAGCTTATGTCTGAAAACCCGGTTTATGCATTTGCATTGGATGGATTTGGCTCGGCTGCAACTGAAGCACTTGGGCTGGCGATCTGTGCTGAATTAGAGGCAGATGCCAGCTCGTCTGGATTGCACACGAGCGTTCCACTGAACCCGGGAATGGTCGGCTGGTCAGTTGAAGACGGTCAGCCTCAAATATTTTCTGCACTTGAACCTGCCCAAATTGGCATAACCCTGAACCAGGGCGCTCAAATGTCGCCGCGTAAATCGGTTTCAATGGTGTTGGGTTTCAGTTCAACCCCTTTTTATGCAGGACGACCGTGCGATTTTTGTTCCTTGAACGAAACCTGCCGCTACCAAAACAGCGGGAACCACTAACCCGCGCAGTTCAAACGATGGGAAATTACAGGTAGAACGTTCACCAAATTAACAGTTTTCCATTTTTACTGGAACAGGCAGATGGAAAACCGCAAACACCCAATTACAAACCGAAAGATATAGGTGATGTTATGTTAGAAGCTCCATACCCCGAAATAGATGACCTGCTTCAAATGATGGGCGAAGCAGGCCGGCATATCGCTGATATCGAAGCCAGCGAAGGCGCAGCCGGAAACATTTCCATTTGTTTGCGTTGGCCGATTGAACCGCGCTCACGATTTCCGCTGGTGGAAGAAATTACATTACCTCAACCCGTACCCGAATTGGCCGGAGCCGCGTTCCTTGTCAGCGGTTCCGGGCGCCGTTTACGCGAGATCATCGATGAACCTGCTGCGAATATCGCCTGCATTGTAGTTAATGAAGGCGGGCTAACCGGTAAGATTTACACTTCGTATCACCGTCGTTTTCAACAGGTGACCAGTGAATTCAACTCCCACCTGGCTGTGCATTATGACCAGATGGTTTCCACACCTACCAATTTCCATGCCATTATTCATGCCCAGCCCATCCATCTCACATACCTGAGCCAGATTCCGCGGTACCAGGATGAGCAATATTTGAGTTCGCACCTGCTGCGCTGGCAGCCTGAAACGATCATTAATTTACCCGAAGGGATTGGATTTATTCCTTTCGAAGTACCCAGCTCGCCGCAGTTGATGGCGGGCAATATCAAATCTCTGCGTAATCACCGCATCGTGGTGTGGGCCAAGCACGGTGTGATGGCCCGCTCGGATGTTTCCATCAAGCGCGCCGCCGACCGGGTTGAATACGCTGAAACCGCCGCGAAGTACGAATATTTGAATCTCGCGGTTGGCGAAATTGGCGAGGGGCTGAGCGTGGAGGAAATCCGCGCTATTTGCAAGACCTTCAGCATCAAGCAGAATATTTTTTAACGCACCACAGGCAAACCTTGAGGAGAACCAATGCCAACAGAATCACAAATCCAATCTGCTTATACACTGGCTCAGGAGCGCTACGCTTCCCTGGATGTGGACACCGACAAAGCGCTTGCAAAGCTTGAAAAAATTGCCATTTCCCTGCATTGCTGGCAGGGTGATGATGTGGGTGGTTTCGAGAACCCGGGGGGCGAACTGGGCGGTGGTATCGCGGCCACCGGTAATTACCCAGGCAAGGCTCGCAATGCGGATGAGTTGCGCAGCGACCTGGACCTCGTTTACAGACTATTGCCAGGGCGGCATCGACTGAACTTGCATGCGATTTATCTTGAATCTGACAAAAAGGTGGAACGCAACGTTATTGAGCCGCAGCACTTTTCAGGCTGGGTGGATTGGGCAAAGGCAAATTCGCATGGGCTCGATTTCAATCCCACCTGTTTCTCGCACCCGCTGGCGGCGGATGGTTTTACCCTGGCGCACCGCGATGCAGGTATTCGTCAATTCTGGGTGGAGCACTGTATCGCCAGCCGCAAAATAGGTGCTTACTTTGGAAAAGAATTGGGCACAGCGGCCGTGACGAATATCTGGATCCCGGATGGTTACAAGGACAGCCCGGCTGACCGCCAGACTCCGCGCCGCCTGCTGCTTGAATCATTGGATAAGGTGATTGCTGAAAAAATTGACCCGCGATATAACCTGGATGCGGTGGAACCCAAGCTGTTTGGGATAGGCTCGGAGAGTTACGTGGCCGGTTCAATGGAATTCTACGCGGCTTATGCGCTCAGCCGGAAGATTTTATTAACCCTGGACGCCGGTCATTTCCATCCGACCGAAACAATCGCGGATAAAATTTCTTCATTGTTGATCTATCTCGACCAGATCTTGCTGCATGTCAGCCGCGGCGTGCGCTGGGATAGCGATCATGTCGTGACCTTTGGCGATGATTTGCAGGCGATTGCCCAGGAAATTGTGCGCAACGATGCTCTTGAGCGGGTGCATATTGGATTGGATTACTTTGACGCCAGCATCAACCGCATTGCAGCCTGGACGATAGGAGCGCGCAATACCCAGCGCGCGCTTCTAGCAGCCTTGCTCGAACCGTTTGGCGAATTAAAGAGACTGGAAACTGACGGCGATTTCAGCCAGCGCCTGGCGCTGCTAGAAGATCTTAAAGCCATGCCATCTGGCGCGGTTTGGGATTATTATTGTTGGAAGAAAGGTGTCCCGGTTGGGGCGGCCTTTATGGATGCGATCAGGGTTTACGAAAAAGCAGAATTATCAAAGCGCAATTAAAGTTTGCGGCTGCGAAACTTTGGATAAAACTATGCCTGTGATCAAGCTTTATGCCAACCTGCGAAAACTAGCAGGAATAAAAGAGGTCGAAATAGCAGCGAATAATTTGCGTGTAGCGATTGAGATCTTGGTTGCTCAAAAACAAGGATTAACCGGGCTGCTGATCGAAGATGGGCAGATCCGACCGCACATCGTCATTACAATCAATGGTCAATTGACGACTGACCTGGATGCAGCGCTCGAACCTGGCGATATTGTGGCAATTTTTCCGCCGATTGCTGGCGGCTGATTCCTTGCCCCTGGCGGGTATGACATTTCTACTGGAGACTAATTATGGCTGGATGGTCAGAAAAAATACTGGATATTGACCTGAGTAACAAAACGTATAAAACATATCCCCTGGATATGGATATGGCTCACCTGTATGTTGGTGGGCGTGGACTGGGTGCGCGTCTGCTCTGGGATCTTGTTGGCCCGGAAGTGGATCCTCTTTCACCTGGCAACGTGCTGATCTTCACCGTTGGGCCGCTGACGGCCACTGGCTATCAGACCAGCAACCGTTTTTCGATTACTACCAAAAGCCCTTTGACCGGTACGGTTCTGGACGCCAACTCGGGCGGTTTTTGGGGCATGCAGTTTCGCAAAACAGGCCACGATGTAATGATCGTGCGCGGCAAGTCCGAAACACCGGTCTGGATCGAGATCAAAAACGATGATGTGGTTTTTCATGATGCCAGCGAGCTGTGGGGCATGCGTGTGTTTGCCCTGACCGAAAAATTGGGTCAGGACAACAATAAACGCAATGTGCTGTGCATCGGTCCGGCAGGTGAAAATCTAAGCCGCATCGCTGCGATTATGAATGACCGCGAACGCGCAGCTGCGCGCGGTGGTCCTGGCGCGGTGATGGGTTCAAAGAACCTGAAAGCTATCGTGGTGGAGGGTTCGGACCGCCCCGAGGTGGTAAACAAAGATCAGTTTAAGTTCATGCTTTATGAGACGCGCAAACTGCTGGCCGCCAGTCCGCTTACCAGCCAGGCTTTGCCGGAGTTTGGTACCGTGGTGCTGATGAACATCATGAACAATATCGGCGCCCTGGCAACCCGCAATCATCAACAAACCCAATTTGAAGGCGCTGAAGCCATTTCAGGCGAAGAATTGACTGAAAAATACCTGGTCAAGACCGCAGCCTGCTGGGCCTGCCCAATCGGATGTACACGCATCAGCAAGACCGAAAAGGTTGAAGGCGAAGGGCCAGAGTTCGAAAGCACCTGGGCTTTTGGTGCGCAGTGCGGCATCGATGATCTGGCGGCCATTATCGAAGTAAATTCGTTATGCAACGACCTGGGATTGGATACAATTTCGGCGGGTTCAACGATTGCCTGTGCGATGGAGTTGAGCGAAAAAGGATATCTCGACTCTGACCTGCGCTTTGGCCGTGCTGACCTGCTGGCGAGTTGTGTTGAGGACATGGCCTATCGCCGTGACCTTGGGGCAGAATTGGCGGATGGTTCATTGCGCCTGGCCACAAAATATGGTCACACTGAACTTTCGATGACCGCCAAAGGCATGGAAATGCCAGCTTATGACCCGCGCGGATTGCAGGGTCAGGGTTTGCTGTACGCCACGTCCAACCGAGGCGGTTGTCACATGCGCGGCAACATGATAGGCCTGGAAGTACTGGGCCTGCCCAAGTTGATTGACCGCTTCCAGGTGCAGGGCAAGAGCAGCTTTGTGATCCTGAACCAGAATTCGAACGCAGCGATTGATTCGCTGGTAGTCTGCAAATTCACCAATATGGGTGTGGCGGATGAATACTTCGCACGAGTCTTGAGCGCTGTGACAGGCATTCAGTATGACACCGGGGAATTGATCAAGGTAGGCGAGCGCGTCTGGAACCTGGAGCGGCTTTACAACAACCGTGAGGGCTTTACCAGCAAAGACGATACTTTGCCGCCTCGATTGTTGACTGAGGCTCCGACCGAAGGCCCATCCAAAGGCTGGGTGTCAATGTTGGAACCCATGTTGAAAGAATACTACCGCAGCCGCGGCTGGGACCAGAACGGTGTGCCCACGCCTAAAAAGCTGGCCGATTTGCAATTGGCGAATTTATAGAGCGAGGCTAGGAGATACTTTATGGTTGACCAACGCATTTACGACATGTTCCGCGAGATTGGCCGCGATCTGTATACAGCCAATATGATTTCATCGCATGGCGGTAATATGAGCATCCGCCTGGGCGATCGGGTGATCATCAAGCGCCGAGGCGCGATGTTGGGTAATCTCAAGATGCATGATTTGATCGAAACCCGCCTGGATAAGAATGACAGCGGTGTTGCCCTGGCTTCCACTGAATTGCTGGTGCACCGCACGGTCTATTTAAATACCCCGGCCCTGGCGATCTGTCACTGCCACCCGCGCACAGCCGTTGCTTTCTCGTTATCCCGCGATGAAATTGTCCCAATTGATAATGAAGCTTCTTACCTGCTTAAGAAAATCCCGATCGTCACCGAAGAGTTTGCATCCGGTACGCCGCAAATGGCGAATAAAGTGGCAGACGCGTTGAAGAACTACAAGATCATCATGCTGCGCGGGCACGGCAGTTTTGCCACCGGGCAAACGCTGGATGAGGCTTTTTTCTGGTCATCCACGCTCGAAGAGGCCTGCCAAATCATGCTCTTTACAAAACAGATCAATGAGCCATTCATCGAGTACCGCGGGATGAGCGATTCTTACAACAAATTTTAGTACTCATATGTTGTTGCGAAGAGGGCGCAGCCTGAGGTGACTGGCTCCAACGAAATGAGGAAATCCGATTGAAAGGATGTTCCTGCTTAATTGGAAATGGTCGTATTGGCTGCGTTCCTTCGCTATGACATGCGTAAGGGAGTTCTATGCCCAAAGCCCAACTTTTCATCACCTGTCTCGGCGATCAGTTTTACACGCGCACGCTCCAGAATATGACGAACCTGTTGGAACGCCTGGGTGTGGAATTGATCTTTCCGAATACGCAGACCTGCTGCGGACAACCGTTGTTCAACAATGGTTTTGAAGATAAAACCCGCGCTGTCGCTCTGAATTTTATGCATGCCTTCGCCAGGAGTGATGCACCAATCGTAGGCCCGTCTGGTTCGTGTGTCAGCATGGTTAAACATCATTACCCGGAATTATTTCCCGCCGGAACGCCCGAGCACGCTCTTGCCGTTGAGATTGCTGCGCGTTCTTTTGAGTTCACAGAATACCTGGTAAATGTGCTCAATGTAACGGATGTGGGCGCGGTATATCCGCATAAGGTCACCTATCACGCCTCATGCCATTATCTGCGTGAGATGGGCTTGAAAACCGAGGCTAAAGCGCTGCTAGGCGCGGTGAGGGGACTGGAATTTGTTCAACTTAACGAAGAGGAAACCTGCTGCGGTTTTGGCGGCGCATTTACGGTGACATATCCAGAAGTGAGTCGGTCAATGATGGAAAACAAGGTCAAGCACATCGTTGAGTCTGGCGCGGATACGGTGATCACCTGCGAACCTGGCTGCCTGATGAATATTGCGGGAGGACTGCACAAAATAGGTTCCAGCGTGCGCGCCATGCATATCATCGATTTATTGGCTGCTTCTGAGAAGGAAGGTGTGCGATGAGCGGCGACTCGCATGCCTATATCGGTTTTGAGGAATACACAGCGCATATCCCTGCCAGCATTCCTTCCGCGGTGCAGCAGGCCACCAGCCGCTTTGTGGGCGGGCGGGCTGCCCGGGTGGCTGAACTGCCTCAATTTGAAGAACTGCGACAGATAGGGTCGGATATTCGTCTGCACACCATTGAAAACCTGGATTACTACCTGTCACGCCTGGAAACTGCTGTGCAAGCGGCCGGTGGTCGTGTTCATTGGGCGGCTACCGCTGAAGATGCGCGCCAGATTGTTTTGACGATCGCCAAAGAGCACAATGTCAAGCTGGCGGTTAAATCCAAATCGATGGCTACTGAAGAAATAGAACTTAACCATGCACTGCAAGCCGCAGGAATTGAAGCGCTGGAGACGGACCTGGGCGAGTACATCATACAGCTGGCAGGCACCGGGCCTTCGCATATTATTGTCCCGGCAGTGCATCTAAAGAAAGAAGAAATTGCTGCACTGTTTAGCGAAAAACTACATATAAACGCTCCCGCTGATCCGGTTGAACTGACGCGCATCGCCCGTGAAATTTTGCGTGAAAAGTTTCTTTCGGCCGAAATGGGCATCTCCGGCGCGAACTTCCTGGTGGCAGAAACCGGAACGCTGGTGATGGTCACCAACGAAGGAAACGGGCGCATGTGCTCAACTATGCCCGACCTGCATGTCGCCGTGGTTGGGATCGATAAAGTAATCCCCGATTGGGAGTCGCTGACGGTCTTTTTGAAACTGCTGGCCCGCTCCGCCACCGGGCAAAAGTTATCCACATACACCCAGTTCATCAGCGGGCCGCGCCGGTCTGATGACGAATTTGGACCGAAAGAATTCCACCTGGTTTTGCTTGATAACGGTCGTTCCGAGATCCTCAAGGATCCGGTTGGTCGGGAAGTGTTCAAGTGCATTCGCTGCGGCGCGTGCGCCAATGTTTGCCCGGTTTACAAGAATGTGGGCGGATTTGCCTACGGCTGGTTTATTTCCGGGCCGATCGGGGCCATTTTTGCCCCGCAGATGCTGGGCACACCTGCAGCACGCGAGCTGCCGTACGCTTCCACTCTGTGCGGAGCCTGCGCGGAAGTCTGCCCGGTCAAGATCCCCATTCCCACCATTTTGCGGCATTTACGCCGCCGCGTGGCCCAGGGTGATGAATTTTCACCTGCGGCCATGCCCGCGGCGATCAGTGCCATATCGGGGCTGGCTTCGCTGGCGCTTGCTCAAAATTGGATTTACCGCTTCGGCACCCGATTGCTACCGTTTATGATGAGCATCTTTAAGCGGGACGGCTGGATCCCAACGGCGCCTTACCCGCTCAGCCGTTGGACGAAGGCCCGGCCTCTACCGCCCTTTACGGCGGGTTTCAGGCAGTGGTGGAGCGACCGCTCCAACAGTAGAAAGGATACGCCCCGATGAGCAACCCTGTGATCGAAAATATCCGTAAATCCTTGGGACGGTCAGGAGACTGGCTGGTGAGCCAGCGCCCGGCAATTTACCCTGCTTACCCTTCCAGGGCGACTCAAGATGAAATGGCGGCCTTTCTCGGAGAAGTTCGCAAGTTATCCGGTGCAGCCCAACAAATTACGCTGAAAGAGCTTGCGGAAGCCTTGAAAAGGCTTGTGGCCGAGAATGGCATTCGCAAAGCGACCGTCTGGAATACGCCAGACCTGCAACCGCTGGGCCTTGATAGTATTCTGGATGAACTGGGCGTTGAGCTTGTTGCCCCGAATGCCGACAAGCACGAAATGGCACTGTGCGATCTGGGCATTACTTCGGCGGACTACCTGCTGCCAGAGACTGGAACACTTGTTTTGCGGTCTTCTGGAGAAAAACCACGCGCCGTATCTCTGCTGCCGCGTATTCATCTGGCGATAGTGCGCCCTGCCATGCTGCGCGCGGATATGCACCAGGTATTCGCTGAGGCCAAAGACAGCCATTACCTGGTCTTTATCACTGGCCCCAGCCGCACTGCGGATATAGAACTGACTGTCACACTTGGCGTGCACGGACCGAAGAATCTATTCGTATGGATGATGCCAGATACTGATATGTGATTCTTATCGTAACCAAATAACTCAGATAATAAAAAACTTCAGCCAGGCTGAAGTTTTTTATTATCTCTACTTGGAGCATCCAGCAAATGGTTTGCGGGCGTGTTGAATTTACGATGGGTGCGTGGGGTTATTTAGCTTTGTGCCTGGAGGATCTGAACGGGTTGGCGGTTTGGATATCGCGCCCTTCGAGCAGCCCCCAGCGTGAAGCGCCCAGGTAGAGGATGTCGAGGATTAAATCCTCATAGGAAATGCCTTCTGCAGCAGCCTCCAGACATAGATCGCTGTAGCCATTGGTCAGGCCTGGAAGTGAGTTCAATTCCATGAGCATGGGTTCGCCTTCGGCGTTCAACCGGATGTCGGTGCGGGAAACATCGATAGCTTTGATGGCCATGTGGGCTTTGATGGCCAGGTTCTGAAGTTTGCGTGCCAGTTCGGGCTCGATATTTGCCGGGCAGACGTAGCCGGGAGCACCCTGCTCGCCGATTTCCTTGGATTTTGCCGCATTGCTGTAGACGCCAGGAGTCACCGAACGGCTGCTATCCAGTTCAAGCACCGGGAAGAGGTGATACCCATATTTGTCATCGTACCATTCGGGGTGCCTGGAATATCTTTTGGCATCCCAGCGACCGATCAACCCCACGGTAAATTCCCGACCAGAAAGGTAACTTTCCACCAGCGCGGGTTGTTTGTAAACGCCAAGTAAATAATTTACGCGCTCGCGCAACTCGGCTTCATTGTGAACGATGGCTTTCACATCCACACCCATGCCGGTGCCTTCGCGGGCAGGTTTTACAAAGAGCGGGAAGCGCAGCTCGGTACGCAAAGATTCATCACCGATGATGAATTCCTGGAAAGGCGCAACAGGCAACCGGCGGTCGCGCCAGATGCGCTTGGTAAGGGTTTTATCGAGCGAAATGGCATTTGCCATGATACGTGAGCCGGTATAAGGGATGCCCAGCATCTCTAACAAGGCCGGCACCTGGGCCTCGCGGGCGTCGCCGCCCAACCCTTCGGCAACGTTGAAGCAAACATCGGGTTTAATCTCTTGCAATGTGTACGGGAGTTTACGGTCGGCGGGGATGAAGACAGTTCTGTGCCCGTCCGTTTCGATGGCGGCCTGCAAGGCCTGAATGGTTTCGATGTGATCGTAATCAGCCAGCGCATCGGCCGGGACATCTGCCGGGAGCGCGGAATTGTCATCTTTTATGTTGGCCAACACAGCCACGAGCCAGGGTTTTCTTGCCGGGCCAATACTGGGAGGCTTCTCGCCTTCTTTTTGAAGCGGATCAATCATGTTGAGCTCCTTGAAAATGTTCTTACGGGTGCGTAGTATATAACAATTTGATGAAATAACAAGAGGGGAGTTGCATGTCCTTATGGTACCATGAGCATGTTTTTCGCAGGAATTATATTTTTAAATGTCTTTACCATGCAAATTGAGGAGAACCCAGACAAAATCTTGAAATTCTGTTTAGACTCAGCGCGTTCAGTGGTAAAAAAGGCGCTAACATTTCCAAATTCCAGGAAATGGTGCTCTTTTTTAGAGCGTATTGTGCGAGGTCACGGCGAGTGCGTGATATTTGTAACTAGACATTTGAATTTGTTTCAGGTATGATTGGGCCGTTCTGGAGACCGCCAGAATACTATTTTAATTTAAGCGTTTTATCAAAAAAAGGGCATGGATTGCGCCCCGAACGTACTCCTGGTTTAGACGCCGCTCGGCAAAAACCGTAAGCTGGCTTGAAATCTAAAAATACATCGAAGGTAGGAAAAACTGGCGTGGAGGCGAAATGACAGACTTGATTGATCAAATCACCAGCGATTTTAAGAAGCAGATTGACGCGTTTAAGCCCGAAGTAAGCGTCAGCGATATTGGCACGGTCGTTGAGGCCGGTGACGGTATTGCCAGGGTGAAGGGTCTTGCTACTATCAAGTCGCAGGAGCTGGTTCAGTTCGCAAACGGCGTAATCGGTATTGCGTTCAACCTTGAACAAGACACCGTCGGTGTGATCGTGATGGGCGAATATTCCGAAATCGCTGAAGGCATGATCGTACGCGGCACAGGACGTATTGCTTCGGTACCTGTTGGCAACGGCTTGATCGGACGTGTGGTAAATGCGCTTGGTGAACCGATTGACGGTAAGGGCCCGGTGCAATTCAGCGGATTCCGCCCGATTGAACGCATTGCTCCGGGTGTGGTTGGCCGACAGGATGTAGATACCCCGGTGCAAACTGGTATAAAAGCGATCGATGCGATGATTCCGGTTGGCCGAGGACAGCGCGAATTGATCATTGGCGACCGCCAGACTGGAAAAACTGCTATTGCGATTGATACAATCATCAATCAAAAGGGCAAGGACCTGGTTTGTATTTATGTGGCGATCGGCCAGAAGAAAGCCGCAGTTGCCCGCACAGTGGCTTTGCTCGAACGCGAGGGCGCAATGGACCACACGATTGTGGTAGTTGCTGCCGCGGATGAATCGGCTGCATTGCAATATATTGCTCCTTACGCTGGCTGTGCCATGGGTGAAGAATTCATGGAAAGTGGACGGGATGCGCTGGTGGTTTACGACGACCTTTCCAAACACGCCTGGGCATATCGCCAGGTTTCTTTGCTGCTACGCCGCCCGCCAGGACGCGAAGCCTACCCCGGTGACCTGTTCTATTTGCACTCCCGCCTTCTTGAACGCGCCGCGCGCATGTCGGTGAACTACACGATTGTAAAGAGCGGCTTTGAAGGCTCCGCTGTGGCGGCTTCGGATGCGGTGGATGGAAAGATTTTCGGCGGTCCGATGGCCAAGCATGACGCGGAAGAAGTTGCCAAAGAAAAGGGCAACGGCGTCAAGGTGGTCAAGGTTGCTGAAACTGGCGGATCTTTGACCGCGCTACCGATCATCGAAACCCTGCTGGGCGATGTATCTGCTTATGTTCCTACCAACGTGATCTCGATCACAGATGGGCAAATCTATCTCGAATCGAACCTTTTCAATGCCGGTATCCGGCCCGCTGTGAACGTAGGTATCTCCGTTTCCCGCGTAGGTGGTGCTGCCCAGACCAAGGCTATGCGCCAGGTCGCGGGTCGCCTCAAACTGGATATGGCTTCTTACCGTGAGTTGGCGGCTTTTGCGCAATTTGGTTCTGACCTGGACAAATCCACCCAGAACCAGCTCAACCGCGGCCGCCGAATGCAAGAAATCCTTAAACAGCCGCAGTATGCGCCTGTCTCACTGCCCCACCAGGTTATGACCATTTTTGCCGGTACAAACGGCTATGCCGATGAAGTGCCGGTAGAGAAAATGCGTGAGTGGGAGTTGGAAGTGGTCAAGTTCCTCGATCAATCGCACCCCGAACTTGCCAAGGACGTTGTTGAAAAGAAGCAGATCACGCCTGAAACTGAAAAGAAACTGCGCGAAGCTCTGGCTACATTCAAATCAACCTGGCAAGCCTAATCAACTGCGGAGGGTATCCTTATGGCTTCCGCACGTGAAATGCGGCTCCGAATTCGGAGCGTAAAAAATATTTCGCAGGTGACCCGCGCCTTGCAGGCTGTAAGCGCCAGCAAGGTGCGTAAAGCCATCTCGGCGCTGATGGGTACCCGCCCATACGCCACCAAGGCCTGGCAGGTGCTCACGCATGTAGCCGGACAGCCTGGTCGCGACACTTTGCATCCTTTGCTGACTGCCCGAACCTCGGTGAAGAAAACCCTGGTAGTGGTGGTGAGCGGAGACCGCGGTCTGGCTGGTGCGTACAACACCAACTTAATTCGTTTTGTCCTGCGTAAATTTGGGAATCATCCCACACCGGTTAGCTATATTGCAGTTGGCCGCAAGGGCCGCGATCTTTTACTGCGCCGGCGCATGCATGTCATCGCCGATTTCAGCAATCTGCCGGCCGCGCCTAGTTTTGCTGATGTTTCTGCGATTGGACGCCTGGCTGTGGATGAATTCTTGAGCGGTAATGCGGATGAGGTCTACCTGGTCTACACCGATTTCGTAAACATGGTTCGCCAGGATGCGACTGCCAAGAAATTACTACCGCTGGAAGTGGATGCCGACCATGACCGGGTGGAAGCATATGACTCGGTCAAGCATGTTTCTGCCGCTTATCAATATGAGCCCGCCGAGCGCGAGATTCTGGATGAAATCGTCCCGCGCTTCTCGGCTTTACAGGTTTACCAGGCCATACTCGAATCACTGGCATCGGAACACGCTGCCCGCATGGTTGCCATGCGTAATGCAACCGATAATGCTATCGAATTGGTATCCGCACTGCAATTGCAATATAACAAAGTGCGTCAACAAACCATCACGAGCGATATGCTCGACATCGCGGGCGGCGCTGAAGCGCTGGCCCAGGCTACTTCTTATGCTGGAGGCGAAAATGGCTAATGCAACGGGCCGTGTAGTGCAAATTTTAGGTGGTGTGGTGGATGTAGCCTTCCCTGAAGGTGAACTGCCCGAAGTTTATGAAGCGATCGAAGTTGAGCGCGCAGGTCAAGAACCGATCGTGCTTGAAGTACAGAAACACCTGGGCAATAACTGGGTGCGCACAGTGGCCATGGACACTACCGATGGCATGCAGCGCGGTGCTGTTGTGACTGCCACTGGCAACCCCATCATGGTGCCAGTCGGATTATCAACTCTGGGCCGGATTTTCAATGTTCTTGGTAAACCGGTGGATGAAAAAGGCGAAGTTAAGGCAGCCGCATATTATCCAATTCACCGGCTCGCCCCGGCTTTTTCTGAGCAAGCCACGGGTGTGCAGATTTTTGAAACCGGCATCAAGGTAATTGACTTGATCGCCCCTTTCACCAAAGGTGGCAAGACTGGTATTTTTGGTGGAGCAGGTGTGGGAAAAACCGTTGTCATTACCGAGCTGATCTCGTCGATCGCCCGTGTGCACAAGGGTAACTCGGTTTTTGCAGGTGTGGGCGAGCGTACGCGCGAAGGTACATCTCTTTTTCGCGAAATGATTGAATCGGGCGTAATGAAAGATACCGTGATGGTGTTCGGCCAGATGAATGAACCCGCCGGTGTGCGCTTGCGCGTTGCACTTTCTGCGCTGGCTATGGCTGAATACTTCCGCGATCAAAGCAAGGATGTGCTGCTCTTTATTGACAATATTTTCCGCTTCACCATGTCCGGTTCAGAAGTGTCGGCGCTGCTCGGTCGCATGCCCTCTGCGGTAGGCTACCAACCCACCCTGGCGACTGAAATGGGCGAATTGCAGGAACGTATTACCTCCACCCGCACAGGCTCAATTACGTCCATGCAGGCTGTGTATGTGCCTGCCGATGACTACTCAGACCCGGCGCCTGTTGCGACCTTTACCCACCTGGATGCGACCATTGCTCTTGAGCGCGCTATCTCAGAAAAGGGTATTTACCCGGCTGTCGATCCACTGACTTCCACCAGCCGAATTCTTGATCCCAACATTGTTGGGCTTGAGCATTACACGACCACCCGTGAAGTACAGCGTGTTCTCCAGCGCTACAAAGATTTACAGGATATTATCGCCATTCTGGGCGTGGATGAACTTTCGGAAGATGACAAACTGCTGGTCGCCCGCGCGCGTAAGATTGAGCGTTTTTTCAGCCAGCCTTTTGTTACAGCCGAGCAGTTCACTGGTATCAAAGGCGTTTACGTCCCGCTTAAGGAAACCATTCGTTCATTCCGCGAAATTCTGGATGGAAAGTGCGACGACTTGCCTGAGCAGGCCTTTATGATGGTTGGTACGATCGACGATGTGCGAGCCAAGGCCGAAAAACTGGATCAGGCGGCCTAATCCCGCGAAAAATATCAGAGGTCAGTTCTTTTGGATCTGACCTCTGACACCGGAGAACCTTTATGCCTATCCGTTGTGAAATAGTTTCTCAAGATCGCATGGTTTATGAAGGTGATGTGGATATTGTCGTCCTGCCCGGCACGGATGGCGAAATGGGCATTTTGCCTCACCACGCGCCCTTATTGACCACGCTTAAATTCGGGTTGATCAAAGTCCGTACGCAAAGCGAAGAGCAAGTCTTTACAGTGGCGGGCGGAGTTGCCGAAATTCAACCAACAATTGTAACTGTGCTAGCTGATGCCGCAGAGAATGTACATGAAATAGATGTGGCGCGTGCCGAAGCTGCGCGGAAACATGCCGAAGAGGCGCTCGCATCTGTCAAAACTGAAGATGTGGATGCCTACCTGGCTCTCGAAGCGGCCTTGCGCCGTTCCAATTTGCGTCTGGATGCCGCCAAGCGTTTCCGTGGCGGACGGCATACCAACTACCCGGAAGAGTAAACCGCCCCAATGGCTGGATTTTCAAAAAACCTGGGTATAGACCTGGGAACGATTTATACGCGCATAGCCGAAGGCAATCACATCATTGTGGAAGAACCCACAGTGGTGGCGATTGACGTTGCTGATCAGAAAATTGTCGAGGTCGGACGTCAGGCTAGAGATATGGAAGGCCGAGTCCCGGATACCATCGAAGTAGCGCGTCCGCTGCAAAACGGCGTTATCGCCGATTACGAAATCACCGAGAGCTTGCTGCGCGTGCTTCTGCAACGTGTTAGCGGACCGGTGCGGATTTTCAAACCCAATGTGATGATTTCGGTGCCCTACGGTGTAACCAGCGTGGAAAGCCGTGCCGTACATGAAGCGGCTTTGCAGGCGGGCGCCCGTGAAGCTTTCCTTATTCAGCAGCCCCTAGCTGCTGCGCTTGGTGTAGATTTACCGATCAACTCACCTTCTGGAAATATGGTGGTCTGCCTGGGCGGTGGCGCAATACAGTGTGCTGTACTGGCAATGTATGGGATTGTTTCAGCTGAAACGATGCGCGCAGGTGGTCAGGCTATGGATGAGTATATTGTTACTTTTGTCCGGCGTAAGTACGGCATTATTATTTCGCCGGTCACTGCTGAACAGCTTAAGATCAAAATCGGTGCCGCTGTTACCCAGGATGTTGAACAGGGGATGGAAGTGCAAGGGCAGGACCAGGTCAGTGGCCTGCCGCGCCCTGTGACATTAACGACAGGTGAAATGGTTGAGGCGCTGCAAGAGCCGCTGCGACAGTTAACCGAAACATGCCGCCGCGTTTTGGAAAAAACTCCCCCGGAACTGGTTTCGGATATCATAGACCGGGGCGTGGCGTTGACGGGTGGCGGGGCATTACTGCGAGGTATTGACAAGCTATTGACCAAGTCATTGGGCATTCCTGCCTACCTGGTGGATAACCCTTTGACCTGTGTGGCGGAAGGTACTGCGCGTGGTTTGGGTATGTATCCGCTCTTACGACGTAATTTGCCCTCAGTTTAATCAAGTCGTTTGCGCCAAAGGCTTGAAAAAAATAGCTCTGATTATGAGGTTTCTCTTTTACTGGTTGATCATACGATTACCAGAGAAAAAGAAATCTCATTTTTTGTTAATTATTGATTTTTGAATGTATGGATGCAGATTAATCTATTTGGTTTCTTGTAAGTTCTTGAAAAATAGCCGGATGATAAACCATTCTTTATGTTTATATTTATCTTAAAGACTGGCGACCAAAGGAGCGTGAGCCATGCAATCTCAATACCAGAGCAATATGCCGGATCAGTTTGTCAATTTGTACGGTCTGGGTAGCCTACAAGCCATTTACCCGGTGGGGGTTTCAAACCGCTGGGTGAGTGCCATAGTGGGAGTGTTTATGCTGGTTGCTGGCGGCCTTGTGGCTGTGTACGGCTTGTTTGATTCTTCTTTGCAAGTTGCCAAGTATGGTCCAGTGATGTTTAGCAAAACCATCATTGGGCCCGCGATCATTGCAGCTTTTTTGGTTCTATTTGGAATTCTAGCGGCATGGAATGCCTTCCAAAATTGGAAAAAATCGGTTGCCGTATACCAGAGCGGCCTGGCTTATGCTGATAATGGTGGTGTACAGATCTGGAACTGGGCAGAGGTGGAATGGTTGTACACCGCTATTACCAGGCACTACCGTAATGGCTTTTACACAGGTACTACTTATACTTATACTTTGCAAAAGTCGAACGGCTCAAAACTGCGGTTGGACAATAAATTCAAGCAAATCGAGGCTCTTGGCCGGTTTATTAATCAAAAAGTAGCGCCCTTTCAGTACGAAAGGCTGCTGCAGCAAATTCGAAATGGGCAGACAGCCGTGCTTGGTCAAATTAGCATAAGCATAAACGGCCTGACGCTCAACAAAAAAAGCTACGCCTGGAGTGATGTGGAGAATATTGGCATTAAAAATGGAATGATAACCGTAAAGAAAAAGGAAGGGGGCATGTTTAGCGGTGTCACTGTAACTGTGGCTTCAACGCCAAACATCGATGCATTGTTTGCTGTTGTGGATCAATTTGTAAAAGTGAAGCCTGGATAAATTTTTATTGATTTTGCTACACAAAGAGCGACGGCCAATCATCTGGCGATCGCTCTTTGTGTAGTAACTTTGTTTTATGTTTATTTATCTGTCAGGTAATACGCCATTCGTTGCAAGCCAATGACCGGGTCGATGTATTGTAAACGGACGTTGTGGGGCACTGTAAGGCTAACCGGGGCATAATTTAGAATGCCGTTCACGCCAGCCTCAACAAGTTTGTCAGTAACGTCCTGCGCGACAGTGGCTGGAACGCATAGCATTGCCATGCGGATGGAACTGCCCTGAAGATCTTTGACGATGTTATTGACATTCCCTATGGTGTATGGGCCAACGACTGTGCCAATTTTGGCAGGCGAGCTGTCATAACAGGCTATGATGCGAAACCCACGGTTGACAAATCCCTGATAGCGCAAGATGGCATGGCCAAGTTCTCCCATACCCACCAGCACAACATCCCAGACACGCTCGACTTTAAGGATTTGCAGCAAGCGATCGATTAAAAATGGGATGTGGTACCCTGTTCCCTGTTTGCCGAACTCACCAAATTGCGAGAGATCTTTGCGGATTTGGGCTGCAGAAATCCCCACTTTTTCACCCAGCTCCTGGGATGACGTGGTGGTGTTGCCACTGGCAGCCATATATTGAAGCGCCCGCAGGTACACTGGCAAACGGCTTACGATAATATCTGGAACGTTAACACTGTTCATCCTGACCTCCAACAAAGAAAAGACTGATATTAATCTACCATAAATTGTGGTTTTGTGCAATTCGCCACAAATAAATTCAGCAATTCTCATTATGGATATTTACATGATTGCGGTGTTACTTGCGCCCTATCCCCCTGCGCCCTTTCCCGCTGGCAAGAATAATTTTTTGTCGTGCGGATTGTGCGGGAAAGGGGAAAATCTTTTTTTGAGAGACTGGGGTGCTTAGCACCCCAGTCTCTCAAGCTCTCAGCCCCCTCTTGCTTGCGCTATTCGACATCATTTTGATGCGAAAAAATAAGGAATGCCGGGTGAAAATGGCTATTTGGCTTCCAAGAGCTTAGCAGATGCGGCTATTCGTATATCGCTAAAGCCATAAAGAGAATTGCTGAAATAAATTGCAGTTTATTCCTGACTGCTGGGATGAAAGGATGGATGAATGGTTAAGGAATTTTTGTTGCCAAATCGTTATAGTAGGGAAGGTTGCGCATATCGCCAAGAACCTTTATGTACTGGGCTGAAATCCAACCAGAACCATCCGGACTTGCCGGGTATTCAATCTGATACCACAAGTTGTTCAAGGTTAATCCAGTGATCGTGACCTTATCTTTTGGATTCAATAGTCCAAGCGAATCATAAGATTGTGCTGGCCCTTTCCGCACATTGATCTGGGCGGTAACTTCTCCTTCAGCGCCATTTGCTGAGGGAGGTGCGGGGGTGGCTGTTTCAGTTGGGGCGGGAGCGGAATTTAATTCCTGTGTTGCGGCCGGACCTTGAGGTGTGGGCGTGACTGGTGTGCCGAGTACATCGTAGTAGGGCAGCCCACCAAAGCCGTCATTGGCCTGTAACAACTCGGCCAGAATCCAACCTTTACCATCTGGCCCGGATGGGTAGTCAATTTGTACCCAGGCATTCTCCTCAATACGCCCTCTGAATGTAACCTTTTGTCCGGGTTGCAAGATGCCCATGCTTAAGAAACCCACGCTGGGGCCAATGCGTACATTGGCCGGTTGGATCAGAGTGCCATATTTGGGCCAATCGGCGGGCGGCGGAGCTGGTGGCAGCGGGGTGCCGGTAACGTAGAAGAGGAAAGGCGGCAGCATGATGGGCAGTTCTTCTTGACCGTTTGGGTAAATCAAGATGGGTAGTAGCCCCATATCTGCATCCAATGTAATGGCTTTGACCGTCACCCAGCCTGTGCCGGTGGGAGAATCTGCATAGATGATATACAACCAGGTAGCTTCTGCATTGCGACCTATCACACCAACATTTTGTCCTTGCATTAGTCCACCCACGTCATGCGCTTTGCTCTTGCCTGGGATGCCGCGTACATTGGCATTTGCTCGCATAACACCTGGCAAAGGTTTGATGGTTGGAATACTGGTTGGAAGAAGGATTGTAGTGGCAGTAGGCGCCTGGGTTTCGGTGGGGGCAACAGATGCGGTTGGTGTAGCGAATGCAGCCACCTCACTTAATCGCACGAAGGCAGTGCCTGCGGCTGCAGTCAGGATACTATTTGGATCAGTTGTGGGGGGGGGGGTGGCTGCGCCCGGTAAGGCACAACTCGCCATTGTCACGGCCATCAGCAGGAGGCCAATAAGGGTTCGAGTTGGGTTCAAAATTAGCTCCTAATGGTTTAGCGTTCAGAACGGATGGTCAATATGTATTTCGTGTAGCGAAGAGCGCTTGCAGAACCATCCGCGCTGAGCACCAAGATATATTCCTGCCCACCAAGTACTTTAATGGCAAAATCATAATTGCCACAAAGCAGAGGTCGGGTATCTGGCACAGGCAAACTATTTTTTTCAAGGATAGCGGTTATTCCGCCATTGCCGCTGCATTCCAATTTCAAGTAAAGGTAGGTGGCTTGATTGTTTGGTTCGTAAGGGATAAAGCTTACCCAGTCAGATGCATCACCGCTGGGAGAAGAAAGTTCACTGGAATAAGCGATTTCTCCGGCGGCATCGCGCGCAAACTTTATTTTCGCTCCAGGGGCTTTTTCTGAATCGCTATCCGCGGCGGCAGGTGAGAATGCTGTGGGTGTCAGGGTTACCTTTCCGGGAGCAGGCGGCGGTGTACCTGCCGCAAGGAAGTTGCCCTGGTTGTCAAAAAACGGCAGACCGTTAAGGTCGGAGTTGAGCAGGTAGGAGGCAGCTACCCAGCCTTTGCCATCCACCCCGCCTTCATATAGAATTTGTACCCAGACGTTGTTTTGGCTGCGCCCCGTGAGAGTTACCAGCGTACCCGCGTTAATCATTCCAAGCGATTCAAATGTCTGTGCCGGGCCTTTGCGGACATAGATCTGTGCGCTCAAGCTGGCTGTATGAGGTGCCGGGGTGGGGGTTGGTACAGGCCCGGCGGGTGTTGGGCTTTGTGCGGATGCAGCCTGGGCTGCGGGGATATACTCAACAACCGGGATTGCACTGATCTCGCCATCAACTTTTACAAACTCAACCGTGATCCAGCCGGTTGAGCTTGAATTTTCAGGATAGACGATTTCCAGCCAGGCGCTTCCGGAGTCCCGTCCAATAACCCTTACCTGAGCGCCAAATTCGAGCTGGCCCAGCGAAGTTAACTTTTTATCGGGGCCAACCCGTACATTGACCTGCGTGCTCAGCGTAGCCAACATCGGTTTGAGGGTTGGCGTAATTGTGGGAGTTACGATGGTGGCTGAAGGACGTGGTGTGAAAGTAGAAACCAGGGTTGCCGTAGAAAATGCTAATGGGGTGATGGTAGCGGTTGTGGTCAGGGAAGTTGGAGCTGCCTGAAAAGAGCAGGCGGTGATAAGCAATAAGGGGAGAAGCAAAATCATTCGCATATATTGATTGTAACAAAAAAACTGACGTTAACGGTGTTTAACGCCCAACCAGCCGACTAACCCATAAGTAACCCCGGCGACGATCAAGGTGAATTTTATGGTTGCGCATCCCGCGGCGATTTGCGGATAAGGGCTGAACGGGTTCCCCAGTAAAATGGTGAATAGCGCCATGTTCTCAAAAGTATCGAATACTGGAGCAGCAAGAGCGCCCCAGCCTAGAATTGCGCCCAAGGCTGGCCAGATACCAGGCCGGCGTGAACAGACCAAGAGTACACCGAGGCTGAGTGCAATAGCGTAAACTGGCATAAATAGAAAATCAAACCCCAGGCCAAAGGCATTGTTAAGCTGCGCTTGCGCATTCCAGGAATCCAGCATGGCACGGGCTTTTTCTGATGAGCCAGCCAGTTCAAACGAGACAATCCCGGATGGAGCAACAGAAGTGCGCAGAGGCTGATCGAGAATTTGAAAAATGCCAAATCCTGCTATGGTCAGTACGATGAAAATTAAAAACAATCGCAGGCGGAACGATGGAGTGACAAATTCAAGCGGATGTTTTATCGACATGAGTTAACTCACTTAAGATTTTTGTGATAAACACGATTATTTTTATACTCCACCCCGTTTAAGTTTTTCAGGTCGGCACGCATTTGTTCGGTGGTTTCGGCAACCTGGGTCATTTCCACATGGGCGAACTGACCAAAATTTAACAGAGTCTCGCCCATTTCATAATAAAGGATGGCATTGCCGCCGTGCCCTTGAAATTCGGGCAGAATGCCCATGCCGTTGACGGCGACGGTTTTTGTCCGGCGCATTTCAAGCAGCAAATCGGGCAATCCAAAAGGCAGAAGTTTGCCCTTTGCACGCTGAAGTGCGGCTGAGACATCGTGAAAGGCAAACAGGAACCCGACCACTTCCTCACCGTGTGTGATGATTTTGATCAAGCGGTGATCGGCGACCGTCATAATGTTATCTACAACGAATTTAATTTCCCTGGGGGTGAAAGGATAATATTCCCAATTGTTCACGAAGGCTTTGTTGTAGGCTTCACCGATCCGCGGCGCCCATTGCAGAAGTTCGCGCTTGTTCTTGAATTTCTTGACCTTTAGTCCGCCGCGTTCCAGTGCGCGGCGCGCTATGCGCTCCACTCGCTCTGGAATACGGAAGTTATCTGCGGGTAAATAACATGATACGAAATCAACCTCTTTTTTATAGCCCTGTGCTTCGATGAGCCGCGGATAATAGGCGTGGTTGTAGTTGAGCATGGTCATGGTTTGGCGATGTTCAAACCCCAATATGAGTGTGCCGTATCCATCCAACGGACCCATCCCTTTGGGGCCGATGATGCGCGTCAAGCCGCGTTTTTTCGCCCAATCTTCCACTGTGTTAAATAAGGCAGTGGAAGCCTCCTGGTCATCTTCACACTCAAAAAAATAAAAATCTGCTTCACGAGTATTGTGATAGGTGTTGAACGGCTTATTTTGAATGGCGGCGATACGGCCAACATCCCGACCGTCGCGCACCGCCAGGAAGAACTCCACATCCGAATGTTCGTAAAAGGGATGTTTGTGCGGGTCAAGCTGCGCGTAGGCGTCAACATCCAAGGGTGGTACCCATTGAGGGCAATTTGCATAGATGTGGTAGGGTAAACGCATAAAACGTTTGACCTGGGATTTGTTCCCCGGTTCAACTTTTTCAATTGTCAGCATGAGGGGCTCCTCAATAGTGGAATAGACAGAGTATATAACACTTTGGCGTTTATGGAACGTGATCGATAATTTAATTTCAAACTTTTCTGCCCCTGATACTTGCTTTTAACTCGCTGGTGAGCCTTGCAAATCTGCAAACTCATTTGGTACCCAAGTACCCTACCCGCATCAGGGTTCATTATCTATAATCCAAACTGTTAACAAAGTAAGTTGACAATTCAAAATGATAAAGGTAAACCGGGTGAAAACCCGGGACGCAAAGCTATGGGTCTTCAGCCGCCAATCGCGGGCTATGACTGCCAGGCCGCCGAATTTTATGAGTTATTCCCACGGCCTGGATCCCAGGTCGTGATTTTTTTTGTGCCGGCCTGCAAAAAATAGGAGTTTTGTATGCAAGCCAAAAATATATACCGGTTTTTTAGCGGGTTAGTGGTGATTACGTTTTTGATCAGTACCAATCTTGTGGCGCACGCTTCCCGCCCAGCTTCTTCCTCAGTGGCTACTGCCAACCCAGTCAGGCTGGCCTGGTTTTACAAGCCGCCTGCCGATGGTAATTTGCAATTGATTGCCAGCAATTTCAGTACCTATATCATGACCAAAGGAAACGAATCTGCGCGTGACCAATTGTTATTTCTGGGGGCGCCGCGCCCGGTCTGGGAGTATTTGCGCTTTGAAGCTATTATGGATCCTGGCTCTTGCAGCGCTATGCCGTGGAAAAACCAGGTGGCCTACCTTGCTGGAGATTTTTGTACAATCAGCAGTCAGCACCCGGATTGGTTCCTGCTTACGACGGGCGGCAGCCGGATCACTCATATGACAGGCAGCACAAAGTTTATATTGATGGATCCAGGGAATGCTGGTTGGCGTGCATTCTTCCTGGAGCGGGTTAGCCAGATCCTGGCTGCGGACCCGGTTTGGGATGGCGTCTTTTTGGATAATGTTGAGGCAACTAATGCGTTTCATATTAATGCCGGTGAAATTTTGGCTGCTTATCCGGATAACGCTAGTTTTCAGGCAGCAGTTCAAGGTTTTTTGCAGTACTTGCGTGTTAATTATTTTCAACCACACAACAAGCAATTGCTGGCAAACCTGATATCGCGCACCGATGATTCCCAATTTACCAGTTACCTGACCTACCTTGACGGGGTTATGCACGAAGGGTGGGCGATTGATGACCCCAACCGCTGGCGTTCTGCTTCTACCTGGGAGAAACACATGGCATTGGCTGAACAGACCCAGGCGTTGGGAAAGTCGATCATCCTTGTTTCGCACGGTGCACAAACGGATTTGGAATTGCAGAAATTTGCGTATGCTTCTTATCTGTTGATTATGAATGAAAAAGCATCCTTCAGATATGGCATGGATACGGCATATAACCAGGCCTGGCTATTCGATACTTACAAGATTGACCTGGGTTCTCCGTTAGGCAGGCGATATCAAAGAGGAACTGCCTGGAAGCGTGATTTTTCCAACGGGTTTGTCAGCGTTGATCCAAACAGTCATGCGGTTGTGATTCAATTAACTAGTGCTTCTCCCACTGCCACCAGTATTCCATCCACCGCAACACCGGCTGCAAACACCTTTAGGGATGTTCCAGTGAATTACTGGGCTTTTCCCTGGATTGAGAGCCTGTTCTCAGCAGGGGTCACATCTGGTTGCGGCCCCGCCAATTTTTGCCCGGAAGGTCTGGTGACTCGTGACCAAATGGCAGTTTTTGTTGAGCGCAGTTTGCATGGGCGAGGCTATATTCCATTACCTGCAACTGGCGGTGTATTTACCGATGTTTCTGCGGCCTATTGGTCGGCAAGCTGGATTGAAGAATTTGTAAAAGATCGTATCACTATTGGGTGTGGGGGTGGTAACTATTGTCCGGGTGCTGTTGCAACCCGAGCGCAGATGGCAGTATTTTTATTGAGAGCAAAGTATGGAAGTGATTACACACCGCCGCTTTCCAGTGGTTTGATTTTTGCAGACGTTTCATCGGATTATTGGGCGGCTGCCTGGATTGAGAAACTGTCCGCAGATGGAATCACCACCGGTTGCGGGACGGGAAATTACTGCCCCGATAACCCGCTGACCCGTGCGCAGATGGCGGTCTTTCTTGTGAAAATGTTTAATCTCAAATAGACGATTGATACTTTTCCTGTGGTTCGACGTATACTTATTCTGGAGGAACCCAATAAATGACAGAGACAAAATTTCACACCGAAGAGTTTTCAGTTAATGGCGAAGAGATACTGGCGCGTGTTAAGCAATTGCTGCGCGAAGGAAATATCCGCCGTGTGGTTATTAAGGATAAGGACGGGCACATTCTGGTTGAGTTTCCGTTGACCGTAGGTGTGGTAGGCGTTGCACTGGCGCCTGTGCTAGTTGCTGTCGGCGCGCTGGCTGCGATGCTTACGGAGGCAACCATCCTGGTTGAAAAAGTGGATGAGGATAGGCCGGTTGACGAAAAAATGGATGAACAGAAATAACACAATCGCCCACATCGAAAAATGTGGGCGATTGTGTTAACAAGATGAGATGTAAGGCTAAGGCGCAACGTTGTAGTGCACATCCACGCTCATCCCAACCAGTAAGCCGGTAGGGGGATTATCCAGCTGAATTTCTGTCTGGTAGACCACATCGCCGCCCACGGTATTCGATACAGGTGAAATGCGGGTTACGTGTCCTAGAATGTCCTGGTTAAGAGCCTTGATGGATATTGTGGCTTCCTGACCAATCTGTACTTTTACCACATCCCGTTCGCTAAGGTCGGTGGTCTCGACATGCAAGTCTGCCACATTGCTGATATAAAACACAACCAGGCCGGGAGATACAACCTCGCCCGGAATTCCGCTAACGGAAACAACTACACCTGCGATTGGGGATACCAGGCGGGTGTGTGCCAGTCTATCCTGCGCGGCAGCCAGGGCATCGCGAGCCTGCCCCAGACGCGCCAGATTGCCACCAGTGGCTTGGGCTGGCACCTGGTCACCTTTTACTGCTGCAAGGTACCATTGTGCTTCTTGCACGGCCGCTTTGGCCGCATCCAGGTTGGCTTGCGCCAGAGCAGCATCCACCTCGGTGGGCTTGCCCGTGTACCAGTTGTATTTGGAAATCAGGCTGTTTAAGTATAACTGTGCGTTGGTCATTGCTACCAGCGCGGCGGCTTTTTTACTATCGCCGTCTTCAAGCCTGGCAACCGAGCGGTAGGAATCAGCTGCGCGAGCTAGTGCTTGTTTGGCAAGGTCAATTTCGCCCTTGGTGTTATCAATTAAAGTATCAGAAGCGCGTGGATATAAATTGCTGTCAACCTTATCCGCTGAATCAAGCAAGTTTTGTTGAGCATTCGCCAATGCCTGTGCGGCAGCGGCCTGGGCAGATGGGGAAGTAAGTTCCTTTAGCGTACGCTCGGCCTGAATCACATCCAACTGAACGGACGTGTTATCCAGTTCTGCGAGAATGTCGCCAACTTTCACTGTATCACCGGCGGCAAAATTGACTGCCTTGAGGCTGCCAGATTGTGTGAAAGCCAATTTTGCATCCTGTGCAGCTACTACAAAGCCGGAAGCAGAGGCCTGTGAGCCTGATGTGGAACTGGCGGGTGATTGCGCAGAGCCAGATTCGAGCACGACTGTAGGCAGCGCAGTTGCGGTACCTTTGGCTGCGCAAGCTGTAAGCAGCACGCCGAACAGGATCGTTAAACCAATTTTAACCTTCATTATTTACTCCTGAAATGGATTATTATTTTCATCACATCTACTCTTAAATTTGCCTGTATTTGCGGATGCTATGGCTAGCATTCTTGAGTAGATAATCCAAAGTTTATCATTCCGACACTATCAAACCATCTCGAAGAGTCACAACGCGCCGCGCATATTTGATTACACGCGGGTCATGGGTGGCAAAAACAAATGTAACACCGGTCTCCTTGTTGAGGCGGGTCATAATTTCCATAACCTGTTCACCGTTTTGGGTATCAAGGTTGGCGGTAGGCTCGTCCGCGAGGATTAAGGCGGGTCTGGTTGCCAGAGCACGGGCAATGGCAACACGCTGCTGTTGCCCGCCACTCATCTGGTCAGGACGATTATTGGCGCGTTCGGTAAGGTCAACCGCTTTGAGTAGTTCTGTCACACGCTCGCGTCTTTCTGCCGGGCTGTGACCGTTAAGCAGCAGCGGCATTTCAATGTTTTCGTAAGCCGTAAGAGTGGGAATTAACGCAAAAAACTGGAAAATGAACCCGATATGACCCTTGCGCATGTCGGCACGCTGATCGCGATTGAGTCGGGTGACATCCTTGCCATCCACCCACACCGAGCCGCTGGAAGGCTGGTCCAGGCAGCCGATGAGCTGCAGCAAGGTGGTTTTTCCAGAACCGGATGGCCCCACCAGGGCAGTGAATTCGCCGTTTTCGATGGTCAGGTTGACGCCGCGCAAAGCGCGGGTTTCAACAGTGCCGATTTTGTAGACTCGTGTAACATTCTCGATTTTTGTGACTTCCATCTTTTGTCTCCTATCCACGGATCACTTCAGAGTATCTGCGCAATTCTGGAATGATGTTGGTTTTATTTGCCGCGAAGCGCATCAACGGGTTCCATGCGAGAGGCCATGAAAGCTGGATTGAGCCCAGCCAGTACAGCGACAATGAGGGCAACTATGGATAATTTGATCGTATCTGGCATGGTCAACTGGGCGTAAATAGTATCCTGTAATAAAAGACCACCACTGGCGCTAAGGCCCATGTTGCCGATGTAATAGCCGTAGGTGCTGAAATACCAGACCATGGCGCCACCGATCACATACCCAAGCAGGATACCCCCCAATCCAAGTGCGAACGATTCCGTCAGGAACATGATCATGATGCGCCATGATTTCATGCCAATCGCTGAGAGGATCCCGATTTCGCGGGTGCGTTCGTAAACGGTCATGACCAGGGTATTGGTGATGACCGTGCCGGTGATGCCGAGGATGATCAGGTAAAAAATCACCATGAATGAATTTGCCATGTTCTCGGTCTGCGTGAGCAATTGATTCATGTCCATCCAGGTCAGGATTTTATATTGTGAGCCGGTAAGGGCGGCCTTGACGGCATCCGCCTGGTTTTTATCGTGCAGCAGTACGAAGATGGTGCTGGCGTGATTATTAGTGCCTGTGATGGCCTGAGCCTTGGTCAGGGGTAGAAATACGGTTCCCAGATCATACCCGGTTATTCCGGTGCTGAAGATACCCCGCACAGTGAAGGGCTGTTCGATCACATCGCCGTTGGATGTATTTGTAAGTAATGTGAAGGAACTGCCCACATCCAATCCGAGTTTTTTCGCCAGGGCTTCCCCGATCAGGATACCTTCATGGTCGTCAGTAGTCAGGAATTCCCCGCGAAGCATGCCTTTTTTGTACATATCGTTGGCAGGGGAGGCCGGGTCAATGCCGATAATACGAACGCCGCGCGTATCGTTGCCGGATGCCACGATACCGCTGGCAAACAGGCGCGCTGTGGCGGCCTGGACAGGTGCGAGTGAAGCGATTTTAGAGGCAAGATCTGCCGGGTTTTCGATCAAGTCTTTCCAGGCCAGACTGGTTTTGTTAATGTCGTAATTTTCCGCCCGTACTTGCAGGTGACCGCTTTCAAAGCGCAGGCTGGTATCCAGCGCGCCTGACATTTCGCCGTTGATAAAAGCGGCAACTGTTAGCAAAACGCCCAGGCCCATGCCAAGTGCTAGTGCTGAAAAGAAGGAGCGGCGTTTATTGCGTGCCAGGTCGCGGAATGCCATTGTGATTAATTGGATCATATGCGGCTCCTAAACAAAATGAAGCGCTTCTGCTGGTTCGCGGCGCGAGGCTTCGATGGCGGGATAGAGTGAGGCGAGACCGCAAATAACGATCACCATGATGATGCGTTTTGGAAGCTGTTCCAGACCAAGACCGGGGTAGATCCGACCGCTTACCAGCGCCATATATTCAGTGATTGTGGTATAAGCGCCGAAGTCCATCCCGATTTTGCCAAAGATCAGATTGATCGCAAGCCCAAAAGAAACACCAAAGATTACTCCCACTAACCCGATCATCAGACCTTCCAAGACAAACATGAATCCGATCTGGCGCGGCTTAAATCCCAGCGCCCCAAGCATACCAATCTCTCGAGTCCTTTCGTAAACCGCCATCATCAGTAAGTTGAAAATCCCGATGCCTGAAATCAAGTAGATGAACACGCTGAGGACATCCATGGCGCCGCCTTTTCCGTTTACGGCTGCCTGGAGTTCAGGGAAACTGGTCTCCCAGGAGGTAATTTCGAATGCGGGGAACTGTGCTTTGAGTGGAGACATAACGGCGGCTTCCTGCCCAATACTTTGCAGGACAATCGCTATTTCGGTGGATTGATTTTCAAGGCTGTAGAGGCTCTGACCTTCGGCCAGAGAAATGTAAACAGTGCGTTTTTCCAGGTCAGCCATGCCGAGGTTGTAAATTCCGACCACGGTCATGGTACGTGTCCGCATTTGCTCGTGCTGAGCACGGCCCACCAGGCTGATGCGGTCGCCAACGGATATACCCATTGCGAGCGCCAGTCCTTTGCCAACCACAACCATATCTTCATCAGCGGAGGTTAAGAAACGCCCTTCTTTCATGTTCTGGGCGATCACACTGAGCGGCGTCTCCAATTCCGGCTCCAGGGCAGTGATTCCGACTGGGAACGCGCCTTCGCGGCTGGTAACCAGGCCGCTGGTGATGATCCGGCGACTGGCAGAAACCACCTGTGGCAGCTTATTTGCTGCATCCACAATCGCTGTGTCATTTTCCAGAGGCAGCAGCGGGTTGGTGTCGCGCTTTTCAAGGTAGCCGACGGCGTGCACCTGTACGTTACCGCCGAAGACTTTGATAGCGTTGCCATAAATGGCCTGTTCGAACCCGGACATTAATCCGTCATAAAAGATCATCAGGCCCATCACCAGTACAATTGAGATGAGAATGGTTATCGTTCGACGTCTATGCCGCCAGATATTACGCCATGCAAGGCGCATGTATAATTGCATAGAGCTACTCCTTTCCAATTATGTTTCCGCAAGTAAAAAATTAAACCTGCTCGAAATAAATATCAAACAAGTTACTATTTACTGTCAAGGCTAAACTGGAATAATTCTGATGCCTTGTTTTTTTTAGCTCATCAAATTCAGCGTTGATTCGCAAAAAAATACCCAATCCAAAGCGTTGCTGACGGGTATTTTTTGTCTGGTCGCGGCATCCCTTTCGAACATTTTCGTGGATGATTAAGCTTAGAGAAGCGGCAGATTTCGGCTCCAGAACGCGAGAGCAATAATCAACCCAACAATTGAGATTAACATGAGAGGAAAGATGAAGAGCAAGAAGCGCAATGGAGATTTATTTCTGTTAGCTGGCCGGATGTATGTGTCTTGATGGCCATTTTCCACTGATGTTATAGTCTGGCTCGGGGTTCCTTCGGCTTCAGCAACTACTGTAACTGCTGCATTTTCGGCCGGGATGGGTTCATCTTCCAACCAGGGATTATTAAAGGAGGAAGAATATGCGGGCGAGTCGAGTTCTTCCTCGGGGTCTGCAAATATGGCTGTTCTGACAGGTGAGTCAATTTCTTCTAGGAAAATCGGGGTAGGGATTAGGACCGGCGAGTCGGATTCTTCTTGCCTGGAAGGCGCGGCGGTTGGATGATAGAAAGTTTCAAATGGTGTCTCTTCCAATGCGGGAAGATTTACCGAGAATGCTTCGTCAGGATTTTTAGCTTCATTCAGCGGCGTTGAAATAACTGAATTTGACGCTTCAACCGCTGTGGTTTCAGGCTGGTTGGCAGAAAAACCTGGCGCAGACAGCCCGTCTAGCTCACTTAAACAAGACAATGCTTGCTGATTCGCCGGGTTTATCTTTAATACATTTTGATAACAATGCCGGCGTTTTTCCGGGTCGCTTAGGTAATCCCCCAGCAGAAGCCAGGCCTCTTCGTTATTGGGATCTGCCTGTACAGCGGATGCCAGATAGTTGGCTGCTTGCACTAAATCTCCGTTATTTGCAGGTTGGGCGGCTATTTGCTCATCGGGTTCATTCATAATAATCTCGCTTAGAAAGGAAGTTGATTAAAGTGTATTTAGTTTAAGACACTCTGGGGGATTGTCAAGTGTAATTGTGAAGTTGAGTACTTGCGAAGATTGAATCATAGCCATACCAAACAAGGAATTTATCAAGAGCTGGCGTCAACCAAAATCTTGTTTGGTGCCTGTTATTTTTTGAAATTTCCCGCCTGATGCGTAGTTTGATAAGCAACCAAATTGTCACATCAGAGGTTTTAAAATCTCTGGAAAAGTACTTTCTTCGCTTAGCTTTTGAACTGCGGCACGGTTGTTTTGATTGAGTCTTGCATATACTTCCGGTAAGTGTATCTGTAAATAATTCTCTATTAATTCCCGCATTCCTTTTAAGAGGACCCAGGCTTTGGTGTTTACAACTACATCCGCTGCACTCTCTTTTTGCAGGAATAAAAGCGCACTGAATAAAAGGCCGGTTTGTTCTGAGCTATTCGTTTTGTTTTGTGAGAGCTGTAGTATTTCTTTATCCAGTGTGGAAGCACGGTTATTTGTTTCTATAAGATCATTGCAGAGCCTGGCAATTAATAATTCTGACCAGGCCGGGTTGGCATAGATCACTTTTAAGTCTAAAAAAAGAAATTTGTAAACGATAGCCTGCGGCGATATGACCCTGACTGTTGCGGTTCTTTTTCCTCTAGCGATCAGTGCCATTTCGCCAAAGAAATTTACAGCTTCGATAGAAGAAATTTTCGTTGTTTTGTTTCCCAAGGTTTTCTCAATCGCGACGGTTCCTTCCCGCAGCAAATAAACTGCATTGTCATCCTGTCCTTCCTGGATAATTGTTGCGTCGAAGGGATAAAAATATAAATGTTTTGTGAATCTTTCCTGCTCGTCTCTGGGTATTTTTGTTGAATACGGGTCTGGCATGGAAATGTCCTTAATTAGGCGACCTGGTTGGGCTTCAATTTTATTATAGCAATAATGACGATGATGTAAATAGCCTTATTGGGGTACCCGGCTTGCATACCGGGTTTATTTTCCTAAAAAAAATATCCTGCAAACTGCAACTTTATCAGATTGACCAATCCGTGAGATTCAGGTCCTTGTAACGCAGTGAAATCCAACCCTGGTTGGTATGACCCCAGATGCCACCTTTACCGATTTCTATATCGTGTACCTTAATGGTCTGCCCATGGTATAAAACGCTAAACCTGGGAGAATACATATCCGGCTTTGTGCGCACATTCATTCCTTGATGTGATTTGACCTGTACCATCCGGGGCAGGCAAATGCTGACCGGTTCCAGCCACTGCATTTGAACCCAGATATCGCCATCGCTGACCAGTGGTACAAGGGGCGAGTTATCCAGTGTTGACCATGATCCTTTGCCATCACTGCCGTAAACACGTTGAAAAAGGTGGGGAGTGTCGATATAGTTGACTGAAGCTGGCGGGGTTCGTGTTGATGAAATTGTCTCCACCAGACCCCAAAGGGCTCCATCAATACCGGTTGTGGTTTTCAATACCCGCAAAATATTGCGGCCGGGGTAGATGAGTGTGTTTAGTTCCAATAGTCCTTTGCTGTTCAGCCCTTTGGAGATGCTGCCATCCTTGGTGATGATTTTGGCGTAAGCTTTGGTGTTGTTGATCCCGCGCAGATAGTTTTTCCAGGCATTGTTGAGCAGCAAAGAAGTTCTATTTTCGCTCATCTTTGTAATATTCGAAAGGGTAGTCGTCAGAAGGCTACCAGCCGCCCGCATACGATAAGTAGCCAGGCTGAAAATGAACAGGCCGGGGGTGTTGGGAATTTGTCCTGGATCTTCTGTAGTAGGTTCTTCGTCTATCAGCGGGGAGCGGAAATAAGCCGAGAGTTCTGCAGGGGTGCCGTAGAAGATGTTCACATCCATGTCGCGGGGGTTTCCCGGCAGGATCAGGTAATCTCCGCTAAATTGCCACATCCTGATTTTACCCGGGGCGGCTTTGTGATTCTCGGGAACTGTCAGTTTATCAAGGCGCAGCTTCAGGTCTTCCCAGGTTTTTACTCCGGAAAAGTGCGCGGCCGGGTCCGGGTACTGCGCCCACCAGTAATCTGTTTTTGGCCATTTACTGAGGTTTGGCAAAAACCACTGGGCGGTATAAATTATCGTTCTCCACTTTACGGATTTGCACAGCTCGATAAATTTTGTTACCTCACCGGCGTAATCAGCGGCGGAATAACCTGGTCTTCTTACTTCAATATCAACTGCCACAGATTTGTGGCTGGCCGGCATGTGCGCGACAAGCCACTCGAAATTGGCCAGACCGCTGGCCCAGGGGTTGTATACAAAGTAAGGAAAACGAACCAGGTTGGCGGCCTCATGCCACTGCCTGGTAAACCCGCTATCAAGATGATGGCCTCCGTTCATGTCGTTGATCCGGATGCCAATGCCATACACCCCATTGGCTTTCAGCACAACTTCGTCAATCTCGCGCTGGCCTTCCCAGACATCCACAACTAAACAAGTATTGGGTTTCAATTGTTTTCCTTTGTGGTTACGTACACGAATTATTTAAAGCTGAGCGGCAACGCTGTGAATTCTCTTTTTGTTCAGCGGCTTTGGTGGCAGCGAGATAATCAATTTTACCAAGACAATGCGATCTACGCGCCAGATAATTGCAAAAACATTACAGTAATATCGTTAAGCCATTTCTACGGGCTGAGTAAGTTTTCCCACTTCTAAATTTTGTCAATTGCTGACAATCTGTACTCTTAAGCACATCCTTATCCATTCGGGCAAGCCCCCGGTGTAAAAATGTAAATGATTATTTCTCATTACAAAGCTGTTAGGTAGGATGAACGATATTTGTGCTATCCTTAGATGGGTCATGTAACTACAAACAACCTGAAAAGGAGGTTATTATGTGGCTGTTCCTTCTGTTTTGCGCTATAGGATATTTACTTGTGCAATTTTTTCCGCTAATAACAGAGAGTGTTAAGCAAGACTCTGATTACTGGAAAAATCGAAAAAGCATCAAGTAAAACACAAGTAACCCTGGCGTTTCTTGATTGAGTGGCACATCCGGTTTTCTGGGTGTGCCATTTATATTTAGCCCCGTTCTGACACTGCAGCCAATTGCGAACAGGTCTTTTTAAGGTGGTGTATTTGTTATAACGCTGGCATCAATCATCCAAGGCGGTCCGACTATGCTTTTAATCAACGACATACGCTGGTAGTAAATTGAATTTGTGCCATTTGTCATGTTGTAGCGAACTTGCAGCAGCACCTGGGCGTTGTCAGTGGTGGATGACTCCAGGGTTATATTCAAAATTTCAACACTTAAAACATTATTCCAGTAAGGGACATAATCGATTGTATACGAGAAGGTGTGATCCAGACCCTGGCTTTTCGTAGCGATGAAGTTTGCAGATAGCCAGGACCAGGCGGTCTCGTAAATGCGGTTATTGATCAAGTTGTAGTATGCCCGCAGAAATTGAACCGGGTCGCTGAGTGCTCCAATGGTAGGAGTTGGGCTGCCTGATAATGTACTGGTCGGTACAAGGCTAGGGGCGGTGGTTGGATTTACAACAGTGGTTGCTGCCGGATTGGTTGCTTTTGTAGTGGCCGATGGCCTGGTAGTGGCGGAAGGTTTTTTTGTATTGGTCGGAACCGGTGTGATGGTGGGGGTGAAGCTGGGTGTCAGGGTGCTGGTAGGGATCAGTGATGGAGTAAGGGTTATTGTCGCGGTTGGCGTTAAGGTTTCAGACGGTACCAAGGTGAGAGTGGTAGTGGGCGTCCTGGTGTTCCTGGGCGTCCTGGTTATGGTGAGGGTCACTGTGTTTGTTGTTGTGCTGGTCGCTCTCCAGAACAACGGTGTGGTGATGATGCCCTGGGTGCCAAGGTAGTACGTTACCTGAGAGTAAGCCAACATTAACAGAATGCCGACGAATACCAGTATCAGGAAAGCGGCCGGCACGAGGCGGGCGATCATGGTGAGTGTTGTTTCACCGGACAGGTTGTAACCACAATAACCGCAAACAGCGTCATCGGGTGAAACCGCACTTTTACAATTGGGACAAATGCTTTGCTGCATAAACCAACCTGTTGCTATATGTTTTGATCTAAGCGATATGAGGTCGCATCAACCCGTGACGCGGATTAATAAAACCGGCACCCTGGAATTATAAACCACTCGTTCCGCGATGCTTCCGAGCAACCAACGTGCCGGACC
>Ga0105047_10002245_pt1 | contig 34567 bp, 33 predicted proteins | sample MAT04_FD_78384 | JGI IMG/M metagenome (GOLD analysis project Ga0105047, IMG submission 78384) | Freshwater microbial communities from Lake Fryxell liftoff mats and glacier meltwater in Antarctica - MAT-04 (megahit assembly) | ecosystem: Environmental > Aquatic > Freshwater > Ice > Liftoff... | reverse complement strand
CATGTTGACCGTCACGCCGCTTGCCACGTTGAGCGAGTTGAAGATGTCGATGGTGCCGCTGGTGGTGAAGCTTTGGTGCGTGACATCTCCCAGCGTCACGCCGTCCAGCGCGCCCCCGCTGAGGGTGGAGGACGTGGCCAGCGCGCCGTTTCGGATGGTCCCGACGAGAGTCAAAGCGCCATTGACCGTGGTGGTGCCAGCATTATTGTCAATCGTTCCCGAAATAGTGTTGACACCGGCAGCGTTCAGCGTGACATTGAGTTTGCCTGTCGTAGAAGAAACGCCGGCATTGATATTGATGTTGTTGTGCGCCGACAGTGTCAGGGTGGCGTCGCCGCCCGCTGTCTTGCTGATCGCATTGGCAATCGTGATGTCGCCCAGCTGCGCGCCCCCGGCGCTGGTAGTGACGGTGACGTTGATTCCGGCGTTGAGTGCCGCCTGGATCGTGGCCACCGTGATGATCGCGGTGTCAGCCGTGGTGGTGAAATTTGGGTCGCCAGTGACATTGGCATCCGGCCCGGTGGTCTGTATCGTGACGTTGTTCGGATCCAGCAACCACAATCCGCCCTTGCCCTTGGGTGCACTGGCATCTGCCACCTGCGTCACCTCCAGCATGCGCTTGCCCGAGGTTTCGATGTTGCCGCCGTTCCCCCCCATGTCACCGCCGCGTGCGGCGATCTTTCCGTAGATCTGCGCGGTGTCGTTGGCCCACACGACGACCAGGCCACCGTTGCCGCGCAGGTCGGCATTGGCGTAAAGAGTCGCCGATTTGGCCAGGTAGGTATATTGGCTGGTGATGATGTTCGGGTTCAGGCCCTGCCAGCCTCCGCCGACGAGGATTTCGCCGCCTCCCATGGGGCCGGACGCGTCGATTACCGCGTTTTCGCCGATCGTGACCGAACGCCCGAGGATGCGGATGTTGCCGCCAACCCCGTTGCCGGAAACAGGCGCCGAGGGAATGGCAGGTGCGAGCGGCAAGGCAGGTGACTGGGGGTCGGGACGGGTGGGGACCAGTGGGTCTGGCTGGCCAGCGGTGGTTGTCGGTGCTAATGGCCTGAGCTGGCTGGCTGCGGGTGCCTGCGGCTGCGCGGCTGCGGCGCCCGTCAGTGCAGTGGGGAGAGAAATCGCGACCGGTGTGGCGCCTGCGTCAGCACCGATGGTCGATGTGGCAGCGGGCGCCTGCGGGGGAGGCTGTGCCACCTCCGGACTGGCGGCGACCGGAACTCTGGTCGGCGCGACGCTTGGCGTGTTTGGAGGCGCCGGATTCTGGGTGATGGCCGGTGCCGGCAAGGCAACCAACGTTGGCAACGCGCCTTCGGTCGCAGGAACGCCGGAAATTGCTACGGCCGGTTGTGGCACCGGAGCGGGCAGGGCGCGCGCCGATATCCGTCCTTGCACCGTCGTTGTGCCGACATCGGCCTGCACCAGCACCGCGCCACCGCCGGGGCCATCGGCCTCGATGACACTGGAGGGCGTCAAGGTGACGGATTTTTTCGCGCGCAGCGTGACCGTGCCGTTTTCACCGACCACTGCCGAGTTGGCCTGTATGGTGCCGCTGTTGCGCACCAGTCCACCATAGATGGACACATGGCGGCCGATCAGGGTACCGATGTTGACGGCTTCGTGCTCGTCGTTGCTGATCTCGACCCGGATCGAGGGGCGGTCGATGTCGGAGATTTCGACGCTGCGTCCGGCAGCCAGCAGGATATGCCCGCCTGGCGCCTCGATCAGGCCGGAGTTGGCGACCCGCGGCGCGACCAGAACCACATGCCCACCGGAGGCAGTCCGGATGCGACCGTCATTGCGTACCTCACCGGCACCGGGCGACTCGCCAAAGCGCAGCCGCCCGGCCAGAAAGTCCTGGTCGCTCATGCGCAGCGATGACACCACCAGACCTGCAACATCGACCTGCGAACCAGCGCCGAAAACGATACCGTTCGGATTGATCAGGAACACCCGCCCGTTCGATTGCAACGCACCCAGGATGTTCGAAGGGTCGGCACCAACCACACGGTTGAGTACCGCGCTGGCGGAACTTTGCTGCACGAAACGTGTCAATTCGCCCCGGTTGATGCCGAAACTCTGCCAGTTGATGATGGCGCCGGGTGAGTTGGTGATGGTCAGTGACGGCCCGTTGGACTGAAAGCTGGCCTGCCCGCTGACCACTTGCGGGGCCTGCGGGTTGGCAACTGCTCCGGCGGCGGCCAGCGCCATCAGGTAGAGCGCAGCCCGCCGGTGCGAAGCATGCAACGCAAACGGCGGGCTGGCTGACGGATGATTTCTCATTTTTTCCCCTGGTCGCTGGGCCATGGCTGACACAGGCATGCTATTACGGCAGGCATGCGCGCGCGAATTCCCGCCCTGCTGTCTACGAATCCGTTGTGATAATTCCCACGTTTTGCCCCAGTGCTTTAACACTTGATCGGAAGCTCAGCCACTGCCATGCACCCATGGTTCCGGCAGGGCGCATGCCGTTGTTGTTCAAGACGGGGTTGTTTAAAACACCCACATGGCACTACCGTGCAGACGCCAGTTGCCCTTTGCGCTTGCGCCGTTGCCCCCGGTGTTTTGGGCCCCGTCCAGAACATAGCCGTAATCGAGCTTGAAGCTGGCACTGCGAGCCCAGCTGCCACGCAGCCCCAGACCCATGCTGGATATGGACTGCGACGTGATGGTGCCGGGCGCCAAGTTGTAGCGTACCCAGCCAGCGTCAAAGAAGGCGATGGGCTGCAGGCGCAATTCGGCCTTGCCGGTACGAGGGCCAAGGTCTGGGCCCCAGACCTCTAATCCCACGCGGATGCCGCGGTCACCCGCCACTTCGCGCTCGCCAAAGCCGCGCACCGAGTCGGCACCGCCCACGCCGAACTGCTCGCCCGAGATCAAAAGGTCGCGCGTGTATTGGCCATTGAAGGCGCCGCGCACGGACCAGTCGGTGGACAAGCGCTCGGTGAAACTGGCCGAGTAGCGAAGTGTGGTGAATGCGGCGTCGGCGCCGACGCGGGCGCCGGGCTGATTGAAAGCCGCAGAATCGCCCCTGGAGCCACCCGGAATGTTGCGTGTGACTGTCACCGACGCGGCCAGGTCGCGCTGGGCATTGCGCAGGTTGCCGTTATATGTCAATCCGAGCGGACGCACGCGCAGGTTGGGCACCAGGCTGGCACCGCCAGCCGCCAGTGTCACACTGCTGTCGTAGCTGCGTTGGTCAAGCGAATACGACAGGCGCTGTTGCCATTCGCCCTGCGGCTTGAGGCGCTGGTTATAACGGGCGCCCACGATCAGCCCGCTGCCACTGACCGAAAACAGATCGACGCGTCCCGAGTCGACATTCGAATACCCGAGGGTGAAATCCATCGAATCGCCGCCCATGGCATACAGCGGGATGCGGTAACCCAGGCCCAGGATGCCGACATTGTTGAAGCGGGTCGGGCTGGTCAGCACCTGGATCGACAGCGCGTGGTCGCGGTCGAACAGGTTGGAATTCAGGTAAGAAAAACCGAGCCGGTAGCGCCCGGTCGGGATGCTGCCAGTGTTGTCGAGCGACAACAGGAAGCGCGTCGGCACATCGTCATTGACCCGCACCACTGCGTCCGTCAGCCGCGAACCCTCGGCCTGGCGGAAGGTGACACCGGTGTACTTGGAGAAACTTTCGTTGGCCAGATCCAGGTTGGACTGCAGTGCGTCGACATTGACAACCTGTCCCGGCACAAGCGCCGGCATCGAGCGCAGGATATTTGCCTCGCTGCGGAATTTGCTGCCCTCGACCGTGACCCGGTCGAGCCGCGCCTCGACCACCAGCAGGCGAACCACCCCCTCTTGCAGGTCCTGCTCGGGGATCTCGATCTTGACCGAGCCGTAGCCGGCCTTGAGGTAGGCCTTCTCCAGGGCTTCGAGCGCCAGCTGGATGGTATCGAATGATGACTTGGGCCCTGTGAATGGCATCACGGCAAGGCTGACCTGGTCCGGCGGCAACAACGAGTTGCCTTCGACCTGGTAGCCGCGGATCGCGAAGCGCGGCGTGTCCTGTCCAAGCGCGGCTACCGGCAACCACAAGAATGCCGCCAGTGCCAAAGCTCCGAGAACACGTTGCAAGCTCACGCCAGCGCCACCCTGATGTTGTATGTTGCGCCATTCTAGGTGGGTTCGAATCCAAAAGACCCTATCCACTATCACTGACCCAGCGGCGTCCGATCCCCACTCCGCCAAGATACTTGGGGCTTTTGGCGCGCGGATCTTTCCGTGCTGCGTCTGGCATCGGCAACAGGCCGACAGGCTGGCATCCTGTGTTCTTGGAGTCCTCCATGCCGCGGTCAGCGTGATGCTGCCTTTTCCCCAGTTCTGCAACCCACAAGCATCAGAGATACAGTCACCCCAAGTTCGGTTTTCCCGACATAGGTGCTGCGACATGTTGAACTACCGCCATCTTTATTACTTCTGGATTGTGGCGAAGGAAGGCGGCTTTGCCCGCGCAGCGGAACGGCTGGACATGGCGGTGCAGACCATCAGCGCGCAGGTTCGCGAACTGGAGAAGGCGCTGGGGTATCAACTTCTCAAGCCCGCCGGGCGTGGCGTGGGGATGACGGAGGCGGGACAGGCGGCCTTTGCCCGCTCCGAGGAGATCTTCCAGCTCGGTGAGCGCATTCCACAAGAGGTTCGCGAGGCCGCCACCGGCAAGGTCGCGCGGCTGGCCCTCGGGCTGTCGGATGGCATCTCCAAACTGGCAGCTCACGCGCTGCTGGCGCCAGTCCTGGCAACGCCTTCGCTGCGACTGCTCTGCCATGAGGGAGAGTTCGAGCAACTGCTGGGCGAGCTCGCGATGCATCACCTGGATCTGGTGCTGGCCGGGCAGCCCGCGCCTCCCAACCCGAATCTGCGATTGACGAGTGAACTGCTGGTCGAGTCGCCTGTGGAATGGTACGGACCGTCAGCTCTGGTGCAAAAGGCTGCGGTAGCCGGGTTTCCGCAGTCACTGCTCAAGCTGCCCGTGCTGTTGCCAACCGGGCATTCCGCACTGCGGCCTCGGCTGGATCGCTGGTTCGAAGCCCAGGGGCTGCGACCGCATATCGTCGGGGAGTTCGAGGACAGTGCCTTGCTGGCCGTCTTTGCAGCCAGAGGCCTTGGCGTGTTCCCGGTCAGCCGCTTCGGTGCGGCAGACATGGCGCTCATGCGCGGCCTGCGGCTGCTGGGCCGTTGCGACGGCGTGTTGGAGGAGATTCACGCCATCCGCTCACGCCGCGGCCAGCACCACCCGTTGGTGATGCAGGTGGTGTCAGCGGCGCGGGCTTGAACGCGCATGCTCGGTTGGGCTCAGGCCGCATGTCATTGCGACGTGGCTGCGTCGCTCGCCGGGAGTTGAGTTGAGGTGAAGTCTCCCGGTCTGCAGGCGGTCCTTTATGCTGAAACCGCACGACTGGCAGGGTCGTCGAGACAGTAGGCATCATGCTGGACATGAACATGTCACGCGCAATCGCTTCACCCGAAGCGCGCCACCCGCCAAGCCGATGGCTGCGTCGATTCGGGTGGTTCGTGGTAGCTGGCCTGATGCTCACGCTGTGGTACTTCAAGTTGCCTGGGCTTGCGTATTACTGGGTCACGACGCGCGATCATCATGGCGCGTCGGGTGGGCATACAGTCAGAGTGTCTGGCTACCGGGTTTCCATCGAGGGTCTTCCGATCGAGGGCCTGAGCCGTAATCTATCTGGGCTGACATACAACGTCCAGACCGGAACCCTCTTCACTGTTATCAACCGGCCAGCGCAGGTGGCCGAAGTCTCGACAGACGGCAAATTGATTCGACTCATCGACATCGACGGGTTGAAGGATCCCGAGGGCATAACCTACGTCGAAGGCAATACATACGTCATCTCCGACGAGGCGAGTCACAGCCTTTACTGGGTTCAGATATCCGCCACTGACCGGCGCTTGTCCGTGGCCGGCGTCCCTCGACTCACGCTGGGTATTGACGTGGTGCACAACGCAAGTCTCGAGGGCGTCTCCTGGGACTCGAACGCCAATCGCTTGTTCGTGGTGAAGGAAAAGCTGCCTCTGCGGGTCCTGGTCATCACCGGCCTGCTGCCCGACCGCGACAAACCAGGGTTCAATATTGGCATCAACGAGTGGAAATCGTCCAATGTCGCATCGCTGTTCATGAGCGACCTGTCCTCGCTGACCTATCACGAACCCACTGGGAAGCTGCTTCTGCTCAGCGATGAGTCGGCCTTGATCGTCGAGTACGCGTCCGACGGCTCGCCGGTGGACATGTTGCCACTCTGGCGGGGTTTGCACGGGTTGAAGCGGAGCGTCCCTCAGCCCGAGGGCCTGGCGCTGGATAGCAACGGCGCGATGTACGTTCTGTCGGAGCCCAACCTCTTTTATCGGTTCGATCCGCCCGCGCGACCCGTCTGGGCCCGCCTGGATTGAGTCGGCTTCACACTTGCCCGCGCACAAGCCGGGGCAAAATGGTGTCGCACACCGGCAATGTTCGATGGATCGGCGCGAGGGCCCGCGTCCCGCCGCGGCGCAAAAGCGCTTTGCATAGCGGACCCAACGGGTTGACTCCCTCGCAGGCGCTGAATGCGTGTTCAGGTTTATCCGATATGAAGACTCGTTGAAACCTGCTTTTTCAGAGTTGGCGTGGGTCCTATAGTCCCCCGGTGCTTCAACCCAAAGGGAGTCCCTATGCAAGTTTTCTTCAAGTCGAACGGTGCGCATGCAGCCGATCTGCTCAAGGTCTGCCAGCGCCGCACGGCTTGCTCTGGCGCGACGGTGGCGACGTGCGGCTCGAATGCACCGCCCCGCTTGCGCCCCGACTTTAAAGATTCCGACCATAGGCATGACCATGGTGACCAATCAGGATCGCATGGCCAGCGCAAAAAGTCGTGGTTGAAAGACGTGTTTGACTGAGCCAACCCAGGCCAGTTTCGGGAGCAGTACCACGATGCGCCATTACACGCGAAACAGCCCACAAGCGGCAGCTCGGATCGTCGCGCTGACCGTTGTGGCCGACGGAGACATAAGTCAGCCTGAACTCGATTTGCTCGAGCAACTGGGTGTTCACGACCAGCTGGGACTTGAGCGGCACGAACTATACGAGGTACTCGACGCGTTCTGTGAAGATTTGTTGTCGAGCCAGCAGTTGACCTGGGCCGATGTTTGCCCCGTGGACGAGAATACGCTGGCTGATCTGATGCGGGACATCGAAGAGCCCGCGCTCAGAGTGCGATTGATTCGCCTGTGCGTTGAACTTGCCGAGTCCGACGCCCACGTTGCCGAGGGTGAACACATCGTGCTCAGTGCCGCCGTCGCGCATTGGGGTCTGCGCCGCGAAATGCTGCGATGAATTGATCAACAACCATGAGCGTTGGCGCTCAGGTGAACAACATGGATATCTTATGAAAATTGCTGTCTGGATCGTGTGTCTGATGCTTCTGGGTTTTTGGACTGGCGGTACGCTGCTGCTGGCCGAACTGACTGAATGGGGCGCGCGGAAGTTGGCGTCGGGCGAGGCAGTCCCATTGGGAGAGGTATTCACCCAGTGGCCTGTGCCTGCATGGGTGGGTATGTGGGTAGACGCAGCGTGGATCGAGGCCGCACAAGGCGGCGTGACTTGGGCGCTGCAAGCGCTGCATGGCACGTTGCCCCTGGTGGGATCGGTGATCGGCTGGGTCGTACCGTTCCTATGGGTGTTGTGGGGCCTGGGGGCCGTGCTTGTTCTGGCACTGGCTTTCGGAGCCCACTGGATGCTGGGCCGCCTTCAGCCGGCACATGCGCGGGGCATATGACGTCGTCCAGCGGTCGGGTCGGGTGGCGCTCGGGTCAAATGCCCTGACAGTGTTGCAGGTCTGTGCAACACTGGAAGCATGTTTTGCGCGTTACGCAGCGCTGGATGCCAGACATCCGGGTCGGGGCAGGGTCTCCGAGGTTTTGCTGGCGTTGAAGCCGCTTGGCCCGCTGGAGTATGGATTGTAGAAACGGGTCAGCAACGGCTCGCCTCCCGGATCACGGCAGAGTCAGTGCGGCGTGCGCCGGAACAGACTGACGACCAAAGTCACGATCGTGAGCGGAATAACGAAGCCGAGCATCGTCGTGGAGAAAGCCTGCAGGGCATCATGGGCTTGCGACTGCATCACGAGGTAAGCCGCGTACGCGATGTAGTACCCGAGAAAGACGACGCCCTCCCAGCGCGCAATCTCGCGGCCCGACAGAAATACTGGCAGACAGGCCACGAAGGCGGCCAGCATCACCCAAAGGTCAAAGTTGAGCACAGCGGCTGGCACCAGCAGACCTGCCGTACCCGGCATGAAAGCCGCGGCGAGGCCGCTGAAACCGACCACGCCGAGGATGTTGAAGACGCAACTGCCGATCACATTGCCGACCGCAATGTCGCGCTCGCCCTTTAGCGCGGCCATCACAGATGCCGCCACCTCGGGCAGCGAGGTGCCGACGGCGACGATCGTCAGTCCGATGATGACCTCGCTGACCCCGAACACGCGCGCGAAGTGGACTGCTGCGCTGACCAGTGCCTGTGCGCCCCCGACCAGCAGGATCAGGCCACCCACGACGAAGGCGATCTGGACGCCGCGCGAGGACGGTCCCGCTTCCTGTTCGGCGGGCTTCGACGGCTCAGCGCGCGACTGTACGATCAGGAACACGGTATAGCCTACCAGCAAGCCCGAAAGCACCAGCGCGTCGACACCGCTGATACTGCCGTCCAGGCTCAGTACCAGCAGCAGGATGGCCGAGCCGATGAGGATCGGAGCTTCCTGGCGAATCAGTTGGATATGCACCGAAAGCGGAGTGATGATTGCGGCCAGGCCAAGTATGCCGAGCACGTTGAAGACATTGCTGCCGATCGCATTGCCGAACGCGAGTTCAGTGCTACCGTCGAGCACGGCGCCGACCGAGACGGTCATCTCTGGCGCGCTCGTTCCAAAAGCCACGATCGTCAAGCCGATGACGAGAGGCGAGATGCCAAACGACAGCGCCAGACGCGACGCACCACGCACCAGCAGTTCTGCGCCAGCCACGAGCGCGACCAGGCCGATGATGAAAATTGCGACTTGTGCAAGCATGGCGCGGGATTATAGGTAGGGTTGGCCATGCTCAAAGGGGGTAACGCCTGAGCGCACCAGGTCGGCGGCAACACGACGCTGCGGCCGGTCGCCTTGTGCAGCCCTGCGACACATGGACACCATGGTGGAGAACACGGTGGTACGGGGCCATATTCAGCTATTTCCGATGCGATTCTTCGCAATAGCCTGCTTCTTTCCGCTTGAACGAGCAACTATCGTTGCCCATCGTTGTTGCAAAGGAGCTTTCAAATGCAATTCGTTTTCGAATCCCAGGACCCGCAAGCACGCGGCTTGCGCCAACTTGCCGAGCAGCGCCTTCGTTTCGTGATGCGTCGTGCCGTGTCTCTCCTTCCGCGCGCAAAAGTTCAAATGTCCGACCTGAACGGACCGCGCGGTGGCATTGACAAGCGCTGCCGACTCGAACTCACCCCCGAGCGGGGTGGACCCATCGTTGTCATCTCGACCGCACAGGACTGGCGGCGTGCTCTTGAGGATGCGCTGGCGCGGGGTTCGCGTGCACTGGTTCGACGCTGGCAGCGCAACCGTCACGTCGGACGGAAGAATGCTGCATTCGATGCCGACACTGCTGCTCGATAGCGCGCCTCTTATGCCCCCGACTCAGTGCGTCCATGCATGCGGCCAGGCAGTTCATGCACTCGAACCTTCACGCAGCCCACCTTTTTTGAATGGAACCCATCATGCGTAGTTATCCTCGAAACAGCCCGCAAGCTGCTGCCCGCATTGTCGCAATGATGATGCTGGCTGATGGTCATGCCTGCCATTCGGAATCGACAGCGCTGGGCGATCTGCCGCCCGACGAGTCGCTGGGCATCTCGCGAGAAACGCTTCTGGATGTGATGCAGGACTTTTGCCAGGACATTCAGACGTGTGGCCAACACCAATGGAGCGACGCCAGTTGTCTGGATGAACGCACGATTGCGTGTTTCTTGTCTGAGATCGATGATCCCTTCCTTCGCCGAAAGCTGTTGAATCTCTGCGCCTGCGTCGTCGAGGCAGATCACCATGTGTCCGAGGGCGAAGCCCTGCTAATGAGCGCCGCGATCGAGTCCTGGGGAATGCAGCGCGAAATGCTGGCGCGCCCGGCTCGAACATTGCACTTCCCGTCTGACTGACTCAAACCCGCGGCGCAGGCGATGACGTCCTCCTTAGCCACACAGTCATATCAACCGATCTACTCAAGAACTGACCCATGAACGAAAACATGCCGATCTACGGCTCTCATCAAGCCGAATATTCCGCGCCAGCCGAGCGCAACAAGACCTTGCGCAACACCTACTGGCTGCTGGCCCTGTCCATGGTGCCGACCGTGATCGGCGCCTGGACAGGCATCACGACCGGCTTTGCCAGCGCGCTGTCGCCGGGTATTGGTTTGATGGTGTTCCTGGGCGGTGCCTTCGGTTTCATATTCGCGATCGAGAGAACCAAGAATTCTGCGGCGGGCGTACCCGTGCTGCTGGCCTTCACTTTTTTCATGGGCCTGATGCTTTCGCGCCTGCTCGGCAGCGTGCTCGGCATGGCCAACGGCGCCGGGCTCGTAATCACCGCATTCGCCGGAACCGGAGTCGTCTTTCTGGGCATGGCGAGCTTGTCGTCGGTCATCAAACGCGACCTCTCGGCCATGGGGAAGTGGCTGTTCATCGGTGCCGTCATGCTGCTGGTTGCGGGCATTGCGAACCTCTTCATGCAGTCGGGGGCGCTGATGATCACGACCGCTGTGCTGGCGATAGGCATCTTTGCCGCCTTCATCCTGCATGACCTCAAGCGCGTAAGGGACGGACATGAAACCAACTACATCTCTGCAACTCTGGGCGTGTACATTAGCCTGTTCAATGTGTTCCAGTCGCTGCTGCTTCTGTTGGGCATCAGCGGGGGGCGTGAGGAATGAACATGGCTCCCGAAGAGAAGCGCGCGGTTCTGACGCTGTGCCTGTTGGCCTCCTTTGCTGACGGCAAGAAGCATGAGCGCGAGCGCGCGGAAATCAGGCGCGTGGCGGAAGGTTTTCAGGAAAGCGACGTCGTTCACCTGTCGACGCTCTATCAGGACGTACTGATGCAGCGCGTCACATTGCCAGACGTGGTCGTGCAACTGGAAAGCGCCGAGGCGAAACGGCTTGCGTACGAGATGGCGGTCTGCGTTTGTGATGCGGATGGCGCGCTTTCTGACGCCGAGCAGCGCTTTCTGGCCGACGCTAGCGCTGCGCTGGGACTCGATGCGGGCGCTTCGGCGACCTTCAAGGACGAGGCGCAAGCCATCGCCCTAGTGACGGTGAGTGGCGCCGAAGTTGCAGACCCGGGGCTGCCAGTGTCAAAGGCGATGAATGAAGCCGAACTGGACGGCGCCATCCTCAATGCCGCCATCGTGAACGGTGCGCTTGAACTGTTGCCCGAGACGCTTTCGACCATGGCGATCATCCCGCTGCAGATGAAACTGGTCTATCGCATCGGCAGGCAACACGGTTTCGAGCTCGATAGCGGACATGTCAAGGACTTTCTGGCAACTGTCGGCGTCGGCCTGACATCGCAGTACCTGGAGCAGGCTGGGCGCAGACTGCTGGGTGGACTGCTCGGCAAGGTCGGGGGAGGCCTGTTGCGCGGCGCAGGCAAGCAGGCTGTCAGCTCAGGTATGAGCTTTGCCACCACCTACGCCCTGGGCCATGTGGCCAAGCGCTACTATGCCGGCGGACGCAAGTTGTCGACGCAAATGCTGAAAGACGCCTATGCCAACACAATGAAGGAAAGCCAAGGTCTCAGCGCCCGCTATCTGCCCGATATCCAGGCCAGGGCGAAGTCGCTCGATGTCCGCAGTGTGCTCTCTTTGGTGCGCGGTGCGTAACCGGAAAATGGCAGCGGCCGTCGGCGCGGTGGAGAACGCACCCGAGAACATCGAGGCTGATCTGCATGCGAAGATGCACGGATTGCGGACCGAGTTTGCGGAACTCCAGGCGATGCTGCGCGCGCAAGGGCCACTTTGAGATATTGCGATACGGGGTTGTAGCGTCAGGATTTTTCGCTTTGCCCTCGGACGCAAATGCGCCACCCTCGAGCTTGATCGAGCCGAAGTCATATTGCGTGACCATGCTCCCAACTAGCTTCAGTCATGCTCTCGCCTTGCGTAAGGTAAAGGTCATCTTGCCGGTCAGAGACTCGCCTGGCGCCAGCCAGTGGGTGCCGGTGTTGGGAACGCCGCGCGCAGCCAGGTTGAAGCCGTCGGCGACATGGCTGACCGGTTCCAGGCACAGGTAGGTCAATGCATCCGGCCGATGTACAACGAGGTGGGCAAACACCGGATCTGCATCGATTTCCAGCAACTCGCCCTCTGGTAGTTCAACCGAAGCCTGGCCGTCCCAGTCGCCGATGTAGTCGGTCAAGCCGCCAGAGCGCAGCGCACGCGCAGGCACATGGTTCTCGTCCAGGCTTGGCGCGCGTGAAGAGCGCGCGACGAAGTCTTGCGTGGGAGGCCAGATGGATCCCGCACGGTAGCCGATCCTTGCATCGGGCCGATGGCGGAAATACGGATGCAGGCCGAGCCCGGCCGGCATCTTGGTGGCATCGTCGTTGCGGATGGACAAGGACACTGACAAGACCGACGGCGCAAGGTGTATCACCATGCGACCTTGGTAGCGCCACGGCCAGGCCGGGCTTGCCGCGGCATCGAGCGCCATCACCGCGTGGTCCGCACCATGCGACTCCAATTGCCATGGCAAGGCATGGGCATTGCCGTGCAAGGTGTGGGGTGCCACGTCGGGATGGGGTGCCAGTGCCATCACAACGCCGTCGACCTGCAACTGCGCCTGGGCGATCCGGTTGGAATAGGGCATCAGCGGATAGATGCCGCCTTTGCCCCAGCGCAGCGGATCGAAGAAGTCTTCCGGGTAAGGATGCAGCACGTCCACTGCGACGCCATTTCCATCTGGCGCCAACCGCAAAGCGGAGATTCGTCCGCCCGAAGCTGGCAACAGGCGTGCTCTCGCATGACCCGCCTGCAACACCACCACGGTGTTCACGCAGGACTCCAGGAGTCGCAGCCGCAGGGGCCCGTTGCGGCTTGGCGTCGACGCTCCCGATCACTTCGGCTCATGGCTTTTCTCCAACTGAATAACAGTGGCATTGTGCTTGGAATTTTTGCGTTGCTCGATCAGCCGCCAGCAGGTCTGCACCGGCAAGACCATCCGGGGGGCAGCGTCGGCCCCTGGTGGTCGGCCTACGAGATGGGTCAACGGGTCAGCGACAGCTTCGACGACGTGCCCGATGACGCGGCAGACCCGCATGCCGCATGTCTTCATAGCCGGTGACGCATGCCATACGCATAGCCCCAAAGCCGGGCAGGGGTGGCTTGCTGGCGATGCCCGCTTTGCTCAAGCCCCGCAAGGGACGCCATGGTTTGACCGAGAACGAGAAGGTCTTTTGTGCCGACCAGCGCAGCGGCCAGGATATCTTCGCGTTGCTCTGCACAAGCGGCGGTTTTCCTTGGCTCTGGCGGCAGAGGCGAGAATCGTGCAGCTGATGAAAGGAAACCCCCCATGAGTACCGAGCTCGGACGCCTCGAAGACCTGCCCGCCGAATACCTGGCGTCGTTGAAGGCGCAGAACCTGGTGCCGCTGTGGCCCAGCCTGCGGGCGATGCTGCCGCCGCATAAGCCGCGTCCGAACACGCGGGCCACCCATTGGCCGTATGCGGCGATCAAGCCGCTGCTGCTGCAGGCTGGCGAACTCACGCCGATCGAGAAGGCCGAACGGCGCGTGCTGGTGTTGGCCAACCCCGGCCACGGTCTGGAGAAGATGCAGGCCAGCGCTGCGATGTATCTGGGCATGCAGTTGCTGCTGCCCGGCGAATGGGCGCCCTCGCATCGGCACACGCCCAACGCGGTGCGCATGGTGGTGGAGGGCGAGGGCGCCTGGACCACGGTCGATGGCGAGCAATGCCCCATGCGCCGCGGCGACCTGATCCTGACGCCGACCGGTCTGTGGCACGAGCACGGCCATGATGGCATTGATCCGGTGATCTGGCTCGACGTGCTCGACCTGCCGCTGGTGCATTACCTGGAAGCGAGTTACCACGTCAACGGTGACCGCCAGCAGCTTCAACCCGGCCGCGGCGATGCACTGTATGCCCACGGTGGCCTGCTGCCAACACCGGTGTTTAAGCGCAGCGCCAAGGTCTACCCGATGCTGCGTTATCCCTGGGTGGAAGCACGTGCTGCCTTGACGACCCTGGCACATGAGCGGCCCGACCTGGAGGCGGTGCAGATCACCTACAGCAATCCGCATACGGGTGGTCACGCGCAGAACATCCTGGGCTTTTATGCGCTGATGCTGCGCCCCGGGCAGACCTTGTCCCTGCCCGCTCGTTCGCCGGCCATGGCCCTGCATGCCATCGAAGGGCGCGCGACGGTTGAGCTGCCGGACCAGTTTTTTGACCTGGCCGAAGCCGATACCTGCTGCATGCCGGGTTACACACCGGTTCGGCTGAGCAACCCGTCGCAGAGCGCGCCAAGTTTCCTGTTCATGGCCGATGAGACGCCGCTTCACGAGAAGCTGGGCGTGTACGAGCGGCGCGAAGATGCGACCGATTGACCAGGTGAAGAGGCGGGTTGGCCGATTTGACAGATGTTAGATGGTGTACCGAAAACATGACATACTGCACTGTCAATATTTTGATTCATTGCCTTTGTCGGGCAATGCGCAAACGCCATGGCTGTTCCTTTCCCGTTTTCTGCCATCGTTGCCCAGGACGAGATGAAGCAGGCGATTCTGGCAACGGCGGTCGATCCAGGGATCGGCGGCGTGCTGGTACTGGGTGATCGAGGCACAGGCAAATCCACCGCTGTACGCGCACTCGCGGCCTTGTTGCCGCGGATGCGGGCGCGTGTGGGCTGTCCCTACTCCTGCGATCCGGCAGCGCCGGCCGCTGGCTGCGATATCTGCCATAAGGAATCTTTGGCCAACGCCGGTGAGAAGCGGCGCAGTCATCTGATTCCGGTGCCGGTGATCGATCTGCCACTGGGTGCCACTGAAGACCGGGTTGTGGGCGCGCTGGATCTTGAACGGGCGTTGTCCCAGGGTGTCAAGGCCTTCGAACCGGGCCTGCTCGCGCGTGCCAACCGGGGCTTTCTGTATGTGGACGAAGTCAATCTGCTCGAAGACCATCTTGTCGATCTGCTCATCGACGTCGCGTCTTCCGGTGAAAATCTGGTTGAGCGTGATGGCCTCAGTCTGCGCCACCCGGCGCGCTTCGTGCTGGTGGGCAGTGGCAACCCCGAGGAGGGCGAATTGCGGCCGCAGTTACTCGACCGCTTTGGCCTTTCGGTCGAGGTCCGTACGCCTGAAGATCTTGCCACCCGGGTCGAGGTGGTGCGCCGGCGCGACGCTTACGAGCAGGATCCTGTTGCATTCGCCAGGACCTGGCTGAAGGAGGACGCGCGCATCCGCCGGCGTATCGTCGCGGCGCGCGCACAGCTGAGCCGGGTTCTTATTTCGGATTCGGTGCGTGACAGTGCCGCGCGGCTGTGCATGGCACTGGGTACGGACGGACTGCGCGGGGACCTGACCCTGATCCGCGCCGCTCGTGCTGCAGCGGCACTGGACGGTGACGCCGCGGTTGACCGCTCCCATTTGCGCCGGGTTGCTGCAAGTGCACTCAGACACCGATTGCGCCGCAATCCACTTGACGACACCGGCTCCAGCGCCCGCGTGCAGCGCGTAGTGGCAGAGCAACTTGCCGATTGAGCATGATGGACAGCCGGTCTCTCGCGCAAGCATCCGTTTCCGAAATGAGTTCACCGGACGAAGCAGCAGTTCCTTGCGCACACAAGGTCGCTGCTTTGCTGGCGGTCGATCCGGCCGGTCTGGGTGGAGCCGTTTTGCGTGCACCTGCCGGCCCTCTGCGTGACAGCTGGCTGGACTGCCTGCGTGCAGCCTGGCCTCTGGATGCGCCGGTGCGCCGGTTACCGCTGCATGCCAATGAAGAACAGCTCGGCGGTGGACTCGATCTGTCAGCCAGCCTGCGTCAGGGGCGCCCGGTGCTGCAGTCTGGCTGGCTCGCACGGGTCGATGGTGGCCTGGCCATTGCTGTGAGTGCCGAGCGTCTCGACATGCTGGTTGCGGCTCGGCTGGCGCAGGCGCTCGACACTGGCGAAACCCGACTCGAACGCCATGGCTTGACGGCGACGCATGCAACGCGCTTTGCGCTGGTGGCGCTGGACGAAGGGGCTGGTGATGATGAGCAGGTGCCAATGGTGCTTCGCGAACGACTGGCGTTTCATCTGCTCGCTGATGTACCAGTCGAGCCGGCGAAGACGGCTATTGCGTGTTCGCCCCTGCCGCAAACCGTGGCAGCAGCGCGCCGGTTGTTACCCCAGGTCCGGATCGGGGACGATCTGGTTCAGTCGCTGTGTGTTGTGGCGATGGCGCTGGGCGTGGTGTCGCTGCGGGCGTCCCTGATGGCGGTTCGTGCTGCGCGTGCTCTGGCCGCTCTCGATGGCCGGGTTGTGGTGATGCCAGCCGATTGCGGCCTTGCAGCGAGCCTGGTACTTGCCCCGCGTGCATGTCGGATACCGCCGAACGCTGCCCAGAGTCAGGAACTACAGAAAGGGCACGAAGAACAGGAGGAACAGAAGGAGCCGCAAGACGCACAAGCATCGCAAGATGACGAGCAAGATCCGGCAAGCGCCGATGCGCCGCAAGCGCCCGAAGCGAGTGCGCCGCCATCAGCGTCAGAACAAGCGGACGCTGCGCGTGAGCCGTCGTTGCAGCCGACCGACGCGCAAGCTTCAGCCGACGATGTCGTGCTGCAAGCCGCGCGCGCGGCCATACCTGCGGGTTTGTTGTCCTCGTTGATGCTGGGCCCGCGCAGGGATGGGCGCTCGCAATCGCGTCAGGGCGCCGGTGCCCGCAGCGATAGCCGAAAAAGGGGACGGCCTGCCGGGGTACGGCGCGGGCCGCCCGGGTCAGGCGCCCGTGTTCATGTTGCCGCCACCTTGCGTGCGGCAGCGCCATGGCAAGCCCTGCGACGCGCACAGTGGGCGCAGGCAGCCGCGCAGGCGATTGGCGCGACGGCCCCGCACGTGTTCGTGCGGCGCGAAGACTTCCATGTCAGCCGATTCAAGCAACGTCAGGAAACCACGACGATCTTCGCCGTCGACGCCTCGGGTTCGGCCGCGCTGCATCGATTGGCAGAAGCCAAAGGGGCGGTGGAGCTGCTGCTGGCGGAATGCTATGTTCGCCGGGATCGCGTTGCAGTGTTGGCGTTTCGCGGCCGTCAGGCGCAGGTACTGTTACCGCCTACCCGCTCGCTGGTGCGGGCCCGGCGCAGCCTTGCAGGCCTGCCAGGCGGTGGTGGAACCCCGCTGGCCGCCGGGCTAGACGGCGTGCGCGAGCTGGCCTCGGTCAGTGCTGCACGCGGCGAGACGCCGCTCATCGTGCTGCTGACCGACGGCCGCGCAAACATCGCGCGCGATGGCTCTCCAGGCCGTGCGCGTGCGATGGAGGACGCCATGGCGGCAGCGCGCTTGATCGGTGTTGAAGGCTGGGCCAGCCTGTTGCTCGACACATCGTCACAACCACAGGGATCGGCGCAGCAGTTGTCAGCCGCGATGGGCGCGTCCTATCTGCCCTTGCCCCATGCTGGTGCCGTGGCGATGTCGCAGGCAGTCTCCCGATTCAAGGGGGCCATCGGGCCTGCGCAGTGAACCATGGGTATGCGGCAACAAGCGCTGGTCTGGGAACGTGATGGCCGCCAATGGCCATTGCGCCATGCAAGCCGGTTTGTCGAGGCTGCCGGTCTGCGCTGGCATGTGCAGGTCATGGGCCCGCAGATTGGGCAAGCACCCGTCGTATGGTTGTTGCATGGTACCGGCGCTTCGACCCACTCGTGGCGCAGCGTCATGCCGCTGCTGGCACATCGCTGCCAGGTTGTCGCGGTCGACCTGCCGGGACATGCCTTCACAGCCATGCCCGCGCAGGGTGCGATGTCGCCCCAGTTCTCTCTGCACGGCATGGCGCGTGCGCTGCAGACGTTGATGCAAACGACGGGCCTGTTGCCGGATCTGCTGGTCGGGCATTCGGCCGGCGCGGCGCTCGCTGCCCGGATGTGCCTGGACCAACTGGTAGCACCCGCGTTGCTGGTCAGCGTCAACGGGGCATTGTTACCGCTCGAAGGCGTTGCTGGTTTCATTTTTTCACCGATGGCCCGATGGATGGCCAGTACGATGTTTGTGCCGCGGATGTTTGCTCGGCGTGCCGCCGATCCGCGCATGCGTGAACGCCTTATCGCCGCTACCGGATCGGTCATCGATCCGACGGGGCAAGCGCTATACGGACGCCTGATGCAGCATCCCGGTCACGCATCTGCGGCGCTGGCGATGATGGCCAACTGGAATTTGCAAGTGCTTGCGCGGGATCTGCCGCGGCTGCAGACGCCGGTGCATCTGGCCATCGGAACCGGTGACCGAACTGTGCCGCCGGCGCAGGCGGCGCAGGTACACGCACTGCTGCCCGCGCATCCTCGCAGTGTGGTCAGCAGTCTGGGGTCGCTCGGGCATCTTGCACATGAGGAAAACCCGCTGGCGTTCGCTCAGCAGCTATTGGCGCTGATCGACGTAGGCGACGCGCTCTCCGACGCGCGTTCACCCTGCGATGGAACGCAGGCGCCGACGCGCCGGCGCGACATCGGCATGTCAACAGTCGGCGGTCTTGAGGCGTTATAGGCAAGGCGATGGGTACGTCAACCCGTAAGTCCGGCCGTATGCGCGGATCACCTCCCGCAGGGCAAGGGCATGGTTTTTAGTTGTTGGGCCAATTCAAGGAGAACAGGATGATTCCTTCCTCACGCAGAATTTTTCTGATGCAGGTAGCGGCCGGCAGCTCGGCCATGGCCGCCGGCGCCGCGCTGGCGCAGGCCGCTCCCGCAAAGGTCAACGAGAAAGATCCGCAGGCAATGGCGCTCGGCTATCACGAGGACACGACCAAGGTCGATGCGAAGAAATATCCCAAACACACGGCCGAGCAGCGATGTGGCACTTGTCAGTTGTTTGTTGCCAAGGGAAAGGAGCCCGTCGGTAATTGCCCACTATTTGCGGGCAAGGTGGTAGCTGCTAACGGATGGTGCAGCGCTTACGCTAAAAAAGTCGCTTGACGGTCTGAGAGCGTTGCTTCTTAGCGCGCGCTCCAGCGGCGCCACATGTCAAGGCCATGTGCAAGGCCAGCGCCTGTGAGAAAGACAATGGGCCAGTATGCAGGCCTTTCGGATAAGCCAAAACGCAAGGCCACCATCAACATCAGGCCGGAGAGCAGATTCAGTCCATATGCATGCAGTGCGATGCCGCGGCCAGTAGCGCGGTGGTAAGCGGCAAGTGCCGCCGCTTCGAACACCGTGATCACGATGGCGGCCTCGACCAGCACGGTGACGATGTCAGCCATGGTCGGTCTCAGAACTGCCCGTTCAGCTGGACCGTCGCCGCGTTGAGCGCTGCGGCAAAACCGATCCACACCAGGTAGGGCACAAGCAGCAGCCGGGCCAGGGGTGCGTAGCGGCCGATCACCAGCATCAGCGCGAGTACCGATAACCACAGGAATCCGACCTCGATCAATGCCCAGTCCGGCCGGTGCAGTCGGAAATACAGCAGGCTCCAGAATACGTTCAAAAAAGCATTGAGCGCAAACAGCATCAGCATCCATTCGCGGCTTTGGCGGTTTGGTGCTTTGCGCCATGCCACCACGCCTGCGGCAGCTGTCAGTGCGAAGATCAGGGTCCAGGCCGGTCCGAAGGCCCAGTCCGGTGGTTTCCACCAGGGTTGTGCCAGTCCCTGATACCAGGCGCCGATATCGGTCATCAGCGCACCGAGGCTGGCTATCGATGCTGCCGCTGCTGCCGCTACGACAACGGGACGGATCGGGATCCTGGTCATGGCGCGGCACTCAGAGGGCGTCAATGCTCTCAGACCCGTGCCAGGCCCAGCAGATGCGCCAGGTCCTTGAAGAAGATGCGGACGTGTGCCATCGGTTTGCGGCGCACCAATGTCTTGTTCATGTACGAATCGAATGTCAGCTGCTGCACATCTTTGTCTTCGCAGATCTTGACGAAGCGCTCACGCCGTTTGTCGCTGCTGTACCAAAACCATTGCATGATGCCCAGTACCCGGAATACGAGCCCATGTTCGCGCATGAAGCGCTTGCGCGCCTGCCGCAGCACGCGCGCGTCACCGCTGGTCAGGAATTCGCTGGCGACGTCCGCGGCCAGTCGACCACCGAACATCGCGTAGTAGATGCCTTCTCCCGATGCCGGCGCCACAACACCGGCGGCATCGCCCGCGAGCACCACGTCGCGGCCGTTGTCCCAGCGCCGCAGCGGCTGCAACGGAATCGGTGCGCCCTCGCGGCGCAGCGTCTCCAAATGTTCCAGGCCCGCGCTTTGGCGCAGATGCGCGACCGCACCGCGCAGCGAGAAGCCCTTGTCGGCGCTGCCGGTACCGATGCTCAGGGTGTCGCCATGCGGGAATACCCAGCCATAGAAATCCGGCGACAGGCGGCCGCGGTAATAGACGTCGCAGCGCGATCCGTCGTAGCCAGGTGGCTTTTGCAGCGGCGCACGCACGATCTCGTGGTAAGCGAACACATATTTGCAGCGCTCTGCGCCAGGCACGGCTTGCCGTGCGACCTTGGAGCGCGCGCCGTCAGCACCAATCACGACACGCGCGCGCACGCTGGCATGGCCAGCCGGGTCACCACTGCTCTGGCCTGGTTGCTGGAAGTGCACGACGCTGACACCTTGCGCATCGCGGTCAAGCCGTTCAAAGCTGCCGGTGCGCCGAATCGCGCCTGCTTCGGCTGCGCGGCAACGCAGCCATTCGTCGAACACCTCGCGGTCCACCATGCCGACGAAACCCTTTTCTATCGGGATATCGACACGGTTGTCGGCAGGCGACACCATGCGGGCTGACGTTGCGCGTGCTACCAACAGGTTGTCGGGAATGGCGAAGTCCTTGATCAGGCGTGGCGGAATCGCTCCGCCACAGGGCTTGATCCGTCCCTCGCGGTCGAGCAGCAGTACGGAATGCCCGTGGCGTGCAAGGTCCTCGGCGGCAGTCGCGCCAGCAGGCCCTCCGCCGATAACGACTGCATCGAAAATCTCGGCGTCGGGTGTCTGGGTCATCGGGATTCCATATGGGGCGTCGATGTGGCAGCAGTTACCGCAATGAAGCCTGGTTTGTCGGATCGCGTGGGCTCGGACGTGGTGCCGATCCGCGCCGCCAGCAGCGCAGAAAACACAAACAAGGCGCCCTCGAGCGCGAACACGGTTGCATATGCAGTGCCGGGCGCAGCAATCAGCAGGTGTGCCAGGTCGGCTGCCAGCGTCCCGACCAGACCACCCATGGCGAAGGCTATGGCCTGTGCCGCGCCCCACAGTCCCATGCGCACGCCTTCGCGCGTCTGTCGCCCCTCGCCTGCCAGGCGCATCATCGATCCGATGGCAGCGATCGAAAACGCACCGTTGGCTACACCAAGTCCGAACACGCAGGCTGTCAGCGGCCACGGAGGGCCCGCCAGGCCGGCCAGTACCAGGCCGGCCATTGCGATTGCGGAGCCCAGGCAGCCCGCGATGGCCCACCAGCGCAGCGTCATGGGTGCCAGTCCTGCGCGCCGCATCACGCTGCTGCTGGTTAGTGCAACCAGCACCATGCCTACCAGCACGCCGCCGTGTTGCAGACCGGACAGCTGGGTCGAAGCACCGGGCGTGAAGCCGAAAACCGTTCCGGCGAAGGGCTCGAGGATCAGGTCCTGGGCGCTATAGGCCAGCATGGAGATGAAAACGAAGATGGTGAACTGGCGAGCGGCCGGTTCGGCCCACACCTCGCGCAGGGCCTGCTGGAAGTCAGGCGCCGTCTGCTTTTCAGGGGATGCCAGCCACGTTGCGGCTTGCTCCAACCGGAACAAGGCCAGCATCGTGATGATCAGCGCGCTGAGAGACACCACCGCGGACACCAGTACCAGTCGCGCTGGCGTGTAAGGGTCAAGGTACTTTCCTGCCAACGTAGCGGTCACCGCAAAGCCGGCGATCATCATCATCCACACCACGGTCGCGGCGCCGCCGCGGCGCTGTGGCGCCACGCGTTTGGCCAGCAAAACCAGCAGCGAGGTTCCGCTTGCCGCCACACCCAGACCCACAAGTGCAAAGGCCAGCACAGCAGCGGCGATGCCGGCGAGTCGATTTGTCTGCATCCAGGCCGTGGCTGCGGCGGCCATCACCCCGCCAGTTCCGAGCACGACCATGCCGCCGACGATCCACGGCGTGCTGCGTCCACCCATGTCCGATCCATATCCCATGCGCGGTCGCGTTACCTGGACCATGTAGTGCATTGCGACCAGTATTCCGGGCAACAAAGCTGGCAGTGCCAGTTCCACCACCATGACCCGGTTCAGTGTCGATGTGGTCAGCACCACGATGGCACCGAGCGCCGCCTGCGCCAGGCCCAGGCGCACGATCGCGGTCCAACCGAAGTACATCATGACGGGCTGCGGACGCTGGCGCGCAGAGCAAATGCGCTGACCATCATGCCAGCGACAAAAAGTGGGACACCGAAGCCGCTGTAAAGGATGGCCCGCTCGTTTACCTTGTCCAGGAAATAGTCCATCAATACTAGTTGCAGGGCGAGCAGCAGCAGCACGGTCAACGCGTGTACTGGATAGCCCCAAAGCACCAGCGCGATGACCACCACCACCTGTGGTAACGCCATGAACCAGCAGGCAACCCGCGCCGCAGGTTGTACGCCCAGCCGCACCGGCAGTGAGCTGACCCCCATCTGACGGTCACCCTCGACTGACTTGAAATCGTTCAGCGTCATGATTCCGTGGGCGCCAAGGCTATACAGCCCGGCCAGAATCAGCGAAGGAATGGCTGGCATCTTGCCGCCTGCCATGACCGCAGCACCGGTTGCCCATGCAAGGCCTTCGTAACTCAAGCCGCAGGCTGCGTTGCCCCACCATCCGTTCTGCTTGAGCCGCAGCGGCGGCGCGCTGTAGGCCCAGGCCAGCACCAGACCGAGGGCCGCAGCACCGAAACCCCAGACGCCTAGCTGGGTAGCGACCAACATGGACACCACGGTCCAGCCGATGGCCACGTACAGGCCCCATCGGCCTGGAATGCGCCCCGACGGGATCGGTCGCTGCGGTTCGTTGATGGCATCGACATGGCGGTCGAACCAGTCGTTGACGGCCTGACTGGTCGCGCAGACAAAGGGACCTGCCAGCGCAATTCCGACCAGTATCAGAAGCCAATTGTCTTGCAGGTCGGCACCGGAGGCCACCACACCGCAGCTGAACGCCCACATCGGCGGGAACCAGGTAATCGGCTTGAATAGTTCCAAGGTGGCCGACAGATCGGGGCGTTGCATCCGTGTATTTTCTATGTTGACGTTTTATATTGTCAATTATTGTTTACACTATTATTCTGCCCGGCATGCAGTGACTCGCCTAGAATCCAGGCGTGATAACCACTTACGCGTCTTTGTTCAAAAACCTTTGCGGCCGGGTTGAGAGCGCCCCATGAGTCAGCGTTCTTCGGTGCCGGGTGATCTCGCTGCCTTGTCGCCCTGGGCGACTGAACTTGCCCAGACCTTCGTGTCCTTGTCCAGTGACATCGCGCTGGTGCTCGATAACGACGGGGTGATCCGGGACGTTGCTCAAAGTCATTCAGAGCCGATGGCCTCCTCCGCGCATGAGTGGGTTGGCAGGCCATGGGTCGACACCGTGACCGGCGAGACGCGCGCCAAGATCGAACTGATGCTGAGCGAACTCAGTACCAGTGGCCAGGCCCGCAAGCGTGAGATCAACCATCCAACGCGTGATGGCACTTCGAGCATTGCCGTTTCATATTCCGCCATTCGCCTGGGACAGCAAGGCCCGGTACTGGCGGTTGGACGCGATTTGCGCGCGACCACGGCGATCCAGCAGCGTTTTCTCGATGTGCAAAAGGACTTGGAGCGCGGCTACTGGCGGGCGCGCCAAGCGGAGTCCCGCTACCGTCTGCTGTTCCAGGTGGCGACCGACGCAGTGCTGATGGTCGATGCCTCCAGCCTCAACATTGTCGAAGCGAACCAGGGTGCCGCCGAACTGTTCGAACTGACCCCGGAACAAATTGTGGGACGCAGGGCCAGCTTCGGCTTTGAAAGCCATTCCCGCGGGAATGTCGACGAATTGCTGCATGCGGCACGCCGTAGTGGCCAGCCTGCCGAGATTCGTGCGCGTCTGGTTGGCAAGGTCAGCGCGACCAGTGTCATAGCCACTCCATTCCGTGTCGACGATGAGATGTGCCTGCTGGTGCGCGTGCGCAACATGGATATGCCCGGTGCCGCCGCCGATCTGAATTCGACGCTGGCGCGTTTGGTTGACAGCACCAGCGACGGCGTGGTGGTCACTGATCCGAGCGGCCGCATCCTGGTCGCTAACCCTGCTTTTCTGTCGTTGGTGCAGTCGACCAACGAGGCCGCCGTCAAGGGCCGGCCCTTGATGGATTGGATCGGCGTGTCCGACTCTCAGCTTGTGGACATCATTGCACGTGTGCGGCGCCAGGGCGTCACACGCCGCATGAGCTCGTATCTGATGTCGTCCGATGCGCAGGTCAGCGAAGTGGAGGTTTCCGCTGCCTTGCTCACCGAGGGCGACCAGGAATGCATTGGTTTCACTATTCACTATGTCGCGCCGCGCCAGGGGTCGGTGCAATCGCTGGAGCGTTTGATGTCTGCGGTCGAGGGCCTGACAGCACGTATCGGGGGTATCGCATTGCCCGAACTGCTGCAGGAGACAGTCCATTTGGCTCAGCAACACTTTGTACGCGCTGCGCTGCAGCGTTGCGGCAATGATCCTGTGCTCGCCGCAGGCTTGCTCGGCGTTTCTGCTGATGAACTCAAGCATGCAGAAGCTCTGGGGGGAATTCCGGGCGTGGGCCAGGCTCCGCGCGCGGCTGGGTAAGGCGTGGTGCCCAGCAGCCCCGCATTCGGCGCGGCCGATCTGACCAATTGCGAAAGGGAACTGATCCATCTGGCTGGCTCGGTACAACCGCATGGCGTTTTGCTGACGCTGAGCGAGCCTGACCTGAGGATCGTGCAGGCCAGCGCCAATTGCTCTGCGTTTCTGGGCCGCGACGCACAGTCAGTGTTGGCGCAGCCACTGGAGATCCTGGGCGGCGACATCGACAAGCGCGTCCGACAACTGGTGCAGCTGGGCACGTTGGCCAAACCGGTCCTGCTGCAGTGTGTCGTAAAGGTGGGCGATGCGGAGCGCGCAGTCGAAGGCATGGTGCACCGGGCGCCCAATGGTGTGTGGGTGGTCGAAATTGAGCCTGCGTTAGCCGACGATGTGGTCGACATGGGCGGTCCGCAGCTGCTGGCGCATCTGGAAAGCTCGGTGCAGGCATTCACCGCTGCGTCGACGATCGGCACGCTGGCCGATGCGGTAGTGCGGCGTGTGCGCGACCTGATCGGTTACGACCGCGTCATGGTTTATCGCTTCGATCCTGACGGTCACGGAAAGGTCATAGCCGAGGCACGCGATCCGCGGCTCGAGTCCTTTCTGTTTCACCATTACCCTGCGTCAGATATTCCTCAACGGGCCCGAGAGCTGTATCTGCGTACCAGGTTGCGCGTGCTGGTCGACGTGAACTACGAGCCGTCGGTTCTGGTACCACGCCAGTTGCCGGCATCCGGAGAAGAACTGGACATGTCCTCTTGCAATTTGCGCAGCATGTCTCCGCTGCACCTGCAGTACCTGCGCAACATGGGTGTCACTGCGACGCTGGTTGTTTCGCTGGTGCGTGAGGGTCGTTTGTGGGGGCTGATCGCTTGCCACCATTACGCGCCGCGCAACCTGCGCCACACCCTGCGGGCCGCCGTCGACCTGATGGCCGAGGTCGCTGCCACGCGGATCGCGGCGATCGAGAATTACGCGCATGCGCAGGTCGCGATCCAGGTGCGCCGCCTTGAACAGCGCTTGATCGAGGCCACCTCGACCGAGGGTGATTGGCGGCTGGCGCTATTTCGTAATCCCCATACCTTGCTGCAGCCGGTAGAGGCGACAGGCGCAGCGTTGTATTACGAGGGCGAAATCCTGACATCGGGCGAGGTACCTTCGACACCGGAGTTGCGCGCGCTGGTGCAATGGGTCCGCGAGCATGATCAGGGAGGATTTTTCAGCTGCTCATCAATCGCTCGCGAAAACCCGGCCCTGGACTCACTGACACCGACCGCCAGTGGTGTACTGGCAGTGCGCCTGTCGGACCAGGAGCCTGACTACCTTCTCTGGTTTCGCAAGGAACAGTTGCTGTCGGTGACCTGGGCCGGAGATCCCACCAAGCCGATCATCGGGAACGACCCGATGGAGCTTTCGCCGCGCCGCTCGTTCGCTGCCTGGTCAGAAATCGTCCGCGGGACCGCATTGCCATGGAACAGCGGGGAACTCACCCTGGCCCGTGCCCTGGGTGGCTCGTTGGCGGACATCATCCTGCAGGTGAATGCAGTCCGGCTTCTGATCGCGGACCACCAGTTGTCGATGACGCGCGCTGCGGTCGCGAAATCGCAGGAGCCCGTTGTGATTGCCGATGCGCAGGCGCGGCAGGTGTTTGCCAACGACGCCTTTTACCGATTGATCCGGCGATCCAGCAAGACGCGACCGACGCTGGAGCAGATGGTGGGGTTCTTCACGGATCCTGCCAAGGTACAGGACACGCTGGCCACGCTCGTGCAGGAACGTCGGGCCTGGCGCGGCGAACTCGAACTCGAACGCGGTGATGGCACCAGGCTGGCGGTCGGCGTGCGCGCAGAGGTCGTACCTGCGCGCGACGGTTCGGTACTGGGATTCTTCCTGATCTTCGACGACCTGACAGACAACCAACGTGTGGCCGAGGCGCGACGCCATCTTGAGCAGTCGCTTTTATTGGCCCGGCGAAGTGTGCCGACGTACGATTCAGCTGAAGACCGCTTGGTTCTGTCAGATTCTTTGATGGCATCCGTGCTGACCAATGCAAGTATTGCTGCGATGGACATCGCAGACGGCAGTGCGAATCCTTCTGCGGCCGGCCTGCTGGAAGAGATCGACGCGTCAACGCAGCGGGCCGCGGAACTTTACGCCGGGATCCGCAATTTCATGGTTCGTTGAACACTTGTGGCGTGCTCGCCGCGGCGAGTTGATCGAACAGATCGAGGTGCAGTCCGTAAGCGTGTCGGGCCTCGGCAACAATTTCGTCGATGAGCGTCTTGTCGGCAGGAATGCCAAGCAGGCCGGTGCGAAAGGCGCGTGTGAGCAGCGCTGTCTGCGCCGTGTCGCCAAAGTCGTAGAAATGCGTGCCGCCGCCCTCAGGTGCCAGTTGCAGGCCGTCGCGCACGATGCGTTTGAGCAATTGCCCGCCGCTGAGGTCACCCAGGAAGCGCACATATGCATGAGCTGCCAGCGCATGCGGGCATGTATGGCGCAGCAGGTCGAGTCGCTCCGTATAGCTTTTGCAGGATGCAAGGCGCGGCAAACTTGATGCCCAGTCGGGTCCATGCAGGGTTTGCAGGTCGCGCTCAATGGCGCGCGCGCGGTGCAATGCAGGATTGAAGATCGGTGCCAGCATCGGATGCGCAGCGTGGGCGAGCAATGCCGATTCGAGGGCGATGTAGATTGGATGAAGGTTGCGCAGCAGCAGACAATAGGCGTGAGTCGAGAGTCTTGCGCGAAGCAAGGCCTGCATAAAGGGGCGGTGCTCGGCCTGGACGTGCAGCGCGTGCGTGTCCGTGCGCAATCGAGCGCCCAGGTCGCCGTTCACGTGTCAGCGTTCGCCTTCGGCCAGGGCATCCCCAACACCGAAGCGGCGCAACTTGACGTAAAGGCTCTGGCGCGACAACCCCAGCATCTCCGCCGCCGATGCGCGGTTGTCGTGGGTCAACTCGAGGGCGGCCTCAATGCACAGTTGTTCGATCAGGTCGGTGGTTTCGCGCACGATGTCGCGCAGCGGCACTCGCCCGACCAGTTCCGTCATCTGGCCGGCTGAGCGGGGCAGTTCGCGATGAGTGCGGTTGTCGTTGCTCAGCCTGCGCGCGACATCGCGGATCGCGAAGCCGATACATGGCTGATCACCTTCTGCCACCGCAACGGCCGAAATCTCGACGTCGGACATGACGCCATACTCACCCCGCAGCGTCGTTGCGAACAACCTTACCGAACCACTTTGGCGCAAATTGGAAATCAGCACACTCAGGTCAACGCTGGAACGTCCGAGCCATCGTTCGAGCGATTCATTTCGGACCAGGGCTTCGCTGGCAAGCTGCACCATGTCGAGGAAGGCATGGTTCGCCGTGAGGATGCGGCCATTCGGATCGGTGACGACGAATCCGTCGGGCGCGCGCTCCATCACCTGAAGCAGCATTTGCGCACCGCTGATACGCGCATCGTTTACCGGGCTCTCCGCTGGCGTCAGCCGCAGCATGAAATGGGTTGCGTTCTCTTGGCGAAAAAGGGAAATTCCCAAGGTTTGCGGGTCTTGCCCGTTGCCAAGTTGAATGCGTGCGTTCTCCGACTTGCCACTGGTGCGTACACGTTCCATCAACACCCGCACGGGCTCGACCGAGGCGTCTGCCAGATTGTTGGCCAAGGTCCATCCGGGGCGTTGAACAGCTTCACCCAGCATAAGCGTCGCAGCGGGGTTCGCTTCTTCCAGCCTGCCAGTGGCGGCGTCCAGTATCAAGACTGCTTCGGAGGCCATCTGAAAGAGCAGCCGGTAGCGGGTTTCGACATGGCGCAGACGCCAGTAGTCACGTTCCATCGACAGCTGCGCGCTGACCAGTCGCTGTTGCAGGGCCACGCTGGCACTCAGATCGCGACCCAGTGCAATGGCATGGCTTCCCTTTCGCATGCGCTTGCCGGTGTGCTGCAATTGCACGACCGCATAAGACAAAGCCAGATCGGCGCCATCGGATGACGGGTGGTTGACGTGGCGCCAGTGTCTGGCGGTGCCCGAGCCCGCCTCACGCAGCAGGGCCTCCACCTTGGGACGGCTTTCGACGGTGACAGTATCAGTCCAGCGCTTGCCAATCCAATGCTGGTAACCGTGATTCAACAGATTTTCGTTGCCAAAAGCAAGGTCACATATGACGCCCTGGTCGTCCATGACCAGGGCCACATCGGCACAGGCGGTGATCAGCGATGCGGCAATATCGGCGTCCAAGTTGCGGAAGTAGTACTCCGGCTTGACAAAATTCCCGACGCTGGCCTGTGACGATTCCTCCTGCATTCATCTCTTTCTGGTTATTCAGTGCGCCACCCGCCTAATGCGCCTGGCAGAGCTTGTCGATGACCTGTAGCGCCATGTCAGGTGCGTCGCGCCCTTCCACCGTCGCACAATCAGCACCGACTTGTACGACGTGTTCAGGGTTCATACTGAACACCGGGCCTCCCACCATTATGCCGATGCGTGGATTTTTCGATTCGGCGCGAACGGCGTCGATGCAGGTGCGCAGGTCTTCAAGATTGCATTTTGCCGCCAGCGAGAAGCCGGCAACGTCGAACCATTCGCGCCGGACCATCATCACCGGGTCGACGCCCGATTCGCGCGGCCCCCCGGCCACGTCCCAGCCAGCGCGGCGGAAGAATTCGGACACCATGACCAGTCCGAATGTGTGTTGCTCGCCCGGCCCAGGCAGCAGCAGGATGTGGCGGCCGTTGCCGGGGTTGTCGAAGGCATGTCCAAACGCCGGACTCAATTCGCGCAACACCTGGTGCAAGCGGCCCAGGCCGATCGTGACATCGGTGAAATCACATAGGTCCTGATCCCACAGGTGTCCCAGGTGGCGCGCAACCGGTGCCAGCAAGTCAAGGTAGATGGTCTCCACCGATATGCCGCGAGCGCGCATGGTGTCGATGCAGGTCTGCGCCATTCGGTCGTCCTGCGATACCACGAGTTTTGCGAAATGCTCGACATCGCCTTGACCGAGCGGCGAAACGTCCGCCGCTGCCAGTGCCAGGCACATGTGGGGCGTACGGTGCGCCATCATCAGGCGCGGAATAATTTCATGTTCGATCGCCTGCGCCAGCAGGGCCAGTCGAATGTCGGCTGAATCGCGCCCGTGCGCGCGCCTCGTGGGTTCCGCAGCCGCATGGCCAACGCCAAGCTTAGCCTTCTGCGTCGGTTCGTTTCTCAAGAGCATGTTCATTCGTGTCTCCGCGCGTCTCTATCTGGTCCCAGCTTTTGTTACTTGCGAAAGCCATGGATCGATCAAGTGTCCCTGGACTGCTTCCTGGTTGTTGCCGCTACCGCTGAGCGGGCACCACGGTTTGTACAGGGGCTTGTCTGAATCGTCAAACAGTATCTTTGCCTCCAAGCAAATACTTTATCCGGATGCAGAATTGTGTCAATAAATATTTACGTCAAGATAAGTTGACATATTGGCTATGGAGGACTAAATTCGCAGCCATGTTGATTTCGAACCCGTTCAAACCTGCAGTTGCAACACCGGTCGGGGCCCTGAGCAGGCCGCCGCTTTATACGCCACAGCAGCGCGAACGGCGGGACTCCACGGTGTGGACGCTGGTGCAGGGCGTGCTGGCACCAGTGCAATTCCTGGTGTTTCTGGTCAGCTTGTTCCTGGTCCTGCGCTACCTGGTGACCGCAGACGGTCTGGCACTGGCCACCGCATCGGTGGTGCTCAAGACCTTGCTTCTGTACACCATCATGATCACCGGGTGCATCTGGGAGAAGCGCGTTTTCGGCTGCTATCTGTTTGCGCCGGCGTTCTACTGGGAGGACGTGTTCAGCATGCTGGTGCTGGCGCTTCATTCTGCCTACCTGCTGGCATTGTGGAGTGACGCGTTGGGCCCACGCCAGTTGATGGTGCTGGCTCTGGCGGCCTATGCCACCTATGTCATCAACGCCGTTCAATTCATTCTCAAGCTGCGTGCAGCGCGGCTGCAACAGGCCCGCGCCGACGCAGCTGTCGCGACCCATGCGCCGGCGAATCGTGAACTCGTCTGCACGCCAAAGCAGGCCCAGCTTGCTGAGCGCCTTTCGGTGCAATCCCCATGAACGCGGTGATCGAAATCCGCCCCGCCAGTGCCACGGGTTGTGGTGAGCCGGCGGTTCTGCGCGAGCGCGGGCAAAGGGAGGTGTTCTGCGGCCTGACCGGAATCATCTGGTTGCATCGCAAGATGCAGGATGCGTTTTTCCTGGTGGTGGGTTCGCGCACCTGCGCGCACCTGATCCAGTCCGCTGCCGGCGTGATGGTGTTTGCCGAGCCGCGTTTTGCGACGGCCATCATCGATGAGCGCGATCTGGCCGGGCTGGCCGACGTGCACACGGAACTGGACCGTGTTGTGACCCGGTTGCTTGCGCGCCGTCCTGAAATCCGCCTGCTGTTCCTTGTCGGTTCCTGCCCTTCCGAAGTCATCAAGCTGGACCTGTCTCGTGCGGCTTCACGGTTGTCGAGCGAGTTTTTTCCGGACGTTCGGGTGCTGAACTATTCGGGCAGTGGCATAGAGACAACGTTCACACAGGGTGAGGATGCATGCCTGGCGTCGCTGGTACCTGGTCTGCCCGCAGCACCGGCCCAGGCTGCGACGTCGTTGCTCGTTGTGGGAGCGCTTGCCGATGTGGTCGAAGACCAGTTCCAGCGCCTGTTTGCCCAGATGGGGATCGATTCCATCCGCTTTTTCCCTCCACGACGTGCGTCCGACATGCCGCCGGTCGGAGCCGCAACGCGTTTGCTGCTCGCTCAACCCTACCTGGCCGATACTGTGCGTGCGCTGGAGGAACGCGGTGCACAGTGCCTTGATGCGCCGTTCCCGATCGGTGTCGAGGGCACGGGACTGTGGTTGCGGGCAGCAGCCGCTGCATGTGGAGTTGACGATGTGACGGTTGATCGGGTCACAGCCGCGCCGATCGCGCGCGCGGCCGCCATGCTGGAGTGCCATCGCAGCCAGCTTCAGGGCAAGCGATTGTTCCTGTTTCCAGATTCGCAGCTCGAGTTGCCGGTGGCGCGTTTTCTGGCGCGCGAAATGGGCATGGAATTGGTCGAGGTCGGCACGCCCTACCTGCATCGCAAGCTGATGGCGCGTGAGTTGGCGCTTTTGCCGCCGGGGACCACCATCAGCGAGGGTCAGCACCTGGAAAACCAGCTGGACCGTTGCCGTAGTGCTCGACCCGACATTGTGGTGTGTGGTCTGGGCCTGGCCAATCCATTGGAGGCCGAGGGGATCACGACCAAGTGGTCGATCGAACTGGTGTTCACCCCGATACAGGGTTATGAACAAGCCGGTGACCTGGCTGCTTTGTTCACCCGGCCGCTGACGCGACGCAGCCTGCTGGCAGCCTGAAAGCGCCTGATGGAACTGACGCTCTGGACCTACGAGGGACCGCCGCATGTCGGTGCAATGCGCATTGCCACCGCAATGCGCGACGTGCACTATGTGTTGCATGCGCCGCAGGGTGACACCTATGCCGACCTGTTGTTCACGATGATCGAACGGCTGCCACGGCGCCCTCCGGTGACTTACACCACGTTTCAGGCGCGCGACCTCGGCGGTGACACGGCGGCCTTGTTCCAGGACGCGGCGCGCGAAGCTTTCGCTCGCTTCAAGCCGGCCGCGATGATGGTCGGTGCATCCTGCACAGCCGAATTGATCCAGGACGATCCTGGCGGTCTGGCCCGGGCTCTGGGGCTGCCGATTCCGGTGGTGGCGCTGGAACTGCCGGCGTACCAGCGCAAGGAAAATTGGGGTGCCGCCGAGACCTTCTACCAGATGGTACGCACGCTCGCTGGCCCCTACGCTCCGGCGCCTGGAAGCACGCCGCCAACACGCGAAGCCAAGCGACGACCCCGCTGCAACATCCTCGGTCCGACGGCGCTGGGTTTTCGCCATCGTGATGACCTGCAGGAAATCCGTGGCCTGCTCGGGCGGTTGGGCGTCGACGTCGGCGTCGTTGCACCCCAGGACGCGACGCCAAGCGATCTGGCGCGCCTGGGCGAGGCTGATTTCAACGTGGTCTTGTATCCAGAGGTCGCGTCCGTCGCTGCAGCCTGGCTCGGTCGCACTTTTGGTCAGCCGGCGACCAAGATCGTACCGATCGGCTTTCGCGCGACATGCGATTTCATCCGTGAGGTGGCGGAGCTGGCCGACATCGACGCCACAGAAGTGCTGGCGCAGGCGAATTCAAGGGCACCCTGGTATGCCCGGTCGGTGGACTCCACCTACCTCACCGGCAAGCGGGTTTTCGTGTTCGGCGACGCTACGCATGCGGTTGCGGCGGCGCGGATTGCCAGCCAGGAGATGGGGTTTGAGGTTGTCGGTATCGGCACCTACAGCCGCGAGTTTGCGCGCGAGGTGCGCGAAGCAGCACGTGCGCATGGCGTCGAACCTCTGATCTGTGACGACTATCTCGAGGTCGAGGCCTGCATTGCAGCGCTCCAGCCTGAGCTGGTGCTGGGTACCCAGATGGAACGCCATATCGCCAAGCGCCTGGGCATTCCGTGTGCGGTCATTTCTGCGCCGGTGCATGTGCAGGACTTTCCGGCACGGTACTCCCCGCAGATGGGCTTTGAGGGGGCCAACGTGTTGTTCGACACCTGGGTGCATCCTTTGATGATGGGGCTCGAGGAACACCTTATCGGCATGTTCCGCGGCGACTTCGAGTTTCATGCAGACGCCGCGCCGTCGCACCTCGGGGGTCACGCATCCGCACCGGTGGTGGTGGGCGAGGCAGCGCAGGTCAGCGTTGCCCAAAGTGACATCGTGCCTGTGCAGGCAGATGTCGCAATCGCGCTCCCAGCCCCCGCCGCACAAGACAAATCCGCATCTTTGGCCGGCGCCGTTTCGGACGATTCGACCTGGGCCGCGGACGCGGAGCGCGAGCTGCGCAAAATTCCGTTTTTCGTGCGCGGCAAGGCCCGCCGCAACACCGAAAGTTATGCCCGGGAGCGCAGGGTTCCCGTCATCACCGTCGAGACTTTGTACGATGCCAAAGCCTACTTCAGTCGCTGAAACAGCCAGCGGGGCCGACCCGCGCGCCACCCCTGTTCGGGTGGTCATCGTGACCATGGATAGCCACCTGGCTGGAGCCGCGTCTCGGGCCGGCAAAGGGTTGGCCCGCGGGATGCCCGGTCTGAACCTGGTCGTGCACGCGGCGGCGGAGTGGGGCACCGACCCACAGGCGCTGGACCGCTGCAAGGCCGATATTGGCCGAGGCGATATTGTCATCGTGACGATGTTGTTCATGGAGGAACATTTCCTGCCTGTCATGGATGTGTTGGCCGCACGCCGTGACCACTGCGATGCGATGGTGTGCGCAATGTCGGCATCCGAAGTCATGAAGCTCACGCGCATGGGCAGATTCAGCATGGACAAGCCCGCCAGCGGGCCCATGGCACTGCTCAAGCGCCTGCGCGGCAAGCCGGAAGCCAAGGGCAACGAGACGGGCGTAAAGGCGACCGCAGGCGCGCAACAAATGAAAATGCTGCGCCGGTTG